>Ga0179593_1339959_pt1 | contig 23732 bp, 39 predicted proteins | sample CZODoug2_1_08_16_FD_185931 | JGI IMG/M metagenome (GOLD analysis project Ga0179593, IMG submission 185931) | Vadose zone soil fungal communities from Angelo Coast Range Reserve, California, USA - CZODoug2_1_08_16fungal (PacBio error correction) | ecosystem: Environmental > Terrestrial > Soil >... | reverse complement strand
TTATGGCTGCACCCTATGACTTCTTCAACTCCTCCTTTGTTTCTTTGATAGCCCATGGGGTCCCGTGAGGTTGGTCTGGCATTAGGGCTTTCCCTGAGTCCTTTTCCCGTTGTTTCTGTTTACTCGAGGCCGTTCCTTTTTTTTCTTTGGCCTCTTCCTTGCATGTAGCGTTTTTTTTTTTTCCCGGAGAATTACGACTATGCAGGTTTTTTTTGGGTGTCTTTTGTCCCCCCCCTTTCTGTCCCTTATTGTTCCCTCTCCTTTCGGACTTGCCCCCACCGCGGCTATCTTTTTCTTGAAGCTTTGGTTGGGCTTTTTTCCCGCCACCCTGTTTTTGACGGCTTCTCCAACCCCCCGATTTTCCCTGGAGTTTTTCCTCCCCCTGGATTTTTTGATGGTTCTTCTGATAGCCCCGCGGTCCGATTTTGGAGTCCCTGGTAACCAATTTTTTCGATCACTGTTTTTTTGTCTGGTTGCCCTCGGTGCTTCTGATCTCGCCGACCTCATCTGGCGCCGACCCTCACCCTTTCTTTTCCCCCTGTTTTTTTGCACAGTGTTCACAAAGTTTTTTAATCCCCAGGTTTACCGTCTGCTTTTTTATTTGGGAGAACACCACTAGTATCTTGGGTCATCCGTTTCCCAGGCCCCTCCCCTTCCTTTTCATCAGTCATCATTTTCCTCCCTGTTTAAAATTTGGTCCCGGCCAATTTTCCCCGCGGCGTTGCGCCAACGCCTTGATCTCGTTTTCCCCCTCCTTTGTTGCCGGGTAGGGTCAAGCTTTCGTAATTCTTTGGCAACCCACTCCTTTTTTTTCTTTCATCTTCGATCGTCGGATCAAGGCGTTTCGTTCCCCCCAAAGTCCATTCGACGCTTGTTTTTTTTCTGACCGATTAACGTGCCAATTCCTCTCCAAAGTGTTCTTTTGCAGCCGCTCGCCTCACGGAGGCACTTCTACGTGTCTCTTTTTGTCTTCTCCCTGTGTTTTCTCTGCCTTGCCATCCACCTCCCTCTGGCGGGGCTTGGGCCTAGTTGAGGCTAACACGAGTTATCCCCCATTTCGCTCTGTGCTTGCAACCTTGGTCCCCCCCTTCTTTCCTCTTCGTCCGGCCCCCCGCAAATTCCGGTGGGGGATTTTCTTTTTTGTAACTTTTCATCGAGGAGCTGTTTTCTTGCCGTGGGAAGTGACCCTTTCATGCTTCTCTTTGTCCTTCCTTTTTCTACCCTCCTATCGGTCTTGCGCGAGGCGCTTAAACTCATTCGTTTATTCTCCCGTGTTTCCTGTTGTCGTTGCCCTTTTTTTCTTTAGGTTCCCTTCAGTGGTTCCATTCGCCCTGCCGGTCTGTTCTTCCTGGTTCACCATTTTCGCCCCACCTCCCTCGAGAACCACACCTCTGCGACTTTTTAATAGTTTTCCCGGCATTTTCCACTACGCCATTTTTCTTTCATTTTTCCGGCATGTGTTTCGGCGGGTCCTGTATTTTTGCTGTCTTTTTTTTTTTTCCTTTTAGTGGTTTTTTTTTTGTTTCCCCCTGGACCGCTTTTCTTGAAGACATTTGCTTTGAAAGTACCTTTTTAGATAACCCTTCCTTTTTCTACACTCCAGTTTGTCCCTCTTTTTTTTTGGTTTAAATTTTTCCCTATTAACTTTATACTTTTTTTTTGGACTCTCCCCCGATCCTTTCCATCCACCTACCTACCACCCCCTTTCGCGACCTTTTTTTCCCCTCTTTCAACCTAGTTTCCTGGACCATGCTGCTTTGGTATATGGTTTTCAGTTACACCCCCTGGCTTCCTTGCCTCAAACTGTCCCGGCGGGGATTTTGACTCTGTTTTGCTCTTTTTCTCCCCCCTTAGTCCAAGGTGACTGGCCCTGAACCTGCCTGTGCCATCATTTTTTGGTCTTTGCCCCCTCTCCCTTGATCCTCATTTTTAAGGGCCTGAGCCAGATTCGCGGCGGAGTTTCTTGTAGGTCCTGCCATTTCCCCCCGTTTTTGGTTTTTTCTTTTTTTTTTCCTTCAGGAGTGGTTTCCTCTTCAATTTAGTCGTTTTTTTTTTAAGCTGCCTTTTTCGTGTCCAATGGCCCCTGTGCGTCTTTCTTGGCCTGTCCTTTCTTTGAGTTGGCTGCTAAGTTCCTTTTTTTGTTTTCAAGGCCCAAGAAGACATCCATCGCCTCCTACAAGAATCCTTTTACCCGCTGTTTTTTTTCCTCTTTCCTCTCTTTTCCCTTCCCTTTTTTTTGTTTTGCTGGAAGTTTTTTTTCTTGGTAGATGGGAGTTCCAGCATTGCGTGCTGTGTTTGCCTTGTGCAGAGGTCACGCCCTTTCCTCTTTCTGGCTTTTGCCCCCTTTCCCTTTCCCCGTGATCCTGCCCGCCGCCGGATTCCTGTTTTTAACCTTGCTGTTACCGAGTTTCGGTCTTTCCTCCCGAACTGCCTCTCCCTTCCTTGCCCCCCCTGTGCCCTTTTCCTCCCCCCAACTAATTTTCGGCCTTTCCCCTTGCCCTGGCTTATTTTTTTTTTTTTTAAAACAGGTTTTGAGCTGCTGCTGCTCAAGACGATGAGGGCTGTTCCTTGTTTTTCTTCGTCCCTTTTCCTTTGTCCTGCCCCCTTTTTCAGCCTGGGACGTACTCCCCTTATTTTGACTGGCATAAGTCCCTTTGTTTAGCTTGCTTGCCCCGTGGCCTCGACTACCCACTTTCGCCCCCTCGGGTGGATTCTTCCACGCATTTCGACTTCTTTTCGTCTATTTATCCCCCGGTCATTCAGTTTTACCGATCATTTTGCTTATTTTCCAGCTGAAGAGAATTTCGGTCTTAAGTCCTTTTCACATCCTTTCCCCCTTTCTTTCCCTCGGGTCTTTCTTTCTTGCAATTCCTTTTTTTTGTGCCCCCCTCCCCCTTAGTAGTTTGATTTGACGGTTTTTCCTTGGCTTGCCACCCTTCCTCCTGTATCACCTTACCCCAATTGTACAGCCCGCGCCATGCTTCGATGATTTTTTCTTTAGGTGGTTAATACTTGTACGTCCCCGTTTTGCGTGCTTTGCCGTTTTTCGTGTTTTCCGAGATTTTTTTTTTTGCCTTCCCCATGGCCGTCCGGTCTCGTAACCTTTTTCCCGGTTGGCCCTTAGCTTCGACCAGTTTCTCGTAGACTTTCCCTCCCCTATCGGTTTGTACATGGGTCGTCGTGATCTGCGTCCATCCTTTTTTTGATCCCTGGTTTCGCCCCCTCCGAACCTACACCCTCCCTTTTGGTCCTAGTTGCAGTTACTGTTGTATGCCCACCCCGCGTTTGTCGCCCTGGCCCCTCCGATTTTACCATTGTTTTTTTTTGCCTGTTTTTCTTTTCTCGGAGAATTCAGACCCCAACTCCCCTTTTTTTTACGGACAATTTTTTTCCCTGCCGTTTCCTTGGTGCTTTTTTCGCACCCTCTCCCCCCCTTTCTTTGCCTCCGCTGCTTGATTTCTTCCCCTTCACACTTTTTTATCGTTTCATTTTCTGGAATGCTTCAGAGATCTGAAGTTTTGTTCCCCTTTACGGGTTCTTTTTTTTTTTTTTATTCCGCTTGTGCGAACACTGGGTGCCACGCCCCCCCTGGGCTAGGTAGGTTTTGGCGTGATTGAACGTGGCACTGTTCTTTTCCCCTGTCGTTCACCGGTTGTTCTTTTGCCCCTTTCCTTTCTCAGTCCCGAAGGGGTGTTTTATTCGCATAGATTGCACCCTTTGTATAAAATTGTTTTAAAACTTCCCATCCGGTTTTCTCCTTCGTCATACGTTTTTCCCCCTTTTTTCTCTACCGGGTTTGGACCTCAGTTTTTTTTTTCGTTTCCGAACTAAGTTTGGTTTTTTTGGGAAACCTCCTTGTCAAGCTCCCAATACTTGCCGCCGGGTTTTTGTCGGTCCTCTATTCTGTTTGTCTTTTTTTTTCTTCCCTTTCTTTGTACCGGGTCTTACGGACGCGTTTTTTTTTCAACGACGAAACTCACTTAATAGTACGTCCCTGCCCCTGCCTTGTCTAACAATCGGTTTTGTAGTCTCTCGTTTAATTTTCGTGGTCCCAATTTTTAGGCCCCCCGATAGACCCCATTTTTCTGATCGTTCGCCTTTAGGCCATAAATTTATCCCCACCACACACCTTTAGTCTTAGTTATTCTGTTCGTCTAGACTCCCCCCCTTTTTTTTGGGTGAGCCAGATAAACCTTTACTCCCACAAGGGGGAAGTTGTGGTGCGCCCCCTTGGCGTTTTAATTTTTTTTTCTTTCGGGGTGCCACGCCTTTCGTCCGACGACCCATAACCCCAGCGGGCACACAAAAATTTTCCCCCCCCCTTCTCTTCCTCCCCCCTGTCCGCCCCCTTCCCCCTCTTCTGTCCTCTGCTCCTACTTTCCATCCTCCCCCCACAACTCCCCCCGAACCCTGCCCGTCTCCCCTCACTACCCCACGCAAACTTTTTATTTGTCGCTCCCCCCCCACACTTCCACTCTCGACCTCCCTCTTTTCCCTTCCACCTACTTCCAGTTTAAAGCGGGTTTAGTACGGATTTTTGTTTTTTTCCTTTTTTTTTTTTTCATGAATATTTATCGCTTTTCTTATACCCCTTTTTGTGTTTCTGCCTGATTGGATCTCTCTGTACCCTCCCAAGGATTTTTTTTACCCAAATTTCCTGCCCTTCAAAGTTTTTGAAGATGGGTGTCGCCAACCGCTTTGTGATTTGTCCCCCCCCAATGTTTACCCCTGTTCCCGTTCCCTTTTTTTTCGGTGTTGTTGGCGGACGTTGTTCTTTACTTGTCTCATTTTCCCTTTGTGTCTCCTTGATCCTTTCTTATGTTTGGGTTTTTTTTTTTTTTTTTTTCTGTGTTCTGCACTATGCTTCTTTATCCCGCTGCAATGCAAACCTCTTTCCGGTGCTTTCCGGATGTTATTTCCCCTTGATCCCCCCCCCATTTTTTTTTTCGGCTACCCCCCCCCCGAATTTTTTCCCACGTTTGGGTTCCCCTCCTCCTTGACGGGGACTGGGTCTTTTTCAGATAGCAGATCTTTTTCTATCCGCTTCCTTTTTTTTGCGCTTTCCTCGGCCTTCCTGCGCCCCGATACCCAAGCAAAAGAACCAGTCTTTTCCGGCGTTCTTCTTGTCCGTCTTTTTGGGCCCAACAAGTCAGCCCGTTTCGGTCTTGTTACGCTCCCCCTTTCCTTTACGGGCTGGTGGTTCTCAAACAATACGGTGAATTTTTTTTTTTCTCCTCTCCAACCTTGACCCCAGATCACACCCACCTTTAGTTTCGTCATTGAGGAATTCCGTCTATTTTGAGCCCCCTTTCTGGTATCAATCTTGCGTTAATTTTGTCCTGGCCAACTTTCGGGACGTTTGGTGGTATTCGCCGTTCTCACCTCCCACTGGGACCCAACCGTCTCCGGACCCTATCCTCCTCCTTCTTTTGCCCCAGTCCCCAATAACCCCGGATGTGCCCATTTCGGTTTTTTTTTTTTTCCCTTTCTGCCAGGCGGAGATCTTGCGTTCTTCCCTTTCCTTTCCTAACCTTTCCAGCCAGCCTCCTGGTAAATCCTCCCTCCCCAAATTACTTCGAACCAGTTTTTGTCCCTCGATTTCCCAGGCGAGCTGGCTGGCCGCGTGTTTTTTTCTCTTCTCCCTGTAAGCGTTCCTTTTTTCACTTAACATCTTTCCCTTGTGGGGTGTTCCCCCGGATTTTGCCGCCGAGTTTTTTTTTTCTTTTCTGCTTTTGAACCACCGCTGTCTTTCCCATGCCTTTGTCCCCTTTTTGGACCCCAACAACCCCTCCACCCTTTCTTTTCCATTTTCTTCACCTCTTTGCCGGGTTTTGGTTTGTCCTCACGCGGAAGCTGGGTAGTGAAATGTACGCTTCTCGTGATCTTTTTCATCTCAAATCTATCCTGACCTTTTGGATTTTGCTCCTTCCCAAGCCACCACGCCGAAGTCTTTCTACTTCACCCCCTTCGTTTCCCCAATGTTTTTTAGGTATCCTCGGATGTCTGTCAGCCCTCTTTTCCCTTCCTAATTGTGTTCAAAGTTTCATTAGTTTTTGCAGGCGAAACAAACTTCCCTTCCTGCAGCTCCGACAACCCTCGGCCCCTTTTTTCAAAGAATTCCCCTCCCCCGATCCAAGAATTCATCTGTTTGTGAGGGGTGCCTTTGCCCAGTTTTGTTGACCTATCCTCTTGCCCGCGCCTTGGACATGAAAACCCTTGTCCCGTTTTCCGCCCGCAGTCCCTTTTTTCGAAGTTTACATTGTCTTTTTTCTCCCCTTTTCTTTTATTTTACCCCCCGGCCGGCCCCTAGTGTGTCTGTACCTTCCTCAAAGGTTTCCAATACCAACTCTAGACCCCTTTCTTTTCCCATTGTGTCTTCTGTCCTTCTTCCTCCCCTTTTTCCCTTTCCCGACACCAAAACGTCTTACTTGTCGATGTTTTTTCCTTCCCAGAATTTGATTACCTTTCCTCGTTTTTCCCGCCCTTATTCTCCTACATCCTTTTCTTAACCACACCCTTTTCCTCCCCCCTTTTTTTTTGAGGATGCTTGTCCCCCTGGCGTTCATTCCAGGCATTCCTTTCTCCATGGGCCCAAACTTGGTCCGACACCACCTTTACCCCAGCCCTTTTTTTCTGCCCCGTTTTCCTTCATGATCCTGGGTATTTTTTTGTCCTTCGTGTCCCTTTTCTGCCCCCCCCTTCTTTTTCCTTTTTAGTGTTTTGTTTTGCCGTTCTCCCCGAATTACCCATGGGTGTTTGTTCGGTTTGTGTTTTTTTTTTTCCCTTTTGATTGTTGCCGTCATTGGGGCTTCTGCGGTGGTTTCCCGGAACGCTCTGGCCCCCCATGTTTTTTTTTCTCGTCCCTCTACAATTCTTTGTTTGCGTGCCGGAACTATCCCCTTGAGCATACGTGTACCGCACCTTTTCTTTTTGTTTTTTTTACGGTATCGTTCGTGTCTTTCGGCACCCCCCCACACCCCTGCCCCCACCACCTTTTTTCTCTCCCTCCGCTCCACAAGAAAACTGCGCTCACTTTTTTCCGCTTTCCCTCTTTCCGTCTCTTTTTTTGTTTTGTTGCTCTAGATTCGTGGTACTGGTTATTGGAGCGATTTTGTTTTTTCTTTTCTTTTTGTTTTGCCGTCTTGCGAAAACCCTTCCTCCTTTTCTTTCCCTTTTGAACTTTTGACTAGGCTCCCGTTCCATGCCTCTTCTTTCTTTTAATCTCCGGTCGGCCCATCCTTCCAGGTCATTTTCCGATCTTTTTTGGCTGAGGTTTCCCCGCCGCCCCGGCCGTCAACTTTTTTTTTTCCACTGGTCTCGGCGGTTTTGCCAACCCTTTTCTTTCATTGATTCCAAAAAACACCTGGTCTTCTTCCTTTAAGTTTTTCCATCCTTGTCTTGCGTTTGTTCTTTCGTTTTTTTTTTCCCATCGTCTTGCGCCTTGCGTTTATCCCAGCTTTTTCCCCCTTTTCCCCTTTTCGGGTTAGTTCCTCTTGACGATTTTTAGCCGTTTTGTCGAGTTTGCCCTTATATTTTTTTTTTTTTACGTATTTTTCCCCCCCCCTTCTGCGATCCTTCGTTTTTTTTTTTTATCTGCAACGCATTGAACGTTTGTACGCGTGTTTTTTTCATAATTTTGGTGACCGTGGACCGCCCCCCTTCAGTTTCCTCTCCCCCATCGGTGTTTGACTCATGGTCGTGTTTTTAAGCTGACCCTTTTTACACAGCAGCTCCTGGGCCGGGCCTGATGGTTCGACGCAGTTTATTCCTTTTTCCCCCTAAGTAAATTCCGAGAGGAGGACATTTTCCTGTCTTCTCCCCCCCAGTTTTCCTCCCGCTAACCCCCCAAGCCACCCTGCCCTCCCTCCCCCCCTACCCTGGATTGTTATGATATTTCGGCCCTTCCATTTTTACTTCTGTTTAGAGGTCCTTTTTATTTTTTGAATTTGCCCGTGTTTCGGTTTTTTTTTTTTTTGCGATGTTCTTTTTTTTTTTTCCCGTTTCGGGTGTAACATCCGAGGACCCTTTAACCATATTGTTTTTCTTTCTGTGCTTGTCCGTTTCTCGTATATTTAACCCCCCCTTTGTTATCCTGATAGGTACCGCACATCCTGACGGTTTTGCCAGGTATTGATCTTTCCTTCCCTCAAGCCTTATCACCGCAGCGCTTGCTCCCTCGAATGCCGGTTTTTTTTTTGTGCCCCTGGTGCCGATCTGCAGGACCTTCTCCTGGTAGTTTTTTTTCAAATAGTGTTGCGACCTTTTGTAGGCTTGGAGCCGCGCCCCCGACCACTTGTCGTCTTTTCCCTCTTTTCTGCTGGCCCTGCTTGGAGTCGTCCACGTCTTTTCCCCGATTTTTGAGTTGTCATGATCTTCCTTCTTCCCCCTTTTTCTTTCTTTATTTTTCGTTTTCTGATTTAGGTTGTTTCTGTCTTTTTTGTTTTTCTTGAGAGAGAATTAAGACGTATTGTGTGCCCTTTTCTGGTGTTCGTCTTGTTTTGGCCGTTTGGTCCCCCCCTTTCCCCTTTTCCTCTTTTTCTCGTCTCCGCGGCCGTTGCTTGTTCGTGTTCTCCTTTCTAATCGGGCCTCGTGATGAAGTTTTTTTTTTTGAGCCAAATACGATTGTTCACCCCTTTTTCCCTTCCCTTTAGATTATCCCTTCCCTTCCAACTCGTTGCGCTCCCTTCACCTCCTTTTTGGTTCCCTTTCCATCCCCTCCTTTTGGTCTTTCGGCCTTTTTTTCCCTTTTTCTTTCTTTTCTTGGTTTTTTTGCCTTTTTGCAGCTCCAGGACGGTTACCCCGTTGGTTTCCCCCTTTTTTTTTTTTTAGCGATCCTGAAAAGCTGATGTCTACCATCCTTCAACCCTCCTTTGTACCTTTGATCGACCTTTTCCCCTCCCTGAGACAGGTTTTTGGACCTCTCTTTGCGTGTTAAACTCTGGGTTTTTCTTTGAGACTGCTTTTTTTTCGGGAACTCTCCTCTCCTTTCCCAAGTCCTGGGCCGCGGTTGCGATGTTTTTTTCCTTCCCTTCCTCGGTTTTTCATTGTTTCCAACCCACAACCCTGGCAGATAGCTCTTACTTGCAGGCCCGTTCCCAGTTGGGCACTCCATGCACAGTCTTTTCAACACACACCGTTTTCCTTTTTTTTCTCCCCCCTTCGTTTTTTTTTTTTTTTCCCTTGCCCCCCTTGGTTTTCGTTTTTTCAGGACTCTTTCGCCGAATCATTCTACCCCCCTTGGTCCATTTTAGGGTATCGGTTCCCCTTTTTTTTCCGTATGGCAGAATCGATGCATCTCTTCCCTCCCCCCCTTGTGGTTTTTGTTGATCTCTCTGGTCCAAAGTCCCATTTTCTTGTCTCCTTTCGCTCCATGGGGTTTGTTCCCGAGTTGATGCGGTCCGTTGTTCGGCACCTTGTTTGGCGTGCCCCCCTTTTTGAACCCGGTGAGAGTGGTGGTTGGGTTTGTTGGTTTTAGGTCGTGTTTTTGCGTTCTGATGCATGCCCGCGTTTGATTGGCTCCCCCCTTTTTTTTTTTTCTCGAATTACATCTGGCCTTTTTGGTGGGGTTTCTTTTCACCCCATCCCCAAGGATGTCATGCTTCTTTCCCCCGTTTTTCCTTTTTGGGTTTTGCTGGAACCCGGATTCTTCCACTATCAAACCCCCCTGTGACGTTCGCTTTCCCCCACACGACTTCTTCCCCCCTCCTCCCCCTGGTTCGTTTTTTTTTTTTCTTGGTCTTCTTTGTTTTTCTTGAGTCAATTTGGAGTAAAACCTTCCATTCTCTCTCCCCCATCATGGGTTTTTTTTAACTCGGTCTTGCTTTTCATGATCCCGCCCCCGACATCTTTTTTTAACACCCCTCCAAATTCAGGGGGTTGTGGACCCCTTTGTTCCCCCCCCCCCCCTCCCCCCTCAACTCCAGTTCTATCAGGCCGTTTTCTTCTGTTTTGTTTTTTTTTTTTTTTGCACCCCCCCTGGCGTATTTCGTATCCCATTTTTCCCCCCCCCACAGATGCCTTTTAGTGATTAAGACTGGTAAGGTTCCCCCCCCCCTATTAAGGGTCCCCCTTTTCTGCTCCCCCCTTTTTGATGTTTGGGTTTTGTCGATAGACGATGTCCCCCTTTCTCCTCTTTCTCCCCGTTCCGCCCTTGCTACGCTCTTGTCATCTTGCCTTTTTCCCTTTTCAACCTACCTATTTGTCAATCGTTCTTAATTAGTCAGCCGATCACTTAGAGACTGAGACTTCTCCCCCTGCCCACCTTCCGATTTTTTCTTCATGAAATATAAGCGACCCAAAGGAACCTTTCGTTTTGGAAGCTTTTTACAACAGGCCCTGGTTTTTGGAAGGTTTTAGGTTCTCCTCGCTCTGCGTACCCCATGGGACATAAAATTACTACGGCTTATTTCCCCTTTATTCCTATTTTTTTTTTGCTGTCTCGATTTCTTTTTTCCTTTTACATATTCAAACAAGAAATTTTCATGCAGTGTCTCCGCAATCCCGCCTGGGGTTTGCCGGTCCCCCCCCCTCCCCATCGATTTTTTTCCCTTTGAGGCGTTTTTTTTAACGGCTCGTGGATCCTTTTAACTATGATTTCGAACGGTTGGCCCGCTGATCTCTATCCCATTGTTTTCTATCGGTTCCTACTTCCCCTTTTTTTTTTACTGATCTCGACCGCCGCGAGGTTTCTGTGGTTTCCGAGATAATCCGTACCCGTTTCCATTCTCCCATACCTTCCTCTTTCCTACCACCCACGGTGCCTTCATGTCGGCTACATGATTTCCACGTTTTGAATTTAATGCTTTTTTTTACCCTTGCTTTTCCTTTCTGTTTTGCTCTTGGGGACGTTGGACTTGCGCATGTGCCTTTGGACTTTCCTTCCCCCGCAACCGTCTTCTTCGCACTTTTTCTCCCATTTCAGGCCCGGATGTGTAGCTTTTTTCCTTTCCGACATTCCTTCGCTTGCGTCAATGTCCCTGAGCGGTTGTCGGGCTTGATCCCCTTTTTCCCCTTCCCCCATTACCCCGACGATTCTTCCCAAAACTTTATTTTTTTTCTTTTTTTAGGTACCAGATCAAAGGTTTTTTCCAATTTGGGGTCCGCCTGTTATCTGTTCCTCCCCCCCCCAGGTTATTCATTTTGCTCCAAGCTTCTTCCCTCGGATTCTCTTTCGTCCCGGGTTTCAAAGGCTTAATATTTTTTTCTAGACCTCAGGCCCTTCATTTTTTCCCTTTCCGTGTAGTCTTCTTCCTTCCTTTTTGTTGTTTTTTGCCTTTCCCCCCGCGTTTGGTTTAAGATTTGGCCGTGGGGAGGGTTCTTTTTTTCTTCCTGCTTGTCCTGGAAGTTTACAACTTTTTTCCTCTTCTTTTTTTTTTGCGTCTTTTTCCGAACTTGCTGGGGCCCTCCGGGCTTCGTCTCTTCTTACGGCAGGTCACATTTGTCCGGTTTTCTTTGGTTTTTCTTCCCTTCATTGGCGATTTTCTCCCCCTTTTTTTTTTCTTTGCCCCCCCCCGTTTTTCCCCCCACCTGCGCCCAGTTTTTTTTGAATTTTTTATCAAGAATCCTGTTCCCCCCTTGGCGTAATGTCTCTTGTTTTCTAATCCCTTTTTTTGTTTGTCTCTGAGCTCCTTTCGTCCGGATCGGTTTTGTGTGCGGATTTCCTTGACTGCTTTTTGTGGCTATTAACACTAATATCTTCTTTTCGGCCCCTTTTTACCCCGAATTTACTCCCTTTCTTGTTCCTTTTTTTTGACGAAGCACCTGCTGTTGCCATTTTCCCTTTTTCTTCCTTTGAACCCCGCGGTCTCGTACAGCGACGGTCCCCGCCCCCCCCAAATTCACCCCCTGTATCTTGGCCCTTTTTCCCTTTTTTCTTTCCCTTGGGTGTTCTTCTTTTGGCGCAGGTCAACCCACTTTTTTTTTTTTCAGTATTTGGATGAAAGATGAGGCGTTCGGTTTGGTCGTTCATTTCCTGGTTATTATCGTCTGGTTCCCTTCTCTTTTCCCCCCTGTTGGTTTTTTCTTTTTCCATTGCCGCTTCATTCTTTGTCTTGTGAACCTTCCATGGTAGTACCGGGCATGTTTTCTACTTTTCGTATGTTGTCTATGTCCCCCGTCGTCCTTTATTTTTTTTTTTTTTTCTTTTTTTTATTCTTTTCTTTGAAGGTCATCGGACCGCCGGGTCAGCGGTCCCTTTACAATCTAGTGGGCATGCCTTAAGTGCCCCTCCATTGCTGATTTTCTCTTTGTAGAAACATACCTTTCTTTTCCCCTCCCCCTTTGATTTCGGGGGTTCCGGTCATGGTCCTGGACGCCCTTTTTTTCCCTTCGTTGAAAAATAAACCTGGCACCCCCTCCAGAGCACTTTGCTGCCCTTTCTTCTTCTGTGCCATTTTCTTGAACTTTTTTCTTTGCTCGGTTTTTCTTTCAGTGGTTTTCGTCCTCGGGATTTTTGGGCGCCGGTTTTTTCCCCTTGGCATTTTTTTTTCTTTTTTTCCCACCCCCTCTGCTCTGCCCAGGGGGAATCTCGTTTTCACCCGCTTGACCGTTTTCTTTTTCTACCGTTAGACCCCTCGATCGGTGAGCGTTTTGCGGATTTTTAGACCCCATACAGAAGTCCGTTCATTTTTTTCCCCTCCCGTTCCCTTTTCCGTTTCTTCCCTTCCCTCTCCTTTTTCTGCCTTTCCTTTCCTCCCGCCGTGGCCAAATTTCCTTTTTTTTGATGGAGGTGTTTGCAAGAGTGCCGAGATGTGTGACTTTTCTTTTAGGTTATTCCCGACCACTCGGCCTCTCGTTCCATTTTGCCCTCTTTTTCTTCCCCCTTCCGGTACCCTGCGGCTGCCGTGTCTCAGGAACAGGCCCTTTCCCCTTTTTTCAATAGAGCCTTTTGATCTTTCTGTTCACATCTTCCCTGTTCTTTTTTTCCTCTCTTTTCTTCTCTCCCTCGACTGGTTTCGACGGGTCTTTCTTCCTCCCTAAGCGTTTGCCGAACAAAGGCACAGCCATGGTATGCTTTTTCTTCCTGACCCCTTTGACCCAGAGCGTCCTTTCCTTCTTTTTTTCTCCCTTGTGGTTCCCCCCTGTTTTATCGCCGGACGTTGGGCGCCTCTTCTTTTTTGGCACCAATTACGCCACTTTACTTTTGCTCTCTCCCTCAAGTCCTTTTTTGTTTTTCTTTTCTTGTTCCCCCCCCTTTTCCCCTGCGTTTTTGGCCTCTCCACCCACCCCTTCATTGGATATTTTGAGACTTGCCTGAAAAACGGTCGATCCGTCTGTTCCCTCTTTTTAATTGGACGTCTCTTTTCCCCCCCATTTACTTTTTCTGTTTTTTCTATCTTCTCCAACTATTCGGGCGTGCTTGCTCTTTGCAAAGAACGGCCTCGACGACGGATTAATTCCCGGGTTCCTCCCTTATTGGTTTTACTCCTCTAGGGTTTTCTTTTTACCTCCATCTCTGTTCCCGGCTGGACAAGCTAGCCGCGTTTTTGGTCTGCAAGGCAATATGTCCAGTCCCCCCCCCCCCCACGGTCATCTTCCCTTCATTCGCTTTGGCCCCTTTTTTCCTCCCCCCTCCCCCCTTTTTGCCCCTCTCCAGTTCCACGTCCACGTCGACCCTCGACGGAAATTTTTCCTGTAGGGTTCATGGCCACTTGCCCCTTTCCGTCCGAACTTTCCCCCCTTTTAACACAAACACCCCCCCCTTTTTTTCTCATTGTGACTTCGGTTTTTACTGTTTTGGGTCCTCCCGATTCAGCCCCCTCCTTTATTTTTTCCCCCTAATCCCTTGTTTTTTTTTGACGATATGCTTGCATAATCTTTGGACCGCCGGTCATTTTTCTGTCCATTTCCAGTATAACTCTGCTTCGTATATTCCTTTTCTTTTACCGAAATGCTCTCTTCTGTACGACCTGTAGCATTGTGATCTTCCTCCACTTTTTTCAGTTGCCCACCCCCCGAAATCTCGCCGTTGGTGTTTTGCGGTGTTTCAGAAGTTTTTTTCTGATTCATCTTTCCTTGTGGTTTGTTTTTTTTTTCCCCCTTTTTGCGATTCACGACTTTAACTCTCTTTTGTTTGTGTTTTTCTGTTGGAATTTTCTTTTCATCTTTCCTTTTTTCTATTTCCCTCCCTTACCTGCCCCCAAAAAGTCTATTCTGGGAGTGTTCCTCCGGATCGATTTAAAGAAAAAAACGTCTCCTCCTCAAACCCACTCTGTCAACTTTTTCCCCTCCTTTATCTTTTTTACCTTGTGTTTTGTTGCTTTTCCTTGTCTCCCTTTTTTTTTCTCTGCTGCCGAATCTTTGGGTCCGAACGTGTATTTCCCTTTTTTTTTTTGACCAAATTCGGTGCCTCCCCCTGCTTGCTCTTCGGACCTGAACAGTTCCAACCCTTTTTTTCCCCTTACCGGTTGTTTTTTGCTGACAGTTCCCCAAGACCCCCCCTCCCTTGCTTGACGCTACTCCTGGCTTGATGTTGGTGGCTACCGGTGTCCTAGACCAAGGAAAGGACAAAACTGTTTTCTTTTGGAACTGTCATATCCGGACTTGCGTTTCATTCTCCTTTTTTTTCCTTTTATGTTCTTTTTTTCCCCCCCCATTCGTACCCTTTCTCCCCCACAAGGCTTTTGCTTGACTTTTGATCTTTTCAAGGCGGCTTTTCGTTCCCTGTTTCCCCCCCCCCTTCCCTTCCCTGGAAGTCCCCCTCGTGATATGTCACGGCCAACTCCCCTCAATTTGCCTCTTTTTTTCCGAGGAGTCGGCGTGTCTCCATTCCACCTTGCGCACTTCCCTCTCTCCCCCTCCTCCCTTTTTTTTTTTTTCCTCTTTATCGAATTCCTACGCTTTTTTCTTGTGTCCCATTAAAATTAACCTCGAGCGCCCTTCCCCCTTCGTGGTATTTTTTTTTAGCCTGCCGGTTTCCAGCCTTTTCTTGGCCCCCCCCCCCTGCACGTTTCTGGTGATGACGAGCGGCTTTCTGCGTTTTTTCTCAGAATTCTATTTCGTTTTCCCTTCCCCTTCCATTTTTTTTCCCCTTCGGCGTCTCCCAGTTTCCCCTCCAACTTCGGGTTCGGACCAGAGAGTCATTTCCTGGTCTTCCCCCTGTCCCCAGGTAGTTTCCAATCCCTTCTCCTCTTGATACACCTTTCTTTCTTTTTGTTTTTTCTCCCGCCTCCCCCTGCCTCCCTCCTTGTTTCTTCCTTCCGAGGGAAAGGTGCTGTTTTTTTTTCTTGTCCGCTGGATCATGGCAAATGGCTCTTCGTTTCCTAACCAGGGGGGACGCTCCCCTCCCTCCTTTCGGCCTCCCCCCCACGTGCCTTCATGCAGCCTACCTTCCGGGTGATTTCATTGCCTGTTTCGGCGATTTTTCCCTATTTGGTGTTGGCGGTCCGTTTCATTGGGTTTATTTGTGCAGAACACTTCCTTTGCCCTCTTCTCCCCCTCTGACCCCCTTTTTTCTCAAGACCCCTTCTTCTTCTCCCTTTTCGTTCCCCTTCCCGGGGGCATTGAAGGATGTCCCCCCCCTTTTTTTAAGTCCCGACCATATCGTCCGGGAGGGTGGGTTTTCGCTCTTTCCTTTCCCTTCCCCCCCGTTCCCTCCCCTTTTTCCCGTTCCCCCCACCCCACCCGATACGTTTTGTGCGTGCATGATCCCCCTTTTTTTGCTATTTCTGAAAAAACGCGGGCCCGTTTCCTTGGCTCCACCCTTATGCTCTTCACCCTGCTGAAATTATTCTGCTTCCTCCCTTTCTTAGTCTCCAGGATTTCCTTTTTGTTACTTTTTCCTTGTCAAGGTTACGGAGACTGGGAGCCGACATGACCTGCCCACCCCGTGCCTCTTCATCTTGTTCCTTTTTCCTCTGCTCCCTTTGCTAGCCGGTTTTGACGAGCCCACCCCCTTTTTTACTTTAGCGCAAGTTTCTTCGAAGAGCTCCCCCCCCTTTTTTTTTTTTTTTTCCTTTTGAGTCCCCCTTCCTTTTGCGGGGTGAAGGGGCAGTTGTGGCGGATGTTTCTTTTTCCCTTTTTGTTAAGTCAAAGAGGGGCAGCGTCTTTTATTAGTCTTCCTTCGGGACTTCCCTTGTGCCCATTTTCCAATGAGGCACCTTTTTTCCTCTTTTTTGAGACCGAGTTCTGGTTTTGTGGTTTTTTTGGGTTGGGCGGAACGGAGGATTCCCTTTCCTTTAATTTTCGTTGCCACCCCCCCCCCACAAACAATTGGGAACCCCTTGCCCAGAATTGCTCGAAAAGAACCGACCCCCTCCTCCTTCCTCTCTTTTGACTTTTTTTCCCCCTCCTTTTTCGTTTTGTATCTATTTGAGAATTCAAGCTCCATCTTGGTTTTTTTTTTCTCGTGCATCTTAATTTGTGTGAGTGGAAATTTCGACCATTGTAATTTTTTTCTTTGATCATTTTTTGTTGTTGCCCGTGATTTTTTGAGTCCCACTGAGCCGTCTTTCTGTAGGCTCCCTCGAGCCCAAGCCTTCAGTCTTCCGGTTTTTTCCAATTGCCGGCGGCCGACTTCCACCTGTTGTCTCCCCCTCATTTTTTTTTGAAATTTGCTGCGTTCAATTTTCCCCAGCACCAAACCTTTCCTTTTGTCCTCTGCCCGTCCCCCCTTCACAAAACTCGACCAAAAAAATGGTATCTCTCTTTTCCTTCTTTATTCCCCTGGCTCTAAATGCTCTGCGCTTGGTCTGCCCAGGTCACCACACAGCCCTTGATGCCCCGGCTTTCTTTGTCGTCCTTCTCTCTTTGGGGTGGGGGTTCATTGTTCTTCTTTTCGTTCTAGTATTCGTTCTTTGAATGTAGGCGATCCTCCCTCTTTGCTGGGTTCCACTTACCCACCTTCCTTTTATCCTCCTTACCAGACCCCCCCCTTCTCCTTTTTTTAACATTCGCCGACCCCCCCTTGGGTTTTCTGTTTTTTTAGGACGCTTCGTAATCCTTTTTTTAGTACTTCTACGCCCACCTCTTCCTCATTTCCTGAAGTCCTCCGAGTAATGTGTCGGTGCATGCCCCGAACAAGCAGCTTTCTCCCCCTTCGGGGGTCCCCCCGGCATTTCCAGCCCACTCCTTCGTCTCTTCGTCCCTCAATCTTCCCTCTCCCACTCTGCCCCCACCTCCCTCCGCCCTTTTACCTTATCTTACCACACAACAACCTCTCCCTTTCCACGCTCCCTGGCCCCCCTCTCCGTCCCCGACACCTAACCGTCCCCCCCTTCTTCATTTAATTCTCTGACCACTTCACCATATCCCTACCCCCTATGCTATCTCTGGTCCCCCTTCCTCCCGCCCCACCTTCCTCTTAGCCCTATCTGTCGCCCCCCCCCCCGTATTTTTTTTCCCTTTTCTGTTTGAAAGTCCTTTTCCCTCGCCCTCTTTTCCCCTTTTTTCGTCCTCCCCCCCCCAAATCCTCTGCGTTTATTGAGCCATTTACGGATTACATCACACCTCTCTCCCCCCCTTGCGCAATGGGCTTTCTTCTCCCCTCTTAGCTCCTTCCTTTCAAAGCGGGATCCCTGGATGCTTTTTTTTTTGTGGTGTCATGGCACGTTTTTTCTTGGTGAGTCCCTCTTCTTTCCCGTTTCCCCTGGAATTGATGTGGGCGCTGTTCCGGTTTACCCATTTTACTTTTTGGGTCAGTTTTGAATCTTTTGTTCCCCTTCTCCCCATCGTAACGGCTTTTCTGCGGGGGCTGGTCTTGCGGCTTTTTGGTCGTTGATTGGATACGACATTCCTCAGGGCCTTTCCTATCGCCTCCTCTTTTCCCTCTACCCCCTTCTCTCCTTTGTCCGTCGGCACCCTTTGCTGATTTTCCTGAACTTTTTGTTTTCCCCGCCTATTTGGTTGCGTGCCTATGCGTATTCTCTTTTTCCTTTGTCGCCTTGACCTTCCCCCCGGGCGGCCCTTAAGTTCGATTCCATGCCCGTTTTCCGCGGGCTATGCAAAACTTTGTGCCTTAGCTTCGCTGGAATTTTGATCTGCCTTTTTTCCCCAGTTTCTGTAGAGAGGGTGCTTCCCGTCTCCTTTTTTCCCGACGTTTTTTTTTCACGTAGTATTTTTTTCTTACCAGGTCCCTTTTTCTCTTTTTTGCTCGGTTCGTCTGTACAAATTGATGTCTTCTTTCGGGCCGCGTTTCCCCGGGGAGGTAGCACGTTGGCGGAGGCTTGCTACCTTTTGCTTTCTCGGCTGCCCACCCTTGAGCCCCCCCCCTTGTTGAACCACTTCCCGGAGATTTTTCCACCAGTGTTCCTGTTTTTCTCCCAAGGTACCCCCGCTTTATTTTTCCTCCCCCTTCCCATTCCACGTTTTATATCTTCCGCCGAGGGTTTGTGGCTGCTTTTTTTTTTTTTTTTGGTCACCCGGGGGAGCCTTAGGAAACCTTCCTCTTGCGGCCCCCCTCTTTCGTATTCAGGAATCCCGATGTGGTTCCTCTCCCCTCTGTCTTGTGATTGCTTTACCAGATTCGGCCCCTGATTTGACCCTTCCCAGGACATTTTTTTCTGACAATTCGAACTTTCGTTTTTTTGTTAGTGCGCGCAGTTTTTTTTTTCCTTTCTTCTTTTTGCCCTTTCACTTCCTTGCCCCCCCCCGCAATAGTTCTTCCCTTTTCTTCTTCTGATCGGGTCCCTGTTCAGACACCCCCCTGGTTTTTCTTCCTCGTCGACCGTCCGGGCAGACTCTTCTTTCCCATTTTTTAACCCGCTTTTTAAAACACCTACTACGCACTTCGGTTTTTTTTCAGCCGCCTTTTTTCCTTCCTTCCCCCCCTCCTTCCCTTCCCTTTCGGAATTTTCCATCGGCCCCCCTTTTTCTCCCCCCTATCATGGGCAGTCGGTACCACCTTTTTGCAACGCCTTCGTCTTCCCCTTAATATAGCTAGTCCATCCCCTTCCCCTTTTTTTTGTTTGTTTGGAATGAGGATTCTTATACTCCTGCCAAGCCCCGTCTTTCCCCCGACTTTTTCCCCCCCTGATGCTTTTTTTTCTGGAGTCAACTTTTTTGGTGGGTTGTCCGTGGTCCTTCGCCTGGTTTTTTTGCCACCCCTGGTTTTTCCTTCCACCAGGCTTGCTTTTTTCAGGTTGGTTGGCGTTTTTCTTTTTTTTTGATGCCATCCAGTTTTGGCCCTCCTTCTCCCCGTCCTAGGAATTTCTTTTTTTCGGTTGTTTGTTTTTTTATGGACAATTATGGCAGCTTCTTCCCTTTTCTTCCACCTCGTGCTTCTGACTGGGGTCCCTCGAGGGCTTTTTCCTCTTTATTTTCCCCCCCCTCTCCCCCACCTGCTTTTCGGCTTTTACCGATGTCGCCTTTTGCGTCTCTATTTATTTTGGGGTGTGGTTTTCCTCTCTTCTGTGTTATCTGGTTCTTCCTCCTGATCCCCTTCCGCGGTGTTCTTCCCCCGTCCGGTTCCTGACTTTTTACGAGGACTTCGCGCCCTTTTTTCCGTTTTTTCCTTTTTTGTTCTTTGCCTTGCTTTTTCCCCCCGGCCCCCTTTTTCTTTTTTCCTTTCTTGACGCCTCTCAGGCCGTGCTTTTGGGTGTTTTCGTCCACAAAATTTTGTGGAGCCTTCTGCAATCCGAAAAACCTCCCGTGTTTTTTCCTTTAGATCGCATTATTCTTTTTTTTCACATTTCAGGGTATCAATGTTTTGTCGTGATCAGGCGCAGACCCCTTTTCCTGCAGGTCTAGCTTAGGGAGATCCTTTTGACTCGGCCGCCTTGGTTTCCTCTCTCCCTTTTCCCCTCCTCTTTTTACGGCCAACCCACACGGCACAATTTTTTAGGTGGATGATGTGCCTTCTCCCAAGGCTGATGGGTTCTCCCGTGGTTGTTTCAATTCCCCCCCCTTCGCGTGCAATGAACTTTTTTCAAGCCCTAGTAGCGTAGCCTTTTTCTGGATCCCCTGTGACCCCCCCCTTTTCTCCTTTTGACTGTGTGCTTTTCTTTGCAGATTTTTCACACTTACGTTTTTTTTCTATTTTTTTTTTTTTGAACCGAGCTGGTTGCGTTTTTTCCCCCTTCCCGTCTCTTGTTCTGTGTCCTCTCCCCTTCCCGGGCGTTGCGCCCTTTTTTTTTTTTGGTTCCCCCCCGTCCACAGCGTGCCTCTTCCCTCCGCCCCCCCCCTCCCCCCCACTTCCCCTTCCCCTGCTTCGTTGGCCCCCCCCTTTCCGCATTCTTTGTGTTCGGCGCACACCGGCCTTTTCCTATCCTTTTCGCGCTTTGCACTTGTTCCCTGACATGAGTTACGGCGGTGGTTTTGTTTCCCCGACAGGTTAGCACCCCCCTCCTTTCCTGTTTTCTTTCTTCGTCATCTTTTCCCCCCCCCCCTCTTTCTTTTCTATTCATTTTATACCTTTTTTTGTTGGTTTTCCCCCATTGGTTCGTTACGTTTTGCGCCTCTTTTCCCTTTTTCCCCTTTGCGCCCCCTTCCTCGGAACATTCCGTTTGATGTCCCCTTTTTTTCAGGCGACGTTTGACGGGTTTGGACACACTTCTTCTGCCGTGTTTCCTGCCCCCTCGTCACGTTCCTCCTTTTTTTCCCCCCTCACCCCTTTCTATTTCTCATACAAGCATGCGGTTTTTCTTGCGTCAGTGGAATGGGGTTCGTTTTTTTTCTTTTTTTTTATCGCTTCCCCGTCGTCGGAACCTTACCGTTTTTGAGGATTGCTGCCCCCCACTTCCCCCTTGAACCCTTTTTCGTTCTACCATCTTTTGGCCCCCCCTTCCCTTTTTTCTTGCCTCTTCCTGTCTTTCCCTGACCTACAACTCTTCGCTTCGGACTTTTCCACCGGATCCGGGTTTGCGGTTCTTTTCTTCTTTCACCTTGCCCCCTCCCACTACCCCCACCCTCTCCCCCTTTCTCTCCTTTGCCCCCCTTTCCCCTCTCTCACCCTTGTTCGCTTTTTTTATTTTTTTTATTTGTTCTCAACGGCCCGTGTTTTAGAGTCCTTTTTTTCCCCCGTTTTAACACTCTTACCACCTTCACTTCTTAGGTCTTTTCGCTGGTCCCCCCCTTTCTATTTTCTTTTGAGCCCCTCTTTTTTCAGGCTCAAGCCACTCTCCATCTTTTCTTTCCTCCACTTTTATCCCTTTTCTTTGTTTGTTTTTTTTCCCCTGAGACGCCATCTTCCCTATTTTTTTAAGACTGCTTTCACAAAAGGGTGGTTGTTGAGGCGTTCTTTCTTTTTTTTCCCTACCCTTCCTGTTGAGTTCCCTCCTTTGTTTGTTATTTATCCCTTCCCCTGAAAAATCCTGGTTCCATCACTTTTGGTCGCTCCTTTTCTACTTTTGGCTGGGATGGACTTTCGGCGACCTCCGGAGCCAATCCGTTCTTTTTCTTTCTCTCCGTTGGACCCGGCGGGAAGAACGGATACAGTTTTTCTGTTTTGTTAACCAGGCAACCCTTTAGATACTTCCTCTTTCCCCCCCCCTTTCTAAAGGCCTCTTCATCCGTTGGTCTATATATTCATCGCTGGTTTTTTGTTATCTGAGATAGAGTAAAATTTAGAAGGGGGAGGTTTTGAGTCTGTTTTTTGCCGGGCCGTTGGTTCCTCTGCAAAGACTTTTTATTTTGGTCTTCTTTCTGTGGACCGCCCTCTCTGTCTCCCCCTTTCTTTCTGTTCTTCGCAAGGAATTACTCGACGTAGCACCCCTTTTTCAGTTTTTTTCTTTTGGACAGGTTTTTAAGATTTCCTCCTTGACGTCGGCCCCCCCGAGCATCCTTCCTCCCCTTAACCCACCCATTTTCCTTTCCTTTCCCCCTTGATTGCTCGTCGGGAGGACTCCCTTGCTGCTAATGCCCAGCGAAGTTATTCTTCCCCCAGACCCGCTGTTTTTTGTTCCTTCCTTTTTTCTTTGTTCCCTTTCTGATCCTATTTTTGAGCTTTGCGTTGTCAACGTTTCTGGTCTGTTTTGCCTTTTCCCTTTTGCGCTTTCATAAGATTGCTTTTCCTCTGCTACGTCCCCTGCCCCCTCCCAGTTGTTTTCACACTTTTTCGCTTTTGTTTTATTCGCGAAAAGTACGTTTTTGGTTTCGTTTTTCAATTTTTTTTTTTGCCGTGTCTCGTACGGCGCCTTTCTCTTTTCCCCTCCTCCTCAACCGTCTGTGTCACCTTTTCCCCCGCTCTCTTTTAATGGTAGCTCTCCTCTTTGCCGCACTCTTTTCCCCTTCCCTTCCCTCGAGCCCCCCCCTGTTCCTGTCATGTTTTTGCACCCTTGTGCTTTTACGCACTTTTCCCAACCCGTTCACCGCCCCTCTCCCCCCTGCGGATTTCTTTCGCGTTATTTCTTTTTTGGTTATTTTTACCCTTTGTCCGAGCTCATTCTCTTTTCCCTTCTTGCCTTGGGTGTCTTCCTCGAGGTAGTGTTCTCGGTCCTTTAGTTTTACCAGCTGTCTTCCCCCTTTGGAAAATTCGCGGCACCTTCTGCTTTCACTCCCCTTTTCTTTAGTCCCCAACCCCCTCTGGTATCTGGAGGGTTTGTGGAGATAAAGTTCCGGGGCTGTTTTCTTCCCTCCCCTGTAGATGGACTGCCGTTTCCTCCTTCCCTTTTTTCCCCTCCGATCTCTCTGCTCCTGTGTCAGGTGCAGCACCCCTCGTTTTGGTACCTTTTTTTCCTCCTATGTTTCTGAAATTGTCGTTTTTTTCCGCGTTTTTAGATTCTATTTTTCTTCGTTGGAGAAGAGCCTTGTCTTTTTCCCCCGCCTTTCTCTTGTCCCCTGAGTCGAGAGAGCTCTAGGCCCACTGTCGGTGCCGATGCTTTCTGTGGCACTGGCCCGCGGGTTGCACACTTTTTCGTGTACTTTTTCTTTCTTGATCTTTTCAATTCTCGGTCTATTAGGTGCGAGTCCTTTCTCTAGCTTCCATGGCTTTTTCTTTTCAACCCTTTTTTGTGGCCTATTTTTGTAGTTTTGTCCTTGACCCCACTTTTCTTGAACCTCCAGTCTGACCTTATGTTTTTTTTTCGGAGTTTTGATGCTCCCGTTTTTTTCTTTGTTTCTTTGGTTTAGCCTGGAGTTTTGTCCCTTCTTCACCCCTTTATCCCCCTCCGGGACAACCCGTAAGTATCCCTCCTACCTGCACTCCCGTGTTTTTTTCGGTCTTGGCTATGCTCCTGACTTCTTTGTTGCCTTTTTTTACCCCCTTATCTCGTCGCGCCGAGCTGTTATTGGGCCCTTTGGACCGCTCCCAGACGGAAAACGGTTTGTCGGCTGGCGCTGTTCGGCTTTCTCCCGTCCGGCGTCTGTTTCTGCCCCGCCTTTGGAGTTTCTTTTACTCTTTGTTTCTTTTTTGTTTTTTTTTTTTTTTTTTTCCCCGCCGCGATCGGACCCGCCCCCCCTGAAGCCGGCGGAACCCCCCCTCGAAATTTGCGTTCACCCTTGGGGGGTGGTAGCGCTTCGTTTTTTGGTCTTTCCCGTTTGGGCCCTTCCCCCATTTTCCCCACCCAAACGTTCTGCCCGCCATCTTCTCGAGGGATTTGGAGGATTGACTTGCCTTTGTTCCACTACCACCCCAACCCCTTTTTTTTTCCCTCCGTATCTGTAAGCGGGCCTTTTTTTTTCTCCCGGCTGGAAGGCTTCCTTCCCAACCCCAAAGTTCCCCCCCCCAACGTTTGACGTGTTCCGGTTTTTTGCCGGTTTTTTTCCGTTCCCCCACCTTGGCTCCCGCTCTTTCTTTCCTTCCTTTTTTTTTTCACATTCTTTAACTTCCTTTCCCGAGGTCGTGCTTTTTTCTCCCATCC
>Ga0179593_1656376_pt1 | contig 23733 bp, 31 predicted proteins | sample CZODoug2_1_08_16_FD_185931 | JGI IMG/M metagenome (GOLD analysis project Ga0179593, IMG submission 185931) | Vadose zone soil fungal communities from Angelo Coast Range Reserve, California, USA - CZODoug2_1_08_16fungal (PacBio error correction) | ecosystem: Environmental > Terrestrial > Soil >... | reverse complement strand
TTTCCCAGATAGCGACTCTTTCCCCCTAAAAGGCCCCCTTTTTTTTGTTCCTACGCGCTAAAACGAAAGTTCCCCCCTTTTTGCGCCTCTTTCTTGTGGTCACCCGGACAATACCCCCCCCCCTCCCCCACGTCCTTGTCGAAGACGCCCCCTTTGAAATCGGCCCCTCCCATGATGGGTCGAAGTCCTTCCTTCGCAACAGCGATTTTTTTTTCCTCCCTATCTTTCTCGTGACTTTCCTGGTTTTGATGGAGGTCCTTCAACTGGGAAAAAACCTTTCCTCCCTTCCTCCCGTATTCTTCCCGATTTTTCTGCGGGTTGTAGTGAGGCTTCTTCTGCGTCCCCCCTTACGTCCCTTTGTCGTCCAAAGAAAAAAAAGATCCATTTCCTCCCCCCTCCCTTCCGCGACCCTCTTTTTCTGGTTCCCTTGTGGTTCCTGGGCGTTGCGACCGCTCTCTTTTCCCTTGCAGCTTCTTTTTTTTTGCGTTTCCTTTTGGTTGATGATCCATTGCCGAACTTTCTTTTTTTCCCTGTTTTTCAGGATCGCAATTTTTTCTGCTCCTTCCCCCTTTGACGTTTGATGGAGACTGCTTTTTCCCTTCCTAGATGAACCCCCGGTCTCCCTAGTGACTCCCTGTTCCAGCACCTCCTTTGCACTCCCCTCCTCCCTCGCAGAGACACCTTCCCTTCTCTTTGCTTCGCCCTAACTCCCTTTTTCCCTTTTTTTCACAGCGCCCCTTTTTATCACTCACACTTGCTTTAGTGTACTCATTCGAAAAGCTCTGGTTGTGCTTTCTTTTCAACCGGCCCTCTTTTCCCCCATCAGCGCGCGACCTTCTTTCTACCCCTCTTCTCCGCAAAACTTTTTCTTTTCTGCCAACTCTTGTTTCCCCATCTCGTTAGCTTTTCCCTTTTTCTTCGAGACCTCTGTCTCTCCTCCTTTCTTCTTGCGACCCTGGAGTTCCCCGAACTCCGTAATCAGCCCTCCATGGTTCCTTCTCCCTTTGTGACTTTCCGCCTCTTTAACGATTTCCCTCCCCCTCCGTTTTTTTCCTCTTTCGTAATTTTTGCCCTACAAAACTTTCCCCTTCTTCAAATTCCTCGGTATTATGGTCTTGACCCCGGGCCCGGCCTAGACCTCCTTTCATCTCTCTTTTAATTCCCACCTTTGCTGGGAATTTAGAGAACGTTTTTTCTTGCTACCTTATCACCCCTTCGGCAATTATCGCAATCACCTTTGCGTCTGTGGTTTGCCGTTTTTTCTTGTATTCTTGAAAAACCTCCTTCCTATTTTGTTGCGCACAAGTTTCCGCCGTCCGTGTGGATCTGCGGTCCTCCCATCCTGATTTCCTCCCCCTTTTGGATCAGGTAGAGAAACTCAACCCTTTTTTGTTACCATCGCTTAGCGCCCATTGATGTGTTGGAAGAGATAGTGTGGGAGCCTTTTTTTTCCTATGTCTTCTTTCTTCCCCACTTTTTTTGACTTCCTTTATCGACGACGGATTCTCCTCTTTTTTGGAGTATATTTTTCTCGGAAAGTTCCCCTGTCTTTGTTCCTGGCTGAAGAGATTGGCGCTTTCCCTTTTCTCTCTCCCCCTTCCCCTCGTATAATTGAGTCAGAACATGTCCTCCTGCTTCTCTTTCGGCCCAAATGGACAAATTCGTTCTACTTTCAATCTTTTTCCCCTTCCCGTGCTGCTTCTTACCCTTTATGAGAATGTGGTATTCCTAATTTTTTTTTTCAGTGCCTTAATTTGTTACGCCGGGGAGCCTTCCATTATTCCTCTTTCCTAGCTTCTTGAGGAAGTTTTATCTGAGATGATTTTTTTTTTTTGATTAACGAACCTTCTTAGAGCTTTTCTTCCCCCGAATTCCCTCTTCCAGACGTGATTTTCTGTGGAGGGCCTGCGGTTCCCTTTACAGGATCCCCCCCTCTTTAGAAAATTCTTTAGTACGCTCCCGATTCCGATATCTCAACCAGTGAAGAGTCTTCTCCGATCCCCCTCTTTTGCGACTTCCTTTCCTGACGATTATTGGCCCTTATCCCCTGCGTTCCTTCATCTGAGCAATTTTGTCTTCGTCCCTTCCCCAACCTCCCCCTTTTGGACTCTCTCGATTTGTGGACTTTCCCTAGTCCGAACTTTTCCCATCCTTTTCAACCCTCCAGGAACTGTGGAATTTCCTCCTGCGCAAACCCTTTCTTTCGGGCGCTGTTTTATCACTCTTTGAACTCAATTTCTCTATCACCGCTTCCCCCCCTCAAAAAAAATTTGGAGATCTCCATTTTTTTTCCCAAGGGCTTTTTTGATGAACTGATTTAGGAGGGTTCTTCTTCTCCCCCCATTAAAATCTCCTTCATGAGGAAGAACCTGGTTTTCCTCACGGGATACTTTCGACAGGATTCCGGTTTCTGCAGTTTCTTCTCCTTTTTGCACTCCCTCCCTCCCCCCCCCCTAAGATCCCCTTCCCCCCTTTCCTAGAATCCTCCCCACTTGGGCAATGATTTTGCGCTCCCTCCCCTTGACTTTCTTTCTACCCCTCCGCTTCTCCCCAGCATTTTATTGATGAAAGCAGTTTCCCCTTTATATACTTGCGAGGCACCTCATTTTCTTTGAAGAAATGAGCTTCTGGCGACTCTTTTGAAACGCTAAGAACCTTCTGAAGCCCCTCACGCATCTAAGCGCTCCCCTTTGAACCCCCTTTTTTACCAAGAGGATCTGGCTGGAACTTCCCTCCATCCCCCTTCTTCACCTGGCCTAATTTTTCCCTCCAGTCCCCCTCTTAGAAAGCACCCTACAGCCAGACCGTTCTTTTTTCTCCCCTGCTTGCCGCAAGTTCGACAAGAATTTTTTACAGTCGTCTTTTTCTCCATTCCTCTTGGATTTGCAAATGTGAGGATTTCTTCTCTCCCCCATACGTTTGGGCTGCCGCTAACGGAATCATCCCCTCCCCTCCAGAAAGGGACACCCACAGACTGAATTGAAGCCCCTTTTTTTTCCCTTAGATATTTCCACACCATCTCCCCTCGGAGGCGCTTCCCTCCACAAGCGGTTTTTCCTGACCCCCAGGGAGATCAACATCTCTCTTCCCACTCCAGACACTCCCGTTGTTCGATTGCAAAAAGGATGCTTTTGCTCGTTGTCTCCCTGAATAATTTTTTAGGAATTTTCCCCTGGCTAGTCGATCCTCGATAAGTTACACACGTTCTTCCCTTTCCACCTTTTAACCGTCGTTACGAAACCTTTTTTTTTTCTCCCCTTCCTAAAAGCAGCTTCAGGAATTTTTTCCTCCTCTGCAACGCCCGGTCTGATTTTGCTGAACTTGAGGTAATTAGAAATCTTCCACCTTTTGTCTCTAAATTAAACAGCCCCCCCATCCCATTCCCTCTGTAATGGTGTGTTTTTCCCCTCGTGCGAGGGCAGTTTGGTCCTTCCCTAATACAGCTTCCTCACCCCTTCGAGATTTCTTGTACCAATCACGTTCTCCAAACGCCCGTTTCCCCCGGTGTTTTGCCGCGCTTTTCTCTCCCAAGCACATTTCTCTTTGATGGACGGAGTGTCCTTTGGTCTTTTTAGTCAGGGTCCAGAATAAAACCAGGTTTCCTTCAGCTTTCGATCCCTCTCACGACCTACTCACTTCTTTCCAGAGTCTGGAAGAATTCCTTCCCCCCCCCCCCCCCCCCCACCCCCCCCCCCCCCAACAGTTTGCCTCTTCTCAAACTTATTTTCTACAGAAAGAATGGAGCGACCCTTTCCTCGTTACTCTCCCTTGCGGTTTCTTCACCCCCCGAACGCGAGGCTTCCTTCCCCCGCAAGTGTGATGTCTTGGAGGGCCTGTGACCTTCCCTTTCCCAATTAGGGCGAGATCTTCAGGCGCTTTCTTTTTCTTGGTCTTTCTGTCCCTGGAAAAGGTTCTTTCCTCTCTTTTTTTCCGGGGTAAAATTGGTGTTCATCTCTTTCCAACGGCAAATTTCCGTTCAGGTTTAATTCTCATCATTAAGGCCTCCCTTCCATCTCACCGCTTTTCCTCTCTTCTTTCTAATATTCCTTAATACTCAAAAGTGAAGACCCCATCTTTCGTCTCCATTTTCAACGCCTCCATGACCCGACTCCTTAAACCTTTCTTTTAGGCCCCTCTTTTTTTTTTTTCTTGCGCCCCTCCTCTTTTCATAGAAAGCGAGTGGGCTCGGCCTTCTCTCACCAACTCCCTTAATCCCTTGACTGATTAAGGTTTTTTCCCCCTCCTTTTTGCCGGCTTTTTTCCCAGCCCTCCATCTTGTCATTCCCAGGCCAGATATGGAGCCCCTTCTTTTCCCCCCCCTCTTCTTTTTCCCCTCTTTAGAATCTTCTCACTTTATTGAGAGATGTAAGGACTTCCTCTTCCTCTTTGAGTAGGAGGGCCTTTCCCTTTGTCGGTTTTGCCGTGGACTCCCGTCTTTTTTCCCGCAACTGCGATTTGGTGAGAGAGTAGGAACCCCCCCCCAAAGGACTTTTGCGATCTTGTGGGACCCACTACATTTCATCCGTTTTTTTGCGTTTCCCCCTATAGCAGGACTCGTCCAATAAAAGCAATTTTTCCTTCTCAGAGCTCCCGCCGTGCTTCTCCAGCCAAGAGTGGAGTTTTCCCCACTTCCCGACACCGCCACCGATGGATCTGGACTTCCCGCGGCCCACCTGAAATCGCTTTACCCGCCAATAGGGTACGAAGAAGGACGGATTGGAAACAGCTCGGGAGAAATCCCTCCTTTAAGGGCCCCTTGTGGGTTTTGTGGTTTTGTTTTTTTGTTGTTTTTTTTTTTTTTTTGGGTTTTTTTTGTTTTTTTTTTTTTTTCTTTTTTTTTTTTTTCTTTAATTTCAGACGGCACCCCGATGTTGGCCCCAAGCTACGAATCCCTGCCGGCTGTTTCTATGAGAAACTTTTCGAGAATCGAGTCGACCCTTCTCTTCCCTTTTTTTTTTTTCTCCTGAAAAATCCCGCGCTTCGTCCTAAAACGCCTGGTTTTTCCGAGTTTCCTTTTTTCTGCCTCACGCTGAGACGCAGCTTTGTCACCCTTTTGTTCGGTTCTCATGGAACTATTTTTACTTCTGAACCTGTGTTCTCTGTCTCTGGAGCTGTCCCTTCATTTCTCGGCAAGTTTCTTCCTCCCCGAAGCGTTGCACCTCTATGACACAGGGGAAAACCGGGAACTGCTTTATCCCCTTTTTTTCTTCCCTCGACGAATAACGCCCGCCTCCCTCCCCCCTTTTTAGCTCCCCTACTTTGGCTGGTTAAAGTTAACCCCCCCTTCCTAGTAACGACTCTCCACTAACACTTGCTTTTTGTACTAAGTCCTTTTTCCCTCCCTCCGTCGGTTTGAGACTTACGCCTGAGAACTCTCGGAACCCTACGCGTGACTTATTGCGTATTTTTCCCCTTTTTGACCTCAACCAACGGTTTCTTATGCAGGCCCCTTTTTTCCCTCTCTTTTTTCTGCCTCGTGTTTTTTTCGAGCCACGCCTTTCCCCTTTTTCACTCATGAAGCTCTTTTTTTTGAGGCGGGACCCTGTTGTTCCCTCTCTCCCTGAACTCACTCTTCCTCCCTTTTTTCTCTTTTGCGAAAGTGTGCTTTCTACCCGCGCTTAAACACCGATTGTGACAGACCCCCTGTTTTCTCGGCATTTGGACACTACCAACCCCCTTTCTGGTTTCTTCTTTCCGTAAACCAAATGCCCCTTCGCCTCAATTTACTCTTGATTTTTCTTTCCCCCACCAGATTTCCGTTGAATCGTGATACCCGTTAAATCATGACTTTTCTTGACCCTCCCCAAGATTCCGGGGGTAGGATTTTTCTTCGCTGCCCCCCCCCCGCGCTTTTTGATTGAGCCCCACTCATATTTCGACCGTTGAGCACTTTTTTCAGCCGGCCCCCCTTCTCGGCGGCGTTTTTAATCACATACTGATTAAATTCTTACTTTCCTAACCGCCTGTGTAAGTTAAAGCAGCTTCCTTTTTTTCCCGCTCCTTGGCTGTGCATCTCGTCGTGGGGGAGTTTCCGCTGGCTTCTTCTCCTTCCCGATGGTGTGACTATTTTGCCCTTTCTTTCCAGGAGTAAAGGAGGCTCTTTTTTTTCCAGTCTCGCTCCCATCCCTTTTATTTGCCTGGTTTTTTTCTGATTTCTTTTTCCCTCCAAGAGTAACTCTCAGTATTGGAGACTCTCCCGTTGCATCCTCCTCTATGCTTTTCCCCCTTACCACTGGACCAATGACGATGCTGTTGCCCCGGCATTTTCTCTTTTCCTGGTGGAGGTGGGTGATTTCCTTTCTTGAGGAAGAATTCTAAGGGTTTGAAGACGTGCCCCTTTTCGTTCCCCTTTAAGATGGGGCCCAGGATTTGAAGGAAGATTTCTTTTTCGCTTGTGCCGTGACTCTGAAACCTTGAAACGTCCTTTATCGCGGCAAGAAGTGCTTTTTTTCTGGTGCCTCGCTGTATCTTCCGCAAGTACCTTTACCTGCGAACAAGAAAACTTTCCTTTCCTCTTCCCTGGTGTCTCACCAGGCCGATTCTGACTTTTCCCTTAATCCCATGGACAGAGTTATGCGTCTTCCCCTTTCCTCACATTATTGGAATGTTCGAGGAAGTTAAGGCTCCTGAGAACTCCTCCCCATGATCTTTTTCGGAATTTCCCCCCCCCCGGGGCCCCCTTTGAATTGGTGGCCTACCCCCCCCCCTCCGCCTTGTGACGACGAAATCCTTCCACCTCCTTCCGACGGGCACCTTGCTTTTTTCTTTTCTTTAAGAGACTTTCTCTTTCCTCTTGTTGTTGTGAGTATAAATTAGATCCCCAAAACGCATTCGCCGTCTTCACATTTTAAAAAGTCTTCTTGTTGATTTTCTGCAACGTCTTCCTTCCTTCCCAACATTCACCCCCTTTGAGGCCGCGTTTCTTTGGTAGGCAATCCCCACTCCTTCGCCCTCTTTGGAGCAGGTGAGGCCTTTCTCTCAGAAGCTTTCATTTCCCTTTATTTAAGGCACTCTGGTCCGGTTTTATTTTGCGAAGGACAATCTTTTTTTTCTTCGGACTCCTTGACGCCCCCGTCCTGATTTTCTTGTTCAGCAGGTTGGGTCTTGTAAGCCTCCTTCGGAAAATCCCCGCCTAAAACGAAAAGAACGTCTTTCCCTTCTTCCTGAATATTTTTCCTTGCCTATTTTTTACTCGTCCCCCCGCAACCCCCTCCATTAATATCTCCCCTCCTCTTCCGGCAGATACGGCCCCCCTCATCTAATTCCATTAAAACTACCTTTTCCCCTTCTTTTTTCATTATCTAAAGCAGGCTCTCCCTCCAATTCCCCTTCTTTATAGCCCTCTTTGACCAGGCACTTCCAGCAGAAGAATTCCCGTCTCTCCTCTTAGCGGAGTCTTTGAGGGATGCCCTTTCCTTTTTTCTTTATCCCCCCTCGTCCTCCCTCTGAGGCACGAAAAGGACCCTTCCATCCTTAACTCCCTTTACCCCGAACCTTGCGCGATAATCGTTTCTCCGTAACAAACTTTCCTATCGACTAGGAGGCGATGAAAGGCACCCTTTACGTGCCCTCCTCCGCCATACCGGGAAGATGCGGCCCACTCCCCGATCTTTCCAGCCAGTTCCCCCAAATGCTGCCCTCCTCTTCCTTCCACTCGGTTGAGTGCTTTTTCTGGAATTTTCTTCAGTTAGAATCCGCGCCCTTTAACAGGCCGGAGGCCAACAGTCCCCCCCCTCCCCCCGGTTCCCTCTGTTTTTCTCAATCCACAGTTTCAACGGTCTTCCCTTCCTCGCCAGCAGCACTTTTTTTCTATTTTCATGTTCCCTTTTCTTACGGTAGCACTATTACAAAACTTTTTTCCTCCCCGAAGGATTTTTTGAGATGATGTCTGGCTGGGATCGGTGCATGGGGCTAACATCCTCTCCCTGAATCGATCGTGTTGTTTCTGTCCCCCCTTCCCTCCTTCGAAAACCCCCCCTTTTCTTTTTCCCGCCCCCCCCTTTGTTTCCTGGTAAGGATGGACACTCCCCTTTAGCATGGAAGCCCCTTTTTTCCCTGACTTTCGAGATGGACTCCATTTCCCTCATTCCCTTCTCAAACCAGGTTTTCCCTCTCCCTTTTCGAAGAGTCTCTTCCTAGGCAAGACGACGCCTCCAGTTGCACAAGAGTTGGAAGCCCTTCTGCCAAAACCATTTCAGCCTCAAGTTATCTCCGAAAGACCCTCTTTTTTCTTCCAGGCCATTGCCGGTTGAAGCTGGCGGGCGGTTGATGCCCCTCTCGACCCTCTATTAGGAACCCCCCTCCACGTGTGAGTGATCCCCCCTTCCTTTGGATTTTCAAATTAACCCATTCCATCGGGGAGAGCGATTCCCTTCTCTCCTCTTTTCTTTCGATGGCCTCGGCGGTGTACAGTTCTTAGTTGATGTCCCGTTTCTTCCTTTCAAGTTCCCGGGTTTTCCACTTGGTGTTAAATAGAGTTTTTCCCCCGCTTCTCCCCTTCAAATATCCTAGAACTTTTCAGAGCATCTTCCCTTTCCCCTTAAAGATACACCGCTTTTAGAAAGGGATAATATTTCCCTTTTCCCTGAACCACGGTGAAGCCCCCCCGACTTCGTCAAAGAGTAGAGTTTCTTTTTCCCCCGCAGCCCTTTCAACAGCTCTCCCCGTTTTAGCGATTTTTCTTTGCGCCCCTTCCTTCTTTCCCTTGAACGCGAGGCTCGGCTCGTGATTCCCCCCCGAAGGCAAGGCCCCTCCCTGACCTTCCTCAGGGAGTTGCCGGCGCCTCCGCAATCCCCAGCAAAACCTTCCCAGGCAAGATATGCGCAATTTTCTCACTAGCGTGGCCACCCCTTTCCCTCTCCCACAATTCCTTCCTGCCCCATCTCTTTTGTTCCTTCTTCCAGATTTTTCCGGTTTTTCTTGCGGTGGAGCCAAGAACTTTTAGCGCCCGATCCCCCTTTCTTTTGTTCTCGCGTCGGAAATCCCCCTCCCCTTTGATTGGCTAATCTAGAGATCTGGGACTTCTCTCTCTTGAATACTAATCCGTTTTTCTCTCTCTGATTATAGCGCTCTTAGTAGCCAATCAACGGCCCTTTCACCGAATGGGCTCTTAGGGCTGAGATTACTTCCCTCGTGGACCCCCCCTTTTTCCCGTTTTACCCCCTAAACCTCCCCCGGCCCTCTTCTGCCTTCCTGAAAATACGCGCAACTCTCCTTTTTTTTTCTCCTCAGATCAGGGACTTCGGGCCACACTCGATCCCCTCCTCCTCCCATATCCTGTCCCTCCCCAAAATGTGACGTGCTTGGTGTTCTGGGCTGCGTTTCCCCCTCTGTTTGCACAAACGCTCCCAGTCTGATTCTGATTTTTCACTTTGCCGGTTCATGATCCCGACGAGCCCCTTTACAAGGAAGACTACGTCTGGGTGTTTCCCCCTCCCCCCCAACAAGATCCTCTCGCCGCAACTGGTGTTTTCTTCCGCGCTGGTGTCATTCTTTTCCTTTTCTTGATGCTTTGCCGACCCCGCGACGCGGAATTTAGGATGTTGGATTCCTGGTTCCCTTATCCATTCCGACTATGACCGTTTCTTGGACTGGGCTGTCTTGACCGCGGATCTGGTCTAGAAGGCAACTTTTCTTTTTCTAAGCGTTCCCTTCATTTCACTTTCACCCTTTCTCCCGAGATGACCCTGTTTCTTTGGACTCAGCCGGGAAACCCCTCGAAGAAAAATTCCTTCCCCTTTTCGCCTCCTCGGGTTGTAAATTCACAGCGCCCTACCTCCGAAAGTTTTGATAAATCAACCGGTAGTGTCCTAATTTTCAAAAGACGCCGGTAGACTAGTTTCCTCTCCCCCCCCCTGCTCCCCCCGGCAATCCTCAATAATTCCTATGGCTGCAGACTTCCTCCGTACCTTTTGCCTTTCCCCTGGTTGCTCTGGAAGGATCTCCAAATATTGTTCAAATCGTCTTCCCTTTTTTTCCTAGGTTCTCAACGTTCTTGCCCTCTAAGTCTTTTTTTTCGTAGGAACCTGGATCCCTCCCTTCAATCAGTCTAGCTTCCATGCGACAGTCTGTGTCATCTTAACCGCGTAACCTGCCCTCCGTTTTCCCCCTTTTTTTATTTTTCCCCTTCAAAAACTTGGGTCTTTTATTGGTATGAGGAATGTGACCCGAGCCTCGCCCTCCATGTTCATCTTTTCTTTCCCCCCACCAGCCCAGTCCTTGACAAGAGGCTACTCACCCCATCCCTTTTTTCTTGAAACTGATCTCTTTCGGAGGCTTTCTCTTTGCCCTCCGGCACGATGATTATGTTTTTCCCCCCCCCCCCCCCTTAATCCTTTTTTTTTTTCCCCCCAACTGGTGGCCCCTTTGCCCTTTTTCACTGATAGGCGGCCTTTCCCATCCTGCTTTCTCAAGGTCGAGCAACTCCCCTTTAAGTGAAATCGAGAAAGCATTTTTTCCCCTCTCCCCCCCCTTGGAGCGTGGATGGCTTGTGGAGCCCCTGCTACACCTTACTTTTCTTAGGCGAATGTGGCGTATCCTCCGCCGCCTGCTTCTGAGTTTTAAGAGATGTTTGGGAAGTCTCCTCTTCTCGCCTCATTTTTTTAATAGTCTTTTGTTTTCCCTGCTGCTCTCTTGGTTCCGTTTCCCCCTTTTTAAACGATTGCGCTTGGCTCTGCCGAACAGGTGAATCCCCCTCTTGATTTTGTGAAAAATTCTTTGCTGCCGTCCCTTTAAGAATTGCTATCCTTTCTTGAGTCCTTTCTTTTTTTAGGAGAATTTTTTGAAGACGGTGACGAAAGGGGTCTCTTTCCCTCCCATCTGACGATGGTTTCGCCGGCCGCTTCTACGGATTGATTCTTGGTGATGCCTCTCAACGTCTCATGTCTCCTCGCGGCCATTTTTTTTTTATGCGGGAGGTGCATGGCGCTTTTTCCCCTCCCCCCTTACCCCTGTGACCACCTGACATTTTGCGGGCGTCATCCTCTCTCCCTCGTCCCCTCCCCAGTGCAGAGTATGCGTCAAAATCAGGAAGCCCGGCTCTTCAGGGAAATTTCTCCCCCTGCCTTCCATTACTCTCGAACTTTTTCCCCATCTTTGAGCCCCTCCCTTAGTCACTGTTCCCCAACTCACAAAGGGCTTCCCTTCGCGCTTTGCCGACTGTTCACCCATCATTTTTCAGCGAACACGAGTTCTTTCCCCCCCTCCGAATCTCCCCCTTTGATTTTGGGCCGCGAGTGATATATATAGTCGGATAAGCTCCCTTTTTCGACTAGATTTCCAGGGAATTTTAAAATAACACACGAACTTCAAGGCGGATTCTTTTTTACCCCTAGGGTGCTCTTGAAACTAGCTTCCCCGTCTGAATACGTACCCCCCCCAAAGCGCCCCTTTTCCTGAGGACCGGTGTGATTCTTTTTCCCCCTCTCCGCACGTTGCCTTGCGACAGATTTAATTTCCAGTCAGGTGATCTTTCCTTTTCGGACGCCATGCTTCTTACTTTCCCTTGCATAGCCCCCCTCCCCCATGATTTTTCGACTCACTCCTCGGACAATGGTTTCCGATTCTTCGAGGCCCCCGCCCGCCGCCAGCAGAATTTTTGATCCCTACTACTTGCTTCATGAATGCCTTCTTCCCGCCATGAAAGGAAACGACCACTCCTTTCCTGCGATTTCCATCTCTATACCCCCCGTTTGCCGGTCTTAGTCGTCCCCCAACTCCTTTCCCCCGCAGCGGCCGGCTTTCTCGAGAGGAACCCCTCTCATTGGATGACCCCCCTGGCGTCTCTAAACCCGTCAATTCTCACTCCATCAGAAAGAAATCCCTCAGGCTCCTCTTGAAAGTTTCCCCTGGCAGAGACCGAATTTTTCCTTCCGCAGAGGTCGCCGCCTTCGCCCTGTGGCGGCTTCTAGCAATCGTGTCCGCGTTTTTTTTTCTTCCACGAAGAAGCCCAACTCCTTCAGCCCTTGCCCCCAAGAATGACTTTTTCCTCTATATACGTCCCAGATCTCCTCTTCGAATCTTTTCCCCGCTGACGGCAAATCTCTTCTTTTCCGCCACACTCCCGGGTCCCTTCTCCCCCCCCCCCCGCGCTCCCTCTCCCTTTTTCTTTTTTTCTGCCTGCTCGACAAATCAAAGGAGTTTTTCCTGCCCCTGAGCTTTTTTCTGAATTGAATCCTCTTTCTCTGTAGAATCCGCCGCCCCCCCCTTCCGCTTCCCCTTTTTTTGAGAAAACCTTCGAAATATTCAGGCTTCCCCCCCAATCCACAGACAGTTGCAGCGCAGCCGAATCCCTCTTCTTGTCGATCATTTCCCCCTGGTCGTCCTTATCCCTCAAAAAACGTGTGACCCTCCGGATGGTGGGATCCCCATCAGTTGCAAGAGATCCCGGTCTTTCTGCAGGGTCCCATACATACCCCAGGATTCACAAGCCCCTTTCCTCTCCCCCTCGACTTTGTTTTTAGGCAATTCGAAGTTTTGTACCCCTCCCGTTTCACCCCCGGTTTGTTTTTCAGATAGATGACTAACACTTTAGCACTTCCCTCACCATGGAGGTGATCTGACACATGGTCCCGACTCTTACATCCCGCTGCATTCATTTCCCCCCTTTTGTCTCGAGAACCCCTAGGCAGACGACTTTTCCCCCCAAGCGCTTTTTTTCCAAGCTTTTCCTCATTCCTTTTCCCCCCCAGTTTTCTTCAAAACGTCCCCTCACCAGAAGGCCTAGCGCTTGTCGTTTTAGCTCTCCCTTCCGGCCAACCTGTCCGCGTCGGTTCGAATTAGGGACAATACTTTTTCTTTCCTTCCCCAAACCTTTTTCTGTTCCCTTTCCAGTTCCCCCATTAGGACCTGTCTCGGCTATGTTCCTTTCGATGGCGCTCCTCGGGAGTAAAGTATAGGTATTTTTTGCTCGTTTTTTCCCCGTGACCCTTTGAGGTTAATTTCCACCGCTTTCTTCTCGGCAAATTTGCCTTCAGCCCAGAAACTGTGCCCTTTCCCATACAACTTTCCCGATCCCTCTTACGATTCTTATGGCTCCATAGTCCCCTTCCACGTTGGATCCCATCGAAGCTTCTTTCCGGGAGGAAACTCCTTCCCCCCCGACTCGCGCTTTTCTAGGAGCGCGGCTTTCCCCTTTTCGGCAGGGTCGAACGCTTCTACACGGCAGAGTCCTCAATTCCGGCCTGCCCCCCCCTTCAGATCAGACTGATTCTTTTCCCCCGCGTTGCCGTTAGCCGGCACCTTTTCAATCTTGGAAATGATTGCCTCATGTCTGCCTCTCTTTGGCACCTTACGATATTAGACCCCCTTTCGCCGTCCCCGGAAGGCCAGCCGCTTGCGCGTCGGCGGAACCCCCTCGTTTTGCGGTGTCGGGCGTTGATTGCCACCACGCCACGCTGTTGTTCCGGCGTTTTTCTCGTCGGAAATCCCCACCAGGGCCGGTGATTGGAGAGTTCTTTTCCCTCCTTTCCCCCCCGCGATCTTGTTTCCTCCTCGTGTTGTTTGAGTACCTTGGTCCCCCAAGATCCTCTTCCCCCCCACCGGCCTGCCCTTTTTCGCTCACCGAAAGGGATCTCGTGCTGCTCCCGCGTGGCGTGGGCCATCCCCTTCCCTCGCCCCCCGCCCACCCGATGTTCTGGCCGCCAGCGGCGCTGGCTGAAATCGCGCAAAGAACTGATTTTTTTTCAGATCGGACTCTCCCACATCGATTCTGCCAATCTGTTGCATTCCCAAGATTTTTCCCTTTTTTGTTTTTTTTTGCTTTCCACGTCCCCTGGGGGAACCCTCTGAGTGAATTGGCCTTGCGGGTGAGTGAGTTGATTGCACACTTCCGAGCCTCGCGTTTCGACCTTTCCCTTTTTTCCAAAGAACAAGACCATGCTCGCAGAAAAGAGGGTCGTCTTTTCCTTGCTTATGCGGCTTTCTTGCCTATTTGGAGGAGCAGCTTCGGATGTTGGTTTTTCCCGTGGTTCCGGTTTAGTCTTTCTCCATGCCCGAATCTCCTTCTGCGTCTTATGTTCACCCTTCTCTGCAAGTTCCCTCACGGTTTCAAAGATTTTGCACGACTTTAGAACCTAAAGTGGACTTCCCTTTCCCCGAGCTGAACCTTCCAGCACGCCTACCGACTCCGCCTCATACTCCTTTTTTAAACAGTCTCGCCGTGACTAGCGCCAGAATTGTGTCCCGTTTCACCCTGTAACGAATTTTTCACCCTTGCTAATTCGAAACTCCTCTTTTACGCTCATGTTGTGCTTCTTCAACGCCGAGCCCGCTCCCTGGCCCCCCTCCGCGGGCGCGTTTCGTCGTCAGTTTTTAAGCTTGCTCGCAAACCTTCAACTCTTGTTTCACTTCTTCTTATGACTAGGTTTTTCTCGAGATACGTAGAAGCCGAAGACTGTTTCTTTTTTCCCTGATTAAATACTCCAATCTTCCCCCTGCGTTTCCCTTTTCGAAAGGGTGAGTCCAGCGTTCCCGGTTGACAGAAGCCCTTTTTTTTAGACTTCGAATTGGGACACTAACCACCTTTGTTCTCGACAGGTCGGAATTCACCCCCCTGCCCTGAGCATCGACCTTCTTGTGTTTTTTGCCCACACCTTGTTTCTTTCGGAGCAAGTTTTTGACTTCCCCCCTTCCAATCCTACTTTCCCTGATCGCACGACAAAGCATCTTGGTGAGTGGCGATGATATTAAGGGCCTTCTTTGTTTTCTTGAGCACCCTTTAATATTTCGAGGTATGATCAACTGGTGGAAGCCCGTGGAATTGCGGCAGGATCGACTGATTTCAATCCTCAAGCTTCCGGTTCCGCAGCAACTACTCTTCTCAACCGAGCAGCCTTTTGCAAAGCTCCAGTTTCTCTTGGCTGGAGTCTTTGTTTGGGAGTCTCGCTGGCTTTTCTTCGCATGGCTTTACCCGCTGGTGTCCTTCTTTCCGTATTCGCCGTTTTTCTTTTTGGGCTATATCGCCGAGGTCCCCCGTCAGTTCCCGTTCGAAATTTGCGATATCTGATTCCGCCTTTTTTCCCCGGAAAAGATTTTTATCTGGAGAAAGCCTCCCCTTGTTGAATCCGATGCTTGGGACTCCCCTTTCAGACCCTTGGACGGCCCTTCCGCTGCTATACTGCTGGCTGGATGGATTCCTTTATTCCTTTACTACGGTGACGGGGAGTTCCTGGCCAGCCTGTCTGGGCGCGCGTATCTTTTACGTGCCGCTTCTTACGCGGTTGATTCGTTTGTGCCGAACTAGCTTTACCTTCTTCTCCCCGTGGGAAAACCCCCCCTCTGTCGCCGCGCTTTGCTTTCCGGGGAGTCTTCTTCCGCAAGTATCCCGGTTGTCCAACCTGAATGCCCCCCTAACATTGATGTTTTGTGGCCTCTACTACTATCCGAACCTCCGGATGTGCGTTGCGAAGGAAGGCCAGTTCCGCGTTCTCTTTTCTGGAAATGCCTTGCGTTTTTCCCCTCGACCTTACCCCCTCGCCGCACCCTTTTTAAATCGTTTTTCTTGATCTCGGGACCTGTCCTACCCCAACTCAAACATTTTTCGTTATTGGTGGAATACGATTCGAGGTTCTGCCGATTGTCTGCAACCGAGTTTTCTTTCCGCCTTTCCCCCCCTTTTTTGATTTTAGGGTCCGTGATACCCTATATGGGACTTGTTTTTTTTCTTCTTATACTTCTTCGAAATTCAACACAAAAAACGCTCTTCGGACATTTAAACAGTTCCTGAACTCGTGTGAGATTTCGCTGCACTTACACACTCAAATTCATGATTGCCCCGTGTGAGTTGGTCGCAAGGACTCCCTTCTTCTTTCCGTGCGAAGGTGGGCCTTGTCAATAAGCTTTCTCCTCACTCCCCCTCTTTTCCTGTCTTGCATCCCGCCTTGAGTCTTTCCCCTGGGCGGCGAGTCGGACTCGGCCCCGCCCCTCCCTGCAGCATTTTTTTTCCCGGTACTGTCTTCCTAAGCCGCGACATTTCTCCCCAAAACTCCTCCCTAGGACGGAATTATTTTGCCCCAGTCCAGAACCGTTGCTGTCCCTCCACACCCCCCCCCCTCGTAAGAAGCGGACGTCAGCTCCCGGCCCAGAGGCAGTTTTTCCATGAAATCCCTTTCTTCCCCCCCTTTTTTAACTCCCCCTCCAGGCATTCCCTACCTCCTTCTTTCGTATAGCAATTCAAGTGCCGGGGCCAGCACTTTTCTCCCTGTCGTCTTTCCTTCTCCCTCGGTAATTGCACGATACGCAATCGTTCTGCTTGCCCACTGAATAGCTTCCCCCCTCAACCTCTGACTTTTCGATCCTCGGCGATTATTCACTCCCCCCTCTCTCCTTCGCTTTCCCTTCCAATGTCAACCATTTTCTTTTCGCTCTCCCTTTGAAGCTCGTTCTCCCCCAACGCGCTATGACAGACCTCCTTGGAGCTTTTTCGACTTTTCCCTCGTTGAGTATGCTCGATGTTCCTCCTGAACCCTGCTCGTAGAACGCCGATCAGTTCTTTCCGGAGGCCAACATTTTCTTCAACCTTTGTTCCTGATAGATGGTTTCCCATCAAAGAAGACCGCTTTTCTTGTTCCAGAGACCCCTCTTTTTCCCTATAGAAAGGTTTTTTGAACTTCAACCCCGTTCTTCTTCCAGCGGTGGTGGGCCTCCCCCCAATCAGCAAGCGTTTTCCTGAGGGCGTCTTTGGTTTCCCCCTAATCCTTCTATCCCACCAAGAAACATTGAATCCCTTGGTAGTGTCCCACTCTCCCCCCTGCGTTTCTGGTCACAATCGGTGTTTTTGCCGGGTATCGAGCCCAAGAAAAATTTCTCTTCCCCCCCTTTTGAGGAGTTTTTCCTCGGCCTTCCCCGGGCTCTTCACCAAACAGGGATGCGAGTCCTATCAAAAAAGGAAGAATCCATTTCCCTTTCACAAGAGTGGGATCACCCTGCGTTTTCGTTCCCCCCCTTTTTCTCCGCAAGCTTCTGATTAAGGCATCGTCTTCCCTCGGGCGCGGCGGTGCTAGACCACAACATGAGCCGAGCTTTTTCTTCCCCCAATTTTGATCCCCCCTTATTGGAGAGAGTCTTTCCCAGGCCACATTCGCCGATTTCAGGCTCTTTTCTTCGATGTCGCGTATTAGGAGGCAAGGCTGTGATGGAACTTGTGGCTTTTTCCCCCTGTTCCCTGAGGTTTCATCGCCTTCGTGCATGCACCCGCTTTTCTCTTTTTTGCAAACTTTTCCTTGAAGAAACTCTTTACCAGAGCCAGCCCTTTCTTCTTTTTCCTTTAATAGCCCTGGATGTTAACCACGGTTTCATCCTGCGTCCTCTTGGGGCTCATCCAAGCCCCTCCTCCGCCCGCTTGCTTTTCGCGCGGAGGTTTCTTTTCGCACCCTTTACCGGCATGGTCGAACGCGAGTCTTTTTTCGTTGATCATAACTAAAACCTGCCAATCAGTTCCCTTTTGTTCCCCCCTTTTTTCCCCCGTTTTTGCGCCCCTCTCCAGACAAGCATCCTTTGGCCTTCTCTATGGCGCAATGATGGCCTTGTGGCAATAAGCCACCATAATTTTATTCTTTTTTTGACCTTGCGCGTATCGGCCAGATTTTTTTTTGGGGTCGTTTGCCCAGCCAAAGCTTTTTTAGATCCTTTTCTTGGAGCGCGTCGGAAGCCCGTGATTTCCTGTTTTGTCGCGATCTTTGGACCATCTTTTTTCCTCATACTCCGTTGTTTCCTTTTTTCCCAATTGAGACTTTTCCCCCCCTTCCCTTTTATCGAGCGCCCCGTCAAATGTCACTCCGTGCTGAGCCTTCCTACACCGGCAATCCCCTCCCCAACGATGATATGGCCGCCCCTTTAAGCGGCCGCTGGCATTCCTGCTTCCCCTAACTGATGGGTTTCCACCTCCCCTCGCATACTTTGCGCCTCTTGTCGTTCCTCAAAGATGTCGCTGGCTGCGCCTGCCGGGGGAAACAAACGCCCTTCCCAGTCTGCGCTGAGTGAAGGGCGTTTTTCTCTCGACTCCTCTCCCGGCCGAATCTCTTTTTTCAAAAAGATTTTCCACGCCGCGCTCGCCGACCCTTTTTTTTCCCCCCCTCCCGCTGGGAAGGCCTGAGTTCCTGCTTTTTTCACCGGTTTCTTTACAGGATCCATTCCTTTTCTCTGGTCCCTTCTTTTTCGTGTTCTCCGGATTCTGCAAGTTCGCGACTTCTTTTCGTTGCTGCAGAAAGCGTCTTCCACACTCCCTTGCCTCTCTCCCTTCCAGCTTCCTGCCTCCAGCCCGAAACCCTTTCTCCGACCCATTTCGCCTTTCTCGCCCTAATTGTGGACTTTTCCGTTGCACCGCGCCTGCACTTCCTCCACTTGCTCTCCATTTAACTTCGAGGTTTTCTGCGATCCCCTCGAACGCGTCACCTTCATCGCTGCATTAATAAGAGGTAGATTCCCCTTTTTTTTCTCGCCCCCTTTTTGTTTCTCTTACCTTCCTCTTCCAAAATCTTTGGAGTCTTCGTATTGCCTATTTCCGAGACGATTCGAAAATGTGCATGCTAAGCCCTTTCCTGGAGGTCCCCCCCCTCCCCCTCTTCCCCACAGCTCCTGTCGCTTTACCATTCCCAAAGGTGCGTGCCCCCACGATTTCACCCGCCCTCCTTTTTCGAATTGGGACCCTCCACTGTTTTCCTTGTCTTCTTCTCGTTAGTTCCCCTCGCCTCGCCCCCTTGTTCATGCCCAGCAGCTGCGGAATGTTCTTCCCCCTTTTGATTCCCCTGTAACTCTCCCCCCTTCAACTTCGTGGCGCTGCCCTTCCGTTGAAGCCCCCCCACATCCGGAATATTTTTTTTGAGCAAAATGGTGGCCTTCCGTTTTGTCCCGATCGGCTTCCGATCCCCCCCTTTTCCCCCCCCTTTTCCCCCCATAGTTCGAGCCCCCCATTCCATCTCGCCTCATTTTTTCCGCACAACGGGATTGTCTGCCGAAGACTCTGAGTTCGGTTTTCCCTATGTGTCGTCCCTTTTGACGATTTGCTCTTTCTTCCCCTCCGCCTTCCTCCTGTTTGGGACGTATATCTGCTAGAGGTCTTTTCTGGTTTCGGGCGATCTGCCCTTTTCGGCAGCCTCCCCCCCTGAATTGCGTTAGAAAGCAGCACTTCTCCCGGCCCCTTTGCTTTCCTTCCCTTTCTTTCTCCACCCTTTCTTTGTGCTGGCTCGCATGCCGGCTGGCTGGAGTCCCTTTCCTCTGGAGTCCCCCCTGGTTGATTTTTCCTTCTTTTGTTTTTGCCCCTCTGCCGCTTTTCTCTTCGTCCCCTCTCGGAGAGGATGGAGGTTCCTTCTTCTCCGAAGCCCACTCTCCTTTCTTTTCCAACTCATTTTTCTCGGCAACACCACACCCATTTGAGTTTTCTGCGGGTGTCTGGCGAGGCTCTTATTTCCGAGTACACCCCTTTTTTGCACAAGCCCTGCGGAGGGTTTCGTCTCCCCTTTAGCCCCAGTGTTTCTCTGAGAAAATTTCGAGAAGGACCTCCCTTCTTCGTTTGAATCCTTGGCTTTATTTCTCTTCCATGCTCCCTTTTTTTCATCTTCTCCGTTGATAAGTGAGGAGGCCCTTCCCTCCCAAACCTCCAGCGCTTTCCTTTTTTTCTCTTATGCCTTTTTTCTCCACGTAATCCCCTTTTTCCTCTCCCCCCCTAGTTTCTTCTTTTTTCCCTTTTCGACGGCGCCACTTGCGTTTTTGATCTGTTAAGCGTGATATTTTTCCCTCTTTCCTGTGTTTTTAACAATTCACCCTAAATAAAAACCTCACTTGTGGCGCCTTTTCCCCTTGGCTGACTTGTTTTCCCACTTTTTTTTTGTCCGTCTCTTTTTTCACCCAAATTCCCCCCCTTTTTTTTCTTCGACCTGTTGTGATTTCTTGCAAGTGACTACGCACTCTCACCCTTTTCAGATTTCTCTTCTCGTCCTCTCCCCCTTGGACCCCGCGTATTCCCCTTTAAGATCTTGGATTCATGATTTGCTGCCCCTTCCTAGGACACTGGTGCGGCTCCCGTCTCTCTGGCCATCCGAATTCCTTCTTCGGTTTCGGTCCCCCCGAACCACGTCGCGCTTTTCCCCCAGAAACGGACAGCACTTTCCTCTAGGCTAATTCCTCCCCGGCTCTGGTCCCCCCCTCGTAAGAAGCTTTCAGATCAGCGCGGTTTCGGCAGCTTTTCTGCCCTTCCCTTCTTTCACCGTTCCCCCATCCCCTAGAAAATTCTCCCCTCCATTTCCGTATAGCACTTTACCTTTTTCCGGGCAATTCCTTTTACTTTCACACTCCTCGTTCCCTGCCCTGCCGGGCTCTTGGCTTTACTCCAGTCTCGCAATCGTTTCCGCGGTTGCCTAACCTGCATACCGCCCTCAGCCCGTGACCCCCATCTGTTTCTTTCCCCCCGTGCGACTTTCCAAAAAATTCGCTTCGAATCAGGGCTTCCTATTCTTTCCTCGTCCCCCCCCCCCCTGCCCCCTCCTTACGCCCCCTGGTGAAGATGCCTTCTCACAGATCGCACAGCCCCACGTGGGGAGCTTGCCCCCAATGATTTCGTCCAGGCGGTTCTCTGGTGTAGTAAATGTCCCTTTTAGAATACGCGCCGATTCCACACTCCCCCTTTTTGCGGCAACCTTCTCTTTTCAGGATCATAAACTATTTTTTTTCCCTCGATGAACTCTCCCCTCCTCCCTTTTTCTTTTAGATCATTTAAGAAGGTAGTAGGAGGTACACGTCCACAGTGCTCGACCATTCCTTGTGACCCCACCCGAATCTCTTTCCTTTCTTGCGATTCTTTCCTTCAATTTCCATAATAACGCGCTCCCCCCAGAAAAAATTGAATCGGAGACCTTTGGTAGTGTCCCCCCTCCGGTTTCGTCACATCTTTCCTTTCCACGCCACCCTCCCCTTCCCTTCTCTGGGGGCTTCTCTAAGGAGAGATGGACTCCGGGTCCCGTTTTCCCTTCTGTCCTTCAGCGCTCGATCCCCACCTAGTTCTAATTGATTTTTTGAACCCCATCATTCAGAGCAAAACCCTCCCGAGCAGCTTACAAAACGGCTCCCTCCTCCGGCGCCTTTTTTCTTAAGGTCAGCTCTGTGGTTTTTATGAGCTTTTTCTCATTAGGCACTCCAAGTGTTGAGTGATCCCCCCCCCTTCCGGCGCTGTGAACTTTTCTTGAGAGCGCTTCCTTCCTCAGTAGTTCGGGACGGTCGTGAGGACCCGGGAAGTTACCGGGTTTCCTGTTATCGAGTCGTGAACTCCTTTTCCCAAAGGCCCTTCCTTCCCTCCTGTTTCACCCTTACTTTCCCCCCCCTTCCGCAACGCTTTTTTTCCCCTCTTTCTGCCCCCATTGGAAGAAACTGAACAACCCCCCCTTTCCAAAACATCGAAGCTTGCGTCTCTTTTTTTTTTTTTCTTCCTCCTACTCTATTTGAGTCCCCTCTAGGAAGCGAGGACTTAGACCCCCCCCTCTGAAATGGTAGACGCTTTTTTTTCTAATCCACACCTCCTTCCATTCTTCTTCCCTGCGTTTGTTAAACAGCGTTCGGCGCAGCAAGCCCCCTTTTCCCCACTTCTTTCCCCGGCCCCGCTATGGCGTTTTTTTTTTTCCTCGCTGTTGGATTCGACCATCCCTTTCTTTTTTAAGGAAGGACAGCGCCTTCTCGCGGCCGGCCAGATCCCCCTGGTGTAGTTCTTTTTTTTTGTCGTAGCCGCGCACGTTATTCCTTTTCAAATCAAAACTTGGCGAGGACTCGTCGCTCTCTTTTCCCATAGATCTTCTTTCCGTCCTTCCTCTTCTTTTTTTCCTTCTGGGTCAACAATCCATTCACCGGCCCTTTTTTTTTTCATTCCGACTCCTCCCCTACTTTTTGAGAAGCAAACGGGAACCATCCCCTACCCAAGATGGATTATGCGTCCGTTTCGCAAGCGGCGATGAATCAGACCTTGATGGTTCCTCCTTCCACACGGGGCGCACTCTGTTTTCTGCATTAAAAGCTTTCTTTTGATGCTGGCTGCGCTTTCCTGGAAAAAACGCTCCTGACTTCTGAGCTTGATGCCGGTCGCCCCCCAAATCGAGCCCCTCATACGTCCTGGTTGAGCACCTCCCCTCCGCTGGATCGTTTTCCCTCTTTTTTTGATTCGGCGTGCCTCCGCTCCGCTGGAGAAGCCCTCCTTCTTGGTTCCCTTCATTTCAGAATATGAAAGCGGTGATCTTTTGTTTTTTCCGGATGTTGCAGTTTCCCCGTTGCTGCAGAAAGCGTGGTTCTCCCTATGAACAATCAAGTGGACCAGAATGCCCGAGGCTGCATAAACTGTTTTGGAATCCCGCTCTCCTCTAACTTCTCGCCTGACGTGTTCTGTCCCCGTTCCAGTCTCTCCCCTTCAGAAATTTTGTCTCCCACCGTAGTGTACTAATTAGAAAATTCTCCTGACTCATGGTGTGCTCCCTCCTCTTTCTTCAACGCCCCCTTCCCTTTCGTAATCAGCGGTCTCGTCCCCCCTTACTAAAATGTTTTCTTTTTCCGGATGATTCAACCTTTTTCCAAATCGATGAGTTTTCTGTTTTCTCGCTCCTCCGTAGCAGTCGCCTTTTTTACGGTTTGAGTCCATTTTCTCTTGAAATAAGTAAATTCAGCCTTTCTCCCTTTTTCCATTGCGAAAGTCTCCCACCTCCTTTTTCCCTTCCCCGAATTAGAATTGGACACTACCCCCCCTCCTGATTCCTTTTTTTGGTTCCCTTTTTTCCTTTGACCCCCTTCTCCTAGCCATCCATGCATCTTTTCTCTTGTCATGCCCCCACGCCTGTTTTTTTTTGCTATCCCGTACCTCATACCCTCCCCTTTATACTAACCAGCATTTTTTTCTTTTTCATGCACTCTTTTCAGATGATTATGTGGATGTATACCCCCCATAACGGATTTTTTTTTTTTTTTCTTCTTTTCTCTTAGAAAGGTTTCTCAATTCCGACGGCCTGTGGAAAACTGATCGGCGGCAGAACCCCTTTCCCCTTTTTTCCATTAAGAACAAGGATCATTTTTCAAACTCCCCCCTGTTAAGTTAATAGATCCTTTTTTACCCCCCACTTTTGGGCTGGTTCCTCTTAGTGGGGGAGAAGAAGCCTTTTTCCTGCTTCTGAGGCTCCCTGTTCCACGTCCCTGTCCGCAAGTTAATCCGCCGCCGTATCTTCACGAGATTTTCCGTATACGTCCTCTCTCGCTTTCCTCCCTTCTTTTTTTTAAAGGGCTGGATCTTCGCTCTCTCTTTTAGCCATTCCCGCTTCATGCGTATCTGGAGAAAGCCTCCCTTTCCTTTCCCGGCGGTTTTCTCGGCCTACCCCAAATTCGGATTCCTTTTCCTGAACCTTGAAATCTTTCTGGCGGAGGAACTTTCTTCGGCTGGAGGAGTCTTTTCTTGTTTGTCTCCGGGAGTTCTCCCTATGAAGCTGGGACGCGAGGATTTTTCCCCCGTGACCGCTCTTACGTCTTTGGGTGCTGGTCCGAATACGGCAACGGTTCTTTTTCTTTGGAAAAATCACGCCTCCCTTCTCCTTTTGCTGGCGTTTCTTTTTTAGGTGATTTTTCTATTCCCCCGGAGTCCACCTTCTGGCCCCCCAAGCCCCATGCTTTCTTCCGCTTTTCCCGGTTTATTCAGACTCGCCCCTCCAGTGCCGATCTTTTGCAAACCTTATTTTATTTCCCTGCGTTATGCGAGGCCAGGGAAATGACTGGCTTTCC
>Ga0179593_1576087_pt1 | contig 23734 bp, 21 predicted proteins | sample CZODoug2_1_08_16_FD_185931 | JGI IMG/M metagenome (GOLD analysis project Ga0179593, IMG submission 185931) | Vadose zone soil fungal communities from Angelo Coast Range Reserve, California, USA - CZODoug2_1_08_16fungal (PacBio error correction) | ecosystem: Environmental > Terrestrial > Soil >... | reverse complement strand
TAGTATAGGGTCTTGCCCTCAGCCAGACCAGGACGATTAATCTTTCTGGTGACGACGTTACGTTCTCTCCCCCCCCCCCCCCACTATAAGGAAACATGCCTTCTGGCAGAAGGTCTCCTCCCCCCCCATCGCTTTACGCTCTATCCTTGAGCTTTCTTTCAAGATGGCGGCCTGTCCACCATGAACATTTTTCCTCTACCTGAAAGTCGGATCCTTCGGGTGTCCCTTTCCTCCCCCCCCCCTCGCTTGAGGTTTTCTCTACCTGTTTGGATGTATAGTCCAGCCTCACGGATCAAATCCGTTGCTTTCTTGCGGATTGTTCGACCCCCCACCCCCAATTTCGTCAGGTTTTTTCAAATCCTTAAATTTCCTGGCGAAAGGCAGAGACCTTTTTTTCTTATTTCCCTCCCGGTCGCAGGCCCTCGTGGATAACACTCTCTGTTTTATGGACGGAATATTGTGCCGTCTTTAACGTGCCTTTGGCAATTTAATGCGGGGGACCCCAAGTCTATCATTCACGAAACATCAGATGGTCCCCCCGAGCCCTCCCCCTTCTCCCTCCTTTTTTGTGATTACTCTTTTGGTAGGATAGGTTTATGCAACTTCATAGAGCTTTATTCTCTTCCAGCAGACTTTTTTTACTCAGCACCACCCCCCTATGGCCCTTTCCCCCAACCCCGCCCCTCGGCTCTCGGGATACAAGTAACTCCGTCCTTACACAGGTCTCGGCATGTTAAAATCGGTGTTCCATGCTCTTTTTTTCGGTCCTTCAGTAGCCCCCCCACTCTTGTCTCTTTCCGGGGTGATCTGACATGAAGTAAGGTAGGGCCCCCCCACCATCCTAGTAAAACCTGACAAGAACCAAGCAGCTCCTTTTGGCGAAGCCTTCTCTGTCCTTTCTCCCCTCCTGGACTTAACCGTTCGGGTTCTTTCAGTCCCAGCTGGACGACCAGCAATTCTCCGGCCTTCCGATCGCGTTACCGGCGATAGTTCTTTTCCGGACCCGACCGGAGGCTTTCCTTTCCCCTCCCCCCGTGGGTGCCTTTCCCAAGACATTTTCCTCCTAGAAGAAAGTTTTTTTCCTTCGTTGGTCTTTTTGACCCCTAAATGACAGACTATTATCTGCCCCTGTTCCCGCCCTTCGGAGGTCCCCCGGACCTGCCGTTTCCTTTTTCAAACCTCTCCCGGAGCAAAGTTATTCCCATTTGTTTGGTGGCCTCTAGCGAGGGGGGTCACTGCGGTGGAGGAGTTATGAACTTTCTTTTGGTCGGTAGTTCTCCTCCCTCCTGAGTTCTTCCCCCCGATTCCCCCAACCCCAAGAACGGCCGAGAATTCACAATGCGGATTGTCGTTTTTGGGTTTTAAGAGCCGCCGGTGTCCTTTCGCATATTTTTCCCTTTCAGCTTTCCCCTCCTCACGCCTTCCATGATTTTTTCGTGCGTCCCCCCCTCCCCCTTCGACCCCCGTCCTGGGCACCGTCCACGCCATGAGGGCACCGTCACATTTATGCCCTGGAACCCCTGACCTAGTTTTTCTGCGCAACTCCGGAACACTCCCCGGTCCGCGCTGTTCCCTCTCCTCCTTTCTGTGACAACTGTATGACGAGGACGTCCCCTCAGACCTCTGGCCTGAACTACTTTGAATTTTTTGTACCCGATCTCTAAGACCAATCCCCTTCTCCCCCCAGAACCCTTTCCCTCCTCACTGACGGAGCTCTGGAGACAAACCTTTTCCGAGAATCCCCCAGTGCCTCAACTGGACGAAGGTCGCTTCGTGGCCCAGGGCTGAGAATCTATCGAAGCTCATGGTCAGTATCACTTTCCCCCCTCGCGGATGTACTCCCTCCCCGCACTTTTTTACCCGCTTTTTTTGTGACCGACACACACAGTTTAAGGTCCATTTTCGCCCCCCGGCAAACGAGGAAGGTGTTTGATTCTGCCTTCAAGTCCCCTTATGGAGTCCCCCCCTCTCTCATCGGCCTTGGGTGGCTGCTTGTTGATGTTTAATTCTCCTATGCCAAGGAGACGGCCTTTTTGCCGGATATCCTTTGTCGAGGCCGGCGATGACTGAACGCCTGCGATCACTTTGAAGGGCAAAGTTCCTCGAGACACTTGGAGGCTTAATTTTGTCTCCTCCGTTCTTTCCCAACCCAGAGTGTGATCGCTCGAAACCGCAACCGCAATGATGTCTAGTTCTTTGAAGCCTAAGGGAGTCACCTCTGGTTCTCCCTTTTGATGCACCCCTCCCCCCCCCTTTTTTCCCCCCGAGCCTTTGGAGAGACTTTTTCCCTCTTGGCAAGTGCTTCCTCCTTCCTCTCCTTTTCCATAACCGTTTTTTTTGAGCAGCATCTCCGTAGGAAGGGTACATCCCCCCTGTGCGGTGTTTCGGAATCGACAATTTTCTTCCCCTCCACCCCTACAGCCTTTGTTGAACCCCTTTCTCTCCTTGACTCCCACCGCCTGCCGAACAAGTGCCGATGGAGGCGTTTTCCGGGTTCTCCTTCCCACTATTTGATTGTAGAGGGCTGAAAATTCCGACTTACCCCCAATTTGATTCTCTCCGAAACCCTTTCCCCCTCCTTATAGCCTTCCTTTTTCTCCCGTTCGACCTTCTAGGTTATTTTTTGGAGATCCAAGATAGGCACCGTCTCTCCCCTTCGACCTGAACCCCTCCCACGATAAGAACCAACCCTGATGAGTCTCGGGTGCCTTTCCCCAGGGCATTACCCCTCCCCTTTCTATAAGAACCTCCCCTAACTTTTCAATGTTTACCTGGCTCGATACTTCGCTAGCCTTGTCCCTCCTTTACCTTCGAAGAAGAGGGTAAAGCCGGTAGAGCAGACCTCCCCCTTTCCACGCCCCGTTCTGCTTCTCTAGCTTTTCAAAGTTCCCCCCCCCCCCCTTGCTGAGAGGCCTTCCCCTTAGCCTTAGAGGGTTGAGGGATAATGGGGATGTAGTCGTCCGTCTCAGGCTTCGGGGAGTAGTTCGGGCCGATTTCCTTTCTATTACAGTTACCTCCCCCCCCCACGGCTTTCCTGCATCCCTAGGATATTTTGATCCCCTCGGTTCTCGGACTAGTCCCCCTTTAAACGACCTTCCCGTGAGCCGCTTTCTCCTCTTTCGTCATCTTGTCCTCCCCCCTCCCCTTCTCGCCCAAGACTTTTAAATGATTAAGTTCCACCTGGTTACGGTCCTTCCTTTGGACGGCCTCAATCATGTGCTCAGAGACGGGTCTGAGCTTTTGACCTTTGACGAGCAGCTCAATCCCTTTGGGGGGAATTGCCTTGACTCGCATGGACTCCTTTTTTTGAGAATTTCCTTTTTCTCTGAAAGGTTGATTTTTTGTGTCTTTTTTTTTCCCTGAATTCCGCGTTAGGAGAAGTAGCGCCTCCTTTTTCCCCCGTGCCTCTAGCGCCAGAAGGAAGGATCACCGTTCCCCTGCTTTCGCATTTCTCCCCCACTACAGGTTCAGCAATTGGTTCGCCTTTTTAGAGGTGGCATGTGGACACTGGCATGACCCCCTACCAGCGAATGTTCCTAGGAAGGGGTTGAGAGATATTCACCCTGCTGTTGGCACTCCCTCCCTCCCCGGTAAGACTTACGCTTAGTTTTCGATGGATTCTTGGCCCCGAGTCGATTTAAGGGCACTGTCCTCCCTTGGAAGATCCCCCAGACACTATCGACCCTGGTAAGCTTGATCCCTTTGGGCCATGAGCTGGACTTTTTCTCTTACCCTCCCCCCCCTCCCGGTGAAATTGAGGTGGTCCTTCCCCAGTCGGCTTCTTATACATGGGTTTTCCCCCAGAGTTGATTTCTTTTGCGGGGTTATCTTTAATCGGCTCCCGGGTTTCTTAAACCTTCCGGCGTCCCCTGGTCTAGAGAACCCCGTCGTCTGGTTTTTCCGACAAAAAAGTCTTCCGCCATAGTTCTGCCCCGAGTCAGGCCAACGTACAGGCCATTGCCGAATCTTTCGTTTCTTCTCGGACGGCCTGTACCCCCTTGTAGGTTTTTTTTCAAGCAGGAGGCGGACATCCAATTCTCTCCCTTTCGGCAGAATCTTCAGGGTCATCAAGGGCCCCTCCCACCCCATGGTTTCAAATAGCCCTCCCCCCCCGACCCTCTCGTCTCCCCCAAGTCTTGTTGGTGTTTTTGATCTTTGTGCCTTTTTGAACCTAGTTTTTTTCGTTTGCAATGATCCTCATCTCTTTGCCCCCTTCTCATCTTCCACAGCCAGGTAACGATACGTCTACCCTGAGGCAGCCTCACCCCCCCCCGTCGCGATCCCGTGATCCACGTCAGCTTTTGTGCCGATCCTAATAAAATGTCTAGTGCCCCGTATCGTTTCCCTCTCCCCCCACCCTTCTCCCCTGATGGTCAAGTGTGTTTCGTACCGACCCCCCCCAAACTAGAATTGTCTTTCTGCGCGCCTTTCTTCAGGGAGGCAACTAATTATCATCCTTCCCCAAGCCCAGTCAATAAGCCTGCTGTCTTTTTACCAAACTTTCTAGAAGAGCAGACTTCAAATCCTTTTTTCCACGTTCGTTGGTGGTTTAGTCTATTTGTGCCCCCCCTTGTCGACTAGAGATCTCTCGTCCCTTCCTCCTTTTCCCTTATGATCCCTCAATATCGTCCTATGCTTCTCAAAAGCGACATATTGATGTGGGGGGAGGTTTCGGGGGGCGGCGGGGCGGTTTTTGTGGGGGTTGGTGTGGGGGGGGGGGGGGGGGGGTGGGGGGGGGGGGGGTGGTGGGGGTGGACTCCTTCCCTCTTCCCTCCCTAGAAGCGTAATTCAGTCTTTCCTGTTTTTTTCTTGAACCTTCTCAAGCCTCTAGCGAACGTCTTTTCTCCGTCTCCTTGAGAGTTTCCACTGACGTGTCCCCCCTTCCCCCCCCGATAAAACCCCCCCTTCCCCCCCGATCCCACTTTATGGCGTTTTTAGTTCTATCGGCGGGGGTGACTTGGGCCTCCTTCCGTTTGACTGAAGTTCTGAAAGTAGTCAGGAGTCTGAGACTCTACATCCCGTTGTCGTCGCGCCTTTCCTTTTCCTACCCCACTCCCCTGTTGAGTCCCTTCTCACGGCGGTCGAGTCCTCCAAAGCAGGTTACTCTGCTCATCTAATATCATTGGAGTTTGCCGTCCTTTACAGCGCGACCCCACTCCCCCCACCCTGTTAAAATCCGGCTTATGATTTCCGGTTAACAGGTGATTTCGTCCTTTCTTCCCGGTCTTTCCCGTAGAGCACTCTTCACGCTGCTACTCGTCCAGCACTGCTTCCCCAGGATTTCCCTGTAAACGGTGCGTTCTTTTTAATTTTTCCCCGCCCGTAGGTTATTCGTTCATATCCTTCCTTCATTCCGGTGAGTTGGTGCGGTATAGGAAGACAGAGCCTACCCCGCTGGCCTCGCCCCCCCAAGGATTTCTCAGATGTCTTCCACAAGGATGATCCCTCAAGTCTCTCCCTCACCCAATCGAGCTACGTGCGTAGTTGGTCCCTTCGTTCGATGGCGCGTAAGAGGGCTGGAGTGACCTATCACAGATGTCAACGTGCTTCCGAGAGCTTCGCCCCCTCTTCCGCCGACCCTCTTTAACCCCCCTGCGTTAGTTTCCTCGAACTGTAAAAACTGCGGGAGGCTGGTTCTTTCGAGCCAAGATGGAACAAAGGGCCCCTTTTGGTTTCGGAGTCCCTGGTTCTGTTCCTGATACCTTTTCTTCCCCCCGCTTCGTGTCCCTCTTTTTGTTAGAGTGAGAGGTAAGTCTTCCTCAAGTTTTCCGATTTGGATCTCCTCAGAAACCTGGTCGCTCTGGGCAGCAAAGCTCGACTGGGTCCTCCACTGGAGAGATAGACACACCCTTCTTCTACTTTCCTTCTCCCAGGCGTCCAATAACGAGTGGCAGCTTCTTTACCCTCTCCAAGCTGAAATGGGATGGAGTCCTGGCGGATGTGATAGAGCGTTAAAACTTCTTTTTCTTCTAGATCCCCCCCCCTTTTCCCTTCCTGTCCCCCCCCTTTTATAATCGACCTTTTTTTTAGCTAATTTCCCTTCTTTCCTGCTTGTGCAATATACTATCTTTTAATCGTTGTTTGGGCGAGATTGCTCTAAGGAACGAGTTCTCTATATCTGTCGGGGATCCTGGTGTTTTTTTCCCCCTTCCTCTCCCCTGTGACCCTACCAAGACAAGAGGTTGCAAGGATCTCCCCTGGATAAGTCCCCCAGTGGCCCTGGCGCGTTGAGGAGGGTCGAGTTACATTGCGACCAGGTCCCCCCCTGAGAACCCTAGTCAAAGAGGGTCCCCTCTATTCCCCTCTACTTTAAAACATTCTCCCCTTCAAATCGCGGATATTGCGTGACCCATTTCGGCATTTGCGGATCACGAATCGGTCCCCACCACCTCCTTGGAATTCTCCTTCCCCTCCTTCTCGTGTCAGAAAACCCTTCTTCCTCTCGAGATTTTAACCCTTCCCCTTCTCTAAGGCACAGAAAAGGGACTCGGAGACCAGCCCCTCTCGCACTCCGGCCTTCTCCCAGCGACCCCCTTACGCCGTCCCTTAAATCACTCTACTCTCTGGCCTCCTCTTAAGCACGCTCTAGGTCCCCCCCTGAAATGTATGTTCTATTCCTTTTCCCTCAAATACAGACATAGGGCCGAGCGGCCACTTGTGATTTATGGGGGATGGGACCCGAGGCTGCAAAACGTCTTCCCTTTTTGCAGATTTCCCCCCTTTCTTTCCATGCTTGAATTTAGTTCGCTTACCGGAACCACACACCAATGGAGTCTGCCGACTCGGATCTGAATCGGAGGATCCCCTTCGTAATCGGTCTCGTGTCCCCCCCTACTCTTCTGCTGTCTCCTTGGCGCGGCACGCCTTTGTACCTCGTGCGCTCCTTCGCCCCAGGTCTGTCCCATCCCCTGGTTAAAGGTGACCTACGTGGAAGTATTCCGTTGAGGAGCTTGCGCGCTTCCTTCTTCGCTTGCAGATCCTCGAGCCTCTCTCTTCCCTCTACGTGACATGGCTTCCCCTTCAAGGGCCCCTTGTTTTCTTATCTTGGATTTTTCTTTTTTTTTTTTCTGATCGGGCGGCGATCCGACCTTTCCCCCGGTCCTCCTCCCCTTCTTTCCGACCGGCGCGCACTCCGTGCAGACACTTAGCTGCATGCCTACGATGACCTCCCCCTCCCCAATCTTTCCCCGTCAGTCGGACCACCCCGAACTTGCGTCGCCGGTGTTGGTGGCACTGTTGACAATCAGCCTTCCTTTCAATCCCTTTTTGTCCGAAAGGGTGCTTAGTCGGAGGCAGGTTGTAAGCTCCCCTCCCTTTCCACTAAGGCCTCCTACTTTTCCTTACCTCTTTCTCCCTTTCGCCCCCGCGTAGCTTAGAAGGGCCCTTGGCCGTCTCGCCGATCGAAAGAACTACGCCCCTCGCCGGGTTGATATCTCCTCTTAAAGCTTGCCTTCTTTTTCCCAAACCTCCATTTACCCCTCGTGTCTCCGTGTGAGTAGGATCGCTATCCCTTGGGTAACTTGCGCTGATGATTTTTAGTTTTTCCCTCTCTTCTTTTTTAGGTCTCACGGTGGGAATCTTGATCAACCTTCCTTGTTCTCTCTCCCCCGGTGAGTTTAGAATCCCACACACCCGCTATAGTTCTACTTCTTCTCCATGTCCCCCCCCCCTGCAGGCAAGTTTTCCTTCTCCACTAGGCACTGTATTCGGGCAGCCGAGGCCCCCCCCCCGTGCCGCCCTTAGGTCTCTGTGAGTTTCGCCCCCCGTCTTTCCCGATTTACTCTCGTAGTGAGGTCACTATTTTTTTTCTTGGGGCAAAAGATAGAGGATCAGTTCCAAATCCCACCCCCTCTTTTACCCTCCCAAACTCATCTCCCCCTTTATTTTCTCAATTTGTTGTGCGTAGTCGATGGGGTGCGGCTCGTTTGCTTTGCCATGATCTAGAGACCCCATTTAGATTATCCTAGGAAATTTTTGAAGACCCCTGACGACACCCGCTCTACTTTTCTCAAAAGTCCCGGAGCCTTCTCCCGAGACTCCCTCTTCATTAGATTACCCCTTCCACGGTGTGCCTCCTTAAACTACTCGAAAGTTTCCTTTCTTTGGGTCACCAACCTCCCGCTATTCCGTCCTCTTTACAGGTCTTGGAACAACCCTTTAGACTAGACCTCCCCCGTTTTTCCCCCCCCCCTAACAGACCCTAAGAGTTGCGGTCACCTTAGAGAAGGAAGAAGTCCTTTAATCAAACCCAGCCTGTTCCCCCTTTTTTTCAATGTCCTCCCTTCTGCGAAAGAATTCTCTGACTCCTTCCTTAACTCGTTGATTCCCTTTTTCTCTTCCCTTATGAGAAGGCTCGATTGCGAGATGGTTTTTTTCTTTTCTTTTTTAAACTTCCTTCCCCATCCTCTTTTTTCCTCAAAGGGACACTCCAGAAGCCTTACGCAAAGTCAAGCATTCTAATGCGTAGAGGTTGCCGCCGCAAGAATTATCATTTCAAACCTGTCTTCACGGATCTTTATCGTTCCCCTCCGTCCTTCAACACCCTCTTTGCCCCCGTGACACCCGGAGAAAGACAAGTTTTTTTTTTTTCTTTGTGTACATGAGGGACCCCTCTCGTTTGGGGTGAGGTTGCATAGTCTGAAGAGATGGTCCTCCTTACTTTTTTTTCTGTCAATCAGGCGGGCATTAGACCCCCGCCAGAGTAGGGAGCTCCCAAATACACCCCCAATCCCTTTCCTCAGATTTCCCACCAAGGAGTCCCGAGGGAGCCCACCGTTCAAGTTATGTTAGACGATCTCAGGCCCTCTCTTTTCTTTCCTCGTCAGCGCGAAAAGCTTCCTCGAGGTCCCATCAACAGTCCTCCTTGATTCCGCCCCCACTCCCCCCCCCCCCCCCCCCCCCCCCCCACCCTTCTTTCAAAAATTTGGATTGCGCCGGAATCATTGTTTTCTTTCTAGTCCTTGAAAAGATTTTCCTTCATGTCTTTTTTTTTCGCTAACGGAAGGAGAGGGTGGAAAATGTATGCCTCCATGTAATAGAACCGAGGGGATCCCCCCTCCCAGTGTCAGTCCTCTCAAGTTGTTTTTTCTTCCCCCCATCTTAAGCTCTTAAGAATGGGTCCTCACGAACTAGCCCTACCTCCCCTCTTTTTAACAAGGATGGAGAAGTACCCCTTTTCCTCATACCCAGGAGACCACATCCCCCCCACTTTTCGTGCCTCTCTTCCGCGGTTCCTTTCTTCTCCTCTATCGAATACCTACTGAGCGTTAACTTTCTCCGGCTCTCTCTTTTCCTCTTCCGACTCAAGGGCTCCCGTTTCCCCTTTGGTGACCTGCGAACTGAAAACAACGGCTGGAGATCGTGCCGCTCTTCCCCCTTTTTTCGTATGTCGGAGGATCTGGGTACGGTCCTTTCTTTATACCTTTTTTTCCCTCTTCGATCCTTTTGAATAAGGTTTGTAAGCCGGTCCAAGTCCTATGCCAAGGAGAAGGCATTTTTCATTTGGTACCTCCTTTCCCCTACTTTTCTCGATTTTCCTCTATGCACGCCCTTAAGAGCTGACTCCCTGTTTGCCCTGGGATAGGGCCCTGCCTAGTTTTTCCTGTTGTTTCCCTTGGATGCTTCAACGGACGAAAATCAGCAGGCTGGAACACCTCCCTCCCGGGAAATGGCTTTTCAGTTGAGATGACTTACCCGGTATTCTTCAAGTTCCCCTCTCTCCTTTGGTAGAGGATTACCAATTTCGATCCGTACCATCGCCATCCCCGTTGGCGAGCTCCCCCGGTTCTGATGTGTAATCTATTCTTTTCCTCTTTTGTTTGAGATTTGATTAGTCAGCCTCCCGGGCAAGAAGTAGGAAGGATCCCCGCTTCTCTTCTCCTTTGTTTCAGAATCCTCCAAAGTGGAAGATCCTTGGACACCCTTCCGAAGCCCGCAGAGGCAGAAGACTGAATCCCCTAGTGCGTTCGTTTGAGCGCCGTACTTAGGACGTTTCCCCCATACTAGAAAGGCTCTCCCCCCTCTTTTTTTTTGCTCCTGATACCTTTAAAACAGTTGCCCCACCTTATCGTTCTTGCCATCGCCGGACTGAAAGGAAGTAGGTAGGAGGAAAGAAAAAAAAAAAAAAAAAACGAAGGAGAAGTGGAACAACTACCCCCTCAAACCCCGCCACCCCCCTGCACCACCCCGCACCCCCCATTTCAACCAACCCCCCACCACTCCCCCACCCCCCCCCCCCCCCCCCCCCCCCCCCCCCCCCCCCCCCCCCCCCCCCCCCCAGCAGCCCTTTTCCCCTACCCCCCCCCCTGAGTACCTCTTTTCGAGGGGTCACTCCATGGTCCTTCATTTTAACTCAAAAGGGCTATCTTTTTACCGGACCCTTTGACAGAGCTTTCCGATCCCCCTCTCACCTTGTTTCCGTCTAGATGCACTTTGAATCGGTTCCAAGACATTGTCTGCGTCCTTCAAGAAGAGAGCTGACTCCGAAACCCCTTTCCTTTTCTTATCCAGTCTCTGAGTATCAAAGCAACTTGGTCCCCCCATCCTATCGTTCCCGAAAAAGGACCTTAGGCCATTAGGCTGTGGTTCTCTCCTTTTGTCGCATACACCATTCTTTGCGTGTCTTGGGAACCTCTGGCGGTGTATTTTTCCCTCTAGATTCTCTTCCTCTTTTACCCTCCAACAATTAAGGAGTTTCCTTTCCGTCGGACCTTCCTTTCCCCCGTTATTCTTAAGTAATAGGAATAAAGTTTCCGGTCTACAGCTTTCCGAAGAGCATCCTACGGTCTCGTGATCTCTTCTCCGACACCTCTGGGAAATTTGTTCCTGACCCTTTGTTTGTTAAGTTGCTAATAGAGGTGGACGGCCCATTTTTTTGTAAGTCTTCTCTTTTGCGCGATTCCTTTTCTCGCACCTGAGCCTTCTCCCTTCTATTTGAGATTCCCCCCTTCACAGTGAACCCTGCTTCCTTTTCCCTCCATTCTCCATGGAGCGAATATTCTAGGCGGCTTTTGCGGGACTACGTTATCGACTGGGCCTTGCGAATCCTGACTACTGGAATGCCCCCAGCCTTACTTTATCCATCGAGCAAGCCCCCCCGTCTATACCCCCCCCCCTTCAGCCCAGCACGAGAGCATGTGACCCCAGGTCTTTCCCTTGAGTCCCTTTTTTTTTCTTTTTTTTTTTTTCCTGGGTTCCACTGAATGTGGCCTTCAGATCCGCGGCAGGTAAAGGCTATGTATTCTCCCCCTTTCTTGTAACTCTCCCCTACCAGAAGAATTCGTAATCCCCTCTCTGTTGCCTGAGTAAAACGATTTTAACTTTGTGAAACTGTCCTTGGCCTCTCCTTATCCCTCAGCCCCCTAGTCTTCTCTTAGTATCGGAGGCCGGCAGATTTTTCCTAAGTTTTTTGTCTTCCAACAATCCTTTTCCTCTGATTTTCCTGGACCTAGTCTTTCTATTTTATCCTTTTGAGGATTGAGAGGGTAGAGATACGTTTGCTTTCTTTAGTCCCCTTCTCCCGGAATTCAAAATCCGCTCCATCTTTTTTTCTCCAACCTGATCCATCAATAGTCCTAGGGCCTTTTCCCTTCCACCAGGCACTGTCCATCTAGACTTGGCGCGGGCAGACCCTTGATCCTTGGTCTGGACCAGGTCTTACTTTCTGCGGTCTCCCTTTCCGGAAATTCTTTTTTGTAATCTCTATCCTGGGGCGAAGATAGAGGCGGGACAAGACTTTGTATCCTTTTCCCACGTCCAAAACCTCTTGTCAAAGCTCAACCTTTTTCTTCTAGATTTTTTTTTTTTACAGATCTGTGACCTTATGGATGTGGGTCCCGTCCTTCTCCTCTCTTAGCTTTCCCAAGGCGATATGAAACGAACGGTATTCCAGTACCCCACGATGGCCGCGTCTCACCTCCGCAGTGATCCCAGGTTCCTTTTTACCTAGTACACCCAAGTCTAGTCCCATCCCAATTGGCCATGCGCCTTCCTATGTCGGAGGAAGCGGGAGTTACCCCCCCTTCAGACTTCTAGTCCCCTTCCTCTGATAGTAAGGGAGGCCAAGTTCCCTACTTCCGTATCTGCTAACACTACAATAAAGCGCTCCAAAATTTCTGGATCCTTGAAGGTCCTTAGACCTCCTCCCCAGTTTGTGGGTTGACTTCCTCAGCTTCCTTTCCATATCAGATCGTGACTCCGCTGACTTTAATGTTGAAGTCTTCACACGTATTCTAGAGAATTTCCTCACTCCCCTCTTGGAAGAAAAGGGCAGCAGCCAGACTTCCTGAAGTTTAATGTTTCTTTTATTTACCCCTCCTCCTAATACTTAGACAAATTCCCCGTGCCGAGGGGAATCTTTCGCCCAGAAAAAAGGCTCTCCATCCTTTTGAGTTTGGTAGACGGATGGCTTTGTTTTCGGATTGAGCCTGCTGCGACGATTTATGAAATTTTTTTAGTTGCGTCCCCTTCGTTCATTTTTTTTAACCGAAAGCGGCCCCTGGATCCGGAAATCCTAACACACAACTGCCTACGAGAACTTATTCCCTCCGGCCTTCCTTGGCGAGAGCAATCGTTTCCCCCCAGTTTCTTCCCCCAGTTTAAAGGTACTTGCTTTCCGACCGCGACCATGTATGAAGCAGTCTCCTCGACCGTCCGGAAGCTGAGGATTTTTCCCCCTCTGAGGGACCCTTTAAACTCTTTTAGTTCATGGCAACTATTTGGCCCTCCCGTCCCCCCTCTCCCCTCTGGAAACAAGAGGTCCTCGCATGTTCTCCGGAGATTTTCATTTACCTTTGCCTCCGAGTTTTTCTTTTTTTTAACCTAGGGACTCCCTTCGCCTTCTTCTATCTTCTCATTTTTAAGTCGGGTATCAGATTATCGCATTGGATACCACTGCCGGGACTAAACCTGTATGTGATTTCTTTTCCCGGCCTCAGATCTCAACACAAGGATAAACCTTTCCTTTAACTCCTCCTTGTAGGGTAGATAGGAAAGATGGCAGTTTTCTTCTTCTCCCCTTCCCATCCTATTTCACCGGCTTCGTAAGTTTCCGCTCACCGCCCGCTCTTGCGTTTTTTTTTTACCCAGCGACCCCCCACAAATGAGGTCGGGGGATCCCTACCAGGCAAGGGCCTTCTCCGTGGTCGGAAATTCCAGTAATTTGGATTCAAAACTCCCGCCATCTGACGGGTTTTTCTTTGAGTAAGCTTTTTCAGTCTCCTCTCCCTTTTTTGACTAGATTCTTATAAGCCCACTTCACTTATTCAAGCCCAGATCTCGAGTCGGTGTACTGTTTATTATGTTCGCACCTCTTTTTCTTCCGTGAGATCTTAGTTACTTTCTCCTCCCCCGTCTGGCAGCGGCTAGATCCCCAAGCCACTTGATGGTCATCTTATGCTAATTCCGGGTGAGAAACGATTGGTTAGTGTTTCGATCACTCCTATTGATCCCCCTTTTATTTAGTAACATGCCTGGTGGATCCCCCCCCATTTTTCTTTATGCTGATTCCTCTAATTTTAATCATCCCTTTTTTGTTTCTCTCTTTCTTCGAGTAGGAACGAGTAGGTAAGGCTTCCATATGCCCTTTGTCCTGAATGAAACTTCTCCAATAAATACCTTTTTTCCCCCTGTCTCCTGATTATCATGCCTCAATCCTTAACCCGCTGGAGGAGTTGAGGCGCGGTAGATCCCTCTTGCCGGGACATCCAGTAGCCACCCCGACAAATCGACTAGCGCCCGATTTCACAGTTAACCTTTTCCTGTCTGGGCCTCCCTGTCCTAGTACTTCAAGATTTTTTTTTCCCCCCCTAAAAAAGGACGTCGCTTAATCCTTGACCTATCACTATCAGAAAAACCCTAGTAGGGTTACTACCTATCTTTTTTTGACCTCCCCAGGTTCTCTAAGAAGACCGCTCCCTTTGCAGAGAGGTACCTCCACTTCCATTTGTTTCCCTTTTCGATGTAACGTCCCCCTCCGATTGTAGAAATCTTGCGTCGTTCTTACAGACTAGGAAGGCCCCTTGAAATCTGTATCTCTCCTGCTTACCCCCTCCCTTCCCCTAAATGGCCGAGCGGATTTCCCCCTACCACGTCCAGGTTGAGGTCCTTGTTGGATGTGATATAGTAGACGTTTCCTTCCATTCTTCTAATACATGCTTAGTGTCTGTTTTTTTTGAGGTGTGTAGCCATTTTCTTGATGATCTGGACCTCAGGATGTAAGGAAGAATTGGATCTTCTTGACTCCCCCCCCCCCCCCACCCAACCACCCCAACACCCCCCAACAACTTTTCCTACTTGAATAAATGTCACTACTCCGTGCTACCTGCTCCTGAGAGGTAACGAGTTTCTTTCCTATTTCTTTTTTGAGCCAAATGTTAAATTCGTAGCCTCAATGGGTAACTCCTCATTCGGACTGCCATAAATCCTTAACCCTTCCTCTCTTAGATAGAGCTTCCTCAGTTGTTCTATTTCCTGCTACCCCCGAGAACATGATATAGTCGCAACACCCGTACCTGAGCGCTTCCTCAAGGTTTTGAGTGATGTTTCCTTCTCTTTTTTTGGTGTTAATAGGCGGTTACCTGACCTCTCTAGTCCTTGCCTTGCTAATCCTAATCGCCCTCTGCCTGTATAGTCCCCTCTGCCAAAAAGCACTCCGTTCCATCCGGCGACCCCCCCACCCCTATTGTTAGAAGGGGTTATAGTTTTCAACGGCCTGACTGGGAACTCCCCGAGAAGTTTTTGCCCTTTGGCGCGATTGTTCAGTTGATTGGTCCCTGAACATTTCCTCATTCCGGTACTGAGTCTTGCTGGCTTGCCTTTTTTCCGATTTTCCTGCACTTCTCGCGCTCTGGTCATTTTACCTAACTCGCAGGTACTCGATTCCCGGATTCCCCTTCTCAGAGGTGCGCCAAGATGCTGTCATCACCCGGGTTCCCTTTTGTTCTACTTACATGACTCCCGGCTCTAAGGGGTCCCCTCCCGGATGATTTCTTTTGGTTCCCGGGGTCGTCTATGATACCGGTGTATAAACACAAGTCGTTTCTGTCTTTTTGAGACCCCTCCGAAATCTTTAAGGTAGTTTAGATTGTACCCCCCTTGGACCTGCCAGAACCCTGAGAATGGGCCTGCCTCCCCCCCCTTTCGTGCACTTTGCTAGTGAAGACGGGGGCCGTCCCCCCCACCTATGTAATGTACTGTTTGAATCTCGCCGTGGGCCCCAGTCCGGTAAAGAAACATCCCTGCTGGTCACTCTAGATTCTCTCTCTTCCTCTGTTGTGCTTCCTCTCTGGCTGGTGCGGGAGGTGGACCATCTTGTGTCCCCGGACCGTCGATTGGCCCAAGTCCCTCTCACCTCCCCCTTCCCAGACCCCCCTCTGGCAAGCCCTACTACTAGGAGGGCGGCCGCGGCGGCCCCGCCTCCAGTCTCCGTGCCTTTTCAGTACCTCTTTTATTGGCCACTCATTCGAACGATGGCCGGGCTCGAACCCGACCTCCGACTGCTGAGGCCGTCTTTAATTTGACACCTTTTCAGAGCCTCTCCAACAACCTCCCCAGAGAGCGCGAGGGTACCCATAGAGCCGTGAGCCGCTATTTTTCGACATCGACTCGTTGGTCCCTCAGCTGGCGCCAGCTCTAGATCTTTTTCCCCTTCAGCCGCGTACAAGGCAGTTTCTTTTCTTTACACCCCATTTTTCTACCAAGAAAGGGAGACCCCCTTTTCCAGAGTTGACCGCCCGGGCAAAGCCAGTCACTCTTTTTCTTTTCCCTTTAATTAAGGTATTATTTTCTGCTGCTTAAACTCCCTATGACTCCATGCACTTGTATGAATCTCTTCGCTGGAGGTCCCCGGTTGACCTTTCAACCCGAGAAACCCGCCCTTCAGCTTTTTTTGGTCGCCGGCTGGAAACTCTCGTGCGTGCCCCTAGCCTTTTGGGGGCGCGCCTTTTCCCTTCGTCTCTTCCTGGAGCGCTCCTTCGTGGGCTCTTTTACTCCCGAAGTCAACACACCTCCCTGGCCTCCCCTCCAAAGGCCCATAGAGGCAAAGGTCACGGTTTCGTTGCCCCGAGTTCTCTATGGATGCTATCCTGCACTTCTTTTTTAATCTTCGAAAGCTACCTCGACCCTTTCTCTCTTTCGGACCCTGCCACAGATCGAGGGCACCTTTATTTGATGGCGAATCAATTGCGATCTCGCGAACGAGACCCCCTCGGTCCTGCGCCTTCTACGTGCGGACCTTTCTTTTTAGGTTGCCCCCCGGTAGACAGAGGGACTCGGGGATCCCAGATTCAGTAGTCGGCTCTTACCCGTTGTTGGGCGGTACATCGCCCCACTTGCATTCCCTTTAAAGAGAGAACTGGCCGCAAACGGATAGATTTTCTCCCCCTCTTTCCCAATCCCTCTCCCCCCCTGGCCGAAGGTGGGTTTCTAGCTTCCCTTCCCCCCGCTGGCGGGTCTTTTAGACAACTACCGAGGTCACCGGGGAGTCAGACTTCTTATAGATTTCTTTCTTTTTTTCGTTACCAACAGCTTAGTCTTTTACCTCTCCCCCCTGGGGAGGAGCTGCATTCAGAGAACTTGTTAGTGGTGTATCTCCCGGGGTCGTGTTATTGAGCTTTCTTAGTCCCCGCTGAACCTATTGGATCATTGGTTTCTTTGTAGTAGAGGTTCTTTCGCGACGTTTTGACGTTCGTGGATCTCATTTTCCTAATTTTTGTAGAGGGCAGGCGTATTCTCCTCAACTACTCGAGAGGTTCCTTTTTGACCTGTTTACCATTCGGGAGGCTTCCTTCCTGGATGTTCCTTAACTTTTCTTTCTTTGTTTTCAAAGATGAAACTCCGATTGTTTGCGTCAGGCGGCCTGAACCTCTGCCAGGTAAACCTATTTTTTTTCTTTCCCCCACCGGACCCAGGTTATCCTTCGACTGGTTGACTTTCATGCTGCTGCCTCCTCTCTCCCTTTTTCATTCCCGTTGTTTGTTTCATTCGCTCAGGCACGCCCGGAAGGATTCCACCAGTTTCGTTTTTTTTATTTGAACAGTGGAGATAATATCCCACCCTCAGCGTTTTTCCCCTCTACCAGCGGAGCAGCCGCCTTAACCCCCCATGTCCCTCTTTGGAGGAGTGTTGGGTTAGATGTCCCACTCGGGATTGTTCGTCCTAATCTCCGGAGAGAAGACCTGCTCTCTACCCGATACAGGGAAAACTCTGTACCTTCGAGATCTTGCGTCATTCCTTAGGCTCAGTTGGTTTAGAGATCCCCCCCAGTTTCTGGAAGGCTGACTGAAAACGCCCTCTTCAGCCTCTCCAGCTCGAGCGGGTTTGAAGTCCCCCAGCCCGCTTACACAGGGCTATCCTGAAAGACCCCACTTTTCACTTTTCAGTCCCGCGCGGGCTCTGCTCAACAACCACGAATTTCCCCTGTTCGAAAGTCACGACTAGAGGGTAAGCCCCTGAGTTTTTTTTTGATCGGACCGAGACGCCCCCCGGTTCCTCTCCGTTACCTCCCCCTTTCCGCAATCCCTTCTCAGACCCCCAGGAGACTAATTTCGGTTGATCTGAGCCGGGTTCCTGCAAATCTGATACCGCGTTTTTCTTTTTTCTTCGGGGGTTTTGAGTAACTTCCTCCTCCAGACTTTTCCTCCCCCCCCCCCACAACCCTTAACATTTGATCGTTCTCTTAACTGATTGATCCTGGCTAGACTCTGCACGGAGAGCCGCTCCAATTTTTGGGTGGGGGGAACGAGTGGTCCCTTTTGCTCTCCTTATCTCCAGATCATGATACCCGTTCGACCACCTTAAACCCCTAGCTTTCCCTCCCTATGTTCCACCAGCTGGGGTAGAGGGCTTTAGAGTCTTTATGTTTTAGCTCCCATCGTCCCCCCCTTGAGTCCCCCCCCTCAAGTTCCTCTTTTCAGCCTCAGTCTGTTCGGATCTTCTCGGCCCCCCTTTTACTCGGCTCAGATACGACGCGTTCTGTATCTCCTCTCCCTCGCCCCGACGTTCCGTCAAGCAATTTTGACCAGACGGCCTGCCAGATGCCGAAGGAACCCCTACCGATCGGAGAACCACTACAGAAGAACTTTGTCCCTTGTTCTCTCCATTTGGACACTTGCATCCCGTTCCCGTAACGGGTTTTAGTTCTCAGACTTAGTCTGGCGGCAGGTGGTTCTTTTCAAGTTTTTTCCCAGGCTTTTCCTTTTCTCTTATGAGGAAGATGCCTTTTCTGTTGCTCAAGGCTTAGTTCACGCTCGCTCTCCGTGGAAGAGCTTAAGCCCTCTCAGCTCTCTTTCGGAGAATCTTCTTCCTTTTCCCGCCCCCAAGCGAACCAAGACGTTTTTTTGGTGTGCTCTGCTCTTACCGGTTGCCCCAGCGCTTATTTCTGAGGTCTTTCTATTTTTCTTTCAGGTTGGCCTCCTTCACTTCAAATTTGCTCAACCAATCTTGGGTGGGTTGACTCCCCCCCCCGCCTTTCCTGAAGGGAGTGCGCATTTCCCCCCACTTGGGGACAGCCGAGACTGGATTAGAGGTTGCTTTTCCTTGGACCACCGGGCTCTGGTCGCGGTGTTTCTTCTTCCTAGGGTACCCTTGTAACCGGTGACTTTGGGCCAGATCGAGGATGCACCTCCCCTGATTTTTCCCAAGAATTCGCTTTTCTCCGTGTTTGTTGCTTTTCGGTTGTGCGTGCTCGCTCTATGTGGTTGCCCTGATCCTCTTTGATTGCCACTCGGTACGCGAAGTCCCAATTTTTTTTTCCGATTTTCCCCGTCTCCGCGAGCCGCGCCGATTTCCGGGCGGCCTCACCCTGCTCTTACCGTGCGTTGGCAATGACTCTCCGATAAGCGTGTTTTTGTTTCCCACCCCGCTTGTCTTAGATTGGAGCATTTGAACTTTCAGTGAATAATAGAAGAAAGCCTTTCCCACCCGCACTCCTCTTTTTCCAGTTTGTAACCACCCCACGTTGACCTCCTGCACAGTTTAGCCCACTTTTTTGTTCGTTTTTTTGCTTTTTGACTCAGTATTTTGCAGTATCTCAGATCGGCCCTTCCGATAGACTTCGTCTTATGAGAACGGCTCGGCAAGATTTCACATTCTTCCCGGAACTTCCGGGGTCCCTTTTCCGTCCACCCCCCTCCTCCTCAAGAAGAGTCTGAGTCTTTGTTGCGCTCCCTGGCCGACAGAATAATCTCTAAGTTTTCCTCGCTCGCGGGGAGGTCGCTCCTTGGGCCCCTTGCCACCCTTTTAACTACGTCCAAGTTCTTTTTTTTTTGTTGGTGTCCTCGGCGGGGTGCCGCATCGTCTTCCGGCTGGCGAGATGCCCTTGTGCCTTTTTACTGGCCGTCGGAGCTGCTACTCGCGTCGGCTCGTCGGAGCGCCGTCGATTTACACCAAGCAAATGGTTCAAGGATTCCCCTAACCCTTCGTGAAATTGGCTGATCGACCAGGGTTTCGCCATCAGGGCTCTCGGATTCCCCGATTCAATGAGGACCCTTTTTTGACAGCTCCCTCCCCGTAGAGCCCCTGTTCTTGAGGCCTTTTCCCGTTGTGTGCAACCTCCGGTGAGTTGGCGACTCTGGCCTTTGGCGCTCACCTTCGCTCTTTTCCCCCCCGGTCGGCTGCTACAGCTTTTCACCTCCTTTGGATTTTGTGACTTTTTTAGGCTTCCGAAGACCATTTCTGGCTATCTCTATTCTGCATGAACTCCCTGTGAAGTGTTCCGGAGCGTCTTCAGAATGGACTAACCCCCCGCCTAGGCCAGGACTCTTATTTTCTTCCGCTGGAGCAGATTTCTCCCTTCGATCTTCACAACAGGAGCCTGGCCGAAGGTACGTGGTCGTGAAGCCTCTTCCTCTTGGCTGTCTCCTCCCTATCGTGCAGAATCCTCTCCCGGGGCTTTAAGCTTCTTCATGAAAGCCTTTTTTTTTTACAATTGGAGAACGCTTCAGGCTTGGCTTTCCTTCTTTACCCGAACCCTGCGGAGGAGCTTTCAGCGAGGCAACACGTTGCAGTGGCTTTTTCCCCCTTATACGGGGCCCCCTTTACTTTTAACCTTTCTCTTTTTTTCCAATATCTGTGTCAGGGGTGGATGTGGCGCGTTTTCTTTCTGCAAGGCGAGCAATTTGATAGTTTCCTTAACCTCGGTATCGGAACTGCGTTCTGCACGCCCTCCTGCGTCTCTCTGGTTCCTAGGGAGCTCCACTTTGGCGGCTCTCTGGCTATTTTCAGTCAACAATCCAGAGTGGCCCCCCTCCTTAGTCCCTCTCCCCCCCGTCCCCCTCACTTTTTCCCACTTCTTTTTAGGTTTTTCCATCTTTCTTCCTGTACGCTGGATCTCCCGGTCAGATGCCCGAAACCCAATCTCTCCCTCTTGTGAGATCTTGGTCCCTTGCTGTCCTCTTCTCCCTTTTTCCTTCCCAGAAGTTTGTTTTTCTCCTGATCTCGCCCCAGCCCTTTTTCCTTTCCTTCCCCATTGATGTAGGTCTAAACTGGGTTTAGCCTAGAAGTGGCCCAAGACAAGACGGTTGCACCTGGCTCTCCAGTATGAGTCCTCTGCCCCTCCCCCATACATCGGCGTTGAGGTTTTCGCTCCCCTTTTGAACCTGGTCTGTAGACTTTCACATCCTTTCTCAAACTCCAAAAGAGGGATCGAGCGACTTTGATCCTTTTTTCCTGTCCCCGTATCTCGCGGATCTCGTACTACTAGCCGGCCCTCCCTCTTCTTTTCTGAGCTCCCCCTCCCCCGGACAACCCTTCGATTGGAACTTCTACCCCCCCTATCCACTCTTCCTCCCCCAACTTTATTCCGATTCGAGAGGGTGAACCATTTTTTATACGACCCGGGCTCTCCTCAGAAATACTCCCCCTTCACTTTTCGCCTCAAGCTCCCCCCCCGATTTAAGTTCAGATGTACCTCCCCCCTCCCCTCCTCGTTTTTTCCCTCCTTTTTTCGGAATCGCCGCAGACGTCAGAAACCCAAACTCGTAGGCTTCCTAATAGTCTCTCCCCCCCTTCCCTCCTCGGGAAGCTTCTTCTCCCTCCCAAGTCTCCTTGTGACAGTTGGGTATAATGGTTTCTGCTGATTTTCCTTTATTAATCTACCTTGCTGCCTTTTTATTTTGCTGGTTCCAGCGGAGATTTTTCCGATTTACTCAAACCGTTAAGGTTGCCGTCCTTGGATTATTAAGTCTAAACTTCCGGTTTTTTTTTTTTCCATCAAGGTAAAGGACCACTGGTCCCCCTTAGACTCTTTCTTTTCCAGCCGAGTGTCCTATTCTGAGGGTACAACACACCCTTCTCCCCATAACCCCCCTTTTCCCCCCCCCTTTTCAATTTTCATAGCGTGGCTTCCTTCACCTCACTGTGCTTAGGAGCCTCTTGGATGATTCCCTTCTCGTAGGCTATCATAAACATCGTACCTTTGATCTCGGCTAACCGGTCTCACTTTCTTTTCGATCTCAGCAGGAAGTCCTTTCTTTTCGCTTTCACTTTTTTCTGGGAGTTAGGTCTTCTGTCCTTCCCCCGAGTTGCAGCGAGTCGGCTCCTTTCGCGAAGATTCGGCCTCTCCTCCGTAAAACTTTCGGCATCATGACCTTTTTCTCCCACCTAAAGAGAGGGCTAAGGAGACCCTCCAGCAGTAACTTGGGTAGTCTTTGTTCTTTGTCCCCTGTTCAAATGTCCTCCCTTTACACGCGATCACGGGTCATAATAATTTCCTTATTTGAGGAAGGGAGTTCCCCCTCACTTTCCGAATGCAGACGTGTCTCGTGGCGTTCGGGAGTCACCCGAGGATCCTCTTTAGAAGGGCAATCTCTCCCTTCTTTTCCATTCCTCCCCTCCACTATCATTTTGACTCTTGATCGGGCGCCAGCTGGCGGCCGCCACCTCCGGGGGCCCTTCGATTTTGTCCTTTTACCCAGTAGTTTAACTTTTTCCCATTTCAGCGTCGTGATGATTTCTGCGGGGTTAGTCGGATTCTCCCAGGTGGGCCTCCCGTCCTTAAAATAAGGCGCTGCTATTCCAGTATGTGTGGTTCCCACCCTCTTACGCATCGTTCGAAGGAGTTTATGTCCCCATTACTGGTAATGAGCCCTTTACTATTGAAGGATCGAGTGGCCGCCCCCGGTGTGTATCTTTGGCGTGGTGGAGAGGACTTTGTTCCACGTGATTCAGATATGCCGGGTCATCTTTTGGAACATGGCCAGCCCACCTTTCCAGATGGGGTCACCGATACCTTTTCTTACCTCCCTCTTTTTGTTTGCTCTCTTTTGGTGTTTTCCAATCTGTTTGGGCGTTGCCCTGAGCATCCCTCTGCCATATCTTCAAAAGCGTTACTCGCAGCCCCCACCGCCTGGCCGCCGCGTCTTTTCTTTCGGTTTGACCCGGCAGCCGGGGCCCAGCGACTTTTCTCGTAGTCATGTGTCCAATCGCAGTCTTCGACGATGGCGGACTTGTGGTCTTTTTCCACCTTTTAAGTGTTCGCTTCTGACGGGATTCCACCGGGCCTAGACTCCCTAACCCGCAAGCATTCAGCAGCTGTTTTCCCCTCGATTTTGAGACCGCCCTTTATCCCCCTCCCTCCTGTCACAGTGGTGGACAGGCCGCAGCTTGGCGCTCTTCCCTTTACGCTTCCTTTTTTTTTATTTTTCTTGCACTAGCGGCGAGTCCCTTGTGGTGCTAGGGCAAGCCAGCGTCCTCGAATAGCGTATTCCCTCTTGGTGACCAGCTCTTTTACGACCGCGGAAATGGTCTGACATGCCCGTCCGCTGGCTTTCCCCGTCATGCATGTCCACAGTGCCACAAGAACCCACGGCGACGCCCAAAGTGTTCTCCTTTCTGTCCTTGCTGGCACTTTCGTGAGGGGGGGTTGCCCCTGAGTTTTTTTCTTTCCGAAGTGCAAGTGAGTGAGTCTGGATGTCTTACCGCCGACCGCTAATCCGTAGTAGGCTTTCAGACTCTTCCTTCCCCCCTCAACCCTGCCCTATTCCTTGCAAACCCCTTCCCGGCCTTTGAGCAAGCAGTTTCACCTTCTCCGAATCAAGGGCTATTTAGCTCTTAGCCGACCACAGGAGCCATGCTCCATCGACCCCTCATGTCTCCCCTCGTCAGCCGATATTCTTTTGGCAACACGTTACCCTTGATTTCTCACTAGGAACAGTTGGGAGCTCAGTTACATTGAAAACGCCCCCCCTTTTAATCTCCTTCTTCCTTTTTTATGTCAGTACCCCCCCCTTTCGTCCGAACTGGGATCAAGCCTCCGTCACTAAGGTTCAATTGTGGTGCGGAATACGGCAATCCACTCTTCTTTACCTCTTCAGACGACGACCCTGCAACTCCTTGAGACCCGTTTCCTAATAACACCTTGACTCACACCTTTTAAGAAGGATCTTTTTCGTGACTGCCTTACTCAATGGATGGATAACTTATATATCCTCCCTTAGGATTAGAAGGTAGCTCAGTTCTCTGACCGCGGCCGCTCCCTTTTTCAAAGTTTCGTAGTTCTTGTGAGCAAAGGAAACCAAAATCTGAGGCGCTGTCCCCCGTGAAGGCGTTCTTTCGTCTGACAATTCGAGTTACGTCCCGGATTCTGGTTCTTTTTCCCCCCCCTTCTTTCCTTTTCAAGGTTGGGATGATCGTTTGATAGAGCCTATAATATGAAAGAGACTGCCTTTTTTCCTCTTCCCTTTAAGTCCCCCCTTTCAGGTATCCGGAGATTGAGGAAGCACCTCTCACTGTTCCGGGA
>Ga0179593_1401217_pt1 | contig 23735 bp, 14 predicted proteins | sample CZODoug2_1_08_16_FD_185931 | JGI IMG/M metagenome (GOLD analysis project Ga0179593, IMG submission 185931) | Vadose zone soil fungal communities from Angelo Coast Range Reserve, California, USA - CZODoug2_1_08_16fungal (PacBio error correction) | ecosystem: Environmental > Terrestrial > Soil >... | reverse complement strand
TTCCCCGTCCTAAACCTTTGATGGTGAACCCCCTTCCTTCACTTTTTTCCCCGCCATTTGGCTTTCTTCTGCGCGATTTTTCGATTGGGCCACCCTCCACGACCGTCGACTACCCTGCTTTTCCGGTTTCGGAATACCCGGCTTCCTTTTTCCCAAGCAGTCGTCCGATGTGGGCGTATCGGCGCGTCTCTTCCCAGCAGTTACATCAGTCGCTTAGCTGCCTGTCTTTTCCTTAAAAGAGTGGAACAAGTCCTGTGCTCACCTCCCCTCGGTTCTCTGCTTTGGCTAGGGTTAACCTGTTTTTCTCCGACGCCGAATCTTGCTCTGGTCTTTTCTGATCGTACTTCCCAACTTGTCTCTTCTAGTCCCTCCTTTTTCCTTCCTCGGTGTTCGATCTGATTACGCTCGACACGGGGTTGATTCCTTTGCAACTGACAACTGAGTTTCCCTTTTCCCCGTCCTCCTTCCCTTGTATTGTCCTTCGATAAAGTGGCCACCCTCGCCAGTTTTTCTCTTGACCCTTTGGATTTTCTTTTTCTAACGGATTCAAAAAGTCTGATCTTTGCTCGGTTCTCAGTCCTCTAAACTTTACCCCCTCGAGGGAACTTCCCCTGGACAGTCCGCTCGTCTCATTCTTCCCATCATCCTTTTGAACTCCTTGGTTACCCCAAGATACATTGACCCTTTCTGGGTTCGTTCTGACCCTGTCAAGGAGTCATCTCCCTCCTTAAGCTTTGCCCCTTCCCTTTTAGATGTTTTCCCTTTCGGTCACACCTCCCCCAGAACGACTTCTCCCGTTTTCACACCCCTTTAGGCACTCCAGCCCACCCCTTGCATGAGACAGACACCCCCGAACCCCCCGAAGATTTTGCACAACCCCCCCGAGAAAGCACCCTCTCCTCCCTTACGCCCGTTCTCAGAAGGTCCTTCGCTGAAGGAGATGGGTCCCCCTAAGAGGATCGGGAAAACCCTAAAAGAACCTCCGCAGGAAACCCCCGATCCTTTGCGACCCCCTCTCCCCGCAGGTCGGCTTTAGTGTTGATCCCCCCCCCACCTTCTCTTCGAAAGTCTGAGACCTCCAATAAGCCCTTCCTCAATCCCAATAGTCTCTCACTAGACAAGCCATATACCAATCTCTTTACGACGCCACCCCTTCCGTTTCTCCAGCTGAGGACTCTGAAATCATAAATTCCTACCCCTTCTAACCTTCCTAATTAAATGAAGGCCCCCAGTCTATCCCCCCGTTGACAGCGGCGATGACGGATTATAAAGTTTTTTCCCATGTTGCTATATGTCACTTTTTTTTACACAGTTCTCTCCACGCCTCGCGATCTTTTTTCTCTATGTTTCTTCGAAGGTCCTTACACGTCGCCCCTTTTGACGGGCAAGATAACCTTAGCACGTAAGGCTCCCGTCCGTCTTTCTTCTTGCCAAAGCATTTTTACGCTATAGTCGAGTAACTCCTTACATGGCGCTACCCCGCAGCGACTTTTCCTAAAAGACTCCCCTTCCCCTTTCCCGTGGCCGATGTCAGGTTCTTTAACGTGGGTCCCCCTTCCAACGGGATTTTTGTGAGATCTTTGCTCCCGTTATTTCCCCATGATTTTGTCCTGGAGTCCCTTGGGTTCCCGCCTCTTGCCCGTTGCCGGAGCAGTGCCGAGAACTTCTTAATGCGTTAGTTTTCCCACATCTTGTAGCCCATGCCCTTTCTCTTGTAGAGACGTCCCGGTTTGAGCTTTCTCCCTTTGACATGCCGATGTCTTTTCTGACTAGGAGGTTTGTCTGCCTGTATGAGTTTCCTCCTCCCCCCCACGCCTTGTAATGGTCCTTTTTCCCTTGCTTTTGATAAGCATCTAAGCCCGTACCCCTATCCTTTTCTGCTCAGGCCAATGTCCCTCTTTAGCCTAATTTTTTTTTTTTCCCTCCCAATAAGTTCTACCCCTGCCCGCGTTGGAGTCGCCCCGTCAACACACGTTTAATAGACCTCCCGTGCCCCTCACGCGTTCGCACGCCCACCCCCGTTGTTGGGAGATCAAGAAGGTTCCTTGCGCCCCCTAGTTTCTTTCCCCCTTTGCGGAGAGAATCTTAATCTTCGCGGTTTTCCTTTCCTTGGGAAACCAACCCAACCTTTTCCCGAAATTAACAACTTAGTAGCCTTTTCAATCCGCGGCACGAGAGCCCCGCTCTTCCCTCCGCCCGGATCTGTTCCAGAAAAGCATTCCCTACCTCAGTAAATATCTTCGGCCCTTTCTTTTAGCCGTGGATCGGTGGTACTGGGGTCTCACCTGTGGAAAGAGGGTTTTTTAGTTGTTGTACGTCTTTTCAACTTTCTCGTCTCGGCTTTTTTCGGGTTTGAGCTTCTTCTTTCCCCTTCGTTTTGTTTATACGGATCCCTTTTGTCCCACTCCCCAAAGCCTCCCCTCGCCGAGAGGTTGAACTCCTTCAACCCCCCCCCGGCAAACCCCCCTTCTGGAACATGTTCCCTTTACGCCCTGTTTGTCCCCCTGCCTTACCCCCGCACCCTCCAGCTGGGCCTGAGGTCCTTGCTCGATAGTCGTGCCCCCCGGAGCTCTGGGGCCCTTTCTGGGTTTCGTTGATTTTCCCCCCTCTGGGTCGTCATTTTTCCCTTAATTCTTCTGCAGGTCCGCCTACGAGTGAGGCTGGTTTTTGCATTGAAGGTGTTGGTCATTTGCGTTTGGACCCTCTTCCGAATGCTTTTGATATCTCGACACCCCCACTGGTTAAAACGTGAGCCCTGATCAAATAACTCTCTCTTTCCACCAGTTTGTTATAGCCTGCACAGATCAATGTTTGACGCGTCGATTTTCAAAGATTGTTCAATCCTAAAGACTCAAAGCCCCTTCGTCCCTGCGAGCGTTTCTGGGATTATTTCTGTTGGAGTCCCTCAATTCAGTATCCTCCCTCTTCACATTATTTTGAAGTGGCTCAGTCGAGTCTGGGTCTGGCTCCCCCCCCCCGAGTCAAACTCTCTCACCCCCCCCCCTCTTACTTCGTGTGTGTACATGCGTAACGGACCAATCCCTGTCCCCGGCTTCCTCCTTTTCTCTCGGCCAAGGTCACACAGGGAACTTCACCCCCCTAATTGCAGTTGAGGATTCTCCCAAATCGAATTTTTTCCCCCCGCGGTGTGCCCCGAAATGTCCTCTTTAGGTCTCTTGGCATTTTTCTAAAGCCGTTTAACAACACTCTCTTTCCCTCCCACCGAGTGTCACCCAATCAATACCCCCCTTCCTCAGCTCCATTCTTTACATCGGTTAGACCTCTTATGCAATTTTTCTTCACGTGTGACGGAGGTCCCCCTTTTCCTTTTTCACGAGCGCCATTTGACCGGTCTTGCTTTTTCTTCAACCTTTGGGTAAAACGAAATGCCTCCCCCCCCCCCCCCTTTTTGCTTCGATCAGATGGCAGGACATCCGCCCCTACGTGCTGTGATAGTTCCACTTGCACGAGTTTTCCCTTACTGTTTTGAATGAATTTCCGACTCGACCTCTTTTAGAGGAGGGAGCACTTTTTTCGCGCCGACCCCCACGGTCGCCGATCCAACCTAAAAGTTGGCACCACGACTTTTCAAAGCCTTTTTTTGCCGGTAAAAGGGGTATGACATGTTCTGTCTGATTTAGTAGCCCCCGGAAGCGTCATTTTTCTCAGCCTTGACTACTCGTCAGCTTGCCCCCCCCCGGTACTGTGAGATCTCCGTGATTTTTTCTTTCTCGTGAAGGGATATTTCCTTCAATCCTGAGGATGTCATCGCCGTTCCTCTAAGAAACCTTCTCAATCCGCTACGCTAAGTGGCTTCGTTCTCTTTAGAGATTTTTCTGACGGTTTTCGGGTTCCCCCCCTGCAGGCGATGGCGATCCACCCGCCATTCCCCTGCCAGTCTGACGATTGTATAAAGGGGCCCATCTGTTTTTTCTTCTTGGTTAGCTCGGGGCGTGATTTTTGTTATATTCGTGTGCCCGAGGTGTACCCCCCTTCCTGAACTTAGGCTCTCTTGGGAACAAACTCCCGGCTCACCCAATCTAAAGAAAGTCGTGATGATGCCGTCCTTAAGTACAGGAGTGCGACCATTGACCCCTGCACGACCCGCGTTAGTGCCCCCACCCTTGGATCTACAGGAACTTCGTAATGTGGCCGCGATTTCACGAGGAAGTCTCCCTTTTTCTGCAGCCTTAAGACGTCCTTTCTCTCCTGTTCTTTATACTCCCTCTTGGCCCCCTCCTTTTTGTGAAAGCTTCAGTCACTCTTCAAGGGATATGCTGGGGAGGTTTGGAAACTTGAGAGCCCTAAAGCCAGAATCCTTTTTGAAGCCCGTACCGAAGAAGGACGTGTACTTCACCCTTTCACGGACCCTATTCATATATTAATCCCTCCACTGGGCGGGGGGACCTCTAGATGCACAGACCATAGCTGGTGTCCCTCCAAAAGATTCGTCTTTAGTACTCCCCATATCCACTCTTCAGGAGTCGTGCCTAACTGGACCCTCATGCATCGAATATTCCGTTGCCCACGAGGTGTCCCAGCTTTTAGAAAAAAATTCTTGGTGAAAGACTTTTCCGTGAAGCTCAAGTATCTGACTTCCTGGAGTTCACTCCGATGGCTCTACTTTCCCGACGCTCGACATCGTAAGAATGTCTCCCCTTCCCTTGCCGTTCACGTTTCCGATGCGTTTTCTGTCAGATACCCAGTGAGGAACCGAACCCTATTCTTCGACCCCTTCTCACGTTTGAGCTGGTCGGAGTGGAAACGTTCTTCTCCCGGGTCCTTCGGTGCCCCCTTTCGTTTCTCCCAGAACTAGCCCCCCCGAGACCCCTCTAAATCAAATAAATCTTCCCAACACAGAGCATCTTGATAGACCTCTTCCTGTCGACGGGTAGTGCCTTGTGAGTTTTCACGAAATCTCCTGCCAGCACTCTGCTCTGTCAACCCCCACTCTACACGTCCCGATCTCGGAGCTGGCTTTCTTTTCTTTTACTTGCGAGCGCACCGTCAGGGCTTTCACTGAGAATTAAGCCGCCCATCTGATAACATCGTACATCTCTCCAAATGTACCGCTTCTACCCGTTCAGTCAACGTGCTATCCCCGCCCGATGCGGTAGAAGAAATCAGGAACAACGCCCGTAATTCCCAAGTTCGACCTCCCTAACGGCTTTGGAAAAGCCTTTTGTGAGAGGTTTGAATTGCTCTTCGGCCCTTTTTTGAGGCAGAGAATGATCCCTTCCAAGAGCCTCTCCTACCCCGGTTGGTGGATGAGGGTTCCGTCAACCTTTTCTTGAAAGCGTTATCATTTTTCCTTGTTTTTACCCTTCTAGGCGTCTTAAGTGATCTTTCCCGGAGGTCCCATGCAAAGCCCTGTCCTACTCATTAAATGCATTGGAAGTTACCATCCGCCTTCCTGTTCCCCAGCTCCCTCCAGGTGTGGAGTTACGGATCCTTGTTCTTAAACACTTCCCTGGCCCCCAAGAGCAGTCGCCATTAGCCGCAGTCTAGCTAAATGGTATTTAAAAGTTTCCTCTCCTCTTATGTTTTTCACTAGGTGGCGGCCATAATAGTTTGCCCTTCAGGTGAGCTCCCCCCTGGACCTCTTAAGTATTTTATCTTCCTTTTTACTGCGTTTCCACTCCTTCGGAAAAGACGCCATGACTGAAGTTGTTAGTGCTCCTCCCCTGTTTGCCCCCTGATAGAAGTATTAACTTTCCGTAGTGGTTCCCCTTTTATCCTTCAGATGTACTCCATCCTCATCAACTTGTAGATATTTTGCAGCCCTTCCTAGAAATCCACCCCCCCCCCTCTCTCTATCCTAGCACGTGACAGACCAGATGGTCCTTAGCAGGTGGTTTCCGCCCCCTTTTCCAGACTTTCTCCGACTCGACTTGTTGCGTAGGGTTTTTCCCCGCCCCGTGGAAACCTTCTACACACAACTGTGAAGTCCTCTCTAATCGAAACCGTTTTTGTGTTTGTCTCTTCTCCTTAGGTGCTGAAATTCTCTTGTCCCGTTCGGTGCGCTGTCCAAACTTCTCTCGTAGTAGATTTGTTGCCCCCGAGCCATTCCCCCCCCCCCCCCCCCCCCCCCCCCCCCCCCCCCCCCCCCCCCCCCCCCCCCCCCCCCCCCCCCCCCCCCCCCCCACCCCCCCCCCCCCCCCCCCCCCCCCCCCCCCCCCCCCCCCCCAAATTATCCCTTGTGAACTTCCCCTCTTGCTCCCGGGCGCGGCGAGCTCCGCCCTACTCATTCTCATTAGATGACAGCTTGGCAACCATCTCCATCCGCCCCCGTCCCCCTATTCCCTTTTGGAATCCACTTCCTTGTCCGTTGAAAAGGTTGCACGGTTTATCCCGTATTGTTGAGCCTTTGCTGGAACTTCTTCAAGCCCTTTTCGGAGAGATGGGGACTTTGACTTCAATACTTCCCCCTTTCCTCCGTTTTGTGTGAGAAGTCAATCCTCTCTTCCCGACCCCCGGTCCGCCTCGCTGACTTGCTCTTTGCAAGCCGTCCCACCCCTGGACGCACCCCCCCCCCTCGGGATAAACCCTGTTGCCCCCGTCAACCCTCCCCCCTTTTTAACTTTCACTCTTTAACTCTTTCTTTTTCCCCCGGCGGCCGCCTCTCGTTTTGAGGAGTTCTCCGTTGAAATATTTCCGACGAGCGGTTTATTTTGCTACTCTTCTTTGGCGTCTCTTTGCAGCGCAGATTTGCGTTACTAGAAGCTTTTTCTCGTGAAGGTTTTTGAAGAGGGTTCAAACTAGACCGACCTACCCCTACTGCTTGTTAGTCCCAAAGACCCACACCTCTCACTGGAATAATTCTTCTCAATAAACCATCGTCTTTGTGTCGACGGTTCAGGACCTCCTCCGGGGCGATTTTCTTTCAAAGCGTTTTCACTATCCTGGGACTCCCCAACCCTCCTCCATCGGGACTAGCGTAGGGCGTCCGTTGGCTAACGCCCCTTTGTCAGGCTTGACAGATGTTTTCCCTCCTGGGAAGTTGGTCCTCGTCCTTTGGTTGGCGTTCGAGTGATCTTACGTAATCCTTTTCCTTGTTGGGCTTCCCTCTTTTTACTTCCCGCAACGTCGAATTTCAAAAGACGCTGCAATCATACTTCCTCTGATATTGCTTTCCAACCAGGCGCCCTTCCCCTATGACGATGTGGCCTTGAGACCCAGCCTTCTTCCTACCGCTTTGGGACCCCTCAATCTCCCTGCCGTAGGGTCGTTTGCCTCCGGGTCCCAAAAGTTTGGTTGGAAAAAGCACCCCTCCCATTCATCCTGCGAGAGCCTCCTTTTCCTTCCCAGGAGTCTCCCGATCCGGTCCCTCTTTCCCCCCTTTTAAGGTCCAGTTGACTCGATCGCAATGAAGGTATTATTCTCCTCCGGCTCGGGTAACGTCCGTCTCGGTGATGCTTCTTTTTGAGCAGGTGGCAGGACCCGCCTCGAGAAGGAAGTGTATCTTGTCCACGGCACCGGAGACTCTCAGTACCGGTATCGATTCCCTCCTGCTCCCTGTAGACTATTTCTCCTCCTTTTTCGCGAGAACCAACCGTGCATCTCACCTCGCGTCACAACGCCGTCATTCTTTCATCTCGAGGTCACCTTGTCTTCTGAGGTCTTTTTCCTTCTTAGTAGCCCCCCTACTGAGAGAATAGTTTATCTCCTCCTTAGTGACCTTTTCCCCTAGCCCCGTAGAAGGTCTTTGATAGAGGTGAAGTTTTCGTAGTAGCGATGGTCGACAACTATTCTGGTGCTTTTCTAGACTTACGAACGATAAAGCACTCCTAGTGCCATAAGTCGCACGGGCTAGTGCCGCGGTGGTTTTTACTTCTTGACATTATGCGTTGAGGTATTCCAATCGTCCAGGGACTCGTGCCTACCCCAAAACGGTTCCCCTTGATCAGATAGGCGTTTACCTCTTTCCCGTTTGCGAGTTTATTTGTTCCGTGACTGGTCCGTATTTCTGAGTCACCCTTCTCGTCAACCCCCGAGGACTGTTTTCCCCCACAGGACTTCCCAGTAAAATCCGATGCTTGATCGAGATTCGCCGTGGAGTGTGACCTCCTTCATCCCGATCAAAGTTTCTCTGATCTCCCTCCCTTTTCCCTATACGGGCGTTAAAAGGCTTCGATGTGGAAGTTATCTCCTCCGGGATGTCAGAGTTCTCCTTCTCTAGAATGGGTAATCTCCCCCTCCCCATCGTGGCCCCTCTTGTGTGAAAGAACTCAAGCCCGTCAATGATTTTTCTGCGGTTTTTCCACTGTTATGCCCGCCGCCGAGACTTCTTTTCCCTTAGTTCGGCTAAGTTCCCTGTCCCCACTTCGTAGTTTCCACTATCTCTATAGGTCCCTTCCTTTCCTCCTTTTGAAGATCTGCGTTCTCACCTTTTGTTTTCCGACTCCACGTCACGCGTCCTTCGGCGTTCTGGGGCGTCGCTCCAAGATTGCTCCCACCGCAGATTCTTTGTTCGTTTTCCCCGCGGGCTTCACCCCTTTTTTCCCCGCGGTGAATTGCAGATTCACATTCCTCGTCAAAGTCCTTGGCCCGCGCACCTAAAGAGCCTTCCCCCCTTCTTTCCCCCCTATAGGCCCCTCCGTCCTCTTTCTCCCCGCCTTACCGGTATTGCCCTCCCCCGTTTGAAAGCCCAGTCAGTTCGTTCCACGCCACGGCGTAGGCGCATCATTAGCAGAAATTCTTGCTGAGCTTCAAGGTTGTCCCCCCCCTCCCTCTCTTTCTTTTCGTGACACCACGACAATCGCCCTCAGTCCCCAATCAGCCCCCCCCCCCGAGCAAAACCGAGGCATGATAGACTCCCTCTCTCTCAGTGCTTTATTTCCTTTGCTATTTAGTCCCTTCCAGAGAATGAAGCTTAAAACGTCCCCCCCCGTAGGAACCAAATCTCCGACTAGAGGTAGAGCCGGCGTTAGGTGATTAGGACCTTCCAGAAATAAGAATGACCCTAGGCGAGGGTACGTTCTCTCGATCAGCTCCCACTTCAGACCTTCTCCCCATCTCGACTAAACTGCTGTCCTCTGCCCTCTAAGATGCCTAAAGATTGTCCGTCCTTTTTGGATGTCCACCAGCCCGCGTATTACACTCCTCGGATGTTGATTTTCCCCGTCTGTTTCAACAGAGGTTGGTTTATCTCTTCCCCCTTCTTGGCGGAGATGCTTACCGACTGAGCCTTTTCCGAGAGAGCTTCACGTTCTTCCCGGTTCCGGTCGACGTTGCCCCTTTTTTCGATAACGCGTAACCTGCATATTATAGCTCTCCACCTGCCTATAGAGCTAGTCCGCCCCTCCCCGTGTCCATGGCCTTTAACACGGAGCCCACGGTTGAATCCAGCCCTGATGTCGTGGCCGCTCCTATGATCCTTTTTTCACCGGTGGGCCCAGGTACCCCTTTTCCCTCTTTCTTCTTTTGCTCCAGAGGGAGTACCAGGATGATATCTCCTCGGCTGTTGTTGGACTCCCTGGTTTTCTCCCCCCCTATCTGTTGCCCGGTCCTTCTTCTCCATTCCGGAATAGGCCCAGTCCTTGTCGCTTAGGTGTTCCCAACGCTGCCCAATGACTCTTGTTTTTCTAAAGCCGCTGCCCTCTTTTTTGCGCGGCGACTGTGTGGACTTTCCCCTCTTCCCGCAGGACGGGAGTCTGGTGTTCCCCTTTCCGATGCGTTCCGTACGCCCCATTAAGAAAGTCAGGTTTGGATCGTTTGCATCATAGACTACCCCTCCCCCCCCCGCTCGGTCGGAAGACCACCCAGTAAAACAGGGAACAACCCGTTCGCTTAAGGTGTGGCCCTTTCGTCCAAAAAGCCGTCCCCTAAACTCAGTACGCTTTCATTTTTTAGGTCTCTAGAGGACCCAAACCACCTTTTCATCGATTCCCCCCCATGTTTAAGAAGCTTCCGCAAAGACAAAAGTTTTTTTTGCCAAGACTTTCGGTGGATCACTTTCTCTCTTTTTTGTAGGTGGCTCCCTAGAAGGCTTCGTTTCTTAGGTTGGTACCCCTCCCACCACCTTCTTCCCTAACCGAACACTCTTAGCCCCTTTCCCTCCTGATCGTGAAAGGCCTCGTCCCCTCGGACCGAGCTTAGCTGACAATGGAACAGTTTTAACTCCCGACACGATCTTTGTCCTTCTCATGCCTTGTCCTCGTGACGTTGGCACAAATCGGTTCCCCTCTTTTGAGCAGAGGTTTTGTTAGCCGTTGCATTAGGTTTTTTAACTTACTTCCCCCAACCCTTCCTCGGTATTCCACGGTTTTCCCCTTTTGGGGAGGAGATATACCTTACTCTCCCCCGTGTGGGATGTTCTACTCCGCCCCTAGACTCTACTCGGCGGGCGTTGTTCCTCCTCAACAGCAGCTACCCCCCATCAGGATCAAAATTCCCGTTTTGACAAATTACAACTCTTCCCCAGAGGTCCCGCCGAGCCTGATTTCGGAGGAGATATTCCTCGAAGCCCAGGGGCTTCCTATTCCCTTCTATTTGCCGCGCCTTTTCCGGCGATTTGAGTTCCCCCTTTTCCCGTTTTGGACTCTGGGAAAACATAGCACTTACTTATCGCTTGTGCTCGCGCCACCTCCCCCCAGCCCGCGCAAGGTCCCCCTACTTCTTGACCTCCCCCCCCCCCCCCCCCAGCCTGGTTATTTGAGGACCCTCTGTACATGTTTGGCTATGGTCGCTTTCCCAGATTTTTCTCATCCTGTCGGCTACTCACCACGCCCCTCTTTTTAGGTAGGCTTCGGGAGGGGTGTGCGATCAGTTTCGACCCGCCAGATGGTTTTTTGAATTGGCTGTGCTTCGTTCTAGAAAGGTGTTTTTCTTTGAGAGGTTCCTGCCTTCTTGAAGTTGACCCTTTTTGACCGGGCCAGCGAGGACCCTCCCTCGATTCCCCACCGCCCCTTGCCCGAATATTGCTTTTCTTCCCTCGGAAAGGTCCAACATCTCGATCTTCCCCCAAACAATGCCTGTGCAGGATTTTGCCCGGCGACCCCCCCTTCATTGGGCAGCCCCGCTTTTGGAACCCGTACCCGCCGTACATTGTCTCGTTTGACTTCTCCCTCCTTGACCCCCACTCAGTCTTTGCACCACCTTCCAAAAAGTCCTCCTGATCGGCACTTTCCTCCCACTTGTATCGATTCCCCCCCCTCGAGGTCAAGTGGACAGATTCCCTTTAATCTTATCCTCGCTCCCGGTAGGCAAGGTCGTCTTTTCTTCCCCGACGCGGCGTTTCACTCTTGGAAGCGTTTTTGATGATCGGACTCTCCTCCTCCTTACTTTGGTCTGGACCCCCCTCCGAAGGAATTGCTCCTTTTTATCGTGAACCCCATTTCCAGGCCTCCTCTCGCCGTTGCCTATCTCAAAAAGACTCGATTTTCAGCTATCGCTTCCTGTATCTTCTGCACCCAAACGGCGCCTCCCCCCGAGGTTGCCCCCCCCTCTGCCAGCAGTGTAATTCTCCTTTTCGGTTTATTCGCGGACTTTGTTGTCATTTCGTTTCAGAAGAGTCCCTTTCTTTCTTTCTTCGCATAGGAGGAGTTCTTCTCATCTAAGCATTCGAGATAAGGTTGTATCCTCTGGTTTTTTTTGATTTTTCTTCTGGTCTCCTGACGTCGCCGAGATCAATCATTCTGTCCGCGTAGCGTGTACTACTAATCACCCTACAGACGATCGCCCCATAAGCCTTCCGAGTTCAGAGGTTGTTCCTTCCCTTCCTTGCTGTTCCACCGCTCCATCCTCTCTTATTTTTACATCGCCCTTCCAGGGCGCTCTAGCCCTCTCAATTGGCTCTTTTTTGCTGGAGTTGTTTAGTTTCTTCTCTTCTTCGACTTGCCCTCTCGATCCCGAACAGTTTTCAACAAACCACCCTTCCTTCCCAGCTCAAACGCCTGTAGTCTCTTATGCGCGTGAGATCTTTTCCTCCCCTTTTTTAAATGAAGCAGATCCCTGTCATTTGATCGTTCAATTCACTTCCGGTCGTCTTTCCTCTAGATTTTTGCCCGCTAGAATGCCTGGATTTCCTTCTTCTCCGCCATTTTCTTTCCCGTTATTATATGAACAATTCACCTCTTGTCAGAAGCTGGAAGACAGTCTTTCCCTCCGGTTCAAAGCGATCTGCTGTTTCCTCTTTCACTGATCCAGAGACCCCCAGTGATATCCATTCTTTTATTTCGACCACAAGTGTAGATCGGTTATTCCCTCCTTTCATCCTCCTAATGGTTTTCTTTTGCTCTTCCATATGGACCTAGATCAAGAGCAAAGGTTATTACCAGGAACTGCGAGCCCGATTTGTCGTTCGTCATTGAGAAGGTTGAACACTCCCGCCACTTCCCCCATTGACCTCGGTGACGTCCCTTCCTCCACACTTTTTGTGGTGGATGGAGACCCAGTTCCTCCCCGACTGGCGGTCCCCCCTCTTCCTCCTCGGCCGTATTCGCCTCTCTCTCTCGGCCCCCTCGACGCCGTCTGGACACTTCTTTTCGGTATGCACCCTCTCACGCCCTTTTGACTTTTGATCGTCTGTTCTTTCCACGCCACTTTTCGGCTTCTTTTCGGCAGTTGCTATCCCTTCCGTGCGTAGTGTCTTGTACGCCGGTTGTTCACCAGCAGAGCTGGTCCGTCGCCCCCACTCTCAGTCACTTGACCGTCTCCCGGACCAACTCCCGCCCAGCACATCCCTCTCTCCCACCCTCTCCCCTTTGCTTGATCTCTCAGAGCCGACGTCGTCTTTTTTTCGATGGTCTCCTGACAGCCTCCCTTCCGCCCCGCAAAACTCTCCTCCCACCCCCCACCCTTTGCCCTCTTATCCCCGCTGAGGCCGCGGAGGTCCTGTTTCTAGTACGGCGTTTGAGCAATACTTCGTGGCTTACTCCCTCGCTGACTTCCCGCCATCTCGTCGACATCACCTTACTCGCCTCAGCACATTTTATCTACACTTATCGATCCCTTGCCCCCCTCCGCTTGCATGATAACGATGTCCGTAGTCCTTTTCAGGAAGGCAAAAAGCGCATACCATTTTGAACCGACCCGGCTTTGCATGTCTTGTCCCCCCTTCGTGTGACCGATTGAGGTGCTAGGCCTTTGTCGTGCTTTCCAGGCCACGAAGCGCCTCTATGGTGGCTGATTATGCTTTTCCACGGCCTGTCTTTCCCGAATGTGCCTTTTTTCACCCAATCCTCTTACGGTCGTTCGCTTTCCCTGAAACGTCTTCCCTCGTCTAGGAGAACACAACCGCGTCCTTTCGTACCGAGGGTTGAAGACAACAGTTTTCCGACTTGTACGTGTTCCTTATTAGGTTCTCTCCAAAGGGGGACTACTTTTCCTTTTCAGTGTGTACTAGGGTCAATGTTCCGGGGCGGGCCACCATTTTACCCTTTTTTCCGACGGGTTATGGATTTTTCCCCCTTCTGTGACTTTCATCGATAGTTGTTTTCCCTTATGAAGGAGCATGACGGGAGACCTCCCGGTCTTTTTTTTTCTTGGTAACACTCGTTGTTACACTGACTATCTTGTCTCCCCCAGCTTTCAGCTTGACTTGTTGATCGACTATGGTGGTCCCCCCAATTTCCTCGCCTATTCTGTTCCTCGTGGTTTCAAGGAGTTTTTGTATGCGTTTACTCTTTACGCCCCCCCGACCCTCACTTAGCGTTTTTGTCGCTCGTTGACAGCCTCCCCGCTCGACGTACCTTCCCCGATAGGTTACGACTAAGACCCTCCCTTCCCCTTACTCTTTTTTCGTTCGTGAACGTTCCCCGCCCCCTGAAAGACGTCTTTACCTCAGTGAAAAGTATGGGCCTTCCTTCTCCCAAGCGAGGACCCATAGTCCACACTTCACCCATGTCAGCAGATGCCTCCCATCATCAAAACGATGGTTGCGGGAGCAAGAAGTATGGTGATGAACTTGCTTTGTTTGGATGAGCTTCTGCTCCCCGAGCATCCTTCAATCCTGAGGTTGGGACCCCGACCCCCCCCCGGGTCACGTGACCCCTCGGCCGACGTCCCCCCAGGTGCGCTCAGGCGTCGCAGACTAAAGTCCTACTCGCCCCGGATTTTCTTTTCCCTGGACCTCGTATCCTCCTCCTCCCCCGGCGTCCGGAAACCCACGTTTTTTCCTCTTTGAGTGTAAAAGTTCTCGCGGTGCTTCACGGTTTATGCCCTCTTTTTTTCGAGTTGTAAGGCTTTTTCAGACCCTTCTTCCTCGGACTCTTTTTTGGTCGAGCTGATATCTTCCTTCCTTTTTCCTTTGGTTTGAGACAGATTTCTTCCCGACCCGAGAGATTAGCTATTCGGCGTGTACGCAGATACCAAATCGGCCTTGTGTGATCCACCTAGGGTACCCCTTTGAGAACCGCATGTTTGCCCCGGCAACCGAGTCCGAGGTTCTTTCCATGCAGCCTAGTGCTTTCGGAGAGATCTTTGAGATGTAAGAGATCCCTTTTTAGGACCTCTTCTGGTCGTAGTCTAGTGCCCTTCCGATTCCGTGATCAAGATTTGTCGTTACCAGGAAGAAGTTTATTGGAAGTTCCAAACCTCTGCCCACGATGATGCTCTTTTCGCGTAAGAACACACCCCTTAAATAGAAATTCCACCCACTAATTATTTTCTCTTCCCAACCCCCCAGAGGTGTTGTACTCGGGAGTCAGTGACATGGTGTTTCTCTCGATTTCAAACTTTTTTTAAAGGGGCCGCCCCCCCTCCCCTTTGTAGGATAGGTCTGCTCGGCTCGAAATAAACACTGTCGTTCCCTCCCCAACTCTTTGTGTTCCGTTCCTGTTAGTGGTTCTTCGATAGGTTCGTGCTTCTAGCTTTCCCTTGACCCCTAGCGGACACCGTCTGTCTTTCTGATTCCTTTTCCCACGAACGATAATCCTTTGACTCCCTTTTTATACGCGAGACTCCTTTTTAAGTTTCACACCAGCGATCACCCCCCTTTATTCCCTCTTATGGCGTGGAGACAGTTTTGCTTTTCCCCCCCCATTTTACCTACCTTACCTTCCGTCCCCCGAGGGTCTCGTGATGCTCCCCCCTGAAGGCCAACCACGATCGATTCTTTCCCCCAGAGTCCCCCCTAACATCCGCTAGCGTCACCCTTCTTGGGAACTCCCTCCTCCCCACCTCTTCCCAGCGTGCGACCCTGTGAAGACACTGAATCCTTCTCCACTTTTTACTTCGGCTTTTGTCTTCACCTTCCGGTGTAATTTCCTGTTTCGCGGTGCTTTGAGCTCTCCGAGCTTTTGCGTGGAATTGGCTCTCCGCGAGCGGCACTTCGACTCTGTAACACCTTCACCTCCTGGTTAAGACACGGTCTCGATTTACTCTTCGAACCTGCTCTCGCTCTTCGACTTTGCCGCACCCCAACTTCCCGATCAATAACCCTCTCCAAACGACTGTGCACTGACGGTCATCGCGCGGTCCCTTGTTTCTTTTCTTGGCGGTGGATGTCGTCGCCGCTTCCGGGACACCTTATCCCGGGTTCCAAACGTTCCTCCTCTCTTAAGTTAAGGCCGAGGTGAGTCCGCTCTGTCTGTTTGCAATCATTTGATGGCTCTTCATCCTTCCCCTCACGGAACTTTTGATTCCCCTGCAACCCCCCCCACCCTACTCGCTCGATCTTTGTCTAGTTTGCCACGGAGTTGGGGTCCCGAAGGTTTAGAATACGCCCGCATACAGGCTGCCTCTCTGATAAAGTCTCCTTTTTTTTCCTTTCAGGTGGCGTGCGAGTTATCGGCTTTTTTTCTGTGTTACAAAGAAGGACCCTTTTCGATGTGAACCACTTCTTCCCATATCCCCCAATATGTAGGAGATGGATGCGCTCCTCTTGAATTTTCTATTTAACTACACTTGAACGCCCCTCCAGGGATGTCCTCTTGATCCTACCAACGGTCCGGTCTTTTCTCCTTTCTTCCTCTGCTTTGCCTCATCTCCGATCGGACTCAGTTATGCAGCGGTAACTCCAGTCCCTATGGATTCTCCTTCACCTTTGGGCCCCCTAAGTGTTTCAGTCCCTTCCTCCAAGGTCCAGGATAGCTTGTCGGGCCATTATAGAGGAGATCCTTAGACCGTCGTACTTTCTCGATAAAAAAGTGCTTAGATCGGACAGATAACGACGGGGAAGACTGACCTCCGTGGGGTAGAGAAGAGAGGGGCCCCTCCGAAAGGCGGACTATCACGAGAACCTGCGAGGACCCCAGACAGAGGTTAGCACACCCATTGTGCGTAGGACCGGAGATCATTGTCATCCAAAAGATCGTGAACTAGTGAGAAGGGTATCCCCCCAACTTCTCGGTGCAGTTGTTACGTGCATATTACAGTCTCCTTCTTTAGTGTACCCGAGTTACATACGATTACGTCGCCTTTCCTGACACGAGTAGAGGCAAACCTCTTGAAGCAGTAATTACCTTATCACAGATATTTGCACGAGGTTCCTTCTGAATTTAGTCAACGCCCCTCGATTCGCTCCCTTCAGATGGTCACATTTTTCTGGGCCGGCTTTCCCCCCTCGCCGAAGTTTTCCTTCCTGTGAACACCTTTACCTCCTATCCATCCCACCCCACCTCAGATCTTCCCCAACTCGCCCGCTTGTTAGCCCTTCATCTTCCTTGTTTCTTTTTCGGGCTTATGGTCTCCGACCTACCCTCCGCGTAAAATGCCCTCAGTTTCCAAACCCCTTCTCTAACGAGCGCGTCTGCTCTTGAGGTGGTGATCTTCTTTTCGTATCTCGAGGAAATCGCATATTTTCAATATCGCTCGAGACAGTCACCTCGTGAATCGTCACTTACGACCCCCTTCTTATCTTGCAGTGACTACTCTCTTTTTTCATAACAGATTTCCGGCTCGGTAAATTAGGGCAACCTCAAGTGTCCCACTACGCTTTTTCTTCCCTTCTGGGACACGTTTTTGTTGCACCTGATGTTGGCTCGCGTTGCGGCGGCGCCCCCTTTCTCCCAGAATTTTTTTCATAAGCTTTATCCTTTGTTTCATGCTGTAACCGTACGACGACCGGTATTTGCCTTCGTAAGTGACGGTGTTCACGCGCGTCGGTCGGTAGGCTTCAAGCTGGGAGTCTTCTTTTCATCTCCCAAGAGTACAGTAGTTACACGCCGAATTCCGGCCTCCAATCCAATCCCTTTCGTGCGCTCGAAGTAATTTTCTTTTCACTGTCTCGTTCAACGCTTGCCCTAGCTGTAGGATCTTCTTCCAGAGGGCGGACGAAGGATGCTTTTTTCCTACTTTTGTTGCCTCTGTTTCCTCCCGATAGTTTGGTGGAACCTTTAGTGCGAGCATGACCCTCGCCCTCTTACTCTGTTCTCTGGGGGAAAAAGATTTCCACATGCCGATCTACCTCCCTAAACGAAATGAATGAGTGGATAGCGGCGCCCCGTGTTTCTTGCCGACACGGCAGCCGGCGTTTGGTCCCGGCATCCTTTTTTCCAGCTGTAAGCCCGCATCCTCCAAGTCATACTTTTCCGTCGCAGGATTCCAGCTTCATCCACCCACCCATCCGTCTTCAGTCCCCCCTCCCGTTGACCTCCACCTTGGTTTGCTGCAGGGGGCTTTCGACACCCGCCCCCCTGCCGTCTTCCCGATGGGTATCGGGGAGCGTTTTACACGTAGATGCCCACATCGTTGACCTGACTCGCCCTGTGCCTTTCCCCGGACACCTCCTCCCACGTGTTTGAGTGGAGATAAGACGTCTTTCTTCTCCCAGTGTTGTCGGTGCGAGCGATAACCAGCATCCCTGTTTTCTCTTAGAGGTGTCACGTCGTCCACCTTTCGGTGACGCACAAATCGTCGCCGCACTGCGGCAAGCGACTCACGCGTATTCACTACCCTTCTATTTAACCCGTTCCCCTTCTCGCCTCTCCCCGACCGTCGAACGAAGCCGATGTGTCCCCAGTTCCGTGGGCAAAACCTTTCGTGTTTCCCCGAAGTCTCCCCTGAGGGGGTTGAGCCTTTTCCCCTGTAAAAGCACGCCCCGTCGGGAGCTCTTGGGCTTGATTAGTCCTATCATCCTACATCCGTGTTTTCGACTCTCTCTACTTCCCAAACAGCCCCAAGCGCGCATCCTCCTGACGTTTACGCCCGTACACCAGATGGCTTCTCACCCCACCTTTCTTTTTCCAATGTTGCAGCCCCGCCCGTTTTACAACGGACCCCGAGACCAAGCGTCTGCGGTTCCTGCCGCCTTGGGGCGGTTAGATATGGTTTTTCCCGGTTTTCTCGGGGGCGGTTATCCGATCTGTTTCTCGCTTGCTCTGGAGCGGTCCGGATGATGAGTGCGGTCACGGGCGAAGTTTGGACGCCCAAATATAAGACGTGCTGCCGCCGAACCTCACCCCACTTTTCACCTCCTACAAGCATACTTCCTTCCCCTAGTTGTCGCGGTGCGGCCGCTGCTTTTTAATTTCGTTTGAGTTCGATTTCAATTTTTTCCTTTTCCCTTGCCCGCCTCCCCTTGCCCCTCTGTTAGTCTTTTTTAGCGCCTTTGGCTGTTTCCCCCTTCCCCCCATGTAATTCGAAAGCCAGATGGTGTCAGGTTTTGGCGAGGAGTCGTGATTCTCCGTTGGTTTGGCTGGGTCTTCTGACCTCCTACCCCGAGCGACACCGTCTGCCATTGCTGCGTTAAGCGAGGATCTTATCTCCCCCTGAAAACCGCTCGTCCCTTCATCGCTAGTTCTCAAGGCTCCAAAGCGCGTTCCTAAACCAACGACTTCCTTTGCTTCGACCATAACTCTCTCGGTTGCAAACTCGTCACCCGAACGCGCCTGTAGGTATATGTTAGACCTCTGCCCCAAAAGATGAGGGTCTTCCAATGTTAACAAGAAAAAACGTCTCAAGTGGCTAAATCGGCGGCCCCCCTATTTACGCAAAGCCGGGAAGCCTTTTTTCCGTCACCCGGTGAAGACTGAAGGATCAGGTCGTCCAGGAACTCCGGAGCAACACCGTCTTTCGTAGGTGTAATCCCGAGGTTGATGACTCCTCGATTCGAGAAGTCTTTTATCTTTCCCCTTCACCTCTACGTCTATACGAAGTCGCGATTTGATAGTGCCAAACGGCCAAAGTTTTTCCTCGTTTCGTCTTATTTTTCCCCCGAGTGAATTGCACGTTCTGAAAAAGATCGTCTGCTTGCGGGGACTCAGTTTGCCGCACACACGGCCTAGCAACCCCCCCTCACCGCGTGGCACCCGCTTTTAACCCGCGGTCATCGTCCGGTCAACTGGATCGCTGTTCGGTTTCCTCATATTCTTCTTTCTCGCCCCTGACATCGTGATGTCGTAATTGGGCAACGTCCCTCGATCCGAGGTCCCTTGAGGTGTCAGTCCGCGGGTGCCTCGTGTCTGGGTAACCAAAAAAGGTCCGATTTCTCCTCCTTCGATGGCGCGACGGTCGCTACTCCCTTCACGGGCGCCTACGCCTTTTCTTCATGCGAGGGATCGACGGATTTTCCGTACTCTTTCTGAGCCCTCCTTTTTTCTTACCCCTTCCCGACGGACGGACATTCTTTTTTCGCGAGTTTTTTGCGTGATGGCGTCCCTTCCCGTTTCTTTCCGAGGTGGTCACTTCCACTTTTGGAACCAACAGGACGGACCAGCTCAACGCCAGTCGTGCTGCCGAGCCTGAGTTTCCTCCTTGTGCGCGGTGGTACCCACCATTCACGCGATCCCGCGGTTCCGTCGTTTCTTTTAAGGGACCTGCTTGGGTCCGACAGGAGTCGATGTTTTAGCGCCGGTCGGATCTTTCGCATCGGTCGCTATTTTCTCTTTTTTTTAACATCGTGGGCCCCTTTTCAGTTTTTTCTCCGTCTTCGATGTCCCCGGGATCTGCTTGGCGGCCTTTTAACCTCTCCCTAGTTTGCTCGCAGCCGGATACGCTCAGTTTTCCCTTCTCACTTGTCGATCGGTCCAGAATCTCTCCCTTTCCTCCCTTTTTTTTTGAGAGTCTTCTGGCCCTCACCGTGGGGATGACAGAAAAAGATTTGACCATTTTCCCCCTTCTTTCGTCAGGAGTTCCAGTGGAACCCCCTCCCAGTTTTGACCGGGTGCCAGTGGCTTCAACAACCTTTTAAACGCTGTGAGTGCAGTCCTTTTCATCGGACGAATTTCCGTACGCTTCCCTTTTTCCGAGGCGTTCTACTCTTCCCATACCGACTGTGGTCAACGCCCGGCGTTCCAGGTAGGCACTCTTAGTCTCGCTGGATCTCGGCGTTTTTCCCCTCCACTTCCCTTTGCGCCAAGCGAACGCCTGAGTTGACTCGGTCCTGCCTTTGTCCCATTCCGACTTTCCGTCGGGAAAACCTCGCCCTTGCCCTCGATCGAGAAACCTGCATCAGACCACCGCGCGCCCCAAAGCGCGCTTGATCCCTTTCGGGTGCCGGGTATTGGGGTGCGATGGTCTCCCCCGAGGTGCCACGCAAACGTCGCTTTAACCCCCCCTTCCACCTCACGATTCCCGCTAGGCGCGGCGGGCGGTGAGTCTCTTTTTCCCCTTCTGAAAAAGAAGGTCTTGTAACCAGGCGACTTCCGCCCTCCCTCGATATCACCTCCCCCGCGTCACGAAAGATAGCTTTTCCTTCGAGCTTCCCTCCTCCATTCTTCACTTCCAGAGTCGCCAATGCAGGCCTTTTCATACTTCAGAGGCTGAACTCCTTTGGGCCAGTCGTTGTGCCACTTCAGCTCTTCCCGTTTTTTTATCCTCCCTGGCTAGAAAGTAGCTCTTTCTTCTCTTTGCTGCTGCTTCCGCCAGAACTTTCTGGAAACGCGTCGCCGTGCTTTTTGTCCGTTACGTCCGGCCCTGAGTTTCATCGTTCTGCTGTCTAGCATCACTCCGTAAATGTTGTAACCCCCTCCAGCGAGGTTGTCCCCTAACTCCCTACAGTCTTCCGTGGTTGCCGGAGCTTTTTACCGTGGAATCGGTTCCACGGTCTTGTACCCTTTCAGTGCGGACCCTGGCTCCCTCTTGTTCCAGATGATCTCTTCAGAGGATTTCTTGTTGCATTTGTGAACATCGACTGTCCCAGTTTTCCCTTCATGCCCCCGATCCTCTTTCTCCTTCGTGTTAGGTTTTAATTTGCGCCACATGCGAGTCGTTTTTTTTTTCCCTCCCCTGCAGTGAATGAGTTTTTGTTCCGACCTGGTACTTGCCCCCTCTTATATGATCTTCTTACGCGGCGTGTTGTGGTCGAGTGCCTTTCCCCGAACGAATTCGCCCTTGTCGCTTTGCATACTTCAGAAACTGCCACAACAAGATGCCGAAACTCCCTTGACGACCATCTCGTTAGTTACGGGTGGCGTTTTCCCTTCCCTTCCCTTAGTCAGAAAGACGAACCCCTTTCTTGTTGCTGTGAACCGTAGAGTCCACTGAAATCTACCCCCGCCAACAAGTGCCTTCTCCCGAATCCAATTTAAAACGGATGGTGGATTTTTGCAGCAGTAGGTGACTTCTTCTGGCCGTGGGGTCTTTGAAGTCTCTGCAGACGTCTTAGTAGGATTCTTCTGCCCACGTCCGCCCAAATTTCGAAGGTGACGCACCCCTCTTTCGCTTAATAGCCCTTCTGCCCCCCGGCCACGCTATTTTCCCTCGGATAACGAAACCCGGATCTCTGAAAAGATTTTAAATCCCTACCTCTCCCCCGATAAGGGCAGGTCCCCCCACCCCCCAGTCCCCTTGTCCTGCGGCAGTGGTCCCGTCGGGTGTCACAAGGTTTTTCTGTTGAGGCGCCTCTTGTTTGGTGGGAAACTTTTTTCCCCCAAACGCCGCCTCGCGAGGCTTCTTTTTGGTTTCGGCCGTAGAGATCTCTCTCGTTTACTCTCCGTTTGCTGAGAGATTCATCCCCGCCAGCAAGCCCGCCTTCTGGCTTCCCTGTTCTTACGAACTTACACCCTCGGCCGGCACCCCGTGCTCACCTCGTGAGTAACGCCCTTCTTCCCCCCGGAACCCCTCTCCATTGCCTGGTTGGCGCCGCGGCGTTTTGTAGTAGTCTCGGTTGCACCTTTCAGAGCCGGTTGGCGTTTTTTGATAGAATTTCCGTTGCAGCGCCTCGGGCCGGAAATTGTTGCCAGGGAAGACGGGTGGGACTTTTTTCCCACTCGCCCACTACTGCCCTTTTGTTCGCGCGAAACCACGGTTGACCCCACCTAAAAGGTCACCCCCTCCTTAGTTCCTCCCTACCCCCCCAGTAAGGGGTTTCTCTGGGAGGACGCTTTTGAGTCCCCTTGGGTTTGTCGGGCTGTTAGCTTTAAAGATTGTGTTTTTCCTTCTAACGGGGGACCTAAATTTCGCACTTCGGCGAGGTCGGTCCAGCCATGTTTGTGGATCGCCCCCCCGTTCTGAGTCAAAGAGATTGCGTGTCCGGTGATTTTGGGCGGATCGCCTTTGGGTTTCTTGGCTCTCGGATCCCTTAAACGGCCCCCCCATTCACTTTGGGATGCGGGCCTGACCCCCTCTGCGGAATACCCTCTTTCCTTGACCCCAACTCCCTACGGCACGTTCATTTCCCGCCATTTTCAACCTTTCCCCGCGTCCCCCCCCCCCAAGATGCAGTGCTGTCGTGGCGACACCCTCTTATGGGCGCCTCGCGGGACCAGACGCCTCTTGCATGTCATGCAGTCCTCGGTTCTAGTTTAATGCTCCGCCCTTACGGGCCAAACCGATCTGTTCCGGACCCAATTTGTCAACAAAAAACCTTTTCGATTCTTTCCACTCGGGAGCACGACTTAACCAGTTTTTTCCCTTTTTTCGACAGTTGAAGAACCCTTCTAGAGCCACGGAAGTTTTGCTTGTCTTCATAAGGCGGCGGGCACTCCTATTTTTTATTTGGGCTAGCCGACCGTAGGCGTGGCATTCCCTCTACTGTCCGGGACGTGTTTTGTTTGCACCCACCGGCGGCGACTTTTACAGGACCGGTCTCGATTCCGTCAGCTCTCTCGAGGAGATGAGCGCTCTCTTGCGCCGCACCAATTTTTGTCTCTCCTCAAGCGTGCACAACCTTTAACCCTCGTTCCTTCGCTCGGTAAGGGGTATGCGAGGGTCTTTGGACCTTGCATTTCGTCGCCGACGATGACATCGTTTTCTCTTCCCGGGGAGTCACGTACTAGATACGCACGTGTAGATCTTTTCGTGCCCTCGGTGATCGCGTGCCGTCCGGTCTTTATTCCCCATCATGATTATGGCGATCTAGGACTATAAGACCGTCAACTCAATCCAGCCTACGCGCTAGTGATTTTTGATTCTCGGTGTGGCCCCCTTCCTCCGGTTATTTCGGGGCACGCGCAATTTTTAGTTACCATCGCCGGCAAGGTACCTGAACCTTCCAAGCTTCTGGTGTTTTGGGCGATGGAGGTGGTGTTCTTATTCGAGTCTGACTAGACTTTTTTTCAGACGGTTAGGGTCTTGTGGACCCCAACCGGCCCCCCTGCCTTAAAAGCAACCCTGTGGCGCTGATGTCTCCTCTCCCGTGGCTTTTTAACTCCAGGTCCTCTGTGTGGGTGATCGTGTTCGGGACAAGGGGCGGTTCCAGCCCCGTCCTCCTATTGGCCGTGATCGCGAGACGCCTTCTTTCAGGTAAATCCAGTCGGTCGTCTTCCTTTTCTTCCCCCCTCCCCGTGGCCAACAGACCTTGGAAGCCCTTTCCCGCGGTCAACTGGATTTTTGTTTGGCGGCGGTGTTTCCATGCGAAGCCGACGCCGCATCGTTTTTACGTCCTCTCCGTTGATCCCCACGTTTCCCCCTAC
>Ga0179593_1672957_pt1 | contig 23737 bp, 40 predicted proteins | sample CZODoug2_1_08_16_FD_185931 | JGI IMG/M metagenome (GOLD analysis project Ga0179593, IMG submission 185931) | Vadose zone soil fungal communities from Angelo Coast Range Reserve, California, USA - CZODoug2_1_08_16fungal (PacBio error correction) | ecosystem: Environmental > Terrestrial > Soil >... | reverse complement strand
TAACTTCAGATCACCGGATACCGCCTCCTCTTTTTCTTTCTTTTCCTTCCCCTCTGATTCTCCCCCTTCCCTCCCTGATGCCGATATTTTCAATAAACGCCGACTTTCTCCCCCCCCCTCCGTGATTCTTAGGCTCCTTTTTTCCATGGCTATTTCTGGGAACCGTGGCCCACTGCCCCGTTTTTTCTTCCCCCTTGGCAGTGGAGGAGCCCCCGGGTTTTTTTATTTCCGTCGTTTCCTTCTTTTCCCGTTCTTTGGACTTTTCCCCGATGAGTGCCTCCTTCCCGAGGCTAGAGGCCATTTTTGCCAGTTTTTTTTTTTTTTTTTTCCCCTTTTTTTTTTTTTTCCTTTAGACGGAAAAGTCATGCTGTCCCCTCCTTTTTTGGGTCCTTCCTTTTTTTTGCGTGTGGTGTTTTTTCTCGTTCCTTCTTCCGGTGTTACACCATTTTTTTTTGGTCGGACAAAGGCGATCTTGTCGTTTGTTTGCCCTTTTCCAGACGCGGCCGGCCCTCTCGTCTCCCTCGTCGTCGCCCATGGTCCTCTTCTTTCCCCCCGCCGGATTTTTTTTTCCTCCGGAGTTTTACTTCTTGCTGTCCCCGGCTTCTTGTTTCACTTCCCGTTCCCTGGAACTTCCCCCCTGGAAACGAGGCAACCTTTTTCGGGATCCAGGCTTTATCGGACGATTTTCTTTTTTCTCGATCGATGCGTCTTTTTTTTTTTTTTCCCCCCCTGGAATCAATGGAAAGTTTGAGTTTGTCCCTTCCCCCGCTCTTCGAAGGATTCCAGCGGTGTCGTGGCGGCGTACTTTTTTTTTTTTTTCTTTTTTTTTGGTAAATTGACTTCGTCCTCAGCAGGAGGGCTTTTGATCGCGACTTCTTCTTTTCCCGATATTCAGCGGGAACCTTTTTTTTTTCCATTGTCTACGAAATTCGGTTTTCTCGGTGTTCTTTTGTCCGACATAGGAGGGCTTCGACTCTTTTTCGCCTGGAATCTTTTTCCTTGTCACTTTATCTCCAAGTTACTGCGTTGTTAAGGTCCGGTGTCTTAGAGGGTCCCTCTTTTCTTTTGCTAGACGTCTGTTTTCCTCTTTCCGACGCTTAGGTTGTTCGTTTCCCCACCTTCCGGAGTCGCCAAACAGACCGTTACGCGAAGTTAGTATTCCTCTTTGCCCTCACCGGACGAGGCGTTTTCCTTTTTTTTGGCGCGGGAATTTTCCTTTGGCTGGGCCATTGGGATTTTCTGCCTCTCTTCTCTATCGTTACATTAATTCTGAACCTTTGTTCGTTGCCGGTCTTTCGGCAGGATTTCTTTTGTCCCGAACCTTGAAGTTCGTTTCCGGAGCTTTTTCTTCCCCCGGCGAACAGGGTCTCGGTCCTCCCTTTCTAGTTCCTCCAGAATTTTTTTCCTTTTCGTCTGACCCTCCCCCTGGGAAGAGCACACCTTGTTATACATTGTTTTCTTTCCGCTGAAGTCTTTTCCATGGTCAATTCCTTCCAGAAGATCTTTCTTCCCCTTGCAACGGGTCCCTGTCGATAAAGAAATGACGACCCCCAGAGACAGGGCGTTTTTTTTTTCTGGGTCTGTGCAGCCCCTTTTTTTTTTTTCCCAAAAAAAACAGGACCTTTTTTTTTCCTTTCCCAAAGCGGCACCTTCGTGAGGTTTTTCCACTTGAGTCTTCTACCCCTTGCCCCCTTTTCCCCTTCTTGGTCGGCAGCCCCGTTTTTTTCCCCCCTCTGTTCGTCCTCCCTCTTTTTTTCTTGCATGAAATTGGCAGATTACCCTACTTTTTTTTTCCTTGCCGTCCGCCCGCCTGGTCCCCCTTTTTCCCCCGCCTTTCGCAGGGAGAGTCCGACGGGCTTTCTCTGGAAGTGAGACCCTCTTTTCCAGGGATACGGTTGTACACAGAAAGTGTTTTCCTTTCTGCTGCCCCAGCACCCCACCCATCCGTGACTCTCCCCTTGAAGGGGGAACGGAGCTTTCCCCCTCCCCTACCGCAAATGAAGCCTTTTTTTGCCGTGACGAGACCGGCCCTTTCAGACCATCCTCGTTTTCTGTGCCGGGGACGGGGGTTTTTTCCCTCCCCCGGTACGGGCGCGCCTGTTCCTTCCCTTCCTTCAACTTAGTCAAATGTCCCCACCGCTTTTCATTGTAGGCTTTCTTTTTTTTTCTTCCAGGACGAATCCTCGCTTTTCTCTTTCTTTCCCCCCCTGTTTGCATGAAAACAGGTGTCCCCTCCTCTTCTCTTTCCCCAAGACGAATATGGTTTCGTTCCTTGGTACCGGAACTTTGGGTTACCCCTCCTTTAAAACGGTTTCAGGCCGTTTTTCCTCCCCGCTCAGATTTCCTTTCTTTTTTTTCCCACGGTGCGAAAAGTATGGACGGTTGCCTTCGTCACTCTCCCGGTGGGTAATCGCCGGGACCTTGATAGCGTGCACGTTTGTTCTTCTTGCTTTTCTGGAGAGCGCCTCCTTGTTCTTTCTTTTTCCTTTTTGTCCGCAATCCGTTTGAGACTTTCCTCCATTTCCCGGGCGAGGGCGCTGGTTCCCTTTCTCCCTGTCCTCTCCTCAAACGGATTTCCCCCCTGCCAGGACCCCTTGATTTTTTTTTTTCCTTTTTCCCGGAAAAAAATTGATCTTTTGAGTGTTCCTTCATCGACTGCATTCTTGGGTTCGTACTTTTTTTTTTTTCTCCCGAGGATGCTCCGTGCCCCCCCCTTTTTTTTCACCGAAATCCTCCGGCTTTCCCTTTTTTTTTTCCTTTCGCAAGCCATGGACGGCTGGTTCTCTTTTCCGCGATTTTTTCCTCTTTCACCACGGCTCCCCATTCCCATTCCCCTTCTTTTCTCTGAGGGTTTTTTCTTTGTCCCCGGTATGCACCCCTCAAGTTCCTCTGGCCGCGGAAAGCGTCCCTCCCTTTTCCAAAAGTTACTGGTCTTTCCCACCTCGGACCCGACAGTTTTCATCCTCTGCGTCTCCGCGTGCCTCTTCCCTCCTTGAACATCTCGCAGCCCGTCTTCTTTGGTTTCCACGCAGTTTGTTTTTACAGTGCAATGTCCCTGGAAGAGGATTTTGCCTGTCCTTTGGTCGCGGTTCTTTTTTTTCTCTGTGAAACGTGCGCGGCCCCCCCCCTCCTTTGATCTAGGAGACTTACCTCTTTTGTCCCCCCTGCCTGTCAGAGCCATCTCGCGCTTTTGGGTGTAGGGCTTTTTGCCTTTGTGCGGGGTTCCAAACCCCCTGGTTGTTTGTTGGGGGGGGTGGGGCGCATTGGCCCTTTTTTTTCTGAGGGGCGCCCCTTTTTCCTTAGGCCTTCGCGCTGCGGAATTCTGTTCGGCACTGCTCCTTTTTTTTCCCGCACATCCAACCTGGCTGCTTCCCTTTTCCTGGATTTTCTTTTTGGCTCACGCATTCTTCTGTCCCCAAATGAATCCTTAATTCGTTTGCCCCCCCTTGGATCGGTTTGTTCTTCTTTCTGTGGAAGGCCAGAATACTGTGCCTCCCTCTTAAGCTGGGGGAGGAACGTTTTTTTTTTTTTTTTCCCTCGTTGACCAAGTTTCTCCCAACACCTCAACCCCGTAGATGGCTTCGTTCGACCACATCGCCTTTTTTCCTTCAGGGAGGGCTCCGACGCTTTCGTTCTTTCCCTGATCTCTCTCCTTTGTTACTACTCGGTATTTTGTTTGTTTTGCCCTTTTTTTCTTTTTTTTCGCAATGAGACTTCGTCCGCCCTTCCTTCTCTTTTCTGGGCTAGTTCCTTTTTCTGGAAAACGGCAACGCGGTCATTTTTTTTCTTTTTCTTTTTCCACCACTCGGCTGGGTTCTTTTCCTACCAAAGGAATTTTCAATGTTTTTTTTTTTTTCCCCCAGATCATGGGGGCAATCGCTCCTTTGGGTATTTGCTCCACCTTTACGTCCGGAACGCATTCTCTTCTTTTTTCTTTGCGGTGGGAGGACGGGTTCTCTGTCTTTGCCTACTTTTCAGATTATGCGAAGGGCTGTTCTTTTCTTTCTCCCCTTCCAATCTTCCTGGGGGGAACCTTGGTTGTCCTTCTTTTTCCAGGCTCACCAGCGTCTCTTTTTCGATACAGGAAAGTCTCCGAGTTTTTCTTTCTTTTTCTTTTGAGAGGCACGTGCCCCCCATTTTCCCCTGCGCAATATCTGCATCTTGCTGGGTTTGTGCGATCAACTGCGTGTGGCCCTTCTTTCGTTTGGCTGCGAGATTGTCCCTTCTCTTTTCCCCCCTCCTTTTGTTCCGGACGGGTGGTTTCTTTCTTTTTTCTTGTGGAGAGCTTTTTTTCCATTCCTTTTGCAAAGACCTCGCCTTTTTTCCTCTTCTTTGGCCATCATTCGGACGTTCTCTTCCTCCCTTTGCCACGCGTTCAACCCTTCCTGCGTAATTTTTCCGTTTCTCGATGGTATTGGAGCCTTTTCCTTTCCCCGCTGCCGGGCAAACCTTTTTTCTTGTCCGCGCAATGGTGTCGGGAACCCTCTTTTTTCCAGGCCGGATGGAAGTTCTTTTGCGTTTTGGCCCTTTTTTTTTTTGCCGGAAGCATCCTCGGCGATCCTTTATTTCCTGAACCTCAAAGACCCTTTTTTTTTTTCTTTTTCGACCATTCGGCCACCTCTGTTTTTTTTCCCCGCGTTTCGGAATATTTTGAGATGTTACTTTTCCTTTTGCCGTACATGCTGATGGTAGCTTTTCGTTTTTTTCCGTGGTGAACCATGGACGGCGCCTTTCTTTCTCCTCGGCATAGAGAAGCTATTTTTTTTTCGGTGATAAAGGAGATACCCGTTCGATACCCTCCTTATACAGCGGTTGCGGTCGTTTTTTTTTTCCCCTTCAATTTTGTAATAGATTCTGATTTTTTTCCGGCTGAAAGTGCCCGATTGCTGTTTTCCCTTTTCAAAGGTTAAGCTCTGAACCCCCCTCCTTACCCGTAACGGCAAACTGCCTGTTTTTGCTTTTACAACTTGTTTTCATGCGACCCGCTCTTTTCTTTCGTCAGAGGATTTCGTTCCTGGTCCCGCGGGCCATCGCGAACATGTCCTTTTTTTGAAAGTATTGTATTTCATTTTTTTCCCCAGTTGTTGATCGAGATACACAGGCCTCCTTTTTCTTTCTTTTCTTTGATGGTCGCCCGGCCGTCACCTCTTTTTTTTTCCAGTTCTCCATCGGGGGAAGTTCTTGTAACTGTTTGTTCCTTTTTTCGATCATGGTCTTCATGCGTTTTTTTTTTTCTTTCGGTCGTTGACCGGTCGGTGCTTCTCCTTTTTTAAAAGGATGGTGGGATGCGTTTTTTTCTTAGGCGTCCCTTTTTCTCTTGTGACACCCCAGTTTCTCATGATTAACAGCTGTTTTTTTTCTTCCGTCCCGCTTCGGACTCCTGGAGAACGTGTTTTTCCCCCCCCTCTTGGGGAAGGGCGCGGCGTCCTTTTCCTGGTGTTTGCGCTGCAAGGCTAACGTCCTCCCGAAGTCTTCCTCTTACCGCGGGTTCTGACGGTTCCCTTTCCCCTTTGCTGGACGGGCAACAAAAGTTTTTCTCCTCCCCCCCCCCAGATGGAAAGGAGTGGGGCTTTCGCTTGGCACTCGCTATGTCTTGTTTCTTTCCCAGCAGGACAAAGAACTTTTCTTTTTCTTTCGTTGCATCCTTGATGCGCTGGTTTTTCTCTCTTAGGTCTTTGGGGGTTCTTCGGTGAGCGTTTCATTTTCACACCTTTTTTCCTTTTGTTTTGGAAGGTCTTGATATGGACTTCCCAAGCTTTCCCTTTTTTTGTTTTGTCTGCCTGGTCTTTTTCCCTCCTTAGAGAAAAACCTTCGGGTTGACTTTTCTTTTCGTTTTGAATTCTCTTGACCCGTTGGTTTTTTTCTTCTTTTTTTCCCCCCAGCTCCGGAAAACAAACGCTTTCGAGAGCAGGCCGGCCGGGTTTTCCCGCGGATGGAAAAGGTAAATATGCAGTTTTTTTTCATTTTTCCAGTAAGATCCGGCGCGCTTTGGGTCCTGTCTTTCTTTCTTGCCTCATACTCACTTTCGCGTATTTTTTTTTTCTTTCTTTTCCGAGGAACGACCAACCGTCTCCCCCTCCCCACCTTTGCTTCTGCCACCGACTGCCCTTTTTGTCTTTAGATGGCAGCGGGACACCTGGCTTTCCCTTTGCACCTGCTCCCCCCTGAGCAAGCCGGTCCGAATTTTCCCAAGGCAAAAGACGTCTTTTCCCTTCCAGATGTGAGCCATAATTTGTTTTTTCCCCCTCTCCTGTCGAGCATTGAGGCCGACCCTGTTTTTTTTTTTCCTCTTCCTCGAAAAGGTATGCGTTTTTTTTTCTTTTCGCCCTACGGGTTTTTTTTTTCTCCTTTTTCCCAGGACAGCTGGGCCGTAGTTTTCTAGCTGGATATTCGGAAGTGGGAGCTTATTTCTTCTCGAGCTTCTTTCGGGGGCTTCCCCCCTCCCCCCCTTTTCTGCTCGAGCCAGGCCCACGCTCTTCTCGAGGGAATGGGATTTGGCTTTTTTTTTTCCCTTTGCCTTTTTTCCCGAGTGAGGTCCGTTTTTTTTTCTTTTTCAACGAAACGCGTGCGCCCCCCTCTTGTCGGGGAACCGGCGGGATTTTCCCTTTTTTTTCCTTTGCCGACGATGATCTGGACGAAGCTTCCCCTCAGGGACCGACTCGCTTTTTTCCTGAACCCATGTGCGCGCGTTTTTCCCCCTTTCCTTGACCGCGCTCCTTTTTTTTTTTCTCTTCCCCCCCACGGCACCTGAATTTTCTCTTTCCTTCTCCTTAGTCCTGCCCTTGGCCTTTTTTCCCCTGAGGTCCCTTGCTTTTTTTTTCTTCCTTTCCAAAGAACGGGGACATCGAGTTTTTTCCTTTTTCTCCCCCAACCGTGGATTTTTCGCACCTCCTGCCCCCGGCCGATATGCCGCGGGCCCCTCCCCTGTTCGGACGAACCAAAAGTCGCTGAAGCCCTTTCCCATCCCACGGGGGGGGGGGGGGTTTTTTTTTTTCTTTACATAGGACATCTTTCCGGCCCCATAATTCTCTCTTTTTCCTCCCGCGAGGCGGATCCTTTTTTTTTTTTTCTGCGAGGAAATCTTCTTCTCTTTTTTTTTTTTTTTTGCAGAGAGATTAATTCTTCACACGTTTCCCCCTTATCCGGCCCTCTTTTTTTTTCTTCATGATTTTGTTTTTCTTTCTTTCTTTGAAGATTCCTCCTCACCTTGAATTGTCTGTGCTTTTTATTTCTTTTTTTGTTCCGTCGACCTTCTCTTGTTTTGCCCGGCGGGCCTTCCCCTTTTCGTTGGCGAGCCCTTTTTTTCCTTCATTCTTTATACCCGATTTTCTTTTTTTGAAAGTACTTGCTTGCCCTTCTTCCTCCCCCGATTGGACTTCGGTCCTTCCTGCCAGGGACCGGGGGACTTAATTTTCCTTTTTTTCTGCGAAAAATCCCCTGAGTTTCCTTTTTTGATGAGCTTTTTTGGTCATTTATCCCCCCCCACGGACTTTCCCCTTTGTCGAAGGAGATTTTAGAGTAGGTTTGCTTGCCGGCTCCTTCCCCTGTGCCGACGAGATTTCCATTTCTCCCGTCTGGGTCGACGGAAGGTCCCTTCCCCGGTCGCGGCCACCTTTTCCACGCGTTTTTTTTCCCCCTTTTCTCTCAACTCGGGATTGGGTAACGAGAACTTATCCATTCCCTGCGAGCGGTTCTCTTGCTGGGCTCGATTTCCGACCCTTTTGAGGGCCCCGAAGATCCCTCTCATGCTTAGCGTCAGATCCATTTATAAAGGGTCGGTGTTTTTTTTTATTGTTCGGGGCCAGTCTCCCTTTCCGGTCAGACCTCATCCCGGTCTTTTTCTGAGTAGCTCCTTCCTCATCTTTGCGAGGCTTTCTTTCCGCGACTTTCGGCTCCATTTTTTTTTTTCGTAGCTCGCCGGGTTCTTTTTTTTTTTTCCCTCGGAGGCTTCGCCGATTTTTTTTTGACGTACTGGGAAGATTTTCCCCTTTTTTTCCGTTTGACGTTGCCCTCCCTTTTTCTTGGGCAGGTTCCGAGGGGCCCTTTTTTTGCCTGGCATATTCAGTCCTCTCCACCCCCAAGAGTGACTACGCTCGTGTTTTTTTTCACGGATTCAAACAGAAGCACCTTCTCGTGAGTATGAGGTTTCCTTTCCACAGAGCGGGGCACCCCTGTGTTTTTCTTCTATCTGGGGGCGGGCGGGCCCCACCTGATGGAGGCCCCCTTTCCTTCCCCCTTAAATACGGCGGACCTTCGTCTTTTTTTTTTTTTCTTTTCCGGAGGGTCGAGGGAGTTTTCCCTTTCTTGGAACACGTACTCCTCCTCCGGGTTCCGGAGAATCCCCTCTTTTTTTTCCTTCTTGGAAGAGTATCTCCGGATTTTCTTTTCCCCCGGGGCAGCGGACTGACCCCCATGTGTGCTTACCAAGGTGTTTTCTTCTTGTAAGGTCAGATTTTCACTTCCCCTTCTCCCGATTTTTTCCCTGAAAGGCGCCAGCTTTTTTTTCCCCTCCAAAAAGTGTGTGTTTTTCCCCTTTTCAATAGACAACCCGGCCCCTTTTTTTTTTTCTTTTTTTCTTGTTTTTTTAAAAACGATCTTTCTTGAGCAGACACCTTCCCCCTTTTTTTGTGAAAAACGTCGACCTTTTTTTCTCTTTTGCAAAGCGACCCATTATTTTTTTCCCTTCAATCTTTGAGTCTTCTCCCTTTCCCATCAGAGTACGGCAGCCATTTTTTCGTCAGGGGGTGGGAAACCTGGTTTCCCTCTTAGTATGCCGTGCTATTTTTTTTTCCCCAGTGATGTGGCTTCCGGTGTTCCTCCCCCTTTTTCCCCTGGCTGTGAGGAACCTTTTTTACCCCTTTCGCCAGGAGTCCGAGCGGTTTTCTTCCAGTGAAGAAACACAGCGTTTTCTTTTTTTTTCCCCTTTCATTAAGGTTGTTTCACATTCTTTTTTTTTCTTGGCTCGCGTTTCCAAGCACTCCCCCCCCTCGTTTAAAGCGCTAGCCCTGCCCCCCTCCTCTTTCCCCACTCAGGGTCACGTCTCTTTCCATGAGCGCGGTCCTTTTTCCCTTGCCACGATGGAGACAGACCGTCTTTCTTTTATTTTTTTCCCCTGGGGAGGCGGGCTCCCGGTCCGGCGGAGGTTCCTCCCCCCCTTTCTAGTAAAGCTGAAACTCCTGTTCCCTTTCTTGCGAATGGGCCAGTGGTTTTGCTTCTCCCCCCTCCCTTCCGTTTCGGGGACCTTTTCTTTCAAATTTTTGTTATCTCCTTTTTTCTTCCCTTTCCACAGGTTGTTACTCATCCTCCTTTTCCCATTGGATATTTTTTTTTTTTTCCCCTTCAAAGTTGATGAACGATTTTTCCCTCCTCGGGGGAACCGTTTTTTTCTGCAAACGCCTAGATTTTTTAGTAGTACACTGTTTTTTCTTTTTTCAACCAGTATCTGGATCCGTCTTCCTTCATCGGGACGTGGTTCCCTGATGGTCACGCTTTTAGGAGGCACGTGAGATTCTCTGCTCCCTTCTCCCTTAATGTTCGGGCCTTTTTTTTTTGTTGACGCACGAAAACCTTTTTGACCAACTTTTTCTTCTTCCTGAGTCAGCTGGCCCTCTCGACGTATCCCTAACCTTTTTGGCGGTCTGCCCTCCCGTAGGAGAAGAAGGGTCGAAAAACTTTTTTCTCTTTTTCTCGTTTACATGAATTTTCCTTGCCATTTTTATGGAAAGGGGATTCTCCTCTTTTTTTCCCAAGTGCAACACGTGTGGGTTTCTCCCCTTCCCTCCCGGGCCTTGAAAAACCTTCTCCCTCCCCCTGCCTTGAGAGACAACTTTCCTGCACCAGCGTTCCGCTCTTTTTTTCTTTTTACACGGCTCCAATACCCCCATCTTCTGTTTCTTTTATTTTTTTTTTTCAAGCCGGGGCCCCATTTTCCCCTCCCCTCAGGAAGGATGGCCGCGGACCCCCTTCACCTTGGTCTCCGGCCTTGGGGGGGCGTCACCACAGCTTTTTTTTCGTGAACTTTGTATGTTACCAGGCGGCTTTTCTTCTGGGCGCCCCTCTTCCCAGCAATTGCTTTCTCCCCCCGCGGGCCGTCTGTATCCCGATCGCTGAGGGACCCTCTCGCATATTTTCTTTTCCCCAAAAAGCAAGTTGGCTTTTAACCACGGAATTCGCAGAGATTTTTTTCTCGCCGGTATGACGGTGCACGTCCTTATCCGCAACATGCAGATCTCGTCTCTTCTTTAGAACGGCAGTCTTTTCTCTTTTTGGGGTGAAGGCCTGCTCTCCCTTCCTTCTTCCCCCCCAGGAGCTTGTCGAAGGCGCGCTTTCTTTCCTCCTCTTGCCTCGCAGTGTCAATCCCTTCTTTTTCGACGCAGCGACCGTCTCCCTTTTTTGTCCCCGATGAATCGTCCCGGACTTTCCTTTTGGTAAAAAACCGTATGTTGTTTCTTGCCCCATGGATCTTCCTTCCCCTTTCGAGTGACCCCCTTTTCTTTTTCTCTTGCCGGCAGATAACAGGAGGTGGGGGGGGGCTTTTAGTGGGGAACCTGTGTTATTTTTTTCCCCTTTTTGGCAGTTTCCGAAAAAAACCGTAGTTTTTCCATCTTGCCTGACGCCGTCGATCGTCGTGTGTTTTTTTTTTCTTTCTCATGGAGACGGAAGATTTCTCTTTTTTTGGTTTTTGTTGAGAGGAGGTACTTCGTCAGCCTTTTTCTTTCCTCCTGCTGACGATAGACCGTCTTTTCTCGAGTTTTTTTTTTCTTTTGGAAAACGGGCAAACCGAGGTTTCCCTTTCTTCCCTTTTTCAACTCGTGGGGCTCTTTTCACCGAATACACCGGAGTAATCAATCTGTTGCTTCCTCTTTCCCCATGGGGCTTTCGCGGCAGTAACTCTCTTCCGGAAGATTCTCGACGAGATGGTGGTCTTTCCTATTTTTCTTGTGGTAGATTGGCGTCTCACACTTCCTTTCAGCTCCTGGAGGAAGGCCTGCGTTTCCTCCTTCGGCATGTCGACAAGCTCTTTTTTTCTCCGGTCCGGAGAGAAGGTGCTCCCCCCCTTTTCTCTTTCTTATTTGCGAGTTCCTCTTTTTACCCCTCTCTTGCATGTTGTTAGGTTCTGGTTTTGCCCCCCGTCAGACCGGCGTCGCTTTCTTCCTGCAGCGGTGTTTCTTTTCCTTCGGGGGCCAACTTTTTTTTTTCCTTTGTTCCCTTCGAAGGCTTTGGACTACATTTTTTTTCCTCTGGAGAACGAATGGGCTTTCGTGGTGCCGCGATTTCCGGGCCTTTTTGTAAGATTTGGCACTTTTTTTTTGAGGCGTTCACGTTCTCTTTCCTTCGGAACGGGATTACTTTTTCCCCCTCGTTCAAACATTTTTTTTTTTCTTTTTTTTCCCCATTGGTATTGGAGGACTTTGGTCTTTTCCGGAGAACCTTTTTTTTGTAACAAGCTGGTGCCTTCTTCCCGCAATTGTTCGGTCAGTCCCCCAGTCCGTCGGGCCTGGTTTTTTTCTCTTTCGTTAGGTCCGCGGGCAAACTTTCCTTCTCTTTCTCCGGAGACCCCGTTTTCCCCCCCTTCGGCCTTCGATTCCTTGCCCTTTTTCAAAGTTTCCGGGGAAGCTTTCTCTTTGTCCACTCGGTGCTGCGGGTCTTTGTTCATTACTTCGAGATCATTGACTCCTTCCCGTTAAACATGTCTTTTTTCCCTGTTCGGGCGGCAAACGGGTTTTATTCCCCTCCTGTGAAAAGGATTTTTTTTACTTTTCGAGAAGCTTCGGTCCGTCTTTTGATCCCTGTTTCCCACACGTCGATTCCCTTTTCTCCCTTCTTTTTTCCGCGAACCAGGTTATAGATCTTTTCCTGGCGGCGTTTCGACTGTGCTGGACCCACCGTTTTTTCAACACGTCGTCAACGTTCGTCGTTTCCCTCTTTTTTCTTCTGCACCGGCGGGATTTTGTTTTTCATGCGACCCACCTTCTTCGCCTTCGTCCTCTCTTTTCAGGCAAAAACCCCCTGCGCCATTCGTTCCCCCTTACCTTCTTTGGAAAGGAATTTTAGCTTTGTTTTCTTCCTTTTGATTTTCGATCCCCAGGGGGCGCGCGGTCTCTTCTTGTGTCGCGGCCGTCCCACCTCCTTTTTCTTGTGGGGAGGAGACATAGGGTGGCTTTTCCATTATTTTCGCGCTCCCTTCCTGGCGTGCTGCTGTTTTTTTTTTTTTTTGTGACCGTATGGGCTTTTTTTTCTTAAACGCTGGTTGTTTTTTCTGGGTCGCGGACTTTCCCTGCTATGTGACCAACTCCATGATTAACCGCTTTTTCTCCCGCTCGGGGACCAATCCCCTTCTTCCTTTGCTTGGAGCAAACAAGGCTGTGTGTTTTTTTTTTTTGCCAGGATTCCCCCCCCCTAAACTGGGTGCCGCCCCCCTTTTTTCCCCCTTTCCCCGGGAAGGATCTATATGATTTTTCCCGATTTTTCCCCGGGGATGCCCGGAACTTTTTTCCCGGGGCAGGGGTAATTTTTTTCCACTTACCCCCCCCAGAATGGCCCCTTCGGCTTCGATAATTTTCTTTTCTTTGCACTACGTCGGGCGAGGGTTTTCAAGCAGAACCCCTCCCTTTTTTCTGCTCCCCATCGTCGGCATTTCTTTTTTTTCTTTAGTCTTTGCTTGGTCGTTTTCTTGTCCGTTCAATTTACACGATTTCCTTCCTAGTGAATTTTCCCTTTCCCGCGGATAACCCCTTTTTTTTTTTTGGCGGCCGGTTAGGTTCTCCCCTCTAAGGAATCTTTTCATTGAACCAGCGGGCTGTCTTCTTTGGAGGGCGTACGTGTCCCGGAAAAACAACTTCGACTATTTGCGCACCGGCAAAGCCGGTTCCCCCTTTTGGTTCGGAGATGAAGGTAATTTTTAGTATTCTCCCCAGTGGCACGCGCCAGAAGATTTCTCGTCTTGGGGCCAGCTTTGGCTTTATCCTCCCTCTCCTTCTGTTGAGGAAGCTGCCGTTCTTCCCCCGCGCGTCGTCCACTCTTGTTCCTTCCTCCGTTCGAGCGCCTCCCTCCGGGCCCGGTCCCCCCTACTTTTTTTTCCCCAGTCAAACGTGAGGCAGTGGTCCCTTCCAAGGGACTGCACGGGCTCTCCTCCGTTTCTCAAACACGGTACTTAAGGCCGTTTCTTTTTTCCCCTTGAGGCCGAAGTTGCGCCTATCTTTTTTTTTTTCTGTCGACGGTCGGCTTCTTTCTCCCTAAGGATGGGGTCTTCCTTTTACTTCTGGTCCCGCCCGGACAATTCTTTGGTCTTCGAGAGAGGGAAAGTTTTTTTCCCTTTTCCCTATCTCCTCGGGCTCCAGGACGTCCCTTCCTTCCCTAGACTTCGCGGCCTGGATTTCTTCGTTTCTCTTTTCTTTGATTCCCGGATTTTTTTTTTTTTTGCCGGCGAATGGACAGGATCCCTTTCTTTTTGAAGGACTCCGCGTCCCTTTCCTTGTTTTTCGCACCCATCGTCTATCAGTTTGACTTTTTCTTCTTCGGACTGGCCGCTTTCCCCTTCCACCGACTCGGACTCGCCTTTTTCCCCTGTGCGGCGGGTCTTGTTCATTTGCCAGGCGCTCCCTTCCTACTTTCCCTTTTGAATTAGTTCGCCTGTCCCCTTAGTCCTGTACTGGGGGCATGGCATTTTTTTTTCGTTCAATCGGCTCAATTCGTGCTTTTTTTTTCCCAAGACTGGGACCCGTTCGAACTTTTTTTTTTTTTTTCCCAGTCCAGCTCAAAACTCTTTTCCCACGAAGGACACCGGTGCTTTGTTGCGGGCAGCCCTAGCCATATTTCCCCCCGTCACGACGAAGGCGCGGCCTTCTTTCTTGGCGTTTGATTGACCTCCCCGTTTTTTCGAAAGATCGATGTTTCTTCTCTTCAGGCGAGGGCGGACGTCGTTTTCAGATGAAATCTCTCTTCCCCCCTTTTGTTGTTGTTTGAGATCTCTTTTCCCATGTGCCGGACCGGATTTTCTGTTTGCTCCTGCCCTCGCCCAGAGCCTCCCCCTTTATGGACGATTTCCAACTGGCCGACCTTGCCCTTTTTTGTTTCGGCGACTTTTTTTTTTTTTCCTCGGCCATTAAGCTTTTTCCTGAGTGGGCGAGCCCTTTTTCTTTCTTTAAGTCGTTCTTTTCCCTTTATTGGAGGCAAGTTTTTGTTCTTTTTTTTTACACTAAGATTTGGACCCTTCTTTTTTTTTTGCCGGGCATGCCAGGACAGGAATTTCTCTCAAGTAATATGCCCTCCCTTAGGGGTGTTCTCTGAGGAACCTTTTTTGTTTCTGAGCGATTTTTTTTTTTTAATTCAGTCTGTTTCAAACCCTCGCGAAAATTTTTCGGACCTTTCTCGAGTTTTTCCTGTTTCCTTTTTTTCTCCATGACGGCGGCAGGCCGACGATTTAATCGTCGTCTTTTCCCCTTTTTGTCGGAAGGAAAGTTCAGCCTCGGTCCGCGCTTATTCGGAGCCTCGCTTTTATTGTAATTCGCCGGACTTCCCCCTCCCCAGTTAATTCCCCCTTTTATCCAGGGAAAGCGAGCTTTCTCGTGGACTTTTCCTTGATGTGTTCCGATGGGGCTTTTTTTTTCCGCAGATTGGCAGGCTTCCGCTCTTTCCTCCCGGTGTACGGGTCTTGCGCGTAACAGGGGGCGGTCTTTTCTTTACAGGGTCAGCCCTCCCATTTAGAGTTGCGCCCCCCGTTAGGGGCTCGCCGATTTTTCTTTTTTCTAATCATCCGCGACTCGGACTCAAATGTCCCTGCTTTCGACGGGACGTGTTGTCTCCTTTTCCCCGTAGTCGCTTCCAGTCTGTCCCTCTTTTCGAACTGATTCACCTTTTTCACGTTGGGCGTTTGCCTTTCCTTTTCCCGAGCCATTTTTTTCCTTAAGGGCATTTTCTTGAGCTCCCCTCGTACGACGATCGGGTTGTTCGTTCACCCCCCCCTCTTTTCTTCAAACAGGAAAAAAGTAACCTCCTTTTGTGAGTCTTGTTTTTTTTTGTTCCCCGGGGGAACGAGCTCGGCCCCTTTCTCCCTGGATTCTGTCTTTTTTTCCCTCTCTGGAATTTTTTTTTCTTTCCCTTTAATCGGACCTTGTGGCTTCTCGTTTCCGTGAGGAGTTGTCCGGATTGGATGGACAGTACTTTTTTCTTTTCCCCCTGGTCGAATCACCGGCCTTTTCCTTTTTTTCTCTTCCGGATCGTCTATTTTCCACAGGTGTCTCTTGTGTGTCGCTTTTCCTTTCTAAGAAATCAAGATTTCCTTTCTCTCCTTCCCCTTGAACGGCCCGGTGTTTTCTTTCCGAGGCTACAGCAAAGTTCCCTTGTACCAACAGCTGCCGGTTTCCTTTTTTCCGGACCTTTTCCAAGTTCTTGTTCTGCTTGAACCCCTTTCCCGGGACATCGCGTGTCTCTTGTTTTTCCCCCCAAATTATCGTCCTTGTTTTCTTTGGTTTTTTTTTTTTCTTCTTACACTTGCCCCTTTTCCTGTCCCGCCCCGTAGCCTTTTTTTCTTTTCCTAAAAACCGGGTTCTCAGTTTCCTCCTTTTCTCCTTTGCCGCGGCACCCCTTGGTTTTTCCCCGTTGCGTGTCCGCTCCGGTCCCACTCTTTCTTACAAGCACTTCGCCAGTGAGTCCGAGTCTGTTTTTTTTTTTTTTGTTGGTGTGGTGAGATGTACGACACCCCTTTTCGGGTTCCCTTTTTTCCCGTTTTTTCCGTTTTTTCCCATAGGCCGAGGTACTTTTTTTTTTTCCCCAGGCATTCCCCATCGTTGGTTTTTCTCTTCGCCAGAAAGGGGCACTCTTCCACAAAGACACGGGACCCCCGTCTTTTTTTTCTACCATTTATCTCCTGCATGCTTTCTGCAGGCCCCGGATGGCCCTTTTTTGGAGGGAGGTTTCTTTTTGACGGTCGGTTTTCTTTCTACCCGTTTTTTTCTCTCCTGGGTATCTCGATTCTTTCATCCGGCTTGAAACTCCTTTTCACACCCTTTCTTTTTTTCCATTGTCGGCGGACTTGTTCAAGTTCCCTCTTTTGTTTTTTTTCTCCCAGGGACGAAAATTCTAGGACGAGCAGTCCATCTCGCTTTCCCCCACACCAAGGTTGTACCTTCCCCTGTGGCTGAGATATTTCTCTGAAGAAAACCCTTTCTTTCAACGACGTGTTGACCAGTCACTTTTCCCCGGTCAAGCCGGTTCCTCCCCTGATTCAGATCGTCAATTGCCCTGCGGAACCGTCTGATTTTTGCGGAGTAATCGACCGTGGGTTTTTCCTTGCTAACCGATTTTTATAGTTGGCCTTTTTTCCCTTCCTCCGATGCCCTTTTTTTTCTTTCTCTTTTTTTTACGGCCGTCATGGGCCCACTTCCCGCAAGACAAAAAAACCTTCCCTTTTTTCCCCCTTTTTACGGCGAGTCCTTCCCCTATCGAAGATTTTCGACCTTTTCCCCGCAAGCACCCTCTCCCCTTTTCTCAAACTCTCCCCCTCTCAAACCCTTTTTTCTTTGAGGTTCATTGATCGACTCTCTTGAGGGGACGGGTCTTTTTTTGTTGTCACGGGCCCCTTTTTATCTTTTCCCGAAAGCATCCTCCTGTCCGCGATTTTCTTCTTCCGCCCCTTTTCCTCACCCCTGCTTCTCTTTTCTCTGAGGGCGCCTTCCTTTACAACGGCTCCCCCCTCCTCCTGATTCTCCCCGGTTCCCGCCGGGGCCCCCCCTCCCCTCATCAAGTCCTTTTATTTTTCTTCCCGCCCAAACGCGCTTCCCGTTTTTAGCGGTCTCGGTTGACCAAAGGTATCCTTGGATACTTTGGTGTTTTCCCCCCGAACAGCCCACCGCCTTTTCCTTTTTTTTTTGTATCCAGATGCGCTCGAACCTTCTCCCAGCAACGCGGCGTTCTCAATTTGAGCGCAACCTTGCCCCATGAACAAGAGATTTTTTTTTTGTTCTGACGGTGCACGTCTACGCAACATTTGATTTTTTATCCCCCCTCCCCCCTCCCCCCCCCCCCCCTCCCCCCGGGAATTGCCCCTGGTATCTCGAAAACGCGCACCAGTTCTCTCCTTATCGAGCTGGGTGAGCTTTTTTCCCCGCGCAGGGCCCCCAGGAGTCTTTCCTGTCATTGGTCACCCTGCAGATTTTTTCGCCTGAAGGACATTTTTTTTTTTTTTTTTTGAAAGGGACGCCCGTTTTCCCCCCCTGCCACATCTGAGAAATCGTCCGGTGTTTTTTTTTTCCCCCCGTACGGGCGCTGATCTTTATCTTTGTACCAATCGCGAGTATTTCCTCCGTTTTGTAGGTAGGGGTGAAGGCAGAATACAAGGTCTCCCCTTCTTTGTGGAAAACCCGTTTAGAGGTGCCCCAGCCGTTCAGAAAACCCTTCTTTCTCTTCCCTCCGGCCGACAGCCGTCGATCGTCAGTCTTTTTTTTTTTCTTCCGGCGAACGGAAGATTCTTTTTCCCTTTTTTTTTGTGGAGAGAAGACTCTTTTGCCACTTTCGATTCACGATCGAACGAGTAGGGGCGAGTGTGTTCTTTTTCGGAAAAACGGCACCCCGAGGTTCCCTTCTTTTTTCTGTTTCCCACTCGCTGGGCTACTGGTATTCCTGTCTCTGTTTCAACTGCGGCGAGACAGATCTTTTTTTTTTTCTTCGTACGGTGAGGCCAAAGTAACTTTTCTAGCTGGTGGATGGTGCGGGAGTCCCATTTTTTTTCTCACCTTCTTCCGGCATGGGGATCAATATCGGATTCCTTCTTTGGGGGGACTGCGCCGGCCAGATTTTCCCCCTTTCCCCCAAGGGGCGTCTCTTTTTTCTTCTTGCGCGTTCGTGACTTTTCCCCTCGAAGAAGATTTTTTGATTAGCTTTTCACACGTTAAGACCGGCTCGAGCAATTCTCCTTTTTTTTTTAGGCGGTGTGGCGCTCCCCTTTTTTTCTTTCCTTTCCCAAGGCGTGCTCGAAGCTGTCTTTCTCACTCGGATAAACAGGGGGCCCCTTTCCCTTCCCCGCAGGCGGTGCGGTCGGTTCTTTTTTTACCAAGTAACATTGGCCACCCCCTTCTTTCGCGGGCGTTCTTTTCCATACATTTTCCCTTTGATGGAAGGGTTGGCTTACCTCCCCTCCTTTCCAAACAGCACCGGAGAACTTTTTTTTTCCGTTGATAGTGGTCTTTTTCTCCCCTGGCGAAACTATTTCACCGATGGTTGGAGTCAGTCGCAAATGGCTGGCGTGGCCCTCCCCCTCCCCCAAAATAGTCGGCTGGTTCCTTTTTTTGTCGTTAGGGTCGCTAATGGTTTCTTTCGCATAATAGGAGATCCCCCTTCCAGTCGACTTAATGACACCCCCCCTTTCAGCCGTTTTTTCTGGACACTTACGCCCCCCTTTTTCTGGGGACCGCTTTGTCCCCTATTCTTTGTGAAAGCGACCTCCTTTTTTTTTTCTGGTCGCTCGGTTTTGGTGGCCCCCCTTTTTCCAAACAGGACGGGCCAGGAGGTCGCTTTCTTCGAGAAGCTCCACTTTTTTTTTTATTTTCTTCCCCCACGTACGATTACTTCCGCCTTTTTTTTCCAGACGGTGGGCGTTCTTTCCCGGAGCCACAGGCCCGATTGATAGAGGCGTTTCTTTTTGAACCGGTTTTGCCTCTTTTTTTTCTTTCCCCGTTCGCGGACATTCCGGAGGGCCGTTTCTACCTTCCCGAGATGGGACTGCCTTTTCCTGAGAAAGCAAACCCCCTCCTTCCTTTCCCCCAGAACCGCCTTCTTATGAGTCTTCTTTCTTTTGACTAAGGTTGATCCCCTCCATTCCTTCTCAGGAACGTGATGCTTTTTTTCCCGGCCTCCCTTTCTTTTCCTCCTCTTTGGCCGGCTCTTATGGACTTTTCTTTTTCTGGTCTTAAGTTGCTTTTTTTTTTCGTAGTGCCCGTCTGGGCCGCTTTTTCTTGGTGGATGGCGTTTTCGTTTTGAACAAAACTTTATTCCTTTTCTCCGCTGTGTTCTTCCGGGTTTTCCCTCCCTTTGGCGAAAAGGGCCTTGGGTCTTCTTTTTTTTTTACCGGAGGCCGGCTTCTTTTTGTTGCCGCTTCTCACCTCTTTTAAGGCTTTACGATTTCTTCGACAGATTAACGGGGCTCCTTTTTTCACGGGGGCATGGTTTCCCCTAATTCAACTTCAATTGAGTCCCCTGGGGGGACTTTGCCTTTTCTTTGATGGTAGTTTTTCCTCTTTCTTTTTTTCTTTCCCCTCAAACTGGTGGCTCTCCCCTTTTTCCCGGATGGGTTTCTAAGTTCTTTCATCGCGATGGGGCGCCCCTTTCCGATATTCTGAAGTTCATTTTCCTTTTCTTTTTCCCTTCAGCGGGGCCTTTCGAAAAACTGTTTCGGGCTGTTTTCGAACGATTCCGTTCGAGAACCTTTTTTTTTCTGAAGAGGCGTTCTTCTCTCCTGACCCGTTTTTAGACTTATCCAGCTCCGGGAAAACACTCTGCAGGCTCTTCCTACAGGTAGCGATGGAATGGTTATCTGCTTTTTTCTTCCTCGCCAGAAGATGTGGTCCCTTTCCCCCCCCCCCCCCGCTCGTTTCCGGTGCGGTCCCTCCCGTCGTTAATTCTGTTTTGAGCCGTTGTTTTTTTTTTTTTTTCACACAAAACGAGAGTCGTCTTCCTTTGCCCAGAATGCACCTTTGGAGCCCCTTCTCTTTTTTTCGTGGAAAAGGGCCACGGGACTTTTCCCCCGCAAAACGTCCTGTTTTTTTTTTTTTTTCTTCAGGTCGACATCTTCGGCATCCTCGTCGGAATCTTCCCCTCGAGACAACTTTTCCCTTCGAGCGACGCTTTTCTTTATTTTCTGCCGAACTCCTGACTATCGCCCTCGCATCTTTCCGGAAGCTCGCACTCACCCTGTTCTTCACCTGTCAAGTTCAGTTTCTTTGATCTTCCCGAACGATGGACTTTTCTTCGCAGACGCGAGGCTTCTTTTTTTTTCCCTTTCATTTAGAATCGGAGCCTCTTTTTTTTTTTCCGCTTCCCCTTCTCCTGTTCAACCGTTGGACAGGGATTCCTTTTTTAGCGAATGACACACTGCTTTTTCAGGACTCCGCGACCCTCCCCTTTTTCTCAAAACCCATCTCTTGATGATTTCGTCGTTTTTTTCCCCTGCGCAGACCACGACCCTTTTTTTTCCCTAACATGTTTTCTTTTTTTTTCCCCTGAATGGACCTCGTCTCTTTCAAGGACCCTAGGGAATTGTCTTTCTTTCCCGTATCATTGTCACTGGTCCTTTTTTTTTTTTGGACGGTCAATCGGCTCTTCGCCCGGAGTCCCACCCCTTGGACAGCGAGTACTTTCCCCAGTACCAGCTCACCCTTCTCCTTTTTTTCCCGCGACCAGGACCACCCTTTTCCCTCCCCGAGGTTTTTCAAGCCTTTCCCCCACGAACAAAACCTCCTTCCTTCCCTCGGGACAAAGCCCCTTTTTTATTCCCTTTCGGCGAAGGCTACTTCTTCTGGAAGATCCTAGGGGGATCCGTTTCTTTTTTCTTTCTCTCTCTCACTTTTTCCTCACTTTTTTTTTGTGGAGAGGTCTCCTCCTTTCTAACGCGGACTTATTCCTTCTTTTTTTTATTTTTACAATCCTTGATATTACGCTCTTCTGCCGAGGTAAATCCCTTTTCTGGATTGTTCGCTGTCAGTCCCCGTTGACATGGATTATTTCTGGGGGGGGTCCCCTTTCCCTTGGACAGTTGTACTGCGTTTTTTCATCCTCCCGGGGTTTTTTTTATTTTTTTTATCGTACGCGTGTTTTTTGTGTCAAAGCTCCTTGTTTTTCCTTTCTTTGACCGTCGCCGCTTTCGACAGGACCCAGGTGCACTTCCCCCTGCCCCCCCCCCCACAGGCGAACCCTTTTTTTGGGGCCGTCTTTAGACTGCTGGCATTTCCGTGGTTCCCTTTTCTTTTACAACCGTCTCGGGTCCGGACAATTGTCCTTTTTTTTTGCTTGTTGCTGGGCAGAACCCCTTTTGTGGCCGACGCGGTATCCCTTGCTTTTTTTTTTGTCGAGGACAGGCCTTCGGTGTTGGGGTTTTCGGGGGCCTTTTTTCTGGCACGCTTTTGTTATTTTTTTTCCCAATAAGGGCCGGTCACGAGGAACTTTCGTATCCAGGCCGGCTTTTTCTTCTCGTTCCCTGGCTCGATTCCGGCTTTTTTCTTCTCCGCTCGCCGCTGCAATTTTTTCTTTCTTTCTTTTCGGTTTTCGAGTACTTTCGTAACGTTTTTTTTTTTCATTGACAGGTCGCCCCCTCTTTTTTTAGGGCGTTCCCTGTATCCCCTACTGCGACAATTCGTCGAGGCTCTCCGGTCCCTCAATTGCTCGAACATTTTTTCTCCGGGACGGTTCCCCTCCTTCTTCGCTTTCGACTCCCGTTGCTTGTTTCCCTTCAAGATTTCGAACACTCCTAGATGCTCAAATTTTTTTTTTCGTTGCTTTTTTTCCGTTTCCCGAGGCTCTGCGAAATAGAAGGTGCACCCTCTTTCACCAAGAGTTGACGGACTTTTTTGCTCACCGGCAAGCGGCCTTTTCCTTATTGAAGTCTGAGAGACGCACCCTTTATTTTTTTTTTGCCCAATTGGCTCTCTGGATTTTGCCCTGATGTTCCTCTTCTCCTTTCCCTTTTCGCGACCCTTGCGTGCGGCCCCGGTCTTTGTTCGAGGGAGTTGTTTTCTTGACCGTACGTGTCCCCATTACTTTTTCCGAGGAAATTCACCGCCCCCTCCCCCCTCCCGGAAGGTTTTCTTTTTTACAGTCGACATCGCCACACGTAGTCCCCCTTTTGGTGGAGCGTTTTTTTCGGTAAAGATCAATTGTCTCCCTAGAAGATTTCGTTTATGGAAACGGTCCCGGCCTTCCCTTAGCTCCAAGAAAAGCCTTCCTCCCAAGGCGAAAGTGTTTGCATGGACGCGCTTCTCCCCAGTTCATTGTTCTGTTTGGTCCCCCCCACTGAAAACAGACCCCTTCTTTTCGTGCAAAAGGCACCATTCTCCCTGTCCATCATTTTTGCTCCATTTGCCCCTTACTACCCTTCCCCGAAAGAAAAGTGTTTTTTGATTTGTCAGAAAAATTTCTCCCTTTCTCGTCTGCCTTTTCTTCTTTTTTGCAAGCGGACACCCCTTTTTTTTTTCCACCTCCAACGTCACCACTATGTTGCGCCCACTCCCTTTTCTAGCGGGCTTGTTTTTCCGGCCTGCGGGTAATCCCTTTTTCTAGCCGAGGACTGGCTTTCCCTCCCTCGTGAAAAGCGCCCCCCCCCTGAGCCCCACCAGCCGCGCAATTTTTTCCCTCCCATGATAGCCCCTTTTTCTCCTTCCCCCGATGGAGACCTTTTTTCGGTTGTTGTGACGGCGGGGCTCTTTTCCGGCGCGCTTCTTTAACCATTTAGTCAAGCTTCCCCTTTTCATGTTCCTTTCCTGCAGTGGTTTGCAGTTCTCCAGGACGAACTTTTCTTTTCTTCCCAGGTCAATCTCGGTTCGCCCCTTTTTCCCCAACAAGGGATCTTTTCAGAACCTCTACTTTCTCCTTTCCCTTTGAACGGAAACTTTTCCCCCTGCATGGGCCCACCCTTTTTGGGTTCGAAACTCCCCGTTTTTTCCCTTGTTTTTACTTTCTTCACGGAGCACAGTCTGGGCTTTTTTCAGAAAAAGTAATGATTTTTCCTCGCCGGGGACTTCGGGCGGCCCCGTTCAGCTTTCCCCTGAAGAAGCTTTTTCTCCCCGTCATGGCACCCTTTCCTTCGGCGACATCAAGGCATTCTTGAGTCGCGTCCATCTCGAAGTTATTCCCCCCCCCTTCAAGCACCGAGGGTCTGTTTCCGAAAACGTCTCCCGTTCCCTCTTTTCATGATCCCCTTCCTATTGGTCTCCAGTGGGTTTCTCGAGGATTTTCCCTTTCAAAGAGGACTTCCGGCCTTTGTTTTCCCTCCCCGACGTTCTCCGCCTTCCATGGCGTGCGTTCTTTTTTTCCCCCCCTGCGTTCCGCGATTTTCGGTTCGCCTTCCCCCACGGTCTCCCCTCCACCCAAGGTTTTTTGAAACTTTCTGATTTCGCGGTTGCTGGTTGAAAACCCTTTTCTCCAACTCATCCCGTTCCCTGTTGTTCCCCCGCAAGAGCAGGAGTAGCTTTTTTTCCCCAAAAAATCGGTACCAGGTGCGTTCCCTCCCGCGGACACCGCTTTTCTTCCTTCCAGCCGGCCGGATTCCCTAAAAGGGACCTCAGTTTTACTCTTTGCCACACAGAAACAGTTTGTGATTTTTTTCCCCCATTGCAGAAGGAATTTTCTTCCGGTGGCACGTTTGCCCGTCCCCCCCCTTGCAGACCTTTCGCTTTTTTCTCTTCCTTTCCCAAGATGTCACATCCCTTCCCCCCCCATTGCTCTCCGGCTGTCTTCAGGGCCCCCCAGTTTTCTTGTCGGCTGATTGGGTCATTACGTCTCCCTTTTCAAGTACATATGGAGGACCTCTTTTTTTCCGCTTCTTTCTCTTATCGACGGTACTGGCTTTTCTTTTTTTTGCCGAGCCCCCATGTTCTTATTTTCCTGAATCAGGTTTTTGTGTATGTTTTTTTTTTCCCAGAATACGGAGCTACTTTTTGGAAACGCGTGCTCTTCCCAGCCTTTTTTAGTTTCCGAAAACTTTCCTCGGAACGGACGCCTGTGATTGTATGGGCGGCGATTTTTTCCTGTC
>Ga0179593_1575549_pt1 | contig 23739 bp, 16 predicted proteins | sample CZODoug2_1_08_16_FD_185931 | JGI IMG/M metagenome (GOLD analysis project Ga0179593, IMG submission 185931) | Vadose zone soil fungal communities from Angelo Coast Range Reserve, California, USA - CZODoug2_1_08_16fungal (PacBio error correction) | ecosystem: Environmental > Terrestrial > Soil >... | reverse complement strand
ACAATGTGCAATCCCAAAGCCACTGCCAGGTCCATTATGTAAATGGTTCTCCAAACTCACTCTTCTTCCAATATCCTTTCTTATTCCCAACTTCTATGTCGCTATCAGCAAGAGTGGGACGTTTTTTTTTGTCCAGCGGGTGTGATGGCCCCGATTCATACAGTTATTTTAAATTGTGCCGCTTTTTCCTCTTCCCAGCAGGCCCTAGAGAGGTACATCCAGAAACCTTCTTTTGCAACGGACGTCTCTTACCTCGTTTTCGCTCGCCCCCAATCTGGTCTCCCATGGATTCCGTTTTTCCCGGGAGACCGGGAACGCGAAAGTCTTCAACCCTAGTACCTTTTTCCCCTTGGGGCAATCGCTACCCACATTCTGCCGGCAAAGACTTCACGGTGAATTTCCAATCGTAGGCATGGAGTAGTCCTCAAAGGAGGAGTGTGTCTACACCACCCCTCCAGCAGCGGGCCTTGGTGTCCGGCTAGCCTTTTTGTTGATTTTTCTCCCAAACCATGGGTGATACCAGGTGAGTGCTTTGGCTGTGGATGAGTCTAGGTCAGTACTTTCTTAACCAATCCTTTGAGCACGTTCTCCTGCAGCCGGATTTATTTCCGCCCCTTCCCCCAATACAGAGATGGCAAATCCCCCCCCCCTCCCGTAGACCCCCAGCCAACAGGGACAAAGTGCCCCCTCCTCTTTCTATTTTCTTTTTATGCCTTGGGGTTACATGCCGCCCCATGACACCGAGCAGAAAAAGGCCATCTGATTTGGATCTCCCACGCCTTTCCTGAGAGGGCCCCCACTTTTGAAAATGAAGAGTTATTTTTACCACTTAATAGAGTTAGCATGCCATATGCTGTTTTTTTTTTTCCCCCCTACGTTTCTAAATGTGGCTCACAAACAGAGTAGTCGGCCGTTATCCCACGGCGGAGATCTCCCTTCATTAAACCAGGCCCCCCCCAATGGGAGTGAAATTAGGGTAATCGCCCCCCACCTACCATTTCAGCCTATCCTTATTTTGTGTCCTTCCTCTCGTCCGCTAAGATAATTGCGAATTGATGGACAAGACCCTCTTAGCCTTGCGCCCTGCCACTCACCCTGGCTGGCCGTCGTAACGGTATGACAGTCCGCGTTTTCTGCTCGGAAACCCATTCCCCCCAGACTGAAAACCAAGTCCCGCTCGAGTATGCAGACTTGCCTTTTCTCCTTTTCTGGCCCAATTCTTGTCAGTAAACGGCATTTATCCCTCCCCCCCCGCCTTCCATACAGGGTCCCAACTTGACAGCCCCCCCCCCCCTCCCCCCAGCGAAATAAACCCCCAAAGTACCGAGCGGAAGAGTCCACAAGGAGGGCTAGCTAACCTCCGTGCAAACACTAACCCTTTTTTTTTCACAATGCCGATCCGGACCCTCACCCTAAAAAACACCCCGGTGCCTTGCACGTTTCCCCGTCTTCTGTTCCTTCTTTCCAAAGGGTTAGTCAGTGATCCCAAAAATCGTACTCCCTTCCCCTGTAGGTATTCCTCGAGGGGGAAGGCGAGGATTCCTGTGAGGCCGTTCTTACTTCCCCGGGACCTCTGCACATTTTTTATTTTTCTCCCCCTCCTAGATCATAATGCCCCTGAGGGGGCATCCTTTTTCTTCCACGAGTTCCGGCCCGGTCGGCCCCTTCAAGAAAATGTATGGTAGAAGCAATCTGAAAGTCCCCCCGGCTGCCTCACCTCCATGGGGGGAACCTCCCCCTGTCACCTAGACAAAAGAGCGAGTTTTTGGGCTGGGTCTTTCGTGGGCGCTGAGGAGATAGGGGGTAAGTCAGTTCATGAGATGGCCCTTGCTTTCGTCGTAGGCTCTGTCCTTGATCTTTCGCAGGGCTAGGGAGTAACAGTCTTAACCCTTTTTTTGGGGCTGGTTAAGGTTAGGCCTTTCCTGAATGCTGAGCTCGAATGGAGGAGCCCCCCTTGATGGTCAGCTATTTACCCTCTTCTTAAGCTGCGAGGCGGCATTAAAGCGGCGGGGCTTTGTGGTGTTCTTGTTCTTTTGTGCTTTGTCCTTCCATTCTCTTGGGAGACCGGCGGGGCGTTGGTACTATTCTGTTATCCACCCTTGATTCTTCGCGGGTGCGGCGGTCTCAACTCCTTTTAGCTCCCCCCCAATCGTGGTTTGGTTTCACCTTTTATAGTTCTTTGGGTTTAAGCCTACGGCCCCGCGTTAAAGAACCCATCCCGTTTTTTCGTTCGGCTTTTCCTTCCACAATACCCTTGCCACTCTTGACCTTCTCCCCATGAGGTACTCTGGCCGTTTGTTACGAATTATATCCTTCCCCTGGCGTGGAATTCGCCCCCGAAGTAGCGCCCTATTCCCACCCTAAAAATTATTTTCTCCCCCCCTCCACCAACTTTTTTTTTTTTTCTAGGTGAAACCCATCAGTCGCATATGGATATTCTCCCACCACGGGGCCAGGGGTGGACCAAAGCATCCAACCCCAGGAGGGGGGCTTCCCGGGGATGACAGCCAACCGCAGGCGGAGTTCCCGCAGCTTGTTCGATAGCTGTGGGATGGAGATGCACTTTATGGTTCGGTTTTGAATGTCGATCGCTTGGGAGCGTGGCCTGCCCCTGGTTGGGTCGCTTCGTCGGCGGAAGTGTCTGTGGGCCGCCGCGTTCTATCCCTTTATTGGGAAACGCGGACCTTTCGTTTTCCTCCTCCTTGATTGGGTTTCGGGACCTGGTCCCACAAGGGGGCGCGTGGGTTGGGCGTCGATTGTAAATTTGGGCATATTTTTCTGTCCCGACGCACCGGTCGGTCTTATACAATTGTGGAGTCCCTCGTTGTTCATCCCCTCGGGAGACTGGGTGATCTCAGTTGTTTGGTTTTCTCGCGGCCTGCCACGTTGCAGGGCAGCACTAGTGTTGTCCCTTTCAATCAGATTGCCCTGCTATTTTCTCTAGTTTAATCCCCCCCTCCGTTTGGTTTGTTTTTCTGAGTATGTCTTTCCCGCATGCGGTAGCGCCGAAGATGATGAGCCGCCACTCGGGTGTGACTTCCCGTTGGCCGTTTTTGCGGGGAAACTGATCCATTCCCCGATCATCTTCGAGCCCACTTCCCTGTTTCGTGTTTGTGGACGTCTACTGTGCTCTGGGGGCTGGAGAAACTTCCAGAATAGCAATGCAAACAAAAAAAGTTTGGGACAGATAAAAGAAACAAGCGAACTCCGAAATTGGTGATGTTGTGAAGACTCGTGCAAGAGAACCTGCCTCCGGTGGGGGAACCTCTCATCGACTGGCACATCGTCTCCTCGTGCTAGGTTGGGATTTAGGACGGATCGTGGACTCCAGCCCATCGAGGAGGTAAACGACTATTTTTTTCGCTCCAGAGGAGTTTCCGAGAGAGGGCTTCTTTCGGGTCGGTTGTAATCGTGACCCTATGCACTGATTTTCTCATCCCCAGACCCTTTTTTTATCCCATAGGTCGAGCCCAGACTGCATACCCTCTTTCAGCGCCATTCCCTCTTCCGAACTCATGTTGGCGGTGGCCTCTGGCCTTCCCTTTTTTGACTAATGTGTGTTGGGGATCAGTTAGGGGGCGATGAATTCCCTTTTCCCTTTTTGTGGGACCTGAAATCCCTTTTGGAAAGAATAACTACCCCCCCCCCTTTAGTCAGCGCTAGAGGATAAGATCTTTTTTTTACCCCCAAGGCATTCTTTTCTCCGCCTTCGGACGTCCCCCAATAGGCCTTGTCGTTCCTCCCCACGTTTTGTACCTTCTCCACCAAAACGTTCGTTAACCCTAACTGGAGGCCGCAAAAACAACCCTTCTAGCATGCCCCATTCCCCCAGATGAGCCGCTAAAGTTTTCTTTTCTCCACTACTTCAGACGGGGAGAGCTGGGTCTATTTCCTCCAGGACAGGCTCCTTCGCAGTGGAGCTGATTTTTTTCCCTTCAGAAAGCAAACCCCATCCGGACTTTGGAAGAACACCCCACAAAATCCCAACGGTTTTTCTCTGCGAAGTCCTGCCGTCAGGTATCCTCCGTTCGTACGACTGGGGTGTGGTGGAAAAAAACTCCCCCCTGGACCTTTTGACCCCGCGTTGTAGTCGGTCTCTTTTTCTGGAACCCTGGGCTTTAACCCCCCCCTTGTTAGATTGAGATGAGTAATCACTCCTTAGTCCGAGGCGTTGGAAGAATTTTTTTGGCAGGTTCAAGCCCTCTCATGCGGATCTCCTACCCCAGCCACCATCTTTTTTTCCGAGGTGTTCCAGTTTCGGAGTATGGTTTCTTCGTTGCCTTTTTTTTTCATTCATTTCTGATTTCTTCTCGCAGTTCCTTTGTCGACGCTCTTTCCTCTGATTCAAGAGTAGACCCCTGTGGCGTGGTTTACCCGATTTCCTTTCCCTAGTTTCTTTTCTCTTCTGGTGGCAGGCCTAGGCCGAGCTTTCTTTTCCCCCGCCGTCACTTTTTTTCCTTAGGCGTTCAATTACCCGAATATTTTCGTCCTTTAGTATTTTTCTCTCTTTCGTTTACATCCGTCACGCAAGACTTCCTTGCCTGAACTGGGGGTCTTGTTTTACTCTAATATGTTACCAAGCGCTGCTTGCCAACTTTTGAGAGGCGCCCCGCCAGCGGCCCCTTTTTTTTGTCCAGATGGTCAAAGTTGTCATCTTCCCGCTTCTTTCCTTTGTGTGTTTCTGCGTATTACAGAGTACCACGGACAGCTCCTCCGTTGACCCCTTTTCAGGTTTATAATTGTTGCACCCTACGTCTTTTTTCGTTCTGATCTGCTTCCTCCTTGTGAATGGTTGTCCTTCTCTGGGCCCTCAAAACCCCCATTGCAGCCCACTTTCCTCTTTCTGGGCATCCCAGCCAACCCAGTAAATGTTTTTTTTTTCTTTTCATGCGTCCTTTGCTTAAAGGATGGAAAACTTCCAACTCCTAGGAAGCGAGTGCTTTAGAGATTGCAAATTCTGGATTCCCTGCTGGGATTCCCCTCCGGGCAAGCGCTGCTTGTTAGGAATGCGTACCCCCGTTTTGAAGTCCAGCCTGCATTTTTTGCTCTTTCCAGACTTTTTCAACCTTTGCGAACAAAGCCTTTCTTCTCGTTGGCGTAAGCCATCCTAAATGGATTTTCCAACTCTAATTAAATTCCTCCCCCTGATTGATTCATACCTACTCGAAGTCTTTTCATCGTTGTGGTTTGACTAATTTTTTTCGAATGCATTCAAGAAACCCCTTCATATTTGCATCGCTGGGGATGGGCTTTTTTTTACACTCTTGCTTCTCGTGTTGGTCTTGCCGTTCGTCTTTGTGCGCTTGACGGGACAGCCAACCGAGTTTGGTGCTTCATGGACCCTTCCCTTGCAGGTTTGCCGGCAATCAGAAACTTTCTTGGGACTTTGCCTCAGCTTTTCCTGCCCTCCGGTGTGTTTTTCCGCATCTCTTCCCGACGACTTCTTCCTACCGGTTTTTTGTTTCTGAATGTCTACTCTCCCCGCTCTCTCCTCTTTGAAGTTCCCGTGACTCTCAACCGAGTGGGGATGGTGCCTCCTGATTTGGCCGGCCCTTTGCCTTTAGGTGGGGTTTTGACACGGGATTTTACATTGCGTTCAACGTAAAGATTGCCACCTTAACGAATACCAGTGGATCGCCCCCTAGTGAAGTACGAGACGACCCCCCTCCCGCCCTTGTTCAACGGGATTCACACAGGAGTTGGTTTTTTTTTTTCTCGCGTCTCTTTTTACCCCCCCCTTTTACACTCGGCAAACTGACACTTTAGTTTTCTGAGAGAAATTTGCACTTCCAACTGCATCCCCACCAACCCCCCCAAGGCATATTTCTCTGCGACCAAGTCCTTGTCTAAGCCGTCTGGAAGGAAGGTTTTTTCTCTTTCGTTGTGGGACATTTGAGAGCTAAGTTTTGAAGTGAGTGACCTTGTTGTTTTCCTAATGTGCATTTCACCCCCAGTAGAATCCCTGTTGGCTGGAGTCTTGTTCTCCCAATCCAGAACAGCCGCTTTCCTTATTCAAACCCCGCCCTGTCGTCTCACATCCAAACCTTTCCCCCTTCTTCATCCATATCCATTGCGTTATCCCCCTTGTGCTTGAGGAGACACAGGCTGAATGAGAGATGCTTGGTTGTGGCCTCTTTTTGTTCCCCCTGCCCGGCCATACTCGTACTATTCCTGCCGATTTTTTCTTCCTCTTCCCCGTTAATTTTTTTTTCCTCCATGAGAGAAATGCATTTGCACTCGTTTTAAATTCCTTTTTCGCTCGCCAAGCCCTAGTGGATCTTTACGTTTTTTTGTTTCCGTTGGAACGCCGAAGAACTTTTTCCCCTAAACCCCTCCTCCCTTGAAGCGTCGCTAGTCCGCTCCAACTCACGGTTCCACCTCTCCCCAGTCTTGTCCCTTTCTACGCTTTTCCTCAAAATCTTCCTTTTAATCCAGCGACACCCCTTCCTTGATCCGCCCTCCCCCCATCCACGAAAGCTGGTTTTTTTGAAAACCCCTGATTTTTCTTCAAGCGCTTGAGGTGCCCCCTTGATAGGAGAGCCTTATCTCGAGTAGCAGTTCTCTTTCGAGTTCTCCACCATTGCGAGGCATGTCCTATGACGATCTCCTTTGAAAGCCCTAAGATCTTTCATAACCCCCATGCAATAAGCCTTCCCCTTTCATGCCAACTTCGCCCGAATTTCTTGAATCCGGCCACCCTGACAAGGCCCCACCCCCCCGCTCCGATCCTCCCCACTTCACCAATGTATTCCTTTTGTCGGTCAAACTGTTAAGAGTTGCTTCATTAGGACTTCTCTTTCCTTCGCGCGCAATAGCATTTGGTTCCCCCTTTACCAATAACGAGTCGTGTTTTACGTCGCCCAAATGCTGACGCGTTCCCGACCAATCTAGTCCGCTGGCAATGTTCGTGGTCCCCGTCGCCCGCCACTTTGAGTCCCCTTTTTAAATTTGCCGCTTTTTCTTTGTGGCCCTTTTAAGAGCGGACAGAATCTGCGGGAACTGATTCCAATCCTTATCCTTTTACCGCAGAAAACTACCCTCTTCTCGTCCCCAGTATTTTCCACTGGCTCGAAGGAGGAGACGTTTCCCGGTGCTTTTGCACCTTACAGAAATTGAAAAACTACGCCTTTTTCCTCTCATATCTGCCCTTTCTTTTCTGGGCCCCCACTCAAGGCTGACTCTAACCTGTAGAGCAGGGCCAGTTCGGGCATAACCTTTCTTACAGCGTCCCCACCCCCTTGCCCGGGAGGTCGAGGATGCCGGTCCGGACCCAAGAGGCTCCCGGGGTTTTGGAGGATAAAACCAGGTCCTTCCCCTGCGAACGGTTTTCCCCCGCTCCGAAAGCACGAACCCCCTTCTTCGAGTGCGTTTGCCGTGCGAGGGGGTAGACCCGGCCAGTGCGGTCCGACCCCTCCTTTGAGCATTTCTTTTACGTTAAGGTGCCCCCATTGAGTCGTGTGCGAGGCCGGTCTCTTCTCGGTGAGTCCATCCTTTGCGTCAAGAAGATTTTCCGGGGACTGCTTGACTGCTTGCAGGACTTTCCCACCGAGCAGATCCTTTTTTTTTTCTCGTGCTTCCCCCCCCTTACCCCGTGTGGACGCGCACAGTGTATGTTTTTTCAAACCAGTCCTTCCAACCATGTAAGGTAACACCCAAACCCAAGCGCCTGTTTTTTTGGGGTACCGTTGTCGTGTATGTGAGATTATGGCATTAATAAGTTGCCCCCGATAAGCGTAGAAACCCTCCCTTGTTTACTCAAGAAATTCGCAGAGCTAGCTGTTTAACACGTTTTTTGCTCCGTTTTTTTTCCCCCCTTTTTTCCTTCTTTCTCAGCTTTCGGTCGGTAGGCCTCTTGGGCTTGCCCCGGACCTTGCCTGTCCCGGAGAAGGAGCCCGCGGGTGGGGTTTTTCTTTAATTTTCCTCTGCATTGTCCCTTGGGAGACCACCTTTTGTGTTCGGAATATCGCGGGTGTCCTGAGGCACTTCTGGTGAGTCGGTCGTCCTTTGAGGACGATGGAATTTCGCGACACCATTCGTTTTTTTTTTTTGCTGTCTTTAGTAATTCCTCGGTGTGGAGCCCCAACAGTCTCCTACCCTTCCCTCAACTGGCCGGCAAGGGGGATTTTTTCCGGCCTATGCCGGAGTCACCCCAGCATTTCCCATATGATCTCGTCTACTCTGACCGTTTCGATGATTATCGCGCACGTCTTTTTTTCCCTGTCCCTTAACTGAAGTAGCTTCTATTAGAAACTTGAGTGACTTTTTTTTACACTTGCAAGCCCCTCCCCCTCTAGGTCCCGAACCTTTTACATCAATATGCGGATTATGGCCTTTTCGGTGAGGCAATGTGGCTGATAATTCTGCTTACCCCCCCGGGCGAGGGTGCCGGCTTTCGATTCCCCGTTCGTTCAAGAGGCTGTGAGCTTAGCGCACAAGTTTTTTGTTTTTCAACGTTTTTGTTCCTATTCTCACGGGGGCACTTCCCCCACTTCTTCCCTGGTTAGAAAGGGAGATGTCCTGTAGACTTTGTATTTTTCCGCGCTGTAACGTTATATGCTCAGCTACCTCTACCGCTTTTCCCCGGGGAGGGTGCCGAACGTAAAATGTTGGTTATTTTTTTCTCCGACCGATTCACGAAAACTATGCGCGAGTTTTTGACGGTACTCGGAGGATATTGTTATCTTCTTTCTGCGCTCAGTGCCTTGTGGAAGGAGAAGCAGCGAGGTGGTTTTGCTCTTTGACCTTCCAGCGAGAGGTTTTTCCCTTCCCTTTTGCAGGAGTAAGGAGGGAGAGTGCTTTTCCCTCAAAAGCCTCCGTTGGTTGTTTTTTCGGATAGGCGTTAGTCCTCCCACCCCCTCTTTGAGACAAATAACTCTCTACCCCCCCTTGGGGAGGGGACGTCCCCCTCCCAGGGTTTCTGAAATCTTAAGTTCCTCGATCTATATCCTGAGCACACCGAGCGATTCCCCCTTTAAAAGTTTTCCCTTTCCTAATTTTCTCTGTTACTAATTCCGACCAAATTTTGTCGTAAACCAATTACCCACACGCATAATTGATTTGCTCCCTACGTAAACCGAGCGGGAATTGGGCTTTATCTCGGCTCCCGTTCAAGACGTCTTTGAGAACATCCAAGGGGCCGCACGAGGCTGGAAGCTGTGGGAGCATCACGTGGGCCCTGGGGAGTGGGTTAAGCTGAAACTGGGGGGGGGCTTGCGTGACGGGAGCGAGTCCATCTCAAGGAGCCGTTAATCAAAGATGGTTGCCTTGCGCCATTTGGGCCCTCTTTTTCAGCTCTTTGGGTCGTTAATAGCCCTCTCGCTAGGCACCTTCGTAGTTATCCTAATTTGTTCGGGTGGGGACGGAACTCGGGGAGGACAACTTGGAAGGCTGGTTCTGCGAGGAAGGAGGGGAAGCTTAGACGTACCCCCTGACTTCTTTAAGCCCAGAGTTCGGTGGGTTTTGGGTGGGTGCTCTGAGTATTCTTATACAGTGTGGTCAGGCCATAATGGTGAACACGTTTTTTACCTGCGGTCGCCGTACTTAACTCCAGGGTTTTGCCTAAAATCCCCAAGTCCCCTTCCCGGAACTTTCCCCCGATCCCCCTCAACCGTCGGAAGCCGGTCTCCTCCTTAAATCCCTTATTTCCACCTGCTGATTTCTCCTCCTAATTTCCCCCATCCCCAACGTTTTCATTTAGATTTAAGCAAGGTGTTTTTTAACTTGCTCCCCTACCCCATAAGTTACCCCCTCAAGATTCTTTCAGAAACCACTTTTTAGGATTAAAATTCACCATCAGATTTTCCCCTTTCAGACACAGATAGACGTAAGAGAGTTCCCCCCCTGTAAATTATTCCCTTAATATTAGCAATCCGTGATCCAGTTAGAATTTCTTTCCACCACAAACAATTAATACCGAGGAAACCCCACACAAAAGCGGTTCTGTATCCGTTTACAAGATCTTTTTCACTCGTTCTTTAAACCTGCCGAAATACACAGCAGACTTTTTTCCAGTGTGTACTGAGAGTCCCTTCCCCAAAAAGCGGTCCCCCCCCCCACCTGCTGAATCTTATTTCCATCATTCTATTGACTCCCCCTAGCCACCAAGCGTTCCATAGTGGATTTAGCTCTAAACCCCCCCTCCCTTCCGGTATATACCACCCCACAATCAGAAGACAGGTTTCCTTTTTTTTTCAACTTTCCTTGGCGGTTTCTTAGGGAGGTTCCTCCTTTTCTTTATCTTGCTTCTCTCTCTGGGATGGTGCCGCTCTGGTTGTTTCAATGGTTTCAACGCTTCATTATGACCCTCTTTGTCATTCTCGAATTCCTGTACATTCTACCCTTTTAAGTCGCACAGGAAATGGCATTCCCGGAAGAATGACTTTTAACCCGAAAAAAGAAGACTTCTTGACATATTTTCAAATCACCCCACGCCTTAGACAATTTCATTTTTCAAGTTACCTCAGAGGACTTCCGCTCGGCCTTTCTTTTCCACTAGGGGGTTTTTGCAGTGCTGAAGGATGTGTTCCCCCCCTCCCGGAGGGGGGGACTGCAACTGCGAGGCGCCACATCCTAGCCCTTGCATCTTGAGCCTTTTGCCCCTCCGATTCTTCTTTCTGGTCCGTCTTAGGTTGCCCGCTTCGAATTGGCGCGACGGTCTTTTATGAGCTCGCCTGACTTACCGTTCCACAGGATACAGGTTCATGAAATTAATACTTCGCATGACGTGAATTTTACCTGATTAGCTGCCCCCTATCATTTTCCTATCTCTGAACTTTTCCTCTTCTTCCTTGGCCCCATGGTTTTCCCCTTTCGTTTCTGCGTTACAGTGCTAACATATTTCTACATAATTTTCCCCCCCTTTGAGTCTATGGACACGCATCGTACTTTTTCACCTTGGGAGCTTACACTTGGCTTTGCCGATAGTTTACCCCCTTCCGTGTAGAAATAGGTGATGTTTCTGGCGTACACTCGTCCCGACCGCATTAGCCCCTTCCCTCCTTATTTTTGCCCCACATGGAGTTCCAAGGGCGTGGATCCTCCTCCTAAAGGCTAGACATAATATTCCCCCTGATTCTTTCTTATACATGCCCGCCCCTTTTGCAGAATCTTTTCATATGGTTATGGGCCGATCAGAGTTCTCCTCCGCAATTCCTAAATAGCATTTTCGTTGGCCTTTGGTATCGGCTTTTTTTGGGTTATTAGGCTCCTTTCGATGCCTTCGGGAAGCCTTATCTTTCTTCCCCCCCCTCTCAAACTTCTTGAACTAGCCCATTACGGTACTAATTGCTCTCGTCATTGGTCGCCCTCCTTGCTTGTTTTTTTTTTAAGATCCTTTTTGCTCTACTTTCCGGAGGTTCCCCCCGCTGCATGTTTAATTTCACTTTTTGAACGTCCTCTCCCTTCCTTTCCATGCCTACGTTGACATTCCGCTTATAGGCCCCCATCGGTTATCTTTTTTTTTTTTTGATTTGCTGTCTCATTCCACGCTATGACACTGTGTAGTATGCAACTTTTCGGGGGTTTCCCGGCAGCTGCTCAAACTCCGAATACCCCTGTGTCTCAGAGTATTGTTGATCCTAAACCTGCTTGTAGCATTCACAGTTTTTTTGCCCCCCCTGAGTGTTTATGGCCGTGTGCTTCTCCCCCCAATTTTCAGTCACTTCTTCCCCCCTCGGCATGACCCGCATGACTAGTATACTTCTTGGACCCCTGCTTACAAACAAAGCACTCTATTATCGCTATTTTCATTCCTTGGCTTTACGACAAGGAGACTTGTTTTTTACTGCACATGCGGGGTTTTTATGTTCGACGATTTCTCCCCTTTGAACGTAATTGGCTTTTCTTTTTTTGGCTTGCAGTCCTTTCTCTCTATTTTCATCTCATTTTGTTTGTTGAAGGCCCCCCCCCCTCCCCATCACCAAAGCCCCCCCCGCCCTTTTCTTTCCCTATCTGCGTCTCCATTCCCAACCGTATGCTCTTCCCCCCCCCCCAAAAAAATTGTCGTCTCCCAAGGATTCGAAGAGAAGATAATTGAGTTCCCACAGACTTTGTTGCTATTTTTCTCTATTCCGTAATAGCATTTTTCCTTCGCCTTTTTTTTTCTTCCACCCAGATACTTTTGGGCCTCCCACTGAACCACCGTTCCCAAAGACGGTAAACCGCCCTTTTTCTCGCACGCAACCTTTTGCTTTCACAGGATTCGGAGTTTGTTCCCGGTAACGACGACTTACCTGGCCTCACCAGGCAGACGGCGTGTCATAGTCTGACACGACTCCCTGAGCGGGAAAGACCCTGCTTCCACGCTTCAGCGGTAAGTACTTATTCGGGGTAAACCCCTTTCTTCTGGAATTTCTCCCCCTTCCCTTCGCTTTGGCCTTCCCCACTTCGTAGCATTCAGTATTTCTTGCCCCCCTGATAACATTTCTTTCCTTGGAAGAGCCCCAAGTCGTCTAGCTGAACACCCCCCCAATTCCCCCCCCTTTTTCACAGACTCTCTCCCTTCGCCCCCTCCCCACTCGTTAGCCGAGGCCAGCCTTTTTTAACCCCAAGCCAACTGCCCAGGCGGATTGCTGTTTATTAGGTCATTCTTTTAATGCTGTTCCCCCATGGTGCAGGCCAAACCACCGTATGTAAGATCGCCAAATCTTTTCATTAGCATGGGTGCCCCCCTCTCTATTAATCTCGTTCTATTCATTTATTCTTTTCCCCACGCGCGCAACGCATTTGTCCTTCCCAACGAGTTTTTTTTATTCCACATGAGGTCTTCCTCTGAGGCTCCATTCCCCCTTCCCAGCTTTGCACGTGGTTCCCTTTTTCTTCTCCAGCCAATTTGACTCTATCCCGAATTTCCATCGACGCCAGAGAGATCATTGGCCCTTTTTTTCCCTGAATGTTTCCCTCCTTCCTCTTGCTTTCCCCCACGAAACTGTTTCATCCGGGCCACCCTCTTCCCCGCTTTGCGACGGGCGGCCTGCTAGTCTTCCTGTGTAGGGCCCCCAGCATCACTCTGAGTCTTTTTTTTTCGTTCCAGGGCCCTTTCGGTTCCCCCAGACTCACTGATCAGTAACGCAGATGGCCAGGGGCCTTTCTTTCCCCTGAAACTCCGCAACTCCCCCCAACAAGCGATCTTTTTTTTCCTTCCCGCAAGAGTTGACACCTCTTTGGCGGCGGGCTTCCCCCGTGACCCCGCGCCCCCCCTTTGTTGCAAAATGCTCCTTCAAGCACCCCACCCAGGTCCAGGCCCTTTCTGAGTGCAGTCCTGATGTCAAAGGGCAGTTCAAACCATTTTCCGAAATATTTTTCCGCCCTTCCTTCATCGATTTCCGTCGTCCCTTCTCCGTCCAACCGGTGCTTATTTTCGTGGACCCGTCCTAGATCATCTCTTCCCTGCGGGCTCTTCTCCTGGACCAGTTGCACCCGACTTGGCCCCCAGCCCCCCGATTCCCTCCCCTCCCAAATCAGGACCACCCGCTTCCAACCCTCTTCATCCAGGTCCCCTTTCTACAAACCATCGCGCCCTGGTGGTCGTCCCTCCTTTGCCCTTTGCTGTGCCCCCCCTCCGCAGGAAACCAATTCTCCTCTCACCACAGGAACCAGTGGGTTTTCCTTGCTTATACTCTTTCTCATTTTTCCTTCTCCCGTTTGATGTTCCCCTCGGCCTTCCGACCGATCTGCGAGTCGCGGTCCCAAGAGCCGCGGCTTGTGTTTTTTTTTCACTCTGTCGTTCCGTTTTTGGAATTCTTTTTTTTCTGTCTCTCTTGTCTTCATGTTTTGATAACTAGCTTATGCTATGTTTTTACCGATCATTGTCCTATTTACCATCGCGAAACAAGTGTTTTTTCTCTTGAGGCTGGATGGGTTTGAGACCTCCCTTTCCCCGGTCTTCCCCAAATAAAGGAATTTCTTTGACAACTTTTTCGGGGAACGGCCTATGCGGAGCCTAACCTTTCCCAGATGGCAGTAGCCCCTTCTCTTTTTGTAAGTCCTTTTTCTTTTCCTTCTATCGGCAACTTCCGTGCCAGCCGTTACCTTATTTCCCGATTCCAGCCCCCCCCCCTATTTTCACCATCCCTTCCCGCATCCAGCGTTGGCCATCAATCTATTTTCTCTTTTGCGCTGCCTACCGGGGCCGCTTTTGCAATTTCGTTCCCCCCACAGGCGTTGCTTTCGGCGTCGGTGAATGCCAACCCAGAGCGCCCAACCCGACGTAACTTGTAAGCGCAGAACGTTATCCCCCGAGTTGTTTCCTATTATCCGGTTTCCTCTTCCACTCGTTTCGAATGTTTAAGATACGGCCGATGTCTCCGATTGTAAACAGGAGGGTACGTTCCCGCAGACCGTCACCCGTTTCCGTTAGCCCCAATTCAGGGATGTTTTGAACCCAACCTTGGTACTGTTTTCTCCGACCGAGCCTCCGACCCACCGTATTGATGGCCTCTTTTCATGGGACTAAGCTCCTTGCTGCCGGGGCCGTGCTTGCAGAAATGATGTGTCGGCATCCGGTCCCCCTTTCCAACTCAAGTGCGGCCAAGATCTCTCTTTTTCAATCCCGAGAAGAAGTTTTTTTTTTGTCTCCATTCGGAAGAAACCCTGAAGACACGTACCTTCGTCTTTTTCCAGCCCCCCCCGGTCTACCCTTCCCATTATTTCACGCGAGCGCTTTCACCCCCCTTCTCCCAACACGTCCACCCCATTCCTTCGATTCTCCTTTTTTTCCAAACCGTAGCCCCCTCTGTGAGCGAGAATTCGAGTATCTATAGAAGCACCAAAATGGGGAAACACTTCACCGCCCAGACTCCCCCTGCAGGTTACGATTACGTCGGAGCTCCCTGGACGTGCCTCACCTCACGATCCTCAACGATCGACCCCGGACTCCCGCCCCCCCTTTTTTTCTTTTTCCGAGTACCCGAGGATATCGCCCCCGCCGCAATTTCCCGCCGTTGACGAGCAGCATTTTGACTTCGTTGAGCCAGCATGCTGAGGTACTCCGGCGCCTAGCTCAGAAGTTTCAAAAAAAGACCGCTTTAGGAATCCCTCATACAGCCATAATCCAAAAAGTTTAGAAAGAAAAAGGGAGGACCGGAACAGGTTGTTCATGAGACAACACATAATTAGGTGAAAACCAGGAGGGGCAAGAGGAAAAGCGTTCGGCGTTGAAAGTCGAGTCATAAAGAAGGTGGGATGTCGCTAAGCTGTTGCCGCTTCATTCAATTTCCGTTGGTAGTTTTAGTCAAGCCCCCTGTGGACGCTTCATCGAGGGAAAAAAACCAAACCCGGTCTTAAGACGCTGCATCGTTAGCCGAAATAAAATGTCCTGAGGTGTTTTTTTATACTCTATGCGTTTTTATGGCCACCATTTACCCCCTCCTGATGGATTTTCGGTAGAAAGTGTTGCTTTTTCCGACCAAAGGGACTTCCCGACCAACCCAAGCCAACTATACCTCCCAAATCCCAAGAAATTCCAACCCCGCTGTTTAGATATTCCCCCACCTTAAACCTTCTCTGAAGAAAAAAGATATGACTAGTTTGATCACCTAATTTCCCAGGACCTCATCACGACCCCCCCTCTTGATCCAACTAGACCTTACTAGGTAAAGACCCACCACAAGCTAAGTTACAAAAACCAATTCCGCGGTGTTCCCCTCCTCTATTTTAATCTTTTTCAGACATCGAGTCCAATAGACGTCTAAACCCCTTACTTTAGTACATGATCTCGAATGAAAAAGAAGCAACACGTTTTTTTTGTTCTCCTCCCCTTGAGATTCATTAGAAGCAAGGTTTCACCAGCGTCCCGTGGAGCTCCTTATTAAACAGATCTATTTTTCCCCAACCACCCCAACTCACGATGGTTGTCTCAGCGGTGAGGATTTCTTTGTTTTGATGTTTCAGCTTTTTCTGTAGGTTGAGCTTTGGATGGCGCTTTTAGGTCTCTTTCAAGGCGGTCTGAAATCTCTTTTCCCATTGAGACAGACCAGCGGGAAACCACAACTACCCGAGTGAGCAGACCTTTTTTTTTCCCCCGATACGAAAGGGACATTTCGTTCAAACCCCTACGAGATATAAGGGAAGAATAAAGAAACACACGGTGCCCGCACCCCTCTTAAAAGGACTGTATTCCCCTCATTAGGACCACCGGTCCCCCCCCCCTGAGCCCGCCTTCAGTCTTTTTGATTTTCTTTCAGGGTCAACGCGCTTTTTTTTTTTCCACGTGCTTCTGTTGTTGGCTGCTTCTGAGAAGGCCTTTTCCCGAGGGGCGTTTTTCCCATGGACCACTTGGATTTTTTCGACATTTCTTTTCACTGTCCCCTTTTTGTGTACCGTGTCGGAATCTTCTCGTTTCCTTGTGGATGCGGTTCTAGATTTTTTTCACCCCCCCCTGGCATTGTAGCGTTTTTGACACGGTTCTTCTCCGTTTTTTACTGATGCGACGTTTCCCCCCTACGACTCCGGGAGGCTCTTCCAATCTCCCCTCTTTTGCTCTTGTTTCCCTTTTCTCTGCAGCCAACACTCTATATTTTCTTCCTGCCTTCCTGATGACTTTTTAAAGTTGAGGCGTCCCTTTTTTCGTTTTTGTTTCCGGCGGTTTCCTTTACCCTTCTTTCACACCCATCCCACTGAGCGCCCGACTGGAGCTCCTTGCACTCTTTTGGAGAGCGTCCCATGGTTTTTTTCTCTTAACCCTCCTGTGGAATCGCTGTGGTGAAGATGTTCCCCTTTTCAGCGCCCTTTTTTTTCAGTTTCCCAAGATCTTTTTACCCCTGTCTGCCCAACCGATTTTGTCGGCTCTTTTGATCCCCCTAATGGATAGACCTCCTTTACTATGATAACACCTGATGATTTGATTACCATACCCTTTTGTCCCCCCTACGTCGTATTTCAATCCCGATAGTAATGTGTTTTTTTTTTCACTGGTAATGGTTATTGCCCATTTTCAAATATTCACTCCGGACTAGATTGTGTTCCCTTTTTTCCTATTTGAAGATTTTTTTCCTTCGTGGTCACCCTGCGCTCCAGACTAGATAAGATTGACTCTTCTTTAACCAGAGTCTTTCTTCCCTTGTCTAAAACGTGGTTTAGAATTTTCCCTCCCCCAATATCGGACTCCTTTTTTCGCCCTTTTCATAGTCCTTTTGTTCCCCCTCCCTACGCTGCATGATCTATATTTTTTTGTTCTGCTCTTTTTCTTTTTTTTTCCCCCCGTTCCTCTCTTCTCCCCTTCCAAACGATTTGATTTCCCCCCGTGATCGTCCACCCTTTATCTGACGCTTCCCTTGATTTGTTTACCTCTATGCCCATTCGCCTTTCTGGGTTTCCCCCCCTCCAAGCTTTTTTTCAACCGTGCGCCCCCCCCCACCTTTAATCCCTAGGCGTGCGAATCGAGTCCCCTTTCATTGAGACTTTTACCCGGTCTTGTGTTTTTAAACGCGTTTCTTTAGTGGCTTGCCCTCCTCCCGGAGAGTAAACCTTCCTTTTTGACCCCCACGTTTTGTTGTAGAATTGCAGGACCCAACGCAGTCACACCCCCTTTTCCTATAAATATTTATATGCCCCTCACCCTCCTTATAGATTCTCCAGCCCCCCCCTTTTGGAAGGAAGTTCTTTTTCTATTTTTTTCATTTTCTAGGCAAGCGGATTACGTTTTAATATTTGTTTTGGCTTTTCTATGACGCCCCCTTTTTTCCCCCCTCCCCCCTTCCTTTTGTTTTTTCTCTCAGATACATGCATATATCCCCCCTGACACACTGCCGGCCAAGTATCACAACAATGAGCTTCTCCCCATTTCACCCCCCCCCCCTATGCTCTTCCTTCCAAAATATAAGTCGTCCTTCAGGCTTATCAGAGATCTCCTTTTCATTTTTTGTGACAGTCCGGTGTGTTTCCCTTGTCCCATCTTATCTCACCTTCCCCTTCTTCATATTTTTTTTTTCCTATTTTTCCTTCAATCTCAACGGGGCGAGAATAACCATACTCCATTCGAATACCCCCCCCTTCAAGCAGTTTTCTCCCGTCCCCCCTAGCGGTCACCTTTTTTTTTATTCTGGAGTTTTTCATCCCGTTCCCAATAATGCAAAGTTGGGAAAAACCCTGCTGCGCCGTCCCTCTTTCTACGGAGAAGGGCCCTCCCCCCATCTTTAGCTTCGTTTTATTCCAACCGTAGGCTGGCTCAGTCTCCGAAAGGAGCGTCGGTCCTGCAGCACACCAATTCCCCCGTTTTTTCCCCCGAATCTTTTTGCCAGCGATTGCCTTCCCCCACCCCATTTTACCAGCGTTTTGGTGCTTTTCCCTGTAGATTGCGGTTTCCCCCCCCACCCTTTGGGCGAGGTGCTCGATGTTTTCCCTCTCTCCCAAATTACGATGGGTCCACTTCCCCGTGAACCCCGGTGAATGGCCCCCCCCCCCTTCACCCCTACGATGTCCCCTCGCTTAGATTTATGATGAACCCCATGCCACAAATCTTTCCTCTCTCCCCCCCCCCCAAACTTAGAGCTGCCCACCTGTTCGAGGGGCTAACTTGCCTCTGATCTTATTCCATTTCTTGATGGTTTTTTTCCCTGCGCTCCACTCTTGTTTTGTTCCTCCCTGTGTAAAAAAAAAGAGTAGTTTTTTTGCCCTTCAAATGAGGCTCCTCTTTTTCCTCCCCCCTTTCATTAACCAGGGCGATAAGTGGGTCTTTAGCCAGCACCTCTTCCCGACTTTTTTTACGTATACTCCCTTTGTCAAGCTTTTCACAGCTGGAAATCTGTTCACCCTCCCATTGACTCATCACATATCCACTTTTCCGGGCCAGCGGGTTCCAGCTTCCCAGATTTTCTTCTCGGGATTCTTGTCACCTGATAGATGTGCGAGACCTCTCAACAGAAGAACCGCCTTCTCGCCAGTGCAGGCCGCCACGGCTGCCTGGCAATACTCTTAGCTTTTCCTCCTCCCCTTTCGGGCAGCCTTCCCAGTTAGGTGACTATGACAATCCTTTTTTAAGCCCCCCGCCCCCCTCAACCGATCGCGATTTCTTCCCCTGGACACCCCCTGAGGGCGGCGCGCGGCTTGTCTCCTACCAAGTTCCCAGGGCCCCCCCAAACCGCGCCTTTTTTGCAACCCATTCCCCCTCCTCCTACCCCCGTCCCACACCCCTCGGTCCTTCCCCTTCGAGGTGCCTTCCTTCTGTAACGGGCTGATACCCCCCTTAGTCTGATTTTTCACGCGACGGTTTGTGATTTTTCTCCCCAGTTGTTCTGTGCGTGCTTCTAGTTCCTTTGCGCACCCAGGCCGTAGCCCCCCGACTCTGAGCTGTAATGCCACGCGTTCGGAATTTACTGCGACCCGAGTTAAAGTTAGTGTCCCCTCTTACGCAGCCCCCCCCTCTCTAGAAGAACTCCTACTTCCCCTCTTGACACACTGAAGCATCCCTCCCTAGCCAACCCACGCCGAGTGGTTTCTGTTACGTCATGCTCTTTCTATTCTTGCTCCACGATAAAGCGTTAACTTCTTCTCCCCTAACTTTTTATCACCACCCTTTTTCCCCCGTTGGTTTCTTTTTTTTTCCTCCATCGAAGCAAGCTTCCTTTCCAGGGGGCCCCTTCTTCCCTCACGTGAATACGACTGCTTCTTCGGTTTCATTCTGCTTTGTTGGTTTTCTCTTCTTCCCTTTTTTTTTTTTCCGGCAATATGGGAGTCATTAGGGCTCTCGTTTCAAATTGCCTTAACTCCCTTTTCGTGCCGGTTCACGTCATTTTTCTCTTTTGAATCTCCACAAGCGTGGTTTTGCTTCTCGTTCTTATCTCTTTTTTTCCCCCCTTCTGACTCCCCTGATTCCCTAATCAACCACCCTACCCTTTCAACCCCCTGCCTTTCACACCCGACCATCCTACCCTATCCCTCAGGATTCGATTCCTCTCTTTTACACCCCTTCTACACATTTACAAGTCCTCTCACTCCTCTTCTTCCCTCATACCTACTCGACTTCCTCAGTTCTCACTCCCCCCCTCCCTCCCCCACCTTCATCCCCCCTCCTGCCTTATACCCCTTATTCCCTACCCATCTCGTACCTCTCCCTTCCCCAACCACCTAGACCCATAACTCCAACCCATACCTCTTCCCTTTCCCTTGATCCTAAATAATCCCTTTCCTACCCCCCATAGAAAACTCTCTAAGGCCTAGTACAAAGGACACGCAAAAAATACCAAACATATATCACTACATAAACTTCAACAAGATCTAAATAAAAAACAACCCAACCGCAAAGAAAGCCTTTTGTCTAAGAAACCAGGGGTTTTCCCCCTTCCCCCCTTCTTTCTTGCTATGTTTCAGAATTTCCATGGATCCCTTCTCCTTCTTTTTTTTATAGGGCGACGGTTGTCGCCTATTGTTCTCGGCGCGTGGAATTCAGCAGAAAACTCCGACTTTCGATTATCCCAGCCCCCACCCCTTAGTCACCCTTCCTCTCCATTTTCAGCCCCCCATCCAGGTTCTCCCCCCCTTTTCATTTTTGCGAGACTACGGGGCGTCTTCCCTAATTATTACTTTTTTACCCAGTTTTTTTTTGGGATTTCGAGGACGTACTTCCCACCCTCTGCACCATTAATCTTTTCTCCTGCCCCCTCCCTTCAGGGAATATCATTTTTCGATTATTCCGGGCCCCCCCAAAGAGGAAAGGAGATCGGCAGCGTCCGATTTTCTTTTGCACGTACTTAACTTTATCTGTTCGCTTTCCTCCCCTATTGGAGCATTAATGGCGCGTTTGTGGTAACTTTTTGGGCTGTCCCCTTTTAGCCCTCCATCGCCCTTCCCCTTCTTTTCTCCTGTTTTGATGAACTGTGTCCATCCCCCCCCTTTCTTCTTTTTTCCGTTTGAGCAGCACGAGTGTCGTCTCTTCAATCTTGGATTAAGGATGCGGCCCCCTCATACCTTTCTTTCCCTTCCTCCTTCCCCCTCCCTTTTTGGAGAGATATTCTGCCTCCTTCATCCCCTCTTCATGTTATGAGGCCCCTCCTGTTTTGCATGCAACTTTTCCCCTCCGCTCTCTCCTTATGAAAAATTTGCTCCTACGGACGCGGTCCTGGACCAAGATTGAGAAATACTTGCCCTTTAACCGTTGAATACCTCTCCCCCTCAAATTTTTCATTTCCCCGCACATGAACTGCGCTCCGGATCATTCGTTAGTGTACTCCTTGCGTGTTCCCGAGAACTGTCCCCTTGCACCACTCCCCTCTGAAGCGTTTCCTCTTAACCCTCGCAACGTTCCCTTCCCATGATCACCGAAAGAAGGCGTTAAGGAAAGAGTATTGAACTACTCTTCCCCCTGCGTTTATCTCTTCTTTGTTTTCGTCCCCCTCATTACCAGTTCCCCCTGGGTTTTTTCTCCCCTTTTTTCTCCCCACGGCAGTCAGGCAGCGCAAAATATCCCCCTGCTATTGTTGGTGTCCACTCTGATTTTTTGTGTTTTTTTTTTTTTTTTTTTTTTTGTTTTTTTTCTAAGTTCTGAATAATTGGCTTTTGATTCGGGAGATACTTCACCCTGTTTTTCCGACAAGACTTTGTAATTTCTCATATCGACAACCGTGTACTGCTCAGGTATCAGAGGGGCCTCCGGGAGCTTATGGAAATTGGCTGGTTCGAAACGGACGTTCTCCATCCCGGCCGGCCCTTGAGTTCCAGCCGGTTTATCTAATGGATCCCCCCCCATACCCCGAGAGTCAAACCAACTCTTGTCACTGGTCCCAGATGACCACCCCCTTTACGTTTTTTTCCTGACCGCAAACCCCATATCCAGAAGCGATGTTATACATTCTCTTATTCGCCCATCGGGGTTTGCCCCCCTCTCCTTCCGGCCCACTACCAGGCTCCCCCCCCCCCCCCAATAAATTCTCTGGCAAGGGGGGCCTTATCTCAGTCTGTACAACGAAGGCCCCCCACCTCCCCTATGCCCCCCCCCCCTCTTTATTCCCAGCAGATAGGAACCAGCAATTCCCACCAACGAGTTCAGCTTTTATTTCTCATTGAAGTCCTCCCTTCCTACGGGATCTCCTTAGACGCGATAGACAATCTCCCATTCTTTTCCCCCGTTATAAACTCAGGAGCCCTCGGCTTGTCTCATTTAATTGTTTTTATTCTTTCTGTTTTTTTAATCTTTCTTTTTCTTTTTTCTGCTTCTACGGTTGCTGTCTCCTCCCTCTCTTTGACCCCCTGGAAACTCGTGTCCAGTCGCCCTTTCTGCCTTCAATTATCCTATTCTTAAAGCCTGCGCACCGATCAGATGACGCCCCCTTGTACGTTTTTCAAGAAGTATTGTCTTCCCAGGATGTCAATTCACCATAAGATTTCTCTCCTTGATAGACCCAATGTTTCCCACCGGACGACCCCTCCAAATGGAAAATTAGTTTGTCTTTTTTATGGCATTTGCAACCAGAGGTTTGTCCTATCGTGAGGCGCCCCCCCCCCCTACCAGTACGGACCTTGTGTAAGAGGGACGGAACATCTGCGATCGTTACTGTTTGGGATTAGTTTCTCCTGTTTCTAGTTTTCATTTTCTTTTGACGAAAGGTGGCTTTCTCTCCGTTGACCTATTTGGAAAAGGATCCCGGGCGGTTTCTGCATACTAGCAGGTATTTCTTATTTCCCTTTTCGAGGGAGCTCCCATCCCCTTTGCCGCCTCCTCTGCTCGCCTTCTGGGCCTCGGGCGGCCTCTCCCCTTTTTTCGCTGTTGACCAAAGGCTTTTCCTGGTTTCCCTAGAGTTCCTCAATTCCTGCTTTTAGCGCTGGACCACCCCCTTTGTTCAAATTTGCGTTTTCGTAAAAGGGTGGCATACCCTTCACTTTTTATCGCTGCTTTTTTTAGGATGGCTGGACCCCCCTCGCGAAGCAGATTTGTCCGACGTTTTTTTTTTCCCCCCCGATGATTTTTGGAAACATGGTGCCCCCGTCTTTCTTTTTTTCGCGCGTGGGCCCCTCCCCCAGTAACGGTCCCTATGCATATCCCGTTTGATTTTTTCCCGCCCCCCCTTACAGGTGTGACCTTACGTTTTTGTATCTAGGGTGGTCTGGGGTTTCCGCCCCCCCTTTTTTCCACAATCCTTGCATTCTTTTTCCTTTTTTTTTATTGCCCCCGCTTGCCTTTGTGTCTCGTCGAGGGGTCGCTGCGGAATTTCAGTATCGTTAGGCTTTCCCTTCCGTCTCCCCCCTGGTTTTTAGGTCAACTCTCACTAAGGCAACAACTTTTAAAACCCTACCAGCCAAATTCGCTTCTGTTGATTCCCCCCCCAATTTTTGGCAAGAAAAAGCTTTGGTCCCTTCTCTCTCTTTTAGTTTCCTTCCCGCTTGAGGTGCTTGAGCTTTCCTTGCGCCAATGAGAACCGTTTGACTTCCTGTTTCCCTACAAAAGCGGGGTTATCTTCCTTTACTTTCGATACCGCCGCTGCCCTTCTTGGTTTCACTTTTTTCCGATCCCCTCTGCCGCACAACCACGATACCTTTCTCCCTTCTTTAGTTCCCGATTAAGGGTCCCCTTTTGAAGGGAAGTTTTTTTGTGATTTTTCCTCTCCCTTAGTCTCGCCTTCCCCCCCTCGCATGATTAGAAGTCCCTATTCTCCTCATTTCTTTGACCACACCCGGGTTTTTCCACAACCCCATCCCTTCTATATGAATAGTCCTTTGAGGCCCCAGATTCTTTTTCAAGGACCCTTGAGCATATGCGTTTTTTGTGATTACGCAGGTGATATTTTTCAGTTCCTTTTGGCTGAGATATGA
>Ga0179593_1498962_pt1 | contig 23740 bp, 21 predicted proteins | sample CZODoug2_1_08_16_FD_185931 | JGI IMG/M metagenome (GOLD analysis project Ga0179593, IMG submission 185931) | Vadose zone soil fungal communities from Angelo Coast Range Reserve, California, USA - CZODoug2_1_08_16fungal (PacBio error correction) | ecosystem: Environmental > Terrestrial > Soil >... | reverse complement strand
GCCGCTCAGCGCGGCGCCCGGCGGCGAGCAACTCTCCTTTTTTTGCTCCTCTTTTCCCGGCGTGACTTATGGGTTGCCGGCAATCCAGCCCGTCTTCAGTCGCGATGTAGTAGAACCGCGGTGGGGTGCTTCTGTGTTCTTTGGCGCACCCTCGCCGCTCTTTTCGGTTTCTCCGATTTGACGTAGTGGGTTATGGTCCTCTCGCTCATGCCGTCCTGGATTGGCCTTAGTGTCACATTTCTAGAAACGTCATCTTTAACAATCACAGGCCCCGTGCGCAATGATATGTCCTGGCACCCGTTCTTATCTATGCAAATCGGCTCGTCTTCGGACTAACACCCCCCTTCAGTGCTTTCCGATCGATAGTGATTTCCTCGTTCCGCATCCAGTCCGTTTTATTTCAGGTTGTGCATCGTTCGACGCTCTTTCCCTATCTCCCACTTTTAGGCCTGCATCGTTAGGGCTCCTGTTTCTCTCCCCGGGTCCTTTTTCTGCCCCACTGGCACCTTTCGCCGTATTCACTGCCCCCACCCGAAAAAGTGATCGGTTGGTTCGCCACCCCCGCAGAATGTATCGACCCACCCATCCGCCTTTCCAGACTGCGTCTCCCAGGTTACTTCTTTTGTCCGCATTTCGAACTGTTCGCGCCTACTGCCTTGCTTACGCCTGTTCCCCGCAGACGTCTGAGTCATCGCCCATCCTCTACCACAGGCAACCTATGCTCCCTCTTTTTATCTCTGCCAACTGCCTCAGCTCGAACCTGCTTTTCCCCCTGTCCGTCATTCTCCCCTAGTCCAACCCGGGGATCACATTGCGACCAAATCCTTCTGCCGAGAAACTATAGTGAAATTCGGCGCCTTATTTCCCCTTTTGAGCCTTATACAGGGTTTGTTTGGGTCGGCTCGTTTTTGTGTTTTTTGTGGGTTTTCTGTTTTTTTTGGGGGGGTGGTTGGCCGGCTGAGAGTGTTGAGTACTCATAAACCCTTAGTTGTTCGGTTTAGAACTCTCACAGTCAGCGCGTCACTACGCGCATCGGCACTCACCGTTTATCGTAAAATGCCACTTCGTTAAGACAAAATGCCAGGCTCTTTATTCGCCTCTTCCCTAGCCTGCACCCTCTCCCACGTCACACTCTGTTTCTATTTTGCCTTTTGTAGTGTCTTTTTCGAACGGCCCACGGATTGTTAGGCACCCGCTTCCTCCCCCTCGCCATCAGTGGTCGACCTTCCGATAATCAACTTTGCTTTACCTTGATTCACCCCCGGTCCGATCTTTTGGGATAATTCATTGAGATATAAAGTCCACCCATACTCGTATGTCTTGCCCTGTTCCCCCGGACCTTAACGAGTGGCGATTCGCTGACCCTCTGTATCTCTACGGTCCTCTGGGCGGTCAAACCACTCTTACTCTTCTAAATGTTATCACCATCTCTTTCCTTACAATACGCTGTATCGCCATGTGGACATGTTTGTATAAACCGCGGGCGGATTATTCCTACCGCTCAGCAAAGTCTCGGCCCCCCCTACCAGGCTTATTCCCTGCGCGTTACTTTAGGCATATCTACTCTGAGTACCCCGTTTTAGCGTTCCTTCCCTCCTACTCCTCTGGTAGTACCCCAAAGTGCATCCTCCTTTCCACTCTCGCACTCCCTTCACGCCTGATGTCTTTTTCTAATTTTGATCGATGACCAACCTTCTCGCTCTTCCTCCCGCCCTAAGTCTCCTCCACCCCCTTTAGCTGTTGACTCCCTGGAACCCCTGCATCCAGCTTTGCTCCCGATGTGAAGACCAATCCAACGCCCCCTCGCTTGCCGCTATTTTTCATCTCTCCCTCCCACCGACCATGTTTTTTCGTAATCAGAGGGAGGGGGTGCAGATACCCCTCCCCGGTCCCGCCCACCGTTATTACGCAAGAGCCGCCCTTTTTTCCCCAAGGTGGGCTTAGGCAGTTTTTAAAGGGACCCCCCCGCTCCCCTAGTGGCTTTTTGTGCGTCCAAAATGGAAGTCCCCCTTCTCCCCTGCGTGTTGTTACCTTCCAACGTGCGCCCCTCCATCGCATCCGCGTATTCTATTGTCGTTTCACTTTCTAAACCATCCGCGCTGGACTTTCCTTTCCCCCCTCCTGTTGGATATGCATCCCCGCTCGAACCCCGAGACGGTGAAGCCGTCTTCGACACCTTGAGCCCGACGACAAGAGCCCCTCCCCCTCCCGCGTTGATGATTCAGTTCTTGAGTTAAACATGATCGCCTTCCTTCGTTCCCCTCGTTTGAATCTGTTTCCTCGCTACGTCTTCCTCCCCGGTTACCTCTTAACGGTTTTCTTCTAGACGGGCGTTCCCGATTCATGGTGGCCATCGAATGCTTCCGATTTTCATACATTTTTCCTTGTGCGTCCGGCTATTCTCACCTGTTATCCCCTTCTCTGCGTCCTGTGCTGCCTGCGAGCTGTTCCGCGAAGAAGGCGCCGCTATTCCCCTCGTCTTTTTCGTCCTACCCCGAGATTTTAATATATTGGTACTTTTTTTCTCCGGCGCTGTTCCCGCGACACCCGGGCCTTGATTTTCCTTTTTCTCCCCTCACATGGACGTGCAATGTTAGACCTTTGTAAAGTTGGACGCCCCTGCCGACCCCCGTTCGGCCGCACCCTTCGTTGCTCATACCCCAGTTTTCCGGAGCCGTTTGCAACCTATTAACCAACCATCTCTCCCCCCCCCCCCTGGTCTGCGCCTACCCGATCACTCTGTTTCCAAGAAGCACTACCCACAGGCTGATCGATACCTCTAACACTTACCCTCATCCCTAGGCCTGTCACCCTTACTTCGCAAACGTCCTATAGCCCTCCAGTTCCCGTCCCAGTCCGGCCTGGTTCCCTTGAGTTTTGGCATCCCCCCCTCCTTTCTCGTTCTCATTCCCTGCAGCTACGTTCTTCTGCAATTCTCCTCCCACCTTTCCATCTCTTTTTTTTGTTGAGCCTCTCTTTTGCTATTTTCCACGCGGCTTTCGCGTGCCTTTTCAGCGGCTTCCCTCTTCTGGGGGAGTCACACGTTCCCTCCTAATCCTTTCTGCACTTTTTTATGTTACGGATTATCTCCTCTTTCACCCCCCCCCCCCCCCACCCGAGTCTCCCCCCCCCCCACCCCCTAGCCCCCCACCCCCCCCCCCCCCCCCCCCCCCTCCGGTTTTGGGAGTTCCGGGGTGGGTTTTCTTATTTCTTCCTCTTTCTTGTATGAGGTATATTGGTCGCCCGGTTCTACTTCCTGATAGATGGATGTTAGATGCCTGCTCACCGGCACAGGATTTTCGCTGTCTGCGATTTTTCCTTGGGCTCCTGAACTCCCCCCTCGAATTGTTGGGTTCTTTTGGGAATGGCGTCCGCCCCGTTCCCTTCTTCCCGGTTCTGACCATTCCCCAACCTCGGGTTCGCTTTACGCGCGTCTCATTCCCCACTTTCATTCCGTCTATTGTTTAACGCCATAATAGTCCCCTTGTATGCTGTTGCATCGACGCCCCCCTTCTCCGAACTTCATCGCTGGCTACACTTGACCCGGAGCAATGAAATCGAAAATAAGGGTTATTCGACCGTCCCCTGGCAATATATTCCGATCTTGGCATTCGATTCCACCAGCTCGAGAACGCTACGCCCTCGTCTCGGCATCCATTCTCCATCCTGCCTGTCACTACTCAATGGTTCTGTCCCCTCCCCTTTCGTCGCGGTTTTTCCACTGAATAATAGATCACACTATAATATTCTCGAAGTACCAGTCCTGATATTTATAGTCCTCACTCTGATGCTCTGCAGTACTTCCACCGATGGTGTTTTTTTATTTATGTTAGGATGGCTGAAGGATGCGTTCTTCTCCGCAGAGCGATTTTTTTCCCCTTTACTTTTCATCCAGTTCACAGTTTTCCTCTGATATCAGCTAGGGGAGGACTCCAGCATCTCATTACCAATCGCTTCATGCTAGCGACATTGGGTTTGGAGCCACCTATTCCCCCCGTCTGCCCCTCACGAGGATTGTCTTACTTTGCCAAGTTTGTTGGTTCGCTTTCTTTTGTCCAGTCAGTTCAACCTGCATGGGTTAGAATCGCCTCCACCTCTCTCAGACTGCTTCCCCTTTCCTCTCCCCCCTGAGACCCCTTCTGCCCAGAGACTTGCCAGCCGCCAAACAGTAGTTGCTTCGTTTTCGTATCAAGTAACCTACTATTTCCTACGTTCGGCTCGTCCCCGCTTATGGTGTAATATTATTTTAGTTCTTTTCCCTTGGAAACCGATTTACGGGCACCCGCCTTTTCTCAAGTCGGGTCCGCGACTCTTCCCTTCTTGTGCTTTAGAGAATTACTTTTCTGTAGTGCTTCACCGTCCCCAGGCGTGATTCCCCCCATTATTTCCCACTCCGTTCACATAGTTTTCCTCCTCTAGCCTCCAGCTTGGATCATATGATTACCCGTCCCATCTCCCGCATCCCTATCCTCTTTGTCATGAGACGTGCTTAGAACTGTCTCTCGATTTCTTCCCTTCTGACCAAGCCTTCCACCGGTCATATCTCCTTTTATTTTCCTTTTAAGCTCTTTCGTTCCCTATTGCACCTAGTGTTAGCACATCTCCTATGTATGGTCACCAAGCGCACCCCCGCTTGTGTCTGCCCATCCAGGCGCGTTCCTCCCTCTGAGCGTTTTCTCCCCATGGTATTCCGTCCACCACAATTTCACCTTTCCAAACTCACGAATTACCGGATTTGAGATGTGCAAACTTGTTGACTTCGATCTTCCTCTGGAGATTGAGGTTGTCGGAGATAACCCAATATTTATTCCTTTGTATATATACCCTACGGAGTAACCCACAAGCTGACCTACACGACAGAGCCTTTTTACACGTGTTGTCACTATCGCCACTGTCCGATTTTGTCGCTCTCAGTTGCCGTCAAGGCAATAAGGGGGGTACTGTTTGTTCCTTCATTGCGTTGTATGCGTGTTTCAGGTTCACCCCCTTATTTTGGTGCGGTTCCTAGGAACACTTTGGCTCGTCCCTCTCGCTAGCCACAGTCATCCTCCCGTCCTTTCCTTGTGCTCCAGGAATTGCCCTATAGATAACTTGTCAGCCGCGATTGTCCTACCTACATTCCGGGTTTGTCATTTTCGCAGAAAATAGTTTTTCTCTGATCCCACGGCTCCACGTTGACAATATTCGCGCTGAAGAGCCGCGGTTTCACTCTCTTGGAGCTGCCTGCGCTTTTTTTCTCTCCCCTCGACAATCGGGTGACGAAGCCGGTGGTTCCTTTTTGGTTTCTATCCAGCCACGACTTCCCTCTTCTCAAATGCTGCTAAGGCGTGTTCGCTGAGTTAGTGGGAGCCGTTTCGTATCATAGAATCGACCCATCAACCCCCTCGTATGCGTACTTGCATTCAGTTGTCTAGTTTTCACTGTCTCCCCTTCTTCCGGGTTCTGCGTTTGATGAGCCGACGCCAGATCTGCAAGTTAGCAGTGTTGTTTTCTCTTTACCACACCTATTAGTTCCCGTTACGCCGGCTCCTATCCACGCCCCACGGAGGCTCTACAGTCCCACTGCCGCGGTTCCACCGCTGTCTGGACCCTGTGGATTCTTTTATCGTGGATTTGAGCCAGTAGCACGCTTTGCCCCTGCATGCCCCCCTGCTGCCGAGATTCTGGCCGACTTGCATCTCACCGTGCCGGTCCCCGGGCCCCCCTTCCTCAATGCTGAAGCCCCTTACTTAATCTCCGTCGATAGAGGTGTTCCCCATCTGAATCAGGCATTGCCTGTCCCATCCGTCTTCCTTTTCTTGCCCTCCCATCAGTTTTCCCCTGTTTGCTTTTTGTCTCTCGTGCCCTTGTCGCCCGCCCTGGTCCCAGGCTGCGGCTTGTGGATACCCACCCCACAGTAAAACTCGGGACCCCGTGATCTACTGGGTCCCGCCCCACACACCGCCCTGCCCCACGGACGTGTCGTCGTCAATTTTTTATTCTTGCCCCTAGAGAATAGGGCTTTGCGGAGGCACACATCCTCCTATGCTTTGATTTTTCTGTCACCTCTCCCCCGGCCCCCTTACACTGAGCGGTCCTGAGAGGTTATGTGTGATCTCCTCTCTCGTTTTTGTTGTTGAGAGTCTCCCCTCCGCGAAGTAAGCGGCGCGAGCGGTGCTTCCTCGATGTGGTGGCGATGTCAAGAAATCCCCAGTCCCCTGGTTTTTTTTCCGCCTCATTCAATCCCCCCGTCTGCTCTCGTGGAATTTTGTCGGACTAACCAACTATGAGTGGGTTGCTTACGGTTTGTCAACGGCGACTCTCTTCGAACCTGATTTTGTTTTCCTAACCATAGCCTTTCCCTTCCGCCGTTTTGCTTCCTTTCCCCGGCCGCTTGGCCCCCCCCCACCAGGAGAAATGCTTTCGGGCAAACTCCGCTTCTATCCTCAGTGCCGACATTTCAAACCATTATTCTGCTTCTTTCTACGTGGAATTGCGTCATAGCCGTTACAAAGCCGTTTTCTTCGTTTCCCCACTCCCGTTTGGAGATTTCTCCCCACTTGGGTCCCTCCGCCGGTGACCGCTCGTTTGACTCTTTCGAGCCCGCCCCCGTCGTTTCCTATCCCAAAAAGGAAATTATGACGTGATGTTCCAGGACCCCGCACACTATTTCTTTTTTTTCTCTTGCTTCTGCGGTTCCATAGTCCCCCGACGACTCGCCACCTAGCGCTGCAAGGACTTTGCTCCGGGTTTTTTAAGTTTGCCTGGGTACGCATCTACCCCCCTTCTTTCCCACTTCCCATCGTTCTGCACGCGCCTTTTTCTTCACGGCGTAGTGGCATAGACATTCCCGCCTTCTATAAACCACCGGAGAAAAACTTCTGTCCGAGTTTTTCGCTGTTTTGATCCACCCTCCCCCCTCGCCCTGTTTTTCAATCTCGTAATGGTGTTTCGCCACATCGGCCATCTCATGAAAGAACCTCTTCTAATTGGTTCCAACACTTTTGTATATGCCTGACTCGTTGATCCTATCCGCCGGTCAACTTCCACTTTCCCCTGTTTTTGCGGTATTTTTCCGGGTACGGAGTAATTTTTGCTCCCTCTCTTTTGCACCCTTTACCACCAAATTTTTCACCGCAGCATGAAATCTCTTTAGGCCAACTTTTCTTAACCCTCTATTCAACCCACCACTCAGATATCCTTGCCGCCCTTCTTCGATTACACGACGCAAAGACTACCCTGTTTGGGTAGATTTTGATTGACCCCCTCTGCCCCTGGTTTTCCGCAATACTCACTCAACCCCCTTTGAGTCCGAATTACCGTTTAATCTTTCTTTCTCCCCACGGGGGTCCCCGTTTACATGGGAGCTTTTTCGGCTTCGGGTACTCGTTCCCGTCGTAATTGTTATAGAACACAGCCGCAGCTATAGACTATGCCCTTACGCCTGGTAGTATTGCTTCAATCTCCTCACTTCAATTGCGCCCTTCTCTGCCCCACCCCCGTTTTGTCCCGCCTATACTAGTCCCTGCCCCCCTCTGTTGACACCTTTGCGGTACGCCGTCAATTTCGCGAGTTCATGATTCATCCATGACACCCGAGCCGTCTCTCCTCCACTTTGGCGTAGTCGCCTCTGAGCACACGATGGAGGCGCTCCAGGCAGTTACTGACTTCACACGTACGCCTTCTGGTAAGCCCTGAACGACCGGGCTCCGGGCATTCTTTTCTCTTCTCGGAACGTCAACAGACATTTTCTTAATTGCGTGTTTTTCAGTTAAAAACTACCTTTCCCTGCTCCCGCCTCTGAAGGTTCCATCCCCTCCGCGGTCGTCTGGTTCGGGTAACGGCTCTGTCGCTTTGCCCCGTTATAAACATTCGAATCGGTTCTTGTACGCCCAATTACACGAGACCCTCTACCATTTATTTTTATCTTTCCCTGCGCCACCCAACATACACACCGTCGGCACTTCATGCGTTTCTCACCCTCTTTCTTTCGACCGTGCGTCCCTGCTCCCGTCCCCCTCTGCAACGAATCGTGTCCCCACTAGCTGATGAAGCCCAGAACCACCACATGTTTAATAAGCCGGATTCAAGTTCTTTTGAAGTCCGCGGGCGTCTCTCACATTTCTCCCCAATTCCCACTTTTGTTCCCACCTCGCGCGTCGCCTCGCCCTTAACTAGTCAGCCATACTTTCATTTTTCCCCCGTTCCTCCCCTCAGCATTCCCTGGCTCCTCTACTGTGTGTCTGTCCACTGCCACTAGACAAAGATACTCATGGTTTCTTCCTTTGCCTACCTCATTGACGGTCTGCACCTGTCTATTTCGCCTTTTAATGCTCTTCAACGCATGTTCCATACTTTCTTTTCTGATGACTCGAGCGCCCCCCTCTCTTTTGGTTGTCGCCCTTCCTGAGAGTGAAAGGTTGTGTTCCCCTTCTCATGCATGGAGTTTACTCGCACTCTTTCGTTAAGGTCTCCTTGTTCTTTTTCATCCTAAATTCTAACATCTTCGCACATGCCCGCCTGCCTCTCGACAATCTCTTCAGGAGTCTTAACCCTATCTTCGACCCCAAACCCGCGGACTGGAAGGGGGGGCCTCACCTACGTATTTTCTTCCCCCTCAACTCCCAGAACCACCTTCAGGCGATCCGATACTCGTCGCTTCCCCTCTGCTACAACCCCCGGCCCCCTCAGATAGCAGTCCTCTTCTTTACGGGCAAAGGCTTTCCGTCTTCCTCCGGAACGGAGGCTTTTCTTCCACATCCCTGCACGCAGTGAACTCCAACCCGAAGCCACCTGCCGTTACACCCCTTAGACATGTCTCTCTATTGTCCTCCTTAAGTTCTCTTGATCTGCTCAGATGTCCGGACTGTGCTCCGATTTCATTTGCCTTACGGCCAGGTGATTTTGTCCCTCCCTGCCGCGCTGCTTGACTACGCCGGTCCCCTATTAATCCCTGGAGTTGCTCTTGTCGTTGGGCAGGGGTTTAGTGTTGGCGTCTTCTCCGCAGATGTCGGCCTACGTTGGGCTTCCTCGCTTCTTCTCGGATCCTTCCTTCCCGCATCCCCGTTTACCCTGCCCCAGTGTAGTCACCTTCTCTTCCTATAGAACACACAGAGGTATGCCGTAAGGCTCCAGCACTCATGTTCTACCCACGCTACTTGTTCTTATTGCTACTTTCCCCCTCTTCTCTACACATGCTTTACCTTAGATACGCCAATTCACGGCCACCTCTAGGTAGTTTCCTTTCTCTGACAACTTCAATCAGAGACCTGCCCTGAGAGGGCCGGGCGCAGCCCCTTTCCTTATACGTTGGATTCCCCTCCCCTTGACACCATGTTTTTCAATCGACGTTCACGTTCACACCCCAGAACTCTTTCCATCGTACATTATAGAGGAAGTGTCGCTTTTCACTCCCTTTGTCTCTCATTCTTCTCGATCTTCCCTTTTTTTTTTCCTCCCGTAGCTTTAAACTCTAGTTCTACTGTTTTCGCAATTTTTGAAAATCAAATAGGGCGCCCCGTATTGTAGACATCCTCTACTTCGTTATTCTACCACCCCGATCATTCCCAATGAAGCTACTGGGACCGGATCCCTTTGGCTACTTTCTCAGGAATCGGTAGTCTTGGACTTTGGCTTGTATAATCTACAGTTATGACGCATTTTATGATGTTCAATAACGTGCTTTTCCTTTCTTCTGGGTAGGTTTACCAGGTCGGTTCTCTTGCAGTTGGCGCTTAAGCTTCCCCTAGGTTTCACGCTTAGCTTCGCTGGTTTTCTGGGCTGTTCACTAAGTATGTAGGTCTTCCCAGTTTCTCCACGGTATTTTTGCGCCATGGAGTCTTCGTGTTAGTTGTAGCAGCTTCCAGGATCACTCAGTATTTGAGTGACCTTCACGGTCTTTCTGTGCCTTTGGATCTCCAAACTTCCCCGCTCCTAGCGTCCGAATGTTTTTGTCCCCCCCCCCCCCCCCTCAGACGGATCACCACAAGCTACCACTACCTTTAAGTATTACTTTCGAGTGTCGGGATTTTAAAAAGCATTCCTGTTTCAGATTCATTTCCGCCTTCATTCTGGCCTGGTTTGATCATGGTACATAAGCGTTGTTTAGGGCTGTCCTCCCCCCCTTGGACGTGACACAATATTTCCTCCCCCAAGGTGGGTTGCTCGAGATACGAGTATTGGAGTGTTCATTGAGTTTGGCGCCGCTGTTCCGGATGGTTGTGCTTTTTAATGTTCTGTGAACATTTGACACCATCTGTTTTCCTCTCTTTGGTTTATATAACCTACTCAATGCTTTGTCGTATGCTCTTTGGGGAGTTCCTTCGATGATGTACAGATGTTTTCTGCAAAGCTGGGTCCTGATGTCTCATCACGGGTCCTGGCTCATATTGTGCACGCTTCCTCCGCGTCGCTTACATGAGTTTTTCCTCAGTATCCCCCCCCTTGTGCGTCTTCTTGTGCACCCATCTTATGGCTCATGACCAACGCCCCCATCAGCCTCTTCGGGCGCTGCTAGAGGCTCCGGCTTAGACTTCCCTCCTTTTTTCTACCCGGCCCCGCTCTCTCGAAGTCCCCTGCCAAGAACCGCACAATACCGGACATGTCGTCCGCTGTACCGTCTTTAACCCGGTTCTTGGGAATCCGTCTGTGTCGCCGCGCATGGTGCCGCGTTTGCTGCGTTGGCTCTGCGAAACAATCCGTATGCGGGGTTCTTTTTATCATCCGTTTCCAAAAAATTTTTTCTTCTTTTGTCGGTGGCCTTCCTGGCTGGTCAAGAGCGTCCTACCTGGGCACACATGGGGTTTCCTAATGAAAGATGTGAATACGTGAGACTATCCCCATGTTCTTCTTTTCGTGCACCTTTTCTTTCTTCATGCCGATTCCCCCACACAGACCACACGATGCAGTCGCCCCCTACTAAAGGCCCATACAACCTGGCATTTGTAGAGCCGGGCTGGGGGGTTCTGGTTCTGCCCTTAATTTTTTCCTCCCGATGCCAAGCATCTAAATTCTGTTTGCGGATTACTAGACCCCTCGCCTTCTCTATTTGACACGTTTTTGCCCCTTTGTTGTATCCCCGACAACCATGTAGGCTTACATGTTTTCAACTACCATTCTGTGTCTAGGTGCTGACACAGTTGAAGGGTCCGATTATAAAGAATAACGCCAGAAGCTCCGTGCCCTTGGCTCTTCAGTATCTGCATGTTCTGCGTTTGCTCCTCCTCGCTGCTCTCATGATATTGCCTTTACTGTGGTCGTGTGTCCCGACTTCGACTACTGTTTCTCCTCGGACCCTCTTCGAGGCTTGCCCAGATTTATGTCTTCCATTGTCGAGAATCGCTGGCTCAGGTTGAGAGGTCGAGTGCTAAGACTATCGCCTCAGGTCGCTGGGCGCTGCCCCAGTACCATCTTCTCATTAGGGGTTGACAGATCTTTTTCTTACCACCCCGTGGACTCGGTCTCTTCTCTCAGTAGTTTACCCCCTTCCCCCGGAGTCCCGGCTCGACCGTTTCCTCCCACGTGTTATGAGAGTCAGCGCTGGACTGTATTAGCAGTCCAGCACCGGCAACCTTGCCAACACTCGTTGAGATGCCTCACGACTGATCCTCATAGTAGCTATTATAAGGACCTTTACGTATGCGTGATTCAGACATTCTAGAGTTCCACCCAGTACTTGCGCCGACGGTCCGGCTTATGTTTATTCGTTTAATCATAATTCTTCCCGAGTTTTGATTCCTCGGTGACCCTGCCTATGTTGCCGTCTGGCCCTCCCTTCTCGTCTTTCGGCAGTGTCGGATCATCCCACCCTTTTCTACTTCTAAAATCGCTACTCCCAACACCTCCTACGGATCCCACCGATACTCTTAGAGGGGCTTTCTCCAGCCCTACGTCTAGTCACCCAGACAGTAAAATCCCGGTTTATATGTACTCTCTTCCTTCACCGTGAGTTAAGAGTGCACGGATTAATTTCAGCCCATACGAGTAACCCCCCTTCCTTTCCAGGAAGTTTCTGTTTCCATTTCTTGACAATACTAGCGTTTTCACACCTTTCCTGCTAATTCGCGTCGCCTTTCTCCATGTCCCTCCCGCGGTTCACTCGACTGAGCGACGTCATTGGACTCCACATCTTCTACCGTCTCCCTCAGTCAGTGTGTGTAGACCTTTTCCAGCTTGCTACACGCGCAGGGCGCCTTCGCGGCGCCCTAGCTATCGAGGCTTTGGTGCGGTCCAATTTTTACTCCAGCCCCCCCTCCTTGATTTTCATTCCGCACTCTTTACTCTCTCGCGGTCCGTTTTGAACGTGCACAACAAAGTGCTATTTTTCTGTGGTTACTGTGGTTGTCGAACTTTCTCTCTTTGGCTCGTTTTGACGGCTTCTCCCCACGCCAGCCCTTTCCATGCGGTTCTCAGACTTTAAAGTCTTTTTTGTTTTGAATCCTACCAGAAGTGCCCGAATGAGCGGCATTCATCCGCGAAGACTCGCGTCCCGGAGTCCCCTATAGTATTCTTACCACCCCGTATGTTTTCCCGGCACATGCGAGTAGTTTTTTTCATCTCCGACCTTCCCCCCTGCCGTGCGGGTCACCAAAGACAATTTTAGATCTGACCGCACTGAAATGCAGACGCGTGGTTTCCATTCCACCACGGTTGGATCGGCTACTTCGTTTTACTCTAAGGGGAATTCTAGGCAACCACAGCCCTTCTCCCCCTTCTCTGGCACCCGTGCCCATGAAAAGTCTTTTTTTGCGGCACTTCCCCCCCTTCTCGCCCGCGTCACATAGCCCCCCCCCAACCTCCTCGCCCCACCCTCCTGCGGCCCCTTTTTTACTTGATGTCCGATTCCCATTCCTCTTTTTTCCCCACTTTACTCATTTATTTCTTGGAATGGAGCCCTGCATACTCTTCTGTCCACCAATGTTATTTTTGAGGTCTGCTGTTCTCTTCCGCCCCGATTCAAACTCAGCCCCGCAATCGAGAGTCCCTCTCTCCTGTGATCTACCTCGTCGTGCATGAGAACTCTTTCTATCTTTGTGCCAGCATTTATTTTGACATCTCTCGCTCTCACGTCGGATCTCTTCCCTGCGACAGATTGATTACGGCGTACCACCCGTCTTGTGCTGGGACCTACCCCGTTTCCCCGCCTAATTCCTACGATTTCTTCTCCTCCACTATAAACCTCTGACCCTTCACTCACCACTGTATTCCTGGGGCCGCCCCATCTTCGTTTGTGATTCCCACACTTCTCTAGCTCTTTTGGGAAGGCTTCTGAAACCTCTATATTGTCTACTCTTACTCTACAAGCCTCGCCACGGAGCGATCGACACTTGTCCCCACGAGGATTTGTCTCGCTTTGCCAAGCTTTTGGCGTTTTTTGACGTGTGGAATGTTTACCATGTTGGATGAACCGCGCGCTTGAATCCTTCTCCTGCCAATGCTTTTCACTTCCTTTTTACGATGTCCCGCATGCTACTATCAGCCCGTCTTGAACCCCGGTCGTCAGCCTGGCGAAGCTCCTGAACCAGACTTTCAGCTCGTATCATATATCTATAGTATACGTGCTCCCAACGTCTTTTTGGTTTTCCCCGGCTGTTCCGCCCATTGGTGAAGGCCACCCCATGACGGTTCACTGCTCGTGAGACTTTCTCGAACACCACCTGAGGTTAGATGTTTTTTTTTCCCACCGTCCGTCCCCCTCGAACCATCTTCTCCTTATCTACACAGTCGCCCGTCTCTGTTGCAGGGCTTGACCCTCCTGCCTTTTTTTGGTGGCTCTTTTTCATGGAATTTTCCAGTCTGCGTGTGACTACATGCCCCCCCAATTTTCCCCCTCGCCCCTCCACTTATCCTGTTTTTACGTTTCCTCCATTTTAACCATTCCTTGCCTTTCGCTCACATTCGGCGTTGTACGCTATGCTGGGTCCCTACCCCCATAGCCACCCCGAAGCCCTGCTTGACGAATGGAACTCGCCTTCCAGACCGCCACCCCCCCTGTTCAGCCTTCCCCATCTTCGATCTGGCCCATGATCGAAGTCCTTTGACTAACTCTTGATAGTCATCTTTGCGATCTACCACGTGCGCTCGTCCCATAGCCGTCCATTCTCCCCGCCGTGCTTTGTTCGCTTGTTGTTTCCTTTTTTTGACCTCCTTTTCCGTTGCCGATTACCAGGACGTTTTGAGTTGCTCTTCATATATTTCTCAAATTGTCTCCGTGCTATTATTCCATAGCCGTCTGTGTCGTTTGAGACCGCTTAGCCCCGCGATAGCTGCTGACGTTACAGAGATGTTTACAAGCTCTGTTTGACACTTCTCTTCCGGTCTCCGCACCTGATTTTTTTCCCAGGCCCGACGCCATTTGACGGTTTTTGATGGACCCCCGCTTGTACGAACTAGTTTTTCCGTTTCAGGAGCTTCACTTTCTACTAAGACCCACACGCGACAAACCATGAGCTTAGGTCCTTCTCCCTCCTGGTTATAAGACGCAGCAACCTTATCCCGCACTAGCCCCATTCATATCCCCTCAGTACTCCCAACCCTGGACCCTCCTTTTAGTTTTCCCATCTTGTCGAGGCTCCAGGGCCATTCTTCCGGGATTTGACGAGGCTGACAATCACAGCCCTTTTCCCCCCGCAGATGACGGCACCAGCGAGGATTACGTGATCTTTTTTGACTCACTTCCGACGACTTTCTCTTTCCTAGTTTTCTCCGAGATTGTCCCGCGTCCCACGACTCCGTAGTGATGCATTTTTCTCCTCAGAGGATGGGTGCTGTGCACCGCATAGTTTCGCTGAAGCCGGGTTCGGTTGGCCGCTCCGGATTGGTGACGGTTCCTTCTGCCTCGTTTCCGACGGGTAGGTTAGGGGAATGGGAAGTTTGCCTGAATGTATCGGTCCATGAAGTTTGTTTTTTCTTTATCACCCGAGCTTTTCGTTCGAAGGCTGGAGGTTTGTCTCTTTTTTGTGTCTTCAGCGACTTGGCTTTTCCAGATAGCGCCTTCTACGGGTTGTCCGGCTTAAAACCAATTCGACATTTCAAGTTTCGTGCCCTTTCCTACCATGGTTCAACTCTTCTTGATTGCGTGGCGACCCCGGAATCATTGTTGTCTTCGTTACGACGGTGAGATCAGTCCACCCCTACACCCGAATTATTCGCTCCTTTATGAAAACGCGCGAGGGGTGCTCCTTCTTTTTGTCCTCCCTCCCCCCACGGGTTCCCGTTTCGGGTGATTTGAACTCGTCATTTTTTTGTGCTTTTAATCCTTCACCATGAACCGGCCTTAGTTTCGGCCGATCCCCCCCGTCCTCCTGCACCGCTATTTGCGTTTCTCCTTTGATTTTGCTAAGTGGATCGCTTCATGTCACGGTTAGTCGAGACGCCCCCTTCCAGATCTCTCGGATTTTATGGGCTTGGATGACCACTGTGTTTTCCGCCAGCACGCGACGGTCCCCTCCTTCAGAGTCCGGGTTCAGCGATGGCTAGGGCCTCCAAGCTTTCTTTACTCGTGTGGAGACCGGTCCGGGCCGGTTCGTTTGTCCGCTTGTCCAGGACCTCACGTGGAGTTCGCTTTGCTGGAGAGTACACCCCGCGCATGGGTATTTTCTTCAACCTTTCCAGGAGCGCCCCAACGCTTTGATAGCCCCTCATTGAACTGCTGAGGTTGGGTGGTATAGGACGTTTTTTAGTTGCCGTCCGCCGTTCCCTGGTGCGGTCCTATCGCCATGTCGGTGTTTTTTTCCCCGTATCTCCCCAGAGTATGCATCCCCGCCGGCATTTACGTGCTTCCCCAGCCGTTTGTGTTGTCCCCAATCCCCATTGTTGGGTCACTTGATACTGATTGTCATGGATCCTCCACTCAGGTGCTTGTTAAGTTCGTACGGTTGACTGAGGTCTCACTTCAGGATGCGTCTCCCTCTTTGAACGAGGTAAATTTTTTTTAGAGAAGTACTTCCCAATTTGCGGCTCCCGCTGCTTTCGGAAATATTCTGGATATTCGCCTGCCCTTTGGGTAAGGCGCTCTCTCCGCCGGTATCAAAAATTTTCTAGACGAGTCCCACCTCCCCCCCCGCAATTCTTTGAACGAGGAACCCAGTGGTGGAAGATGAGACTGGTCTTCTGCTTCCCCTGTTTTTCTGGCGAGCTATGCTCTAACCCCATCCTTTTTACCGGTTTTTCATCCTCCCGTGTTTAGATCGTCGCGGGATTAAACTCCAAGGCAGGCCCTAAGTTACTGTTTCCAGGTTTTGTTTTCCGTCATCGGATATTCCCCATGATAGTGCCCGATGGTCTTGTCGTGGTTACCGTTTTTGACCGGTTCTCTCCTCTCGAAAAGTCAGTCGCCGTCTCCCCCGGGCCGCCACCAGGGCTTGCGGTGATTGCTAATATCTTGCGCCGAGATGTTGCATCCTACATTCCTGTGAGGATAGACGATGGGTTATTTGGCTTGGCTTTTGTCTCTCTCCCCATGACAGTTGAATAACCTACCGTTTTCGCTATTGGCCGTTGTGTCTTCGGTTTCCTCTCTCGCCGAAACCGGGCAAAGTTGTGCCCCTTTGATCAGCCTCTGTTGTTCTGTAATCAGTTTTGATCGGTTTTAAGTGTGTTCATTTTTCGCTCCCCTTTTTTTTTCTTCTCTGGAACCATCTCAAATGGGCGCATTGCGTTTCGGCCTGGTCGATTTTTTCTGACTTGACGTACCTCTTGGTCCTGCGGGCGACCGCTGCAGACGATTTTAAGGGGCTTTTTTCGCCACCAGACCTATTCTGGGGGGACTCAGAAGTTCCCACCGTTGCTTGGCTCGAATTCTTTAGCCCAGAGGGTCCCCCGGCTTCATCCCTCCCAGTGGCGTTTTGAGGACCGTGGAGTGTCTTGAGACATGTTTTTACACCGCCTTGCATCTTGCAGGTCCTCTAGTTCTGTTTCACCCAGACTTTTGTTAACGTCGACCTATCATGGACTCGCCTTCGATAGAATTGTCAGTCTTCCCCATCTTCCTGCTGTTCTTGCATCGTGACTTTCCCAGTAGAGCTTGTACCCGCCCTCCGGGTGGTCCTTTTATCCACAAACACTCGGTTCACCATCTGGAGTAGAGTGTTTAGCAACACGGAACCCACCGCCCACGTTGGTCGAATACAACGACGCCCTCGAGATCGACGTTGCTTAACACGGCCTAAACGAGTTTTTGTCTTTTTTTATTCCGCCCCTGTCACGCGCGATCGCTTTGCTGGAGCCCTTTTCTTCCTTTTTCCTCTTGTTGTTGAGAGAGACACAGACGCGTCTCAGGTAGCGAATCGCTTATTGTGCGCTCTTTCCAAATCAAGCCTCGGCTTTCCTTTGTTTGCCTTAGTGATGATGTCTTGACCTCTTTTTGTGACCCCTTCCTTTTTTTTTGAGACCGTTCCGTCTCGGGTCTCGCTTTTGACCCCTTTTGTTGTCCCTCCTGCCGGTCACGAGTTTTGCGGAAGGCACGACGGAAAATCCTTACTTATTGGTCCCTGCACCCGACTCCGTATATCGCAAGTGAGCCTAGTGATCTTCAGAGTTCACCCGGGATCCGTTTACATGTTTTATTCTTTTCGCCGATGCCAGTCGGGTTTCGGTCTGTTACAATCTCTTGGTCTGACCCACTCCTGCGAGGTGTGACAGCGAGGTGGTCCTCCTTCTTCCTGGCCCACGTTGCGTTTCCCCAACTTAATATGTGCGGGCTTTCTGCACCTGAAAGTTCTGTTTGACCCGCAGGCGTCCGTTAACCACCTCGACCAAGCCCCTTGAGACCCGCCTGTTCTGGGTGAAAGATGTGTTCTTCGCTCTTCCCCATAAGTTCGCGCGCGACACGGACTGGTCCTGACAGGGAGGTTTGAGCCCTTAGTCATCGTCTGCTCCCCCCCCCAGGGGACACCACCTTGTTTTATTCGATCGCCCAACCGATTTCAACTTCCGCATAGCCTCGAGTTCCGATTTGATTCGATCACATTTCCCTAAGTGGTGATCAAGGAGGTTCCTACTACGCCCCTCTGTCTTATTCCGTTTCCTTTGATCCTTTTTAATACACTATACCATGACCGGTTTTTCCCGGCCCCCCCCCCCCGACGGTACTTGACTTTGATCGCTCGGCATACCGTTCACAGATAGCAGCCCATCTCGGCACTACCCAATTAATGAAGGTTTCCCCAAACCCCCCCCCCCACCTACCCGTATTCTGCCGGACATTACCTATTAGATTGTCCCCTTTTCTATATCTGTGGGCATTCGGCGTTTTCTTTTAACCAAACCCCCTACATATGTTTGATCGCCACCGCCCCAATCAGCCCCAGCGTTCAGGCTGGCTCCGCGCAAGTTCAGTAGGCCAACCCCCTACGCCCAACCTTGGGTTTTCAAGGCTCTTTTGGTATCTTGGGCGGTGCGTCGGGAAGGGAGGAGGACATGTGGGAGCCAGTCGTCTCCCTCCGATCCCTTCCTTCCGCCAATATTTGGGCTTTTATCCGATTTAGCACTCATGACCCTCTTGGATAGTATACCTTCGCCAGCTCCCGGTCCGTCAGACTCCCAAGTTGCGGATCTCATGTCATCGACTTCAAGACCAGTTACCCCTCCCTCCTCATCCTTGAATCCCCGGTGGTTGCGAGTGGGGACCGGTCTCCACGGCTTTTGAAGAAATACAAGTTTTGGGTCCGCGGCTCACTGTTTCAATCTCGAACGAACACCGCCTGCCTACAGATGGTGTCCGCTTCCCGCCCCCAACTACACTGTTCTAAATTTAACCTCTGCATGCTAGTTGCGCTTTCTCCACACGCGCTTTTGGATTGACGGATATGTTTCCTCATTGCTTTTTTCATTGTTGGAGCAACCATCCAGCGACCATTCGTCTCTGGCACGGCCACCGACTCTACTTTCCGGATTTTATGAAGTCCGGCTTCTTTCGCTACCCTCCGCACCCAGACCATGATGACCTGGAACTCGCCTGATTTCCTCGCCAACCTGTGCATCCAGCCGCTCATCTCGACTACATGATCCCTACGGGTTCTACCTCCTCTGCTTCCCTTTTTCCCAGAGCCGTCGTCATTCGCAAGGTTTTTTTCCATTTCGCTCCCAGGAGTAGCTTTTCCGAGTTGGTTGTCATCTATGGAAAGTATCGGGCTGTTTTCATGGCCGGATTTGAGCCAGGCATACGCTTCAATATCGCTTCCTTTCTAGCGTGTTGTCATTGACTACACGCGTAGCTTTCGTTTCTTATCGGGGTAAATTTCTTTTCTTTTGACATTTACTCGCGCCGAACGATTGATTCTTCTTGGTGTTTACCTTCCAGCAAAGTTGGAACGGGTTGAATGTCCCTCCGTGCCCCCTTCCCGGACGTTCTCAAAAAACGATTGAAGTTTAGGTTCCGGCCCCCCCCCTATTAGTCCGCAAGACCCAACACGAGCCCCTTTTTAGGCAATTTCTTAAGTACGTACGCACCCCTTTCCTTTTAATGATACTGCCCAATTCACCTAATCATTGCTCCTACCCTCCCTTTCCCCCCGCAGTAATCCGCAGCCTTAGCTATCCGACCGCTAAAGTTTAAAGGGTAAGGCTCCCTTTTGTCCCGGAACTGGATTTCTTGTGTTTTTTTTTCCATCACACATTCATCTTCCCCCTCTCCCATTGACAAGGATTCAAACTGGCTCGGCTCCGACTAATCTGTTTGACTTGTCCGACGACCCCCCATCCTATTCCTACTCCATTTGTTTTGAGTTTCTTACGGACTTTTGATCCCTGTTTGGCTTCCCTTTTGTAATGCCTTTCGGCGGGCATTTGTTCCCACCGCTTGCGTTTTCGGAAGCTTTTTCCTAGCCGTCCGACTGGGCAGGATATATGCGGTTTCTTCGGTCTTTGGTGACGATGTTGAGTTTTTAAGTTTTTCGTAGATCTGATTCGCCTTTAAGGTTGTTACTTACTTGAGCACGAGCGATCGTCCCCTAGTTCTCTCGTAGGTTCCCCGGATGGTTCTCAGTTTTTCTTGTGCCTTCCCCGGCAACTTTGCCTTTACTTTACCTTGCATATCAGGGCCTTCGGGGTCCGCTCTTCCCTCCCACCTCAAATTTGCCGGCGAGGACTGAAACCCCAAATCTTTTGAGTCGGAGGTACTCTCCCGGACCACAACACTCTCTCCACAGACCTTCTCGTATGTACCTGTTTTTTATTCCGCTCTCGCTTGTGGGATCCCGTTTCGTGCACCACGCATGCCCTCTTTAGCAGAGAGAGCAATTTTGCAAGCGTTTAAATATGTCTCACTCCCCTTTCCTGTCCTCTCACCCGCGTTCGTAATGGTTAGATTCCACCGCTCCAGCTTAAGCTTGTCGGTCCCTTACCATGTAACCTCTGCGCCTCAGTCTTGCCTTTTTCCGTCTGGTAGTCGCTTTTACTTTTGGTCCTATTATTTCTCGGAGACCCCGCTCGATGCATTATTCTTCTCGACGCTTTGCGGCTGTCGACAAGGTTTTCTTTCGGGTTTTCTCGAATTTTCCTTCGTTCCTCATGGATTGGTTGCATTCTTGATTGCTTGAGCGTGTGGAGCTCCAAGTTTTATTTTTCCTCCCATAACGCTTTGTTGGAGCTCCGAAGCTCTTTCTTTTCTTTATCCGTGCCAGGCCCGAACTTTGAGGGTTTTGCCTTGTTGCCTTAAGCCCTCGCTGGTGGCCTGTTTATTCCACACCGACAGAGTCCCCCGTGCCCCCGCACCCTCTCGACTCTATCCCCTCCCCCGACGCGCTTCTTTTCTTGCGTACCCTTTTTGTATGTTTTCCTTGACGTAAGAGTACGGGCATCCCCATTCGCACACCCGGTTCCTGGTGTTTTTTTCTCTCTCTCCAATTTTAAGCCGGCGCGCGGTCTTTTAGTGTTTCCCCTCTATTCTTTCTCCCTTCCCCCATTTTCCCCAGTCGGTGCTCCTTCTGATAGCTCCTTAGGTTACGCAAGCCTTGGCTTGCCCTGTCGTTTCCTTCTGAGGCTTGCGCCGTCTGCTTAGGCTGACCGTCTTTCAAGCGTGTCTGCTATTCTTACCCAGTCGGCAGGATGTTTCCGCTCTTCTGGAACAATACAGCTTTTTGTACGTCATGTCGGATTCCTCCTCCGGCGGGTTTATACCAAGGGGTTGAAGGCCCTTTTTCCAAATGCCCTTTCCTGTCCAGAGTCGGTCTCCCCCCACACTGTTTTAGACGATGACGGTCTGTGATCGCCTTCGATGGAGATTGACCGGGTGGTGCGATACCAATCACTCTCTTAGGCCGTGTTTTCATCACGATTTTCCCATCCCCTCCCTCCAGGTCTGTTCGCGGTTTGCTTTGATTTTCTCGCCGTTGCCCTCTCAGGACCGCTTGATTTTTGTTTTGTCATGCGCTTGAGTGTTAGCTGCCGCTTTCTGCCTTCTTTTGAACGTTTTCTGATTTTCCGGCAACAGCGCTTTGCCCCAGTACTTACGTTATCCCCTGGCCGCACCGTTTGTCTTCCTTGCAGGGCGTAATTCGATTCGCGTCAGTCCCTTACATTCCTTGCTTTGCGGATGCCCACGATTGTTCTGCTCCCCGGTTTCGATGTGCGCCTCACTGCCGACCTTTGGCACCTTCTTTGTCTCAGTTTTATGTTTTGTTGGGACGATCTCATTTAAACCCAGATAGAAGGGCCACTGGGTGGAAATGCAGATTGGATTCCGATGCTCCCCCTCCGCGCTTTCTGGATCCGGCGGAAGCGTGTGAGTCCTTGTTTTGCTTACGTATTTTTTCCGATGGTCCCATCTACTGCAGGCGTCAGGCACGGTTGTTCGCGTTTTGCGGCGTCGGTTCGTTCGACCTCTTAGCCCTAAGGTTTTTTTTCAGTTGTTAGTTACCCGGCTTGCGACATTGCTGAAGCACACGTTTTATTTGAGAAGCCTATTTTTTTACTCCGCGTTCTCCCCGGCTGGGCTCCCCAGTTGCTGTCGCTTTCCTGTCCTTTGTAGCCTTTCCGCCCGACAATCATTTGCTCGACTGCCATTTTGCCAAGGGAAATCCCAGAAGTGGTTGCGTACGACCCTAGCGACTCGTACTTTCCCTATTCTCCTTGGCTGATATCGCGGCACGGGTTCCTTTATTTCGTGTTCTCAGCGCGTCGCCCCCCCTATCCGGCTAGGAGTGGCTTCTCCCACACCATCCGTGTCGCCACGAGTGCCCGGGTTCGACCCACACCGCCTTTCAAACGGCGTTGGTTCAACAATTTAGAACAGGCCTTTCTTCCTCGTGTCTTCCACCCCCACAGGTGGAAAGCCTTATTTTCTGTACATCTTGCCCCAGGCCATCGATTCCTTCCGGCTGCGCGTTGTTTTATCTTTTTTCTTTTTCCCTACTCCGTGTTTTTTTGCTTACAGCCCGTTCCTCCCCCCCTGTCGGCCCCTGACGCAGTTAATCTCGCTTGTGTCCCTCAAACCCATTCCTCGCTTTCCTTTTTTCCGGTTTTTTATTTCTGGCGGAGTGTAGTCTGCACAGTGTCGGTGGGTTCTTCGGTGTTCTTAAGACTTTTTTTCGACGATTTTGCGAGTTTTTGTATCCGCTTCAGCATTTCCACCGATCGGTGCCCCCACTTTTTCCTTCTGAATGTTCACTCGGGTGATCGTGCTTACTTATGGTCGGCAACCCGCCGCTATCGCCAAGTATTGTTGTCCCCTCAGTGATAGTCTGCCGTGCCCTCCTTTCTGGGCGTGCCCCTTGGTCCCCTCTTCGAGATTTTATCTCGATAGGCTTTTTTAGGGGTTGCTCACCAACCCTAAACGTGGATCGCGGCTCATGGTATGGCCTTTGCCTGGTTCCCCCCACCCACACGTGTCGTTTCAGTTTTTACTCGCGAGCCCTCCCCAGTTCTTTTAGCCCCCAACGAATATTCTTTTCGTCCCTTAAGCTTTCTCTGCTTCTTCCTTCCGAGGTACCCCGCCCCGCTTCGACAAATCCCCACTGCTTCTCCCCCCCAGTTTTCGATGGGTTACCATACCAACTGACTTCAGATTCAGCCGATCCTGTCCACGCGCGGTGGCTGCCTACGATTGAGATAACCATGGTCACAACATGCTTTGCCGATTTTCGTTTGGTCGATTAACCATTCATCCCCTGCTTCTTTTTTAGTGTCCCCTGGCTCTTTCCTGATTCCCTCGGACCATCGAGTCTTAAGTTTCATCCGAAGCCACCGGACATTTCTTCTCTACCCCTTCTTCTCCGTCTCCAATTCCGGTGGCGGCATGTTTTCTGTACTGAATCTGTCTTTAGAGGCTCGGAAAATGTTCCACCCGACTGCCCCCTCAGACCTCTCTGTCACTTCACGGAGTCCTCGCGTTCTTCAAACACCCCAATTGAACTTACGGAGTTACCCACCCTGTCCGCATTTTCACCTATTTGCAGCATGTCTCCTTAACCACGCGACCGGAATCGCTTTGTGAATGCTTCTTTTACACCCTTTTCCCCATACGGATCGTCACTACCTCCTCACCGCACAGAAAGGAAGGAGAGATTGTTCACATCATCTTCTCCACCGGGGTTTTCCTTTTCCTGAATCAGAATGGTTAAGGGGACGGGTGGCTTTAGTCCGGTAACAACGGCGAAACGCCCCCGAGCGCCAAGACAAGCAGTTCCGTGCGCGCTCCGGACTTTCGACTCCCCTCCTCTGGACTAGACTCCCGTTGACCTTTGCAGGTCAGCCTTAAGCTGAGAGAATCCTTCCGCCCCTTCACCTTCAAGCCCCACGGCTGCTTCAGTTCTCAGGACGATTC
>Ga0179593_1496775_pt1 | contig 23741 bp, 39 predicted proteins | sample CZODoug2_1_08_16_FD_185931 | JGI IMG/M metagenome (GOLD analysis project Ga0179593, IMG submission 185931) | Vadose zone soil fungal communities from Angelo Coast Range Reserve, California, USA - CZODoug2_1_08_16fungal (PacBio error correction) | ecosystem: Environmental > Terrestrial > Soil >... | reverse complement strand
TTTAAATTTCTGCAGTTTTTTTGTTTTTTTTTTCCCCCTTTTACCCTGCCCCAACTGACCCCACTTTTTTCCCTTGGGTTTTCCCTTTCTGGATAACCGGAGCGGGTTCGTTTTGCGTGCCTACAAACTCTGGTTTTGCTTTTTTTTTTTCCCCTCTGGTTCCCCGCGGGTTGCTCCCCCTTCTGACCCCCCCCATGATGTTTCAGTGGTCTCTGTCCCTTTTTTTCGTGTGACGTTCTTCACCCCTCAGCTGGGAACTTACAGTTTCTTTTTTTTAAGTGCTCGGGACCCCATTACTTTTGTGACCACCTCCTTAAGTCCCCAGATGTCCCTTCACTTTTTTTTGTGCGCGTGCTGTGGTTTCGACTTTTTCGCCCCATGTCGCGCGTTGCCCCCATTTTTCTTTTTTTTTTCCCCCGTCACCACAACAAATATGTGGTTCCCCCCACCAGTGGCTCCGTTGTGAAAGTTGAAGTTCAAAGTTTCGCTTCCCCCCCGTTTTTCCTTTCCATTTGCTTACTGTCTGTTTTCCCGTTGGTTTGTTTTTCCCCCCTTTGGGGCCCGTTTGTGCCTTTTCCCCCAAATTGGGTTTCCCGTTCCCCCTTTAGTTTTATTTTGCATGATCTCCGGCCCTCTTCTTTTCCTTGTTTTTGGTCCGTGCTGGGTCTCCCATTACTCCCCCTTCCAAAATCCCCGTTGTTGCTTTTGTCTTGTCCCCTTTAGTTTTTCCCCTTTTCTGGAACGCCTTTGTCATTTTCGCGTTGTCAGGCCCCCCTTTTCCCCCCGATTATTTCCGGCGTGTTTCTGGTGTTTTTTTTTTCCCGATCGAGCGAGTGGCCCCCCACGTCCATTTCTGTTGGGTTTTTTGGCCATCGTTCCTTTTGAAGAACCTTTTTTTTTTTTTACTGGTCTTGTTCCATCGGATCCCTCTGCCGTACCCCCCTGGCGCCCTTTCTGATTGGGTGATGTATTTGCTTTTTGATTTCTTTTTCTGTTTTTAACGGAGGTTGCCTTTTTTTTTTTTTTTTCACGAACGCACCGCGAATGTTTATCCCCTGGTTCTTTAAGTCGAGGGCGGGCGGGTTTTTACCTCTTTGTGTTCTTCTTTACCCCGTTGTCGCCTGGCCCCCCCCCTTTGTCTCCTGTCTTCTCCACACCCTTTTCCGGAGTCCCTCCCTCCCTTACCCCAAGCGTTTGGTTAGCCGTTTTCCATCCTTTTTTTTGCCCCCCCTTTGAAAACCACTGGGTTTTTTTCCTCCCCGTGCGGAGGTAATTGGAACATTGCCCTTTTATTTTTCTCCTATCTTATTACGTCCATTTTTTGCCACATTTTTGTTTTGCGGCGGGAAAACCTCCCGAATTATGGCCCCCGGCCTTCCTTAATATCCTGTTCTTCACCTGTTACGACTATCTCAGCCGTGTCCTGTTGTTTCCCCACCCCATTCTTCTTGTTTTTGTCTGGCAGTCAACTTGACGACCCTTTTTTCTTCCCCCTTTCCTGTGTTTTCCCCCAAAATATCTTTTTTTTTTTTTCGCCCTTGTGGCAAATGCGGCGATTGTTTTCCCCCTTTGCCGTATTTTTCCCCGGTTGTGCCTGGGCCACCCCGTTTTTGACTCTTTCCCCCTTTTTTTTGGTTTTTAATTGCGGACCGCGCGTTTGTTCAAGTTTTTTTTTTCCCACCAGTGTGAGTGATGAAATCGCGGTGTGTGACCAACGTTTAGCTTTTTTTTTTTTTTTTTTTTGACGTTTTTTCCGAACCGGTTTCCAATTCCCCTTCTTTTGCCTTAAAGGGTTCCCGTTTTGCCCTTTTCCCTTTCATGCCCTCCCTGCGTCTTCAAATCCCTGTTTGCGCGTTCCCCCATCCAACCAATCTCCCCATTGTCGCCTCATATCGGTCCTTCTCTTACACCAACAACCACATTTTATAATCCAGCCTTCCCACCTAGTCTTTTTACCCCACCCGTCAACTACCTCTAAAGTTTTACTACGCCGTTCATTTTTTTTTTTTTTTTTGGAACTTGTTACGTACTTTTTACCATTCCCCTCTCTCTCCTTTTTCATTTGCGCTACGTTTTACTAGATTTTCCATTTTTCCCTTTCCCAAGGTGGCGGGCCCTGGTTTCCACGTTTTCCACTTCTTCGTTGATGTTTCCTTTTTTCCTCCTCGAATAATTGAAGTTTTTATCTTGATTTTCACCTACCTTCCCGGCAGCTTGTTCTGCTGTCCTTACCTTCCCTGAGATTAGTTTTGGTCTTTTTTCCTTTGCGGGAGGGCCCGTTTGTTTTTTTTTACCATTCCCAAATGGGCCTAGTCTTTTAATCTGGGCGTTTCCTTTGGTTTTTAGGCCTGTTTTTTTCACCTTCACGCTATTTTCGACGCTGCCTTTTCGCTGTGGTAAGTAAGTCAACGTTTTGCTTTTCCCGGCGGGATTGTTTTTTTCGACGTTGGTTTTTTTTTTTCCCTCTCATCCCCCTTATTTGGTGTCTTCCCCCCCCCCTATTTTTTTTGAAGTTTTTCCCAGCTTTTGTGCCCTTTCACGGTTTTCGGCCTACCCCCCCCCCTGCTACTCTTCAGTCGTTCTACCGTCCTTTCCCGACGGATGAATTGATTTGTTTGTTGCTTTTTTCCGATTTCGACCCGCACTCCATTTTTCCCCCCATTTACCATTTTTTCCATCTGTTTTGTTTTTCTTTTGGTATTGTCCGTTTTCCCCCCAACCCCCCCCCCCGTCTCTAGCACAGTGGCAGTACTCTTTTACTTTCCAAATCCAGCGGCTTTTGGTTTCTTTTTTTTTCCTATTTTGTGTGCCACCCTGGTTTTTGCCGGTTTTTTTTTGTTTTTTCTCTTCCCCGATCTGCGTGGGCTGTCCGCCATCCTTTTTTTTTTTCCCCCCCATATAACGCCCCTTTTGTTTGACGCTGGCCTCCCCAGTTTTTTGGTTGAGAGTTTCTTACCCTGTTTTTTACTGATTACTTTTTTATTGGGCCCCCCCCCTTGGCTAAACCCCCTCCTCCTCCCTTGGTTGTTGTTTTTTTTTTTTTTTTCCCCTCCTATGCCTGGGAAGCATTTTGACTACTTTTCTGTCGGGCCGGTTTTTTTTTTTTGCCCAGCTGTTTGGTGTTCTTCCCTCTTTGAGCCTTTTGTTTATGAAATTTTCCCAATTCCTAGTCCGTCCCCCGTCGCGTGCCGGTTTCCTTTTTTTTGGCTTTTTTTTTTTTTCCCCCTTTTTGCCCTTTCATTATCTGAGCGTTTTTCTTTGGTTTTTTTTTCTTTGCGCGCAGTCCCTTTGTTGTATGTTTTTTTCCCAACCCTGCCACCGTTCCTTGCCCCTTTTATCCGGACGTATTTATCTGTTTGAACCTTCTTTTTTCGCCCTGTCCTTTTTCGTGGTCGCGTTAACCCATTCCCTTGTCTTTTTTTTTTTTGTTTTCATTTTTTTTTCGTGTGGTTTCCTATCTGGTTCCCTTTTTTTTTGCCCCCCCCTTCCCCAAATCGTCGGTGTTCTTTCGTCCCGCTTCATTCTTTTTCCACACGCACGGCCCTTTCCTCCTTTTTAATGTTCGTTTTCCAGAGCCCTTTTTGTTTTCCTTTTTTCTTGGAATTTGTGCGGCCTTTTTTTTGCTTGTTCTCTTCACTCGGAACATATTCCGGTTCTGGGCGGCTTTCCAATTTTTTTCCTGGTCACTTTCTTCCCTCCTTGTTTTTTCTGTAGCGCCCTGTAGAATCCAGTTTGCGGAAATCCCCCGTTTTTACCCGACGGCCATATATGTTTTCCCTCTTCTCAACCCCAAACAGCTCCCCACCCAAACCAAAACAGGTCACCTATCCAGGTCATCTTCCCCCCATTTTTGCGGGCTTTAACCTTACAACTAGCTTTCACTTCCTGGTTTTCGGATCCTGTTACAAGAATTTTTTTTCCTTTTTGGGGGTTTCCACCCGCTTTCCCAAATTGCCTTCGTTACCTCTACTTTTTTTTTCGCGCCTTGCTAGGAGATTTTTGTTTTTCCACAAACAAAACCTTTCAAACCGGTGCCCCTTTCTGCTATCAAAGCGGTCTAAATTCTTTAATTTCGTTCCCTTGCCCCCTCGTTTTCTTTATCCATTGATGGGCCGCCCTTCACTTCCGCAAGTTCGCTCCCCCTTTTTCGGGTTTGTGGGGCCCCCCTACCCCCGTCCCCCACGCTCACCGATAATTTTGCTGCTGTTCGGGCCAGTTTTTTTTTTTTGAACCCCCATCAGGGGACCGGGCTGGAACTTTGCCCCACCCTTTACACATCTCCTTTCCCCCTTGAAGATTTGAAGACCCCCCCCCCCTCATTTTTCGTGCCCCCCCAAAAGCGAGCAAGACCAACTTCCCCCCCCCCCCTTAGCAAATTTTTCGCAGTTTGGCGACCCTTTTCCTGCCCACCTCTTGGTGACGGTGTATTTTCACCTCCTTTTTGGGTCCCATCATTACCCAAACTTTTTTCAATTCTCCTTTATTTTCCCAACCGTCCTTTCCCTGCCCTTTTTTCTTCCATTTCCTGTGGCGGCCCGCCAATTTTCCGGTAGATTCCCCTTTTCAGTATGGTTTCTTACAAGCCAAGACACCCCCTCCCTGGTCTTTTTCTTTTTTTTATCAACGTTTTTTTGGTTTTTCCCGGTGGCAACCCCAATCAGCAGGTTCGCCAGAGAGAGAATCGATAACAACACCCCTGGCTTATACCATCAGTTTGGCGGACTTTCCGGTTATGGTACACCCACAGGTAAGGCTGGCACCCTCTAGACGCCTTTTTTGCTGGACGACACTTGCCGGCACAAAATTTTTATTTTACACCCACACACCCGACAACCGCTTTTTCAGATTGGTTGCTCTTCCGTACCTTTTTTTCACCAAGTTTGCCTGCGCTCCGGGTTCTAAACTAGATGTACTCCCTTTTTTTAAGGTCCACTGTCCGCCGTACCCTATCGTAAGGTTGACATACTTCCCCCCCTTCGTGTTAGTTCTCCCAATTATATTGTCCTTTGGGTCCCGCTTTAGCCGGACTACCCGAGTCACCTCGCATGCGACTCCGTTAAGACCATGCACCCAGAGAAGGACCCCAGTCCTCTCTCTGTCCCCGAATTTCTCCCTTTTGTTTGTCTGGGCGCCCCCCTTTTGTGCTTCGGTTTTTTTTTTTTTGGGGCTTTTCCCCCCCACTTCCCGTTCTTTTTTACTTTGTTTTGTTCTCCCCCCAACCACTGACGCACCACCCAACTTTTAGCGCACCCCGCACTACCATTAGCTTTACATTTTCCACAATGGTAAGTGCCATGCTTAGAGCCCGGCATGACGCTTCCCTCCGGCTTGGAAGCCAGGACGGGTCCCGCTGTTACCCTACTAGCACCAAAGGGCCCCAGTCCTATCCTCCAGATTCAAAGAAAGACTGTGTATTGATACACCCCCGTATTACCCCCCCCAAAGACGGCGGTCCCCTCTTTTTTGTGAAAACGAATGCGCAACCCTCTTTCTCTCAGATTGCCTGGGTTTCTCGCCCGTCTGTTTTTAATTTTTTCTTTCCCCCCGGAACCGGACCCTGGTTTCTTTCTGCGTCCCATATCGTGTTGTTTCGGCAAGAACCCCAGAACACCCCCCGCCCCTCTTAGGATGTGTGCAACTCACCCAAATCTGTACCCGTTGGCAAGGGCGGTAGGCCACGGCGCGCGTGGAAAACAGTGCCCCGAGCAAGGGGATGCGCACACACCCCGACTAAGCTGAGATAATCCCTGTCTCAGTTCGTGTTTGTCACTTTGAACGTACGGTTTCGGGGGAAAACAGATGTTTACCCCCCCCCCTCTACAGAGAGGGCGAGATCGGCCCTGCAACGGCTCCTTTTTTCGTGTCCAATTGTTTTTACTGTTAAGGCTCCCCTGCTTCTTCCTTTCCCCAGTAGTGTTGTTCCACCGTTTGGGGTATTACTTTTACCCCCCCAGACGCGTTTTGCTTTTTCCGGACCGTATAGTGTGGTGTCACGTCAGCGTTTCTATATTGGAAAAAAGCGTGCCTGTTTGGCATGTATCCCAACCTTTTAGAGCGCCCCCCGGTTTGTTTTTTGTAGACCCCCGGAAAAGAGGAGACCAGAACCCGCCAAACGGGGAAACCCCCACCCCCTTTTTCTCCCCCCCCTTTCGCCCTTCGTGGTAACTTGAAGTTTGCTCTGACCGAAAAGAAAAATTGGGTAGACTGGAACATTCCCCTGGCTTCCGCTTAGACCATTTTTAGCGTTTCACGATGCGGAACGGGGAAGTCAGTTGGTGGTTGCACGTTTTTTCGTTTTAGTTTCAAGACAGCTTGAGTTTCTAGCCCGTTGGTCGCACACAAAGGCAGTAGTACATCCACAGATTCCTCCCGTTCTTATTCGCCTACGCCCAAAACTTATTTTTTTCCGTTGACTTCTTCTCCCCCTCTTCCCTTCTCCCCTTATTGCCAACCAGGGCTTACCGGGAAAGGTCGGCGGATACTACCAGTGGCGGTGCGACCAGACCCCCCACAACGAAAATCGCCGACGAGCAAATGTCCCCTTTTTTTTTTTTTTTCGTTTTTCGCGATATTTTATGACAACTGCATTGCCGCAATGGGCGGTACCAGTTGGGAATTTCCGCCGCAACTCAAACCACATTTTCCCCCATTCCTTTTTTGTTCCGTCGTCTCTTGCTGAACGTACCCCCCCAGTTTCCGGCAATCTCCAGGACGATTGCATAAGGCACCCTCCCGTCTTACTGGCAAAATGATATGCATCCCCTCCCCGGGGGTCCCCCCCTCCCTGAAAGTCCAGTGGCGTAGACATTTCGCATGCAAAGGGGGGCTCCCCACCTTTTTCCATGTTATCAAATCGTCCCGGTTTGCCCCAGCGCTTTTCTTTGCTTTACTTGTCCCCTTTAGCTTGAAAACGGATTGCCTCCAGTTTCCCAGTGGGCTTGTGTCGTATTTTTTTCCCTTGGACTTTGCACAGTACTGTTTTCTTACTTCCGGCTAGGACAGACTACGTTGATTTTTTTTTTTTCCTGGCCCCCACGCGTCTGTGGATATGTGGTAACCTTTTGGCACAGGGGAGTAGACCGGCGGAGTTTCCGGGCCCACCCCCAGTTCCTTTAACAGGGGCAAAATTAGTTTCCCGTTTATCCCGTGTTTAGCTGGATTCTTAGTTTCGTTCGATTCCAGAGTCTGGAGTAAGTAACTGGCTCCCCAAAACGGCGGCTCCCCCCCGCACCTGCCTTGATAGGCCCTAGAGCAACCCCCCCCCATCTTTTTAAAGTTACCGGTTCTTTTCTTTTGCATGGGCCACTTTCCTTGGATGGGCCCCCCCTCCCATGGGTTTTGATGAGTAACAAGAATGCCTACATTTTCCGCCTTACCAGTACTGTTTGTTGTTCTAAAAAAACGTTTGTTTCGGTGTCTCAGCTGTTCTTGACCCCAAGTGGCGTCTTTTTTATCCACTACGGTTTTTTTTCCTTGCCAGCCCCCCCGCAAAGTGTTTCCCCCTTCACCAATCCCTGCTTTTCTTCTTTCCTTAAGTTTCCTTCACCCCCCCCTCCCATTTCACAGCGGCCTTCCCCTGAGGGTCAATCCCTCCGTTTTTTTTTTTCAAGCCGAAGCGCAACCCCATTTTCCCCCCGTCCACGACTAGTCAACCCCCAGTGCTCACGTACTTTGTGTCTTTCGGCACAAAATCCCCATTCCCCCACCCCCTTTTGGCCGGCGTTTTTTCGCCCCCCCCCCCCCCTCTAAACGCCTCCCGCCGTGGCACAGTTTCAAGCCATCGTTTTTTTTTCAAAACGCCATCTTTCCAGTGTTTTTTCTTGATTGCATCCTTTTTTGACCTGCCGCCCCTCTCCCATATTTACCCACACACCAGGTCTTTCTTTTTGGTTACGCTTCCGTCTGTGGACTTTCAAACTTTTTTGTCATTTTCGGATGCGTGGTCCGGCCCTTTTGATTCCCCCCCCCCCCGCCCTGTGCTTCCCTAACAAATGCAAATCTTTTTTTGCCTCGTTTTGCAGCCCCCTTTTTACTTCTTCTTTTACGTCCAGTATCCCCATTTGTCCGCCCCGTTTTTTTTTTTCATTCCTGTGCCCTCCCCCTTTTTCATATTGACCACTCAGATCAGACTTTTTCCATCTCGTTAGTCGTGTTTTAGCGACCAATCCCCAGGTTCTATAACTGCTTCGGCCCTGGGTAACCCTCCTTTTTTTTTTTCCTAAGTTTTCCGCAGCCCCCGCGATATTATCGTCCCCAGGCTTTTCTTTCCTTTTCCTCCCGATGTTTTTTTTTTGTTCTTCCCAAGAACCGGTTCCCCCCTTGTTTTTCCCCCCACCCCGGTGCGACGTGGGGGTCCCCAGAAACACCCCCCCCACCCCTTTTTTTTTTGGTGTTGATTTTTCCCTTTTTTTTTTCCCTTTTTAACCCCACTTTTTTCCCTTGAAGTCGTTTCATTATTTTTATCTACAATTTTTGTTTTGCGTCAGGAGCCGACCCCTTTTCTTTTTTCCCCCAGCCCCTTGCGATGAGACCCTCCTCCACTCCCCCCCAATTTTATTCCCACCAGATGTTGTGGTTGACTGGCACTTTTAAGACCCCACCCCGGCGCCCGTGGTTCACCGTTGGGGAGTGTAACCCCCCCCCCCAATCGGATTCGCCCCTTCCCCTACTTCCCCTTGTTTTTTTCTGCAAGCGTTGTTTGCGCCCCCTTTCCCTCCCACCCCTTGTTTCCATTCTCCGCATACCTTTTTTCTCTTCCGCTGCAACACATCCCCCCAGTCCTTTTTTTTTCCCCCCTTTCCCCCTTTTTTTCTTTCCCCTTTGTGAACGTGCCTCCACGCTTACCGCCGTTTTAGACCATCGGTAAAACTTTTTTTTCCCCTCCCCCGAAACTTTCTTTTGGTTTTTCTTGTGCCTTAGGAAGTCCTTTTTTTTTTTTTTGAATGCCGTTGCCAAGTGACGCGCCCCCTCTGAACCACCCAGCGCGGACGTTTTTTTTTTCCAAGGGTTTTTCCCTTCTTTTACCGCACCCTTTTCTTCCCCCACCAGCCCCTTTTTTTTTTATTATTCCCCGTGGGATGTGCCCCGTTTTTTTCCCTTTGGTTTTTTCCCTTGGGCGACCTTTGCCCCCCCCGTTTTTTTATTTGATTTGATTTTTTGATTTCCCCCCCCTACTCCCTTCGGGACTTGGGTGGTAGGTTGCAGGCTTTTTCACCCCCCTTTCCCCCTTGCTCCATAAATGCCGTTTTTCCCATGATGCTTTTTTCCCCTCTTGGTTCCTTCGTGAAAGACTGGCATTCCTTTTTTCCCTTCCACCCACTTGGCTTGTCTCTTCTTGCTTTCTCGCCGCCGCCCCGTTTTGCTTTCTTTCCCCCCCCCTCTGATTAACCACTCCATTCAGTTTGTGCGGAACCCTTGATTTTTTTTTTCTTTTCCAATTTCTTTTCGCCCCGTCGGTTTCTTTTCTTCGTTTCCATGTCCCCCCTGAAAAAGCATTCTCTTAGTTGTCGCTCTTTTTTCGGCTGCTGGACTCAGTTTTTTTCAACCTTTACCTTCTCGTTCCCCCGAAATGCCCCCCAGCCGCGTTTTTGCTTACCCCGCAGATGTTTCGTCCCCTTCTTTTTCTGAGTCCTGTGGGGAATCTACTCTCTTCTTCCCCCTTTTACCCCAAGGTAAGACGCAACTTTTCCCAAGGCTCTCCCCCAACCCCCGCCGGGGGATTCTGTCTCCCCCTCTTCCAACCTGGACCCCCTTTTTCTTCCCTTTGCTTACCTCAAAGTACGTCAATGCAATTCACGTTCTGGTTGACGACCTTTTCCCCCCCCATTTGAAAGGTGAATTTTTCCTTTTTTCTTTCTTTTCATTTCCAGCGCACAGCCAATTGCAGCGTTTGCTTGAACATCCTTTCCCTTTTCTTTGTCCGATGCCCCATTTCCTCCCCTAGTTTTTCCCCCTGTTCTCAGGAGAGCAAGCCCCCAAACCCCCGCCCCCCCTTTTCTATTTTTTTCTTTTTTCGCCCCCCGCGCGAAGGCTCTTTTTGGTGGAGCCACTATATTCGACTTTAACCCCAACGTGCTTCTCTTTTTTTTTTTTTTTTCCCCCACCCTCCAGTAAAGGACGGGTGTTTCCCCCTCTTTTCACCTGTGTTCTCTTTTGTTTTTTTTTTTTTGTTCTTCGGGGCTCGTTGCCCTTTTGCGGTTGCGGAAGCCTTTGGTGTTGGGCCCCACCTTCCTTTCCCCCGGACTCTCGGCCCTTTTTCCCCCACGCGCGGGGTTTTATTGCTTTTCAGGAACCAACCCTACTTTGCGTTTTTTTTTTTTTTTCTCCACCCCCTTGGCCCTCCCTTGAAGTCATTTTTCCTCCGCCTTGAACTACCCCATCCGAGTATCATGCGAACCCTTGTTTTCTTTTCCGCAGCTCCCCGATTCATGCGTCCCCTTCCCGGGACCCCTTTTTAACTTTCCCCCCTCGGTTGTTTAGCACGGCCTCCTCCCTTAATTGTCCCTCCCGTCTTTTTTAAGCCAAGACGTTTCTCCTCTCGTTCCCCTTCTCCCTTTCCTTCTGGGGCTGATCGCGTCCCCCATCTCATTTTTCTTTCGGTTTCTTCCTATTTTTTTAGAGCGCGTTTCTGCCGTTTCTTTAATGCCATTTTCAGCCTCTTTCCGAGTCGGTTTCTTTTATTTAATTCCTTTTCGACAGTTTGGCGGCCTTTCTTTTGACCCCTGACGCCAATTGACTTTTCCCAACGGTTTTTTTTTTACCTTTTTCCGGCGAATTTTTGCTTTTTTTTTTTTTTATTTGGTGTTTTTTTTTTTTTTTTTTTTTTTTTTTTTTGCGCACCCCCCCCCCTCTCGAATGTGTCCTTCGCCCCAGCGTCCCGGCTCAATTTCCCTGCCTCCCAACTTGCCCTCCCCCCCTGTCGGTCTCACCCCCCCCCTCTCTTTTTTTTCCTCCCGTCAGAAATGACTTTGTCCTCGTCGTCTTCCGTTTCGTCACTTTTCTGCTTCCCTCCCCTTGACACTTTCCCTCCCTCTTTTTTTTCTTTCCTGGACAGGGACACCCATAGCCCCGTCCCCCGTTGTTCTGTTTCCGGCCCCCCCCCTTTCCGTTCTCCTGGGCTGGGAGCTTTTTTTGACCGTCCGGTAGCTTTTGCAGACTTTCATTATTTCGTTTTGCTGTCACGCCCTTTTCCCCCTCTTGCCCTGATTCTTTAGTGTGGGTGTGAATTGCCGGGTTTGTGCCTCGTATTTGACTACGTGGATCTTTAGATTTTTTCCCTGTTTTTTCTGTCTATCCGCGTCCATGACAGGTGCCCCTGCCCCCCAGTTTTCTCTTTGTATGCACCTCCCCCCCTGGCCTTCGTACTTGCCTGGGCCAGCTACATTATATCTTTACTCTTCCCCTCTAGGATTCCCCAGAAAAGAAGAGTGTGAATTTTTGTCTTTTTTTTGTCCCGTTGCGCGCTGAGCGCCCTGATGATTGACATATGTTTGTTATATGAGCAACTTTACAAGGAATTTTTCTTTTTGCCCGGTGCCGGAAGTTTTGTCCTTTAGATTTTTTCTGCGCGGTTTTCTCCAGTTTGCTGGTAACCCCCCCCTAGGAATCAGCCCCCCCCCGTCTTATCTGTGCTTGTTCGTGGTTTGTAACTCTTCTTGCATGACCCACGTTCCATTACGCCGTGGTGTGATTTCATCTTTTTTTTTACTACCCCCTTTCTTCTCCCCACAAGAAAGTGGCGGAGGTTGAGCCACCGTCCTGTCACAATCCCTCGTTGGGCGCAATTATTCTGGGACCTTCGCCGCTTTTTCCCTTCCCTTTTTTTAGTGCTTCGGCGACCCCCCTTCGTTTTTTTTGTTTATTTGCTATTATTGGGGGTTTATAAAAGGTAGGTTTGCCGACCCCACGCACAGTGTCCCGTCTCGGTGACACGCCGTTGTGCGGGTCCCCTCCTTGCCAATAGCGTCAAGAAAGCGCCCTTTTTCTTTTATTCGCCATTTTTTTTTTTTATTTGAGTTTTTTGAGAATGTGGATGACATCAGGACCTTACTACGTTTTTATGGACCACGTAGCTGCGTCTTCCCATATACCGGACCTCCTTCCCTTTCCTGTCCCCCCCCCCACTACCTCCTCTTGTTTTTTTTTTTTTGAGGCTTTAATGGTGCCCCACAGGAAGTCATCCGACTTTGTCGCTGTTGCCACTTTTTCGCCGACCGACGGCCCCCCGTACTCGTCCGCCATGATTTTTTCAGGATCCCCCCCCTAACCACACCCGTTGGATCCCACATCCCCAGTCCCGTCCCCTTTCGACACCAAACACTTCTAGTAGGGGTCACACCCCCCCTTTCCCATTTTTTTCAGACCAAATTGCATTTTGGACTGCGGGCCTTATTCCGCACTTGTACTTGCGCGTGAACATCCAAGTTCGGCCGTTTACCCCCCCACTGAACCGCCGTTTTTTTCTTTGGAAATTTGGTACGTAAGTTTTTCCCCCTCGAGCGAGTGCACCTTTTTGTTCTAGCAGATCTCCCCTTTTTCCCCCCCCCGAGCCCCTTTACCACCCAAGAGAAAACTTTTTTTGTATCAGTCTTTGCCTTTTTTTTTTGGACTTCCTGTCTACATTTGTCCATTTCCCTTTTTCCCCACCCCCCCTGTTGTTTCTTCTTTTCTTTTTTTTTTTCGCACCCTCCAGCCCCGAGTATAATGAGGTACCTCCACTCCCCCCCTTTTTTTTAACCCCAACCATTTGCTCAATCCGTTTTTTTCCCCCGTTTTCCCACCGCACCTACAGTCCTGGGCCCCCCAACGGGCACGTCCCCCCCCGGTAGTGCCCCCCCATTTGTTCCATACCCCCCTCTCCCGTCCATTTTCAAGATGATCCACTACAAACCTCTTTTTTTCACTGTTTTTGGTAGCCCCTCCCAAAAAGTTTTCCCCCCCCCCAAGACAGTAAGTGCCAATGAAGAGGATGACTTTTTTCGGGGTTTGTTTTGCAAGGCTTATTTGTTATTTTAAACAGCGAGGACATTTTCAAGTTCATTTTGGTCCCCCCGTTTGACTTTTATCCTGGAGAGAATAACTTTCTCGCCCCCTCATTCAATTACCACACCCGGGAACTTCTAACAAAGTCTCCCCGGACCAGCAGTCCCCCCTTTTTATGGATCCCGGAGTAACCATAAGTGGATTGGGGGGTTTAGAAGCACTATTAGAGTCCTGGTCCTTGAACCAGCAAAAGACCCCCAGCCCCCCAGCGAGGTTCTACCCTGACGTTGAAAAGGCTCGGTCAACTTCTGTTTTTCCAACATTAGGTTGACACCCAGTGGTATAACCCGCTGGAATCACAGACGTGTGAATCTTTTCTTGTCAAACGCCCCCAGCCCTTCCCGAGCAAAGGTAGTCTTCCCCTTTTTGGTTTTTTCTTCTGGGAGACAATGTCCCTCACCCCCCTTTTTTAGTTTTTTTTTCTTTTTCCATATCCCAATTGCCGACCTGGACCCCCTTTTACAACTCTCCTGAGCGCACGGTCTCCAACCAACAACCCCATCTCCTTTTTGTGACCCACCTTTTTGGTACTTTTTCCCGAAAATTTTGAGACCCCCTTATACGTTTTTTTCCTTTTGACTTAAACACTTTAGTCGCTCTCTCTGTTTTCGTCTCACGCTTGAGGGAGTTTCAGTCCCAAACCACAAAGATCACAATTTCCCAAATCCCCTGAATCCCAGAGGCTTTTTAGCTCCACCCCCCAATAAAATTTGCATTTGGTTTTCCCATTTTCCCCCTACTTCTGTCAGGCTTTTCGTCTTTTCCTTTTTTTTGTTTGTTTTCACCCTTTTCCCCTTCGGAACGGAAAGTGTACCTCCCTATATTTCCTTTTCGCCAGTTGGTCGAGATTCCCCTTACCCCCCCCGCCGAGCAGCGTTGCCCACCCCCCCCAAAAACCATTCCCTTTGGTTTTGTTTTCAGTAGACGTTACCGGTACAGGAGGACCCCTTAAGACCCATGGGCATCCCACTCACTGCGCGCTTTCTCTTCCCCCCCCTCCTGCCACCTCCGACGATTTCCTGGTAAAGACTCGATTCCCCCCAACCTTTCTTTCGGGATCTTTTCGTTCTTTTCCCCACCTGTAGGATATACGTCTTTTTCCCCACCCACCGCGGAAAATGATGTGACATGCTGCCCACCTCTCCCTTTGTACATTTCCCGTAGTCCCTGTCCTGTGCCCTCGCTACGAAAAAAGCCTCTGAGAGTTAAAAACGGAAAAAAACCCCCGTTTACGAAAACCTCGGCTTAGGAATGGAGCATTGCTTTTTTTTTCTGTCGTCCACCTTTACGTCAGAAAGATGCTTTCCAACCTCTTTGAATCCCTTTCTTTTTTTTTTTACCGGCCCAACGATTCACCCACCAGAGTTTTTTCCCGCGCAGTCCATCGCTTTTTCCAGTTGGCAATCCCCCCACCCCGGAATGGGTATTTCTCCCCACCATACAGCTCATCCTTTTAGCTACCCAGTGTCCCGCCGCCCACCAAACGGTGTACTGCCCCTTTGGGTTGACGATGTAGTCCCCCCTTCCCCACCCCCCCCACCGCTTGTTGTTTGAAATTTGTGAATTGATTTTTTCTTTTTTTTTTTATCCCCAAGAAGTACTTTTTTTTCCCCCCCCTTCTTTGAAAGTAATTGCCGTATTTTGGCAGCTTTAGATTTTAACCCATCCCCATGTTGTTTTTCACGCACAGTTTTTCAGGGTCCTTTTCTTTTTTTATTCTGTAAAGTGTTTCGGCAACCTCCCGATTCTGCCCTTCAGTGCCCTTTCCTTTTTTTTTTCGGTTTTTTATTCCCCTCCATCAAGATTTCCACCCTTTAATATTTGAGTTTGTTCAATAATCCTCTATCTCCCCTTCCCCCACTTTTGTGTTCTAGTGACAGCTTTTTTTGGTGAGGTTGTATTTCCTTTTGATTGAAGGATTTATCCCGGTGCCCATTCACCCCCCAACCCGTTCCTTTTAGCTGGATCGACTTTTACCCCCCCACACTTGTTCTGAAAGGAGCCTAAAAACTTGCTGGTCATTTTTTTGCTTTTGGCTTGCCACTTTTTTTGCCCAATCCCCTCCTTTCGACTATGTGTCTGACCACCCTCTTCAGACTCTTTTTTTTCACCTCTTGAGTTTTTCCAAGAACCCCCCCCTTTTTCGGTATGGGATCTGATGCGTTTCAGTACCCGTTCGTTTCCCCCTCCCTGGACAAGCTTTCCTGGACCGGACACAGCGCCCTTTTCTCCCAACCCCCAATCGGTGGGGCCGGTAGAGAATTATTTTTTTCTGTTTTGTATACGGATGCGCATGTGGTCGAGTAGCCTTCCCCTCCCTTTTATTCTGGTTTCATGCGCTTCCTTTGCGGCGTTGGCTACGGATGGGTCCTCTTTCCCAGTCATGGGCCACCCCCACCCGTTTCTTTTCCACGGGAATAATATCACCCGTGTTCCTGGGCCCCCCTCCCCCCGATTGGTCCTCCTTTCCCCGCCCTTTCATAGCCCATCCCCCATACCCCCCTTCCTTATCTGAAAAGTGAGTACTTTTGCTGCCCCCCCCTTGCACTTTCTCAACAATCCCCCCTTTCGGTCGATATCTTACCAAATTTCCACCATACAAAATTTGTTTCCCTGTCCCACCAAACTGTGCAGACCACCCCTCCCCCAGCCCTGGCGGCCCCTTCCAAGCCCCCCCCCCTTTACCTCCCCCTTGTCAGAAGGCTTTTTTTTTTTTCCCATCAGTTTTGAACTTCTCTTTCCCCACCCGTACGCGCTGTTTTTTTTTTTTTTTTTTTCCTTTTATTCCCCTTTTAGACATTTCCCCCGGCCCGCGTTTCGTGATTCGAGGCCCCACCTTCCCCCCTACTTCCCCCCCCCAGCACCATTTCTGGCAAGGGCCACTTTTTTAGTAGTTGTAACGGGTCTTTCCCCTCGTTGGAGGCATTCAGGAACCTTTTTTCTTTCCCCGCACATTGCCTTGCTTTTTGGGAACTTCTCTTTTTTTTCCATCCCCCCCAGTCCCTGAACATCATTTTGAATGTTGGTCCCTGTAAACCCCCCCCCTCGCTTCCGAGGCTCTATGTTTTTTTGAGCATTTGACACACCGGGCCACGGTTGTGCCCCCCCCCCCCCTTTGGTACCTGCCAGTGGTCAATCTTTCCGGCTACCCATTTTTTCCCACCCATTTAATCCATTTTTTTCGTTTAATTCCACGCCTGCAGTTGTTTTCACTTCTTTCTTTCCCCCTCCCCCCCCGTTTTTGGTTGTTTTTTTTGATTTCTCTACCTCTTTGCAACTTGCGGATTGTCCTATGCACCACTGCAAAATGGAGGTTAAATGTTGGTGTGTCTTTCGTCTTTCTATCCTCCCTTTTTTGTTTTCTTTTGTTTGTGGTTCCTTTTCCCCGATGTCCCCAACCTTTCGGGATTTTTCTCCCGCTCTCGTTGCCCAGCGGTGTTTTGAGAACCTGTTTGCTCCCCCCATGCATGTTTCAGGCTCCTCAGTACCTGGCTTTTTTTAACGGTGCCATTCAACCCAGTTAAAAGGCTTTCCCTCTGGGGGCTTCTACCCCAAGGCCTCTCCTCTTTCCCTCCATTGCATTAACTACTTCACGGTTCCCATTTTTTTCCCTTGGATTCGCTTGTCTATGGGTTTTTACTTTTGGCTACCGGACCCCGCATGTCGCTGCTTGACCCTTTTTTTTTACGACCAGGACCCCCCCACAGCCCTTGCCCCACCCCCTTCTTGCCCAGAGACTATTGACAAGGAATGGTTAGACGTTGGTTAGTCCGTGTCAGAGCCGATGGGATGAAACCCCTGACTTTTTTTCTTTTTTTCTTTTTCACCTATGGAGGGTTACTTAGGACCCCTTCCCCCTCCTAGGATTTCGGTTTAGCAATGTTTTTTTTATTTTTTGATACCGTGTAACCCCCAATATGTTTCTAAGGGTGAGGCATAGTTTGCCATTTTAACCAATTTTTCGATTTCCGCAGGGACTATTGTTTTTGTTTTTTTTTATGACTTTTTCTTCAACTCCCCTAGCGAATACTTCCCCTGTGAATTTGCTGGCGATGATGTCCTTGGTGGAAAAGTCTGTTTTTCCACTTTTCATTTGCCCAGGGACCACCTTTTAGCTTGTCATGTGAGAGAACCGGCCCCTCCCCCTCGGTTGCCTCCACAGTCGCAGGAGGTCCCGCCGTCCCCCGACTTTTCTTTTTTCTTCCGTGCGTGTCCCAGATCCAACCCTTTGACGACGCTCATTCGGGAAACGGCTCAAAGGCCATTTTAGCGCGTGGAATACCGACCGATCCTCTCCGCACAAACACGCCAAATTTTTGGCACTACTTTGTTCACGGCCAAGTTTTTCCTGTTGGAATTCATTTTCCCAGGACCCGCTGCATTGACCCCCCGCCTCACTTTTACCTTTGGAATCGTAAAAAGTCCCTGATTGGAGAGCGGAGTGGAGATGGTGGATTATCCAAATTCGGCTTCTTGGGCAGCCATTTCCCCCCAGTTTGAACGTCCCAAATTGAACATCCCCGTTTGGATTCCGCCCGAGAGGGAGTCCCTTAGGCGAAGCAACCGTGCTTTCACCCTCCACCCGCTTTATTATTTGTGATTGACAGAGTTGTCCCTTGTCCCTTTAATGTTTTTTCGAAAACAGGTTCTTTTTTCATAGGTTACCGCAAATTTGATCCCCCTTGGAAATTTTTTGGATAAGAGCTATATGGAAGGGAAAGGATCGCGTATGATTTTTTCATTAACTATCCCCCACGTCCGCCGGTGTTTTGAGGAACAGCCGGCTTGGCGGTTGGCGTCACCCACAAACTTCAAAGAGATGGCCTTATTGTATTTTTTGTATTTCATCTTCACCCCAACTCTGTCTTTTAGGTTCCTACGCACCCGTTCGTAGGAACCCCCACAACCCTATTTTAATTCTTTCATTTTTTATAAAGGTCCCCGCCCACCCTTCAAGGTGCCGTGGGACCCACTAAAGTAGTCTGCACGAAAACTCAACCCCAGATTTTTTTTTCTACCGACACGGCAATCAATTTTCCTTTGTGTGGCCCCCCACTTTGGGCCCCCCCCAGGACTCCTGCCGAATTCAACCACGGTTCCTTGGCTCCCGATTTAATTTCTTGGAGACAAACCCATTTATTTTTACCCAAGGAAGTTTTAGCCCCAATGGGGACCTCGCCTTTGGCGAAACACGGTCCGTTCAGCATTTTATTTTTTCCCGAGAAAGAAAGAACGCGCAGACAACATCACGCTATTGTACTATTCTCATCAGTGTTCGTAAGAGTCGCATGTGTGTGTATCTTTCTCAAGCCTCCTCCCCCCCATTCAGTTTACCTGTTTTGAAGCCAGGTTTCCATGTGTTTTTTTTTTCAAATGTTCAGTGGCGATTCTTTTTCTGCCCCTATGGACTGTGAACTGAACCGCAAAAACTTGGTTTTTTCGGCCCTCCCCCCCCCCGGCTAAATGGGGCGGGGGATCCTGTGTCGCCTCCCCTTGTTTTTTCCTTTCCCCTGCCGTTTTTTTCGCATTTCTGTTTTTTTTTTTATTGCGCCCCTCTCCTAGGCATCGTTGGTCGACGGATACCCTTCCCTCTCTATTTCCCTTTTTGGTTACTTATCGTCCTTTTTCAGCCTTCTTTTTTGTTTTTTTTTTTTTTTGTTGAAAATGTGAACCCGATGTTTTGCGGCGAGACAAGAAGGGGATGGGAAGGCGGATGTGTCTCCTCCTTGCCAGCAGTATTTTTTCGGTAAAACCCCCCTTTACCGGAAGTACACGTTTTTTTCAGCTCCCCTAGCTCGTGAATTCATCCACATGTGTAAGCTTCCCCCCTGAGATGTGTTGAGAGGTTTTTTTATTCCTGTGCTCTCCTTTTCCGCTGTATTTTGTTTTGAAGACAGCACCCCCTCAGTTTCCCGGGGGTTATCTGCGTCGCCTACATACAAAACCCCGCAAAGTTCCTTTGTCTGGCCCCTTCCAAAGGGTCACAAGTAACGCGTTTTTCACCTTTCCCCCCGAGGACTAACTGTTGTAGCAAACTTTTTGTGTTGCTGATGGAGAGCAATCCGAGAGTCCTTTAAGACTAAGTAATCCGTTTTCGCACTTCCGCCTGTACCGACCCTCGGAAATAGAGTTTTTATTATGGGGGCCCTTGTGTCCACCCCAAACCAGACCCTGTACTGTGGCCTTTGTTTTGCCTTTTTTTCTTCCGCCCCCATCCAACGCGCGGCTGTTGTCCAGACGGTGGTCACACCGTGCTAACCACCCGGGACCAGCCGAAGATGTTTTTGTTTTGTTGTTTCTCGCAATGCCACGGGACTGGTTGTGAAGCTTTTGTACCCCCGAAACAGTTTTTTCACGCGCTTCTCCCCCTTATTTGTCTAGGAATCTATCTTTTTTCCCTTTTTTTTTTTTAAACCGGTCCCCAACCGCTCACCCTGGCATTCTTCCAACGTTGGATATACGGGGAATCATTGGCACTTTTTTTTTTCGTCCTTTTTTTTTCAACTTTTTCAAGCTGAGAAATGTCAGTTTTGGAGCGTTTCAATCGTACTCTTGGGAGTCTTTTTTTTTTTTTCTTCCCCCATTGACCAAAATTTGCGTTCAAGCTTCTTTTTTTTCCTTTTTTTTTAAATTCCCGAATGAGGACCTATACTTTTTTTACCGACGAAGTAAATCTGCCAGATTTTTCTTCCCCCCCGGTATTTAGCCGTGTGACCTGCACGGAGGTGTTTATTGCTTCAAAACCTCCCCAACGTGGTCCTGTCACCCTCCAAGGACGATATCACCGCGCTCTGATATTACTCTATCCCCACACTTTAGTTCCTTCCCTTTTCCTTTTTATTGCGGACACAGGAGAATTATACTAATTGGACCTATGCCCACCAGCCAATCCCCCACCCCCACTCCCCCCCACCACCCCACGGGCCCCTGCTTGGCCTGGCCGAGGGGACAGATCCAGTTGCAGACAACCTCTCTAGTTTTTTGACCGCGAGGCCCAAAGTTTGGGGTTTCCGACCCAAGACTGATGTTCACGTGCGCAGTCCATTTTTAGAATGCTCTGGCCCTTGCCCCCGTGGGGCATTGATTTTTATTTTTCTCTTTTTTTGTGGATTTGTTATACCCTTTGCCTAATTGCCCGTTAGTGGCGCCCCCTGATTTACCAATCGATCCTGTCCATCTCTTCTCTTTCTCCTTGTTGTTTTTTTTGTTTTTCGTCTGTACCACCCAGCCGGCGCGGACACCTTGCAACGCTCAAAGTTTTTCCGGAAATATCCCCCAGTCGGAGGTAGATACCCCAACCTCACCCCACACACCCCTTCGTGTGGGCCCTACCCCTTCGCTTCAGAGGTTTTTTAGCAGCCCCCCCTTCCCGAAGTGTGGAGTGTCCCCGACTGTTCCTTTTTTTTTTGACTTTGCCGACCCGACGATGTTTTGGCTGTTTCCTTGAGTCCCTACCCCTTTTTTTTTGACGTTTTTAGTGAGCAGACCCTTTGGTTACTGCTTTTTTCGCCACCCACACTTTCTGGGCGGTATTATATTAGTGTTCCGAGGGCTCCTTCCCTGTTACCCATTCGTTTAAGGGGCCATTTGGAGAGGTTTTGTCAAGCCACGTTCCCCCTTCCTGTCCGTTCGATTTTGCCCCTGGGAGCGACCCCCACCCTAAGGGCTAAGACTTTTTTTTAGGTTGCCAGCTTTTTTCCTTTCACGGCACGGGGAGAGGCACTTTTTTTTTCCCCCCCCATTTCCATTTCTTCCCCCAAACCCCCCCCACCCGTCCGGCCTAAAACCCCCCCCCATAATTGCACCCCGAACACCCTCACAATCCCAATGCTGGCCCCGCGCTTGGACCGCCGCTTGCGGGGTCCTTTTGTAGGTTCTTTTTTCCTCGCGTTGATATTCTTCCCCCCCCCTTGGACCTAATTTTCTCCAACCCACGTGCCCCCACTCTTCGTTTTCCCCGTTCCCCCCTTTCCGGATTTGGATTTTGCTTCTTTCGCCCCCCATTGGCGTGCCCCCCCCAGGAGCCCGCGCTCCTGCAACTCCTCCGGGTCCCCTTTGCACCCAGCTATACGGCTCCTTTCCGCGCTTTATTTGGCGGTTGGAGAGCCACCGGGGGTCTGTTTTTGCCCCTTGCCCCCTTTTCCCCACACACGCTTCTTCGTTCCACACAACCGCCATCTCCTGGCGGCGTCGAATCTCCGCCCCTTTTAGCCCCAAAACTTTCCCTTTTTTTTGGTCCAGTTCGCGTTATCCCCCCCTGGGCCCCCCACGCCTCTTGGTTTTTTATTGGCGGCTATTGCCTTTCCTGTTTTGACCACTTCCGTACTGGGTGACGAAGTGAGCCCCCCCACCCCCCCCCCCCCCACAAACCCTTTAAGGCCCAAGCCGCCGTCAAAACCAAAACTGGTGTTGTTGACGCTCCCCCTCCCCCCTAATCTGCCAGAGTCTTTCTCGCTTTCTTGAGGTTCGAATTGCTTTCCCCGGTACAAAGCTTTTTTTTCGTGTTTGAGCCTCCCTTTTCATTCCCACACAAAAGCCCCCAGCGGTCCGGTACCCCCTTTTCAGACAATTCCTTTTTTTTAACCCCCCCAAAATTGAAAAAAGTACATCGCCGCATTGGTACCTCTCCCTCTTCAGGCAGAGTATTCTTTTTTAAAGAGTTTCTTTCATTTTTCCATCGTCGTTTTCGTTCCTCACCCGCGCTCCTCCGCCTGTAGTTTTTTGTTGCGACACCGTTTGCTTTCAATTTCCTCCCCGACGGGGGTTTCTGGGTTTGGTTTTTTTTTTTTATGTTCCCCCCCTCGCCCCGCCTTGAATTCTGCCCCCCCCCGTTACCACAGTCCCAAACCACCCCCACCCCATTTTCCCCCCCCCCACCCCAACAGTTCGCCTGTTTTTTTTTTTTTGCCACCACTTTCTGTAGAATGGCTTCTGAGGCGCTTTTTTTTTCCGAGGCTGAGCGTTATTGTTTTGAGTCCCCTTATTGAATTGTCTGTTCCCCGTTTTTTCCTGCCAGCGTTCACTTTGTGCCGCCGCTTGTTCCCGGCCCGCCGTGGCCCCCCCTCCCACAATTTTTTTTCCGCATTTACCTTTTCCCTTGAAGGTGAACGATTCTTTAACCACCATCGCAGAAGGCCAAGGCATGGCTCCATGGCTCATTACCGAAGCGCGGGGGAAACCCCAACTAGCATCAAAAGACACAATCCACAAGCAGCGCGAACAGACACACCCTCACTGCCAGTTTTACCAGCTCAAACCCGGCATACGCGTTCCTCACCACCCCAATCGTCGCCAGTTTTCTTTCGACAGCCTATTTTTGGCCCCCCTGTTGTAATAATTTTTGTTTTTTCCCCGTTTTAACCCGAAAACCCATTTAGAATGGTGTTCACCGTTGCTGATCGTTTTATTCCCCTTTGTTTTTTTTACCCGCCAAATTTTTTGGATTGAGCTGAATTCAGGCATTTACTTCTGTTATCAGGAGGTGCCCCCTTTGAGTTTTTTTTTGAGTTACCCCCCAGGGCGCCCCTTCCCCCCTTCCTTTCCCCCCGTTAGTCCGGCTTTGCTGCTGGTTTTTTTTTTGTCGCCCCCTTTTTTTTTTTCCGATTCCGCCCCCAAAAAAACGTCCCTTTTAGCTTGTTCGTACTAACTATGCTTGGGAGAATTGCGAGCGTTGGTCCCCTTCTTTTTTCTTTATGTGTTTGTACACCTGTCACAGAATTTCCCTTACCGCCGTTTTTGGAACGGAAATCTCTTTTTACCCTCCTTTTTGGTTCGTTTTTCGCGTAAGCAAGTTTGTTTTTTTTTTTCCCACCGTTTTTTCCCCAGGGGCAAGCATCTCTCACCACTAGGCCTGTTTTTTTCCCGAGAGAGTCCTCTTGGTGCCATTCTCGGGGGTCCGCCCTTATCCTTTTTTTTACGGTGCCTTTTTTTTCACTTTTGTTTGTCCCGCATGGATCTTCCCCCACCTCGGCGTTTCGCTCCACCGGCCTTTTAATCTCTTCCCCCCCCCTGTTTCTGGGCAAAACTTTTTTGCCCGCACCCGCCCCAGGCATTTCAGCACACCCTGGGGCCCTTTGGGCAACTTAGTACGTTTTTCCCCACAAACCCTTTTTGCCACTTTAACCAAGTCCGATTTTTACCCCTAGATATTGCAACCTCACCCGCTCACAAACCCCGTTTTTTTTTTGTCGCCCCCACTTGGAAAAAAAACAACCTTTGCTGCATTGGTCCAGCACGGGGACCCCCCTTAGACCTTGGTTAATCCTTTTTCCGGACCCTTATCTCCACAAAGTCCCTTTTTTCGATTTAGTCTGTCGACTTTTCAAACTTTTGACCTTTCTTTGTCCCTTTGCTTCGACGGGCCCCCCCCCACATTTTTTTCCCACCTCTTGTTTTTGCCAAACGCCGTTTCTGGGCATTCTTCCATTGTCGTTCGTCACTGTCACGTTTTCTATTTTGTCAGTTTGGCCTTTTATGCCCCCTGACAGCATTGATTTTTGCTCGTCACTATAGCGTCTAGGGCCCTGGACACCTCTTGTCGAACAGTTTTCAAAAATTGGCTGCGGCCCCCGTGGCTCGAGGGCCGCCTTTTAGGTTTGGTACGTACCACACGGGCCGTTTTCCCCAGGTAGCCGTTTTGTTGGGCGGGGGGGCTACCCCCACCGTTACATGTTTTTTGCAGTTTTTGTTCCTCCATCGCA
>Ga0179593_1333238_pt1 | contig 23741 bp, 23 predicted proteins | sample CZODoug2_1_08_16_FD_185931 | JGI IMG/M metagenome (GOLD analysis project Ga0179593, IMG submission 185931) | Vadose zone soil fungal communities from Angelo Coast Range Reserve, California, USA - CZODoug2_1_08_16fungal (PacBio error correction) | ecosystem: Environmental > Terrestrial > Soil >... | reverse complement strand
TGAGTCAGATGGCGCGTTTCCCCGGGAATACCCCAGATTGCTTCCCTTTAGGACAGATCAGTTTCCGCTTCATCTTTGAAATTTCCACCCTTCAACCGGAATGTTGATTCCCCATTGAGTCCCCCCCATGAGAGATAGCCGTATCACCTCCCGAAACTCCGGTCTTCCGAGTGCGGGTCCCGGTCGTCTGATGACATGCACACCCTTTTCATCCTTAGGCACGGGTGTAAATTTTGCAGACCGGGTTCCCATCCATTTCTCGGGTGCCATACTTCCGAACCTTATCTGTTTCGTCCCAGATAGCAGTTCCGAGATCTCAATTTCGGAGCTGTACTTTTTTGCTGTGAGGTCTTTACACGTCCCTCCCCTTCTCTCAATGGTCTTTTGTTTCGTTTAAATATCAGTGCCGGCCAAGATTGCTCCGGCCTCTCTGCTGATCTTGAGTTATAGTGGTGTTTTTGCATCCCTTCTCCTCTTTTTCAAAAGTGATTACCTCTCATGATCTTGTTCTGCTTCTTATCCTTGGGCCATTTCGTGACAGGATTGCCGACCCAAAAACTGCAAGCTCCCCCTGCCGAGTAGTGAGGCTCGAGCGCTGTGTGCCTTATGGTTTTAGGGAGTTGAGGTTCCTTCATGGATTGATTTTCTGGTTCTTGGTTCAAGTGGCCCGGCCCGAATGTGGAATGTAGGAGTTTCTTTCGTCACATACAGGAACCCGTTCCTTTCCCCCAACTGAGATCGTCTATGGTTCTTTCCGACCCAGGAGCTGTTGTCCTGCAGGCCCGTCAGTGTCTTTCTCTACTGATTTCTTAGAATGGGAGATGGCCTTTCTTTCGGTCTTTTCCGTAGAAGGAGTCCCTTTTTCTCTCTGAAAAAAACCTTTGTTCATTTTCCTTCTCTCCCTTGCCTTTCGCGTGCATGCCGTAGACCATCTCTTCTGCATCTATTGCCGACAAGTCGCTCCTTGCTCCCGTTGTCTATTTCTCGATACCAGGTTTGTCAAAGTAGGCCTTGATCCTTTTCACATTTGCTCTTGTCCTTCAAACCTGTTTTTATGATCGATAGGACCGGCTGTGATTTGGTTCTAGCGGGTCTTTGTTCCATCTTCACATGCGATCGACACCCCCCCCATAATTCATAAGGCTTCGTGGCAATTTTTTTCCGCGCTTTATATGTCAACCCTTGCCCCTCAGAGTCCCCGAGAGGCGTTCGGCCGTGCACCCTTCTCTGGACCCGCACTGACGAGAAAGTAAAACAATCCCTCACTCTTTTCTTCGAGGACCATGGCACGAAAGCCGATAACTTAAGCAAGATTTTCACTAGACGTCTTGCGAATCCTTAGCTCTTCTTCCCCCTCTTTGCCGGAGAAGGGAATAGCATTTTCGAGCGCGTTTTCCCTCTTCTTCGGTTACACGCTCGGCTTAGGGGAGGAGGGTCTCGTTGGACCGGTAAATTCCGTACAGATCTCCTTTTCTTTCCGGCCTGATCGTCCGACCAACCGTTTTATTGTATTTCCCCTCTCTTTCGCGATTCCTGCAACGGGTTATCTCGAGACTGATCCTTTTTCCTTTTTGCTCACACGGCCTTAGCCTTTTACCTTTCTTATTCGTCTGTGAAGCATTTTCTCCCCGCCTAGAGCGATTGAGGGCTCCCAGGCCTGAAATCCCTCTTCCTGTTGGCTTTCGTGCACGCTCCCTTTCCCCTCCAGCAGGATGAGGCGAGATCCTTTCGTCATCTGTGTTTCTTTTTCGAGGAATTCTAAGATGATTTTGATTCTTTTTTTGTGCAGAGTTGGCCCGCTTATCCTTCACCCTTTTTTTTCCGCTAGCCGGTGTCGTGGAATCTGCGTCTTACACATCGACCTTATCATAGGCCCGATTTCCCTTTTCACTCCAGCTAGATTGATTCCCCTTTTCCCCTGAGAAAATGTCAGGGTCGGATATACATACTTTTTGCCTAGTGACCTAGTCTTTTCTTTTCCCATAATGTCATCGGTACGAGATAGTCGACTGTAGCACCCCCCCCCCCCCCCCCTTTCTTTACAGTCGGCAGCTTTCCAAATCTCCTTCGCCAAGTCATTTCGTCATATTCCTAGAGTTTTCCCTTGGCGGCCCTGAATATTTCTTTCAACGTAGTTCGCTGCACTTGTGAGTTCCGTTCGAGAGGCTGTTGCTGAGTTTCCTCCCGCTCTAAGCGTGTCAGCTGCCCTTTTCCCGCTTTTTCTTTAGATGGCGTGCAGCTTTCGATAATGGACTCCGGCTCATCGGACGGTTAGATCTGAGGCCATGACGAGCCTGTTATTTTCTTCTTTTGGAGCGGTCGCTATATGATGCTTCCCAAGTTTTCCCACAGTCAGCTCCTCCAGATCTTTGGTTTCCCCAGTTGATGCCGGCAAGCTGCACGAATTGCATGCGTTCCTCTTTTTCCCTTGATCTCCGAGATGCCTCCTTTTTCCCCTTCAGTGCGGCAGATGCGCAGTTATCGGCTTCACCGCTCTGAATTTTTTTTCCCACGGAAGACTCAGTGGAGCTGATCTTGCGGCAGTCGTGTCCGTTTCCGCCTCCCTGTTAAGTGTCCACCTGCCTTTCATCTTTTTCTTTTCTAGGACAGCAGGATCGTAGGACTAAGGAGTTTCTTTTTTCGGCCCTGTTTCCTTTTAATGTGCCCCGTCTTTGGTCAGCGCTAGGAGTTCGAAGTCTTCTTTCTCGTAAGGCTCTTCCAGTTTGTTCTTTTTTTCAAAGTCGCTCGGTTCGGTGGCGTCGCGGCCGGGCTATCCGGAAGTGCAAACGGCCATTGTCGCCATGGTAGCATCTCTCTCTTTCCTCCTTTCGTTTTTTTTTTTCCCCACATTTCCGGCAGTACCACACGACCACCCCGCATGTTAGCAGTTTTTTTTTTCTTACTTGCGCCTGACCGCGGAACGGCCACCGAAGGCTCCCCTTTCAACCTTAAACCTCTTCCGGAGCTGAAGGAGCCCGGCGCGTCCTGAGCCCGCCGCTGCTTGCCCCCACCCTTTTTTTTTCTCGGAAAGGAAGGGAGAAAGTAAAGCCTCGTCTCGCTTCCCCCTTTCCCTCCTCCCGCCCAGAGGGCGTCCGAGATATATCTGCCTTCTCTTTAAGGTTTGACACCCTACAAGGACGTCGTGCGGGTTTCCCCCTTTTGTCACAAGATTTATCCCAGCTGCATCGTTCCAACAACTAACCTTTCTTTCATCATTGAGCGAATTGCGATGAACTTCTGCCACGTGCGCCGCAAATGCGACCGTTCCTTCTAGTCGCGATCTCAAAGCGTTCTGTTCTTTCTCCCCCCCTCTCGCAATGATTCGTCGAGCAAGTCTTCCCGTCCTTTTTGACAACTGTGGAAACATCCTTTCTTTCTTGGGTTGGGGTGGTTTTTTTTTTGGGGTTTGGTTGCTTGTTTGGGGGGGGGGGGGGGTTTTTTTTTCTGGGGGGGGGTGGTGGGTTGTGTTGGGGGTTTCCACGCGAGCGCATCAGAGCGCTCCTTCCGTCACTTTCAGCGCTAGTCATGTTCCTCTTTTTTGCTTCTTTTTCCCTTTCGGCCAACACTATTCCCCCATTTGAGGTGCCATCTAGTGCCTCCTCTTCTGCGGCTCACAGGCGGATGAGGATCTATTGTTAGGTTATTGTAACCCTGTCAACACCCTTCTTCCCGATAAGCCTCCTCTCATTTGGGGTCCCAGGCGTAAGCGGACAGGGGCCTTTTCCTTCCATAGTTTCAGGGCCGCAAAGTAACCTGACTCCCAGGGACTGGCGAGGTCCGCCTGGTCCGCTGGGAATATGGAAAATTTCGCCTCCCTTCTTTTTCGGTACGAGACATCGATGGAACCGACGCCCACCTCTTACTCGGCCCACGGGCGACCTGACTCGTGTTCCTTTTTTCTATCTCGCATCGTGAATCCGTTAGTAGAAGGTGACTGAGTTCTCCTTTCGATTTCCTTTTTAAATGCCCTCAGGACTTTTTTTTCTCTAGCCTCCCCGCAGAAGGTGTTCATGAGCCCAACTTCCGGCACACGACAACAATACTACCCGCTCCCCCGCATCCGTAGCAGTCTGGAGCCCCCTTTCCCCCTTTTCGCCCATCGTGCGACCGCGTATTGGACTCTGTCTCTCGCGCCCCCTCCTGTCGACGTCGCGTTTTTCTAGGAGTCCAATGGCTTTCTTCCCCCTTTCTCTTCCTTCAGTGCGCGCTCGCGGGGGCTTCACTCTGACTCCCGGCCTTACGTGTGGGCGAAGCTCTTGTGTTTCTTCAACATACGTAGATAACACCTTCCCGGTGCTGTCGAGCGCATCGCAATTCCCCCTTCCCCTTGTGGCTGAACGGGAGCTTCCTTACTCGCAACAGAGTATCTTCTGTGAGTCCCTGACCTCCATTCTTTTGAGAGTAGTTTTCCACCTTGAGTGTAGCGAAAATCATCGGTACCCCCTCTGCCCTCCTTTTCATGTTTACGGGCACGCTGTGGAGCTCTCGACTCTCCTCCCTTTCCAGAAGTTTTCACGGCGGCAAGACCTGTGGACGCCCTCCACACAAACATTTCTTCTGGCATGTCGCCATGGCCTCCTGTCCCCTTTTTTTTTCCTCGGGACTTTCGCAGTCAGGTATTTTTTTCCCTTTGTTAATGGCCCGAACGCAATTTTCTTTCTCTCTCGACGCACGGAAGGCGGGCACCTTTCTTGTCCTCTCCAATCCCGCGGTTATGCCCCTCTTTATGGCCCCTGAATTGGCTCGATTTTCCCTCATGAAGACCGTTACTCTTTTTTGAATCCCGGCTCCTGCTCATCCTGACTTCCTGCCCTTGGGGTGGAGAACTCTTTCCATTTTGGCGTCCTTATACTTCACCCTTTTCATTCGACGGAAAGCCACCAGCGCCCCTCCCGAAGGCGAAATGATTGCTCTTCCGAGCTTCGAGAAATGTATTTTTCCTGCCACCGGAGAGTGTGGCACGCTTTTTTTTTTTTCTCTTTTTGGAAATAAAAGCCTCTTCTTTAAGACTTGGCTTTTTTCTTTCTTCTTTGCGCGTAAAAGTTTTGCAAGGACTCCCCCCCTTCCCTTCTCAGAACCCCCACCCACCCCCCCCCACCACTTTATCACGTCAGTCGGAGACTGACTTTTTCCTGCATCCCCCTCTCCAGGGTAGTGACTTTTCCCCAGAGGACGAGATTCGGTTGTCTCCCTTTTTCTTGATGTTTGCCGAATCCATCGTAATCCTCTCTTGGACCGGGCGGCAAGATCGGCCTCCAACCCACGACAAAAACGCGAACCTCTTTCGGTGAGGACAAAGATTTCTCCGTGCGATTCACTGGACACAAAACCTCCTCCCGCGACGCGGGCTCACTGTTCTCCGATTGCTAGTTAGTCTTTTTCCGGATCACTGGCCTTCTTCCTCTTCCCGGACCTGCCGCACGACACTATCCCCTAAGCCCTAGCCCGGCGGCATCATTGGCCCCCCCCTTTTACGATCCATAAAACGATTCTCCATATCCCGTTGACCGCGGGTTCATCTGCCTCCTCTTGCAACGCCGCTAACCAGGACTTTCCTCCTTCCCTCACCGCAAACCGCCGTACTGAGAGCAATTTTTGTCTCCAGCGCCACTTTTCATTCGAATTTTCGTTGGACCTCTTCCCTCCGAACAATACCTCGATACCTTTCTCCCGTGTATGTAACAACACTTCCGCCGTTTAGTGAAGAAGTTCTTCCCATTTTCCTGGGTGTCACCCTCCTCCCTTTAAGTCAGCTTATCTCCTGGGCTTTCTGTTTCGGGATATGCATCGCCCCCTCGCCTTTGGAGCATTTAAACATTGGTATACGGCGTGGTTTTCCCCTTATTTCCTTTTCCCGATCTGTTCTCGCCTTTGGCGAGGATGATTCTCTCCCCATCGCATCTGACTACGGCTATTTCTCCGTGTGTCGAGAGATATGGGCGAGATTTTCAGTGAGTCATCCAGCTTCCTCCGTCCGCGTTCTTTTTTCCGCGTTGAATCCTGCATTCTCTCTTCATGTGACCCCTTTTCAAGCGCCCCCCCTTTTCTCTATCGGTCGCCAATTAACCGAAATCGTTTCCCGGACCCTGGTCCAGGTTTGTTGTCCCATCCCTTGCATGCAACACTCCCAAACTTCTTCCCTTCGGCCGGCAAATTTCCAACTTTTCCCAATAGGTTTGCATAGTTTTCCTTTCAGGTTATTCCGGTTCCCTCCTCCCTAACTTTCCGTTCCCGCTGCGAGATGTCAGTGACCAGTTTATTAGGCCCTAATTGGTTGCTTGATTTTTGCCCAAACTGCCGGCCTTCCCTTTTCTCTGTACTTGCACCATCATCAGTGCCGCCAACGCTCCTAGTCCCTATTATTATGAGTAGTTTATTCCCTTCTTCAGCGCTTTTTCCACCGTTTTGACCGGACCTGTCTTTTTTCTTCGTTCTTGCTGCCGGGGGTTGCCTTTCTCCAGCCTGACTCCGTGGGCCCTCCCCCTCGCCGATACAACTTCTCTTCGTGCGGAATTTATCGCAATGTTGTTTTTTCTGAAGCAGCTTGGCCCTGGTTTTTTCCTCAGCGGCCCGACTCCGCGTGTGGATGGGTTTGTGTTTTGTGTATGACCCGTTTTCCCATGTCATAGGGCCTTTTCCTTTCGGCCACCCCCAGACACCCACTCCCTCTCCCACTCGAGCTCCTCCCTCCTGGATAGGCCGTCATCCAGACTTTTTTTGCGCAACCCTTAGACGTGTGTAACGGATACTTTTCTTTATCTCTGGGATTCAGATGGTTGCTCCCCCTTCGCAGGCGAACAACAGCCCCCTTTCCTTTGATTGGCCTGCGACCGGCACACTCTCTTTTTTTCCGTGCCGTTTACGACTTCCATTCCTCTTCTTTTTTCGTCTTTCGATGTGGAGAATCAGGGAGCCGTCACCAAGCTTTGGGGTTATCGGATGCCCCAAGTAGAAGGGCCCATGAACACCCCCTCCCTTTCTTCTCTTCTCACCATCCCTCCGCCCGTTCTCTTCTTCTCTGTGTCAGGGACTCGACGAATGAATAGGTTTTTCCCCGCGGCGAAAGATGATTATTCTCTTCGTGCAACTTCTGGGTCTGTTTCCTCTGTCCAACTGGTCTGCCCCCCGTCTGTCTCCGATAGAGTCCCGAGGCGTTTTTTCGTGAGGCATTCACCTATCCTTCATCGAAAAGTCCCCCCAATCCGCCTACCCCCCTTTCTTGATCTTCTCAGAAGATGCCCGGGTCAGTCGAGGGCTTTTATGCTCTTTCCGTCGATTCTTGTAGAGCCGCCCTAGTTTCCTTCGCTTTCACGGACGGCAGGCTGACTTCTTGGGCACGATGATTTTAGAGACACGTCTCTGATTGTCTCCCCTTCTTTTCTAAACACTATCCAACCATCGGGGAAAGTCATGCCCTTTGCGAGTTCCTTGAATACCGTTCCCGATTTTTTTTTCAATTGCGATTCGCCTCTCGACCAATTCTCCCTACAAGGATGAAGGTGGTCGCGCCGTGACTTTTTCTCCTCTTCGCTTTGGCCACCAAAACCCTACACCGGCGCTTTGCCGCAATGCGTCCCCGTTTCGAGCCCCGATGTGCGGCTTCCCAGGCTTACCTTTGTGCCCTATTCCTTGCGTCAGTTGTGTCTTTCTTTGCCGCAGAGCAACCTCACCCTCCGCGGCAGCAGCCGTGTGAGATTCCCCTTCTAGAATAAGGATGAGCGGGTTCGTTTATGTCCTATTTGGCACGGAGTTGGACGCCTATATAATGCATGGCGGTTTTCGCTCGAGCCTTTTAAATGCCTCTTTTCTTCAGGCCCGCCAGCGACCTTCTCATATCCCCACGTATCCCCCACCCCGGAACGTCAGGCCCTTCACTGATGAGGATCTTTTAGCCCTGGAGTAGTTTTTCCCTTTCTCGTTACAGTTGGGCGGTTCCCCTGCGCATGTGTGCAGTTCCCCCCTTCCCGATAGTCGAGCCTGTAGCATCTCATCGTGTTGTTAAATCGGCTGTTTTTTTCTGCCCAGTTCGTTCATCTGCGAGAGCTTAGCCATCTTTCTTATTTCTGCAACAGGCCTGCGTTCCTTTCGTCCCCTTCAGTGTCACCATGGCGTGAGGTTCCGAGAGGGGTTGCTGCAACCCAGTTCCCCATTTCTTTTTCCTGCCGGGAACTCTAAGTTCCGTGTGTTTTTCCCGATGGATGGCGTTGTCCCTCTTTTCTCCCCTTTCTGCCTTTTTTGGCCGAAAGCCTTCGTCCTCCTGTGTGCGCCCTTTTCCCATGACTTCCTCTGATCGAGCCTTTCCTCTTCCCCTCTCATTAGCCTCTAAGGTGGAGCTGTTCGTCCTTGAGGTCCATTCAGCAAGTATTCTTTGTCCAGGTGGTGTCCGACCTTTCAGGTTCTGGCGACGAATCGATGCTTACATCTTTCATAAGTTGAGATAGCGCGTTTTGAAGTTTTGCTCTCCAGTCTTCTTTATGTTTTTTTAGAGCCTTCGTCTTTACAAGTTATTCCTCTAGCACCCGTCAGTGCTTTGTTGTACGCTTCCTGGCTTTTCAGTAGGGGGCCGCGTTTTACTCAGTGTCTCACCTCCCTGACCTCCTTTTCTTTTCCCCTCATGATCGCCGCTTTTGAAGGCGGGTTTCTTTTTTCCTCCCTAATTTTCGCCCTGTCGTCGGCCACTCTTCAGCAGCGGCGAGCGTCGACGTCTGGCTTTGCCTCTTTTCTCACGGGGGTACGGAACTCAAAGGCGCTTTTCGTGGCCTTTTCTCCTCGTTCTTTCCTTCCAGTGCCAAGGGGCTGTTCCCTTTTTCACTGCCGCATGGGGTAGGAATCATCTCTCTTTTCATACGTACCATCCTGCCTTAACCCACGCAACCACCTCTTCCCCGTCTTTCCTTCTTACTCGGAATGACCGCGGATGCAGCGTGCTTTTTCAACCGGACCCCCGCGTGCCGGAGCCCATTGGATTTCTCGCCTTCCCCAATGTCGTCGAGCCTAGCACGAGTTTTTCTTCAAACTTTTCGCTGCATTGAGCAGGCGCCATTAAATTCCTTTCTCTATTTTCCTTTGCCTACATCAGGGCTGTCCGCTGCACCTCCCCTTTTTATTCTTCTAAATCCCCCAAGGACGTCGTGCGTGGAATTCCTCCCAGAGCTCGACAGTGAAGCGGTTCACAAAGTTCCCTTTCCCCTTGCTGGAATCAATGCAGAGACCCCCCGTCTGAACACCCTGCCCCCCCTTGGTGCTCGCTGCCGGCCCGCGCGAAACTACCTTCTTCAAGCGCAATTCTCGTCGCCGTTTGCCTAAACGGTTGAACACCCACCCTTCCTTCTTTGTTGCCTGAGGGACACAAGTTCGGCCTCGAGCACCTTCCCCTTCTGACCCTCCTTTTTTCCGAGCCTTTCAGGGCCTCAGTGCGTTGCTTTTCGGTTAAAGCCTCATACTTGCTTTCTCTTACAAAGGCATAGAGTACAGCAACGCCTTTCACCGGACGGTGTCGCTTTCTAGCTCTGTTCTGTTAACATCAGCTCTACTGATAGAAGACTTGCTTTTTTTTGTGAGGGTACGGACTTCCGGTTAACCCTTTTCCCGGGCCGCACAGTCTCTATAGGCAGATGAGTCAGGCCACGCGCCCGATTTCCCTTCATTTTACTATGAAATCCCAATTTCCTCTTTTAAGTACATCGATTGAACGCTGGCCCCTGATGAGTGTAACGGTTGCCCCCTTTCCCAAACGGCTTTCGTGTATCTCAGACGCTTATCGATTCATCGGAAAGGATCGTTGTTTGTGCCTTGGTGCTTTTTCTTCCTAGACGGTCCGGGCGTTACTTTCCCTTTCCTCTTTCATTCCCAAGGGATCGTTGCCCCTTTTTGAAAGTTCTAATCAATAAGGTGTCCGCTTCACGACCTCCCCGAGCATACGTCTTTGGCTCACCTTTTCCCTTTGCCCCCCACTCATCTTTCCTTCTATTGGTTCTGTGGCTTCGCTGCAACTGAAAGCTCCACTGCTCTCCCTTTCAGGCCTGTTCTCACCTTTTTTTTCGAGGAGGGGCGCCTGGGCCCGTGGTTAATTCCCGGCCAGGTCCAAAATGGTTTTGGCGCCGCGAGCCGGCTTTTTTTCCTCATTTTGCGAGTCCAACCTCCAAGCCGCGTCTAGCTTTTAGTCGTCCCTTTCACATCAAAAAACGTATTTCGCCCGGTTCTCTCTTTCCCTTTCCTTCCGTTGACGGCATTACTTTCCTCGGTTTTTCCCCCTCTGTTCCCCGAATCGAGCGTGTCGTTCAATCTGTTACGGACCACCTTTTTCTATGGCCTCTTTGTTTCCCCTTTCTCTCGACTAGCGCGGGTCAAAATTTCTCGGAGGCAGACCTGGCGTCGTGACTAGTCTCTACTTCTCGAGGCTGCGGCAGCCGTAGATTCCCCCATGTGATGCGGTATTGTTGGCCCCGCTTCTTTCCGCTAAGGTTTTTTCCCTTTTTGCTGCCTTTTTCTTGGTGAAGTGTCCCGATCGGAGCACTCCCGACCCCGATCCCTCCGCGCAACCCGCACCGAATTCCATTATTGCCTCCTCTGTTCTCCCCCGACAAAAATTCCTTCCTCCAATTTACTCACAGCTCCTTTCTTCTCTTACACCTTGGAGGGTGGAGACAAGACAGTGTTTCCCCTTATACTTTTAATCGTCTCGACAGAAGCACCCACTTGTTTTCACGGACAGACGGCGCCCTGATTCTAAGTGACGGGCTTCCTGATTTTCAATTGGAGGCTTCTGATCCTCTAAGAACGATGTGTTCGTCCCCTGCCCCCCTCCACGTTTTGACATATCCCTGTCTTCTTAGGCTGGCGCGACCACAATGGGGAATACGCCCTTCGGAAACTATCCCATTATATCAGTTGTCTGTCGCACCCGCCGGGGGCCTGCAGGACCCTTTTTGTCTTTTTCTGTCCAGCGGAAAGAGATCGTTGGTCTTTTTAACCATTTTTGCTTCCCTGTTTTCTGTTTTCCCCACCCCTCTGAAAGGACGTCCCTCTTCCCATGGCGTTCACGATCGCAGGGTAACATTCCGACCCCGACTCGATGAGGAATCAAACTCCCTTCTGCCACCTGGAACACCCCTTTTTTTTCGACCGGCGGTCCCGTGATCCCTCCTTCTTTCTTTCCTGTCACGGTTAACTTAAATCCTTTCCCGGAACTTACCTCATGAGAGGACCCACGTCCTTCCACCCAGGGGGTTTTGGGTTTTTTTCCCCCTTTCTCAAGTGGACAAACTTTTGCCTAACGCTCTAATCGCTCCAAGCCCAATTTTACCGCCGTTTCTTTTTTTTTTGATTGCAACGTAAGCTCACCAGTTCCTCCCCCTTCCTTGTTTACAGAAAATAAACCGGCGTGACGAAGACCTTTCCCCTTTCTACAGGCCCTTGATTCTTCTCCCCTTGGATTTTTGCTCGACCGCTCCTCTAATGGCGACTACTTCAACAACTTTTAAAAGGACCGTTGGTACGTCCTTCAAGGGTTGCGATGGCCATTGTCACAAGGAAAAGTGCCAGTTCCCGCGTGATCACTTTTCCTAGTTCGGGCTTTTATACACTATTTTTGAGGACTTTAACGTCAAAACGGGGTAACCCTTATGAGTTTCTTTTTTTCCTTCTCTTCACCCTTGCCAAAAAAATTAATCTTTCATGTAAGAGGATGGTTCTTTTCTTCCAACACCCATTCCCCCTGACCCAGAGATCTTCCTCCGTGTTGTTGAGCGGACTATTCCGGAGTAAGATGTTTCTTTTGCGTGGTCTGTCAACCTCTCGAGTCAAGCGTTAGTTAACAGATCTTTTTCCGCCGGTTGATATTCCCAATTTTTCCCAGGCGAATGTGACCCCATCCTCTTTTTGCATAGACCAGGTAGGATTCACTTCCCTACCCCTGCCAGTGAAGAGACTGACCCCGGGTATATTCCTTATGAACTTCCACCGAAACCCTTGAATTCCCCTATTTTTTTTCAAACGGTGCTTTCACTTTTGCCGCCGGTGGTCCTACAAGTACTGTGAGACAATCCTCTCAGATTTTATGGCCGTTCTGCGCCATCTATTTTAATCGCGAATGAGTGGCCTGTACCCTCTTAATCGGTCACTCCCGGCTTTGGTGTGATTTTCCTTCCGGAAGTCCTGGTTCCTGCCAGTGCATCATTTTCCCAGATGAGACCGGTCCCCTCTGATTCGAGGGATCGATATATCTGTCCTTTTTTTGAAGGACAGTTGTCACGTTGTACGGACTGATCTTTGATTCTTTTTCTCGTTTTAGTCAGGTTTTGGAACTTCGTTGCCAGGTATTGTTAGAAAGAAAATGCGAGCCGCTCCCCGTTCCCTCCCTTTCGTTCGTGCGTCCATGGTTTTCCAGTGATAGTCTATTTTTCCCTTTCGGTCCTCGCGCGAGCCTTTTTGGATCTCTTGGAGGGTGGGTGTTGATGTTTGACGCTGTTGCTCGTTACAGGTAGTCCCTCCCGTTTCTCCCCCCAGATTTACCGTGCCTCCCTCCAAACGCGAGTGCTCGTTACGCGCTGGATCTTCCTCTCTCCCAATTCGATGTTGTCCTTTGCATGTTCCCAGCTTCTTCCTTTAGCCCCCGTTAGACTGGGAGATGCGGCTATTTGTCTTTTCCATTGTTCGCGTGTCGAGGAGGCCCCCCTTCGTCCTGCCAAAAACTTCTTATCTTTAGACGAACACATCGTGAACTTTGTCCGTTTGCAGCACTCCCCATGATGGTTTGCCGTCCTCGCTGAGAATCAGGGCTTTCCTTCTTTCCCTTATTGGGTCTTCTTATCGAATAACCTTGTAGTACCTTTTACCGCCCGCTTTCCACCCTCCTGCCGGTCGCTTCTCTCCTTTCCGGACGGTTTGAGTCGTGGACTCGACGAATGCAAAGGTTCTTTCCTCTTTTGTCATGCAGAGAGAAATTATCTAAGTTGCAGACCCTGGGATTCGCTCCCCGCTCTGAAGCCGTCGTGCGTGCCTGAGGGCGTGCCCATTCCGAGTCTCAAGTCACAAGCTTTTCTTTGCGTTGACTTCCCCAATCCCGAGCAACACAGGGATTGCGCGTTTTGCGTTTTAATCTGCCGCAGCCAGTAGTGCATCTCCTATACGAGGCGAAAGGTAGTGCGTCGACTTCTTGTACCCGTCGACGGCGTATCACAGTTTTCCCTCATTTTCCGTTTCTCAGCGCCGGGTCCCCGATATTTTCTCTATCTTCTTTGCCTCCCGGCATGGTAACCAGAATCCCTTGCGTGATTCGATCCGCTGGGGCGAGTCAGTCTCACGTACCTTCCCCCTTTTTTGATTGGATGCAACCTCTTTTTGATAGTTCCCGGTTTCTCACGGCCCTTTGGTTTCGAGAATCTTTTTCACGCCGCGTAGCTCGCCCCCCCCCCCCCGTTTCTTTATTCGGTTAAAGAATTGATAGCCTCATTTTTTTTTTCCTTAGACCCGTATGTCGGGGCTCCGTCACATTGGCCCGCTTTACCCCTGGGCAGTGATGCGCTGTCAGGTCAGAACCCTCTTTTTTTTTTTGACCCAATAACCTGCTGACCTCTCATTCGCTATTCAGTTATATGTGTTATCTGCGTCATTCTCCGGTTTTTTTTTTTTCTTGAAGATTTCTTGTGACCGGAGTTTTGCTTCCTTCCTCATCTGCACCTTTCATTTAGATCCCTAGCTTGAGAAATGAATCTGATTTATTCGAACGTCTCTGACCTTCTATCTCCCAGAGATCCGTCCTTTCTCCGCCTTCACGATCTCAGGAGATCAATTGGCTCTTCTCCCTTGAAGATACACGTGCAGGTCGCCGTGCTCTTTCCCCCCTCCCTCTTGTTTAATCGTTAAATCGATGTCAACCGGTATCTCGTGTAGCCTGTCTCATAGTCCACAACCGTCTTTCTTGTCCTAAAATTCTGGTTTGTTTCCGTGATTTTTCCCCTGAAACTGCGCGTTCTTTTCAGTAACGACTGAACCTTTGTTGGTTTCTTCGTAGAGTTCTCTAGATTTTCCTGACAGGTTTAACGTCCTGTTATCTTGTTCTTTTGACTCTCATCGCCTTATCACTGTTTGCGTGACTTTTCTCCCCCCCTGACTATTTCATTTTTGTCCCCCTCGGCCTGTCACCGCGTCCCTCAAGTGTGCCCCTGAGTCCTCTCTTTTTTTCTGTGAGAGAAAGGGAAGCTGATCTCTCATCCCCCCTGATTGGGTTTTCAAGTCCTTAATGTTGTACAGGTTGGTTAACCCGTGATCGACCTTTTTCCAGGCTGGCGACGAATCTGAGTTCTTTTTCGTGAGATCGCGCGGGGTTCCGCTTTTCTGCGACTCTGCGCTGTCCTCAGCTTATTGAGAGGCTTCTCTGATTTTTCACGTCAAGCATCAATCCACCTTCCCCCGTCTTTCCGGTTAACGTGCCGCTTTTTTTTTGGATCGGTTCCCCTTCCCGACGTGTCCAGTGTCTTCTTGACTTTTGCAGAAGGTGAGATTGCATGTCCCACAATTCCCGGTGAAGCCGGGGCGGGCGCTTCTCCAGTGCGATTTCCCTCCTGCTCGGATCGTTCCATTTCTTTTTTGGGTCAGCAGGCGATTTCTCCCCTCCGCCCAGTCTGAAATTTCCTTCTGGCTCCCCTAGGGTTGTTTGAGTTTAAAGTAGCTTTGGTTTTTGTTTTTTTTTTGGTATACGGGCCCTGCGTCTTCCTTTGTTGTCGTTTTCTCGACCTGGGGTAGACTCGTATATCTATCCTTCTAGATAGGCTAACCCCTTTCGTCGTAAAACCAGTCCCCCCTGAAGTTCCTCCTTTGTTTTTCAGGCGACCTAGCATGAACGCGGATCACCAACTAGGGCTTTCCCCCCAAACCCCCTTTTAGGAGCCGACGGCGTTCCTTGAAAATTTCGTCGAGCCTCGCCGAGCTGATCACACCCCCCTGATCTCCACTTCCTTGGTTTGGTTTTTTACCCCCCCCTTACCCCTCTCTTTTTCTCTCAGTCTGCCCCATTAAAGGGCTCGACTCTCTCCTCCTCCCGCCCTTCCGCGGCCTACTATCACTCTTTTTCTCTGAAAGATTAGGGGGAAACCCCTGCCCTTCTTTTTTTCTTTAAAAAACGCCCGACGCCGCCAGATCGACCCTTCATCCCCCCCCCCACAAGCACGCGTTGCGGAATCTTTTACCGAGCGATTGCCGGCTCTTAACCCTCTTGCGAGCGCCGCCCCGTTGAGCAACGATTTGCTGCCCCTCTCTCCGTTTAGATGGGAATGATAATCTCACTCCTTCGCCGTAGATTCTCCTTGAAAATTTTTGCTTTGAACCAATGTGGACAACCCTTCTTTCTTCCTGTTCCCCTCACGGAGGATCCTAACATTCTTTCCCTCAGATCCCCTCGAAGACCCCCTTCCCTTCTCCTTTATCGATAGATGTTCCCCTTTCTAAAGTGCTTCGGTGACCTTCTTCGTTTTGCCCAATCTCGAGCCCTTTTTTTCTCGAAACTGCAACGCATCCAGTCTTTATTTTTCCGGCCGGATTAGAGTTTAATGGCCGAGCTATTTTCTTCCACACTTTTCCCTCCAGACTGCAGACCCTGCTGTTATCCTTTCTTTTTTTTTAGCCCCTTCCGCGGCTGTCGTCACGTTTAGTGCCGAAAATTGCATGAGCCCGTTCTTTCGCTCTATCCCCCCCTTTTCGTTCCGGGTGGCACTAAGTCCAAACTTCCTGACGATCTCGTACCGGGACGATTTCCCCCTATGCCACAAGTGTTCCGGATGAAATTCAAAGTCTTTCTCTTTCGAGATCCGCACTTGCCTCGCCTGACTTCTCTTTTTTTTTTTAGCACTTGATGGTTCTTTTCCAGACTTCGCGGGCGTGCGCCGTTTTTCCTCTCCAGTAATTTTCACTTTCTCCGATCGACGAGGTGCTCTGTATCTATCGGTTTTCAAACTCCGGTGCACCGAACCCATCTCCATCCCCGCCCCAGCGCATCGCGAATTAGACTTTCTAGACCGCTTCTCCCGCGTCTTCCTCCTTCTTGGCCGCTTTACCCATCTCTGCTGGCACCAAGCGCACACCCTGCTCCCCCTCTCTCTTTTTTACGGTCTTTTTCTCCCCGCAACCTTTCTCTTCTTCTCTCTCTGGTTCATTGCGGCAGATAGAGGGCTTCCAACCTTCTCCGGTGCCCGTTCACCTTTGGTGCCCAGAGCGGGCAAGTACCACAGTCCTCTCCACCTCAACTTTCTTTACGATGATAAACCGGTGATTCGGTGCCCCCGCTTGACCTCCAATAATCCCCGTTTTTTTTCTGGTCATCGCAACGCTCGCCGGGACCGGTTTTTCTGTGGGCTAGTAGTGTTCCCGCCGGTCTCCATCTTCGTACATCATCGTGACACACCGTTTTTTGCTTCCGACCTTTTTCTCCTCCGTGCCGGTTCCAAGCTGTGCGTCCTTTATCGGCTACTAAACAGTCGACGCCCCTTTTTTTGTGATCAAGGGATCGAATGCCTCGATCGGCGTAAGCCCTGGATCATAGTTTTAAGCCTGTTTTCTTTTCTTTGGGACTTATCCTCAGGGATGGACTTCCCTCTCTTTTTTCCGCGCACGAACTCGGGAATTGGTTCTGGGCGCTTTTTTCGGAGACTTGGACAGAGTGCCCTGCCAGAAGTTTTTCTTCCAGAAGCCTTATTGCTTTTCGCATTTTTCCCTCGTCTCCCGTCTATTTTGAATTCGTGGTACCGCTTCCTTCTCTCATGACGTTCGGGCTTTTTCTTTGACAATTCCAGTGGATTGTGGGAGTCCCTTTGACCAAATGTAGTCTCTCACTCCCGCGCTTCAATGACCGTCCGGCCTTTTTGAAGGCCGGCAAGAGTTCACAAGGCATGCAACGGACCTGCACGACTTGATTTGGACCATCCTCATTGGGACGACGTGGCTTGGCTCTTCGTCCGCGAACAGTGGTTTTCCGCCGACAATTGACCCCGTTGTGTATTGTTTCTCGGATTATTTATCTTTGTTCTGTGTCCTCTTCCGCCCACGCCTGGGTTCTGCTTCACACGGGGGGCTCTTTAAGCCTCTCGTTGGATGAAAATGTTCTTGTGCTCTTTTCTTTCTTTTTTTTTCTCCATCTTACAAGGACGACCTGTAGCGTTTACCGTGGTCAACATACCACACTGCAAACCACTCCTCCTTTTTGATCTCCCTCAAAAGCCGTCCTTTTTTTTCCCCCACCCTTGCGCTCTAGCCGCACGAGTCTCTTTTTCTTTCCGCCTTTGATCCCGGTAACGATAACGGCAGTTTCCCCGAATTTACACTGACGACGAACACCCCTCCTCAAAAATCGCCTTCCGGAGGTTCCAGGTTCCAACCCGCTGCAGATGAACCCCCTACCTAGCGAATAAGTTGACCAGTGCTTTTCATTTTCCGCTATTGGCCCCGTAAGCTCGGTCCCTCCTTTTCTTGAAGCCACTCACAAGCCCCTTTCTGAAGATCGATGGGGTCAATTTCCATTTTTGAACTTCTATCTGGCCTCTACGCCTTTTTTCGCGAACACGTGTATGTAACCCAGATTCGGCAAAATGACCCTTCCCGATCAGTTTTTCTAGTGGTTATGTGCATGTCATCAAGCCACACTTTCCTGGTTTTTTCTTTCGGTCTCTGACTTAGGTTCATTGGGCGCCTTTCCTTCCCCGGTTTTCTTCTTTGCGGGACCTTGCTATTACCGAGGACAACCCTTTGATTTGATAGTCATCTATTTTTTTACCCCTGGCATCTGATCCGATATTCTAATCGTGTTGTGTTGTAGAGAGTATCTGTTATAAGAGAAGGGTTCCAATAAAGATTCCTCCAATTTTTTTTTTCCCCACATTTTTTCCCAGTCCTTCTGTCTTTCTTTCCCGAAAGGCCACCGCCGGAATTTACCCCCCGCGCCCAATGCGAGACTAACATTGATCTCCGAACTGTGCCCCCGCTTTGGTCAAGGTGTCCTTTGACCCCCCTTCCCCCCAACACCTGGCATCCTTCGGGCACGGCTGTTCCCCCTTGCCCGGTGGTCCCCCAGTAGGCGCCACCCCATTTCCTTTTTCCGGTCGAGATCCCCCAGCCTGCCGCCCTGTCAATAGTTTCCTTTATCGTTTGACCCTGCGTTTTTTTTTTTTTTTGGTGCTGTGTTTCCCCCCATGCCGTTTGCTCGCCGTTTGCCTCCTAAGTGCAGGCCAGTCAACGTTCTCTTTCGTTGTCTGGTCTCCTTTTTTGCTCGGCAGCCTAGTTTCCTTTTTGGTATGTTGTTTCTGCGTTCGGGGATCTTTTCTTCATTCCTTCCCATTAGTTTCCCGGAATTGTTACAGGAATCTCCTATCGCAAACTTCCGTTTTTTCGAGCGAGCAATGGGGTGAGTATCTTTTTTAGGTTTTTGAGGTTCATCCAGCCCGGTCGTCCGGAACGGGATTTTTAGATTTTGTGCTTTTTTTTCACGGCCTTTTCGTTTATTTTCTTTTTTTGTCGAGTTGATCGGGCACAATTCTAAACCTTTTTTCATGTTCTCCCAAACGCGAGCTCGTACCCTGGCGGATCTTCCGAATCGCCCCTTTGGAGATGTTTCTTCCCTTCCAAGTAGACGTGGTACGGCCGTGATAGAACGGAGATGGGCTATTTGTTCTTCCACTTTTTTCTCAGGAGTCCACAGACAACCGTCGTCTCCGCAACCGTGCTTTTTATTTTCCTTCTCCGCCACCACGTGCAAATCGCCTTGAAGCCGCACATTTTGTTCTTTGTTCATAGGAGAATCATTGGCTTCTTTTTTCCCCGTTTGGGTTCTTCGGATTCGTACTAACCGTTTTCCAAAGGTCAGTTACGCCAGGAACATATGGCTCCCCCTCCCGGTGGCGCCGCCTCTGATTCATTTGAAACGGAAATCGACCCAACTCGTTTTTTTTCCCCTTGGCGATGGCAATCTTTTTCCTAATCTCGCTTGCTGAACCCTCTCGCTGTCCTTCCAAGTCTTGCCGACAGCCCTCAGATAGAGTTCTTCCGAGTCTCCTTTTTTCCTTGCAAAGGCAGTCCAGCCCTAATTCTCCTTCACACCCTAGGAAAGAAAACATCTTTTGATCTAGTCCTCCGCGCTCATCCGTAGAGTCCTACTTTCCCTCGGGGTCTGGACGTTCTGTTTTAGAGCCGCGTTATATTTTTCCCCTTCACGCTTAATAGAAATTGTCAGTGGACCCTTCCCCGCGTGTTTTCCCCCCCTTTCCGCGATTTTTGAGACCTGGTATGTACCATCGTTTGAAAGGGAAATGACGTTAAAGAATCCTTTTCTTTTTCTCTTTCTTGACGTTACCCATACGTTTTGATGATGGGTCTCCCCTCTTGCGCCGCTCGATCCCGTTTATCCTATCTCTTTTGGTTTGTCTCGAGTCTGTTGAACCCCCTTTCCCCCCTTTCGGAGCCCACAAACTTTGCTCCCCTTGGAAAGAGAGCGGCATCTCCCTCGCGAAGAGTTATGTTGACGGGACAGGCTGACCTTTGACTCCTCCGGGCAGTTGTGACGTCCCAGGTTCTAAGATCCTTCTTCTCTCCCAAAATTAACGCTCCTCCTCGATTGTTTTCGCGCATGCTGCGGCCCCTTCGGATGAGAGGTTTTATTTTCTTCAGTCGGGGTGAAACGGAGGTTTCGTAAGCCTCCCTTTGGCGCTCTTCCTTGAAGAACTCGCGCCGGCAGGTACCTCCTCCCCCCTCATAGTCCCGAGATCTCAGTCTTTCCCTATGCTATCCGGCGATTTCCTTGTGACTCCCCCCAATGATTGTTTTCCCCTAGATTACACCGCTCGCCGCTTTCCCGAATCTTTTTTTTTCCTCATCGTCCCTCTTCTTTCCCTGTTGTCCAATAGTACACAGCGCGGTGAACCTCCTCATTCTTCCTCGCCAGTCTTTGGATCTACAGCTTCCGGATATTTGCGTCCCTTAACGGATGATTTCTTCTGCAGTCCGTCTACGCAGCACCTGTGTCATTTCCTAGGAGGCTTCGGAGGTAATTTTTCCAAGTGTAACTACCCCGCCTGAACTTCCTATAAGGCACGGTTTATCAGTCCTCTTTTGGTGAGATTATAGATTTGTCCTTTGCTCTCTTCAGTCTCTCCTTCTTCACCGCGAGACGCTTTTCCATTCCCCTGAACGAGAGATGAGTCTCTTGGAAGCTTCCTTCGCTTCTTTTCTTTCCTTCTACCCTCATTGTCCGTCAGAATTTCGCCCCCCATTTTCCGCTCCGTCCCCCCTGTGCAGGGCTCTCTGACTCCTCTGCTTTGATGAGACGATCATCATAAGAGGATTGAATCGCGCGGTGGACTCTCGATTTGGCGCACCGCCAGTGATTCGCTTTCGACTTTCTCCTTTCCCCCGAAGTGAGTCCCCCGATTGCAACGGCCCATGCTTTGTTTCGGCCTTCTGATGATCTGGGCGGTCAGTATTTTGCAGCGTCCCTCTTACGTCCTACAGTGATACACCGACTTTTAATCTCCTTTTTCTCTTTGAACGACGTTTATCTTATGGGTTGCGGTTTTTTTCCTTTTTTTTTTTGCATTAGGAGGCTTGAATGCGCTTATCTCTTCCGAGGAAATTTTCCTTGGGTCCTTCCCGAGGCACTCATTTTTAAAACCCTTCTTTTTCCACGCGGGGGTACCCTTGTTCCTCCTGCGTAAGATTCAGGGTACACGAGTCTGCATTTCCTGGTTAATTTGGTGTTGCAGGTGGGGTAATTCGAAATTCCTCTCTTTTTTCCTTTTCTTTTTCTTGATGAGGCGAAACATTTAGGCGTCCTACCCCTTGGTCCGGTTTTACCTCGTGAGTTTCCGAGGACGGCCACCGAACACCGAGGTCTCTCTCCCAAGACCTCTTTACTTTCTGAAGGAGCCGATAGACTCGTCCTCTGCCTCGTCTTCTCCCAAACACTCCCTCCGCTATCCCTTTTTTTCCCCGGTTCCCGGCTTTCAATAAAGTTCCCCGCTCCGCCGCTCCTTTTTTGCCGTCTCGAGCGTCCGATGGCAATCCACTGTAAGGAGATAATTTGCATTTTCGACAATCCCCAGAAGTAGTGGGGGAAAATCGCTTTCCCCTTCCCCGTAGAGGTACCCAAACCCCCTCTCTGGTTTGTTTTAATCAAACTTCACGAGATGCATGCTCAACAATAAAACTGCGCATGGCAATTTTGTTCGCCTCCCGATTCCCAGGACCCGGCGACTCTCCACGCTTGATTGATCTCCCAGCTCCCCCCTTCGATCGTTTTTCCCAGGCCGCATTTAATTGTCCCCCTTTCCCCTTTTACGGAAGCTGAATGTGACCACCTTGGAGTTCCTCCGATTTTCATTTCCACCTTCGTGCCCCCCAGATCTTCTAAGCGCTATTACACCTTTCCTCCCGCGGTGTCCCGGCCGATTATCTTGCGCACCATACCCTGCCAACTTTGAATAGAGAAGCTGTAACGCCCTCGGCTCCCCTTCCGGATGATATCTTTGATTTGCTCTGGTTATTAACATGGCCCCGTCCCCTCCGCGTTTAAGCCCCTCAGGGTTGATTGTGCAGGCGTCCCCCTTTAGCCTCTGGCAGATAAATAAGTCGGTAAGTCTCGGCATTAGATGAAGCAATTTATTTCTTGACGCCTTCTCCGTGTCCGCTGGTGGAATAGACCCCAAGCTACCCAACCGTAAATCTGGACATCTTGGGACCCTGCCCACTTTTCCCTTGAACAACGGCGAACTTACCCTCGTGTCATTTTTTGCGATCCGCATTCCTCATTCGACGGCTGGCGTGCTTCGGTGGAGGCATTTATTTAACTATCTTTAGGTCGGGGCGTTGCTGCGTTCGCGCACACTTTATACCTTTCTCGAGCGACAGACAAGCAAGTTGATTTGAGACCCACTCGGACCGAAAAAATTTCCTCGCTTTTTCCCTGCTACTCGCAGGAGAAACAGATTCTCCAATGTCATGCCCCTCATTTCTGCTTTATTTCCCTCTGTGGGCTTCTGACCTTTCATCTCCCCTCCAGGTTTTGACCCTCCTCGGAAAATCCTGGGTCCTGGGACGATGAGCGGGCGAATTTTGGTCCCACTCAGCTCCGGGGTCCTCTTTCGAGTCGGCGGCGTGTGAAGTCACAGCGCGCCCCCCTCAATCTGTCTTCGAGGATCAACTGTGACCGTCTTTCCCCCTCCCACTTCCTACACGTATTGTGGTATCTTTTCTTAACAAGATCGATCTTTTGAGGCATTCCCTTTCTCCTTGTGGACATGCCGGTCTCCCCGAATCAGAGCGCTCGCCCTTTCCTCCCCCCGCTTTCCGCCTGTCTATGTGTTTTGGGAAGCTGCGCCGACCGAGTCTCTACAGCCGTCTATTGGTCTACTTGGGCTAGTGCTCATGGACGTCATGATCTTTTTTTTTCTCGTCATGGATCCCTCGCGCTGTGGTTGCTTGCGTTGCTTTCGCCCTGTAAGGCGACTTTCAAGTTTTTTGCAATTCTCCTCCTTCTGGAAGTGGCCCCCCGATTCTCCTCTGAAAAGACTTTGACCTCTCCTTTCAAGAAGGTTCCACCTCAGCCTATTGCTCTTGCGATAGTCCCATTTGCGCAAAGACCCTATTCTCCTTAATTCGTCTAGTCACCCAGGCACCTCCTGAGGAGGCGCCCGTTGGGTGTTTCCTCCTTTCAGTTTGATGGTCTTTGCCCCTCTATTTCCACCTTTCTTCCCCATACTACTCAACCAGTCCGGACAACGGCGCCCTCCTTCCGTTTAGCTTAGCGCAAAGTCTCCCCTTCTACGGATACGTGTACAAGAGGTGTGTCGGACCTGTTCACTAAACAGAAATTCTTTTCCGTTCTCTCCGGTGGCTGGATCTCCATCGACGATTCCCTGTTTGCCCAATACCATTACATTTCCCACTTCCATTCGTTTTCCCCCTTTTCATATACGGTTGCCCTTGCGGACAAACGGATTCGCTCCACCTCGAGTAAACGAGCTTTTTCCTGTTCGTTCGGTTTTGTTCTTTCCTTACCACTCTTCCCGTTTTTCCCTGTTAGACGCTGAACCCTGGTTCGGGTATTCCCACCACGACCGCGCACACCCCCCAGTTGATGAGGCCATCCCTACCAAGCTGCGATTCACACTTTCCCACATTCTCGCGAACCGAATCGTCTTCTTCTTCCTTTAGTGGTTTCTGTCGGTCAGTCCCTCCCATGGAACCTAATTTCCCGGTCACTTTACGGTTCCGATTCCCCGAAGCGAAACCCGAGCTTTTCACACGGTTTCACCGCCCCTTTCTTTTTACCACCTATCCCTCAGCGAATCGTACCTCTGTTCAGGAAATGATGATTGTTGCCTTCCTTCTCGGGTGCACGTGCGGGCTCGACTACCCTAAGGGAGTGCATCCCAGGCTTTTTTTTGATACTGCCCGCCAGTCGCCGTGACTGCCTATGGAGCGCGAAATTTGACAACCGTCGATTATGGCCGCCTACGTCCCTTTTGGAACCCTTTTCCCCGTTGGTCGAAGTTGCCAAGTGTTTCGTGCCTCCCTCAAGGAATACACCGTTTCCTCCAGTTCTCTGGGCACCTTTTATCGTTCTTTTACTCTCGGTGTATTGTCGCAGCCAAAGGGGTCACACTGGTGGTTTTTCGTTTACTTCCCTCGGACCCCGATCTTTCCTCATTCCCTATGGAATCTGGTATACCTGGCTTACAATCTTATGCTTCTGTCACTACCCT
>Ga0179593_1694938_pt1 | contig 23742 bp, 36 predicted proteins | sample CZODoug2_1_08_16_FD_185931 | JGI IMG/M metagenome (GOLD analysis project Ga0179593, IMG submission 185931) | Vadose zone soil fungal communities from Angelo Coast Range Reserve, California, USA - CZODoug2_1_08_16fungal (PacBio error correction) | ecosystem: Environmental > Terrestrial > Soil >... | reverse complement strand
CTACTGAAGACCTGCAGCATTGGGAGAAATGCTCCCCCCTTTGCCTCCTCCTTTTTTTAGGCAGGGAATAGACGTCGGGTAATCTCTTCGCCGTTGCCTCCCCCCCTCTGGTCTTCGCCCCTTCCCCCTTGCTCAGCCCGTCTTTTAGATTCCGGCCCTTTCAGCCGGGGATGGCGCTGCCGTTGCCGAGATTCAGTCCTTCACTTTTTTCTTTTTTTCCAACCCCCCCTAAAACATGTGTTCCCTTTCTGTCGTGTTAACTTCAACACCCGGCAATCCTCCTCCTTTGAAAATTGCGACAACTCGGATAGTAAGCGGTCCTTTTTTTTTTTTTTTTTTTTCTTTGCGAAAACAGAGTAGGCCGGTCCCCTTTTCCTCGGAGATCGCGACTGAATCTGGCTATCCTTTCTTCTAGGCCCCCCTGGCACAACGCCTTCCCTTTCACGCATTTCCGGCCCCCCCGGCCCTTGGCGCGGTGGTTCGCCTTTCCCTCTCCCAAGGCTCAACGGTGCTCAGGACATCCTTTGCTGTACTGCAACCTGAGGCCGTTCGGTCTAGGGGATTCGTCCCTCTGGCGTATATCCGCGGGCATGACACTCCTTTGATCCCCCCAGCGCGGCGCGCCTTCTCTCTTCCTTTCAGGAGTCGCTATTTTTTCTTCTCCCCCCGCGGCGAAATTCAGAATGTTGTCTTCTTTTAATCCTTACGTGCTTTCGAGAGTTATGAAAGTGGTTTCTGCCCTTTCTTGCGTACCGCTCGTTCCACGGAACTCTGCAGGGAGAGAGTGAATAATTTGGATTTGTAAAGTTCCCCTAGTTAATTTCAATCAGGAGAAGTTGATAAGACATGGGGACGTTCGCTCCAACTCCCTTAATTCGCCCAAAAGGATCAGTCCTTTGCAGTTTACGCTTTTTTCTTTCTCCTCCCCCGTTAATGATGATTTCCCTAGAGACTTCATCTCCTTCTTCGGATGATCCCGCAGACTTAGTGGTTGACAAACATAGTTTTTCTGCTCCTTTCCGTCGAGATCTGGACCTGGAAGTTACTTTTTTCCCCAAGAACCCGTGTTTTTTCATGCGAAAAACCCCCCCTTTTTTTGTTGATGATCTAGAAAAGAGTCCCGGCCGAAGTGAGGGGTAGCCCCCTTTTATTTCTCCTTTTTCCCTACTGTGAAGCGCGACATTAATCAGGACTCCCCTTTCCGCTAACGTTATCCCACTCTCTCTGAACGGCGAATCGTCTTTGAACCTTTTTCGTAATGTCCTAGTATCGCCCCCTTTGCGGCTTTCCCCCCTTCTTTCTATGCTTTCCCTCCCCCCCGGACTGCACTTGTTAATTCCCCCTGATCGCAAGGTTGCGGCTTTCTCCTCGCCCACCTCGTTAGCACCCGCTTTATGGCAGTATGTGTTTTTTTTTAAAACTCCACCCTAACTTTCTTGTTAACTTAACTGTTTTTGTCCTTGGTGTTTTCCCTTCGAACGCCCATCAGAATAACCGTATTAGTAAGCGAGCTTAGAGTTACCTTTCCCCACTCGCGGCAGACTGATCTCTTAACTCCCCCCCCCGATAGGGTTGAGATCATTCGTTCCTACGCTATTCTCCTGGCTTCATCTGTTCGGGTAGAGAGACGGCGTAGGATTTCGGTAGAGACCTTATTCTTTCCCTTTCCAAGCCGATGGAGATTTGAGTGGTTTTTTTTTGTTTTTTTTTCTTTGTGGGGTTGGGGTTTTTGGGGTTTATTCAGGGTCCGCCAGATTCCTAAACCTGTTGGTCCCAGGTAGGTCATTTCGCCCTTTATGGTAGTCTTTTGTTTCCCCTATGGAATTTGGTCTTTCTCTATCTTGTAGGTGGCGAACTCCCCTTTTCCTTTTTTTTTATCACCTGCACTTTTCCTTCCTCCTTGTACCCCACCTTTGCTAGAATGATTTTCCCAGCGCATTGCGGTGTCTGATAATATTTGCGGGGGTTGTTTTTTCAATCTTTTTTCCTCCCCGGTTTCGTTCATCCCGCAACGACCGCCTGTTTTTTGGGACTGCGACTTAGGACGTCCAGCCGGATAGTGCGCTTGCGAGCGGTTTTCTAAAGAATGGAGGTTGGTCCTTTTTTTTCACCCCCTTCCTCCGATTCCCTCAGGTATAAATTAACTCTTCCCCCCTTTCTTGTGATCCCAAGGAAGGGCTCCGTGTAAGACCCGACATTCTCCCTCCTTTTCTCGCTTTTCTAAATGAGTTCCGTAAGAAGATTCGCTCTGACTTTTTTGTCGAAGGCGAGTGTTTCCCCCGAGCCGATCTCTAATAGATGGGCCCGGCTGTTTTCCCCCAGAATCACTGTCGATCATTCCTCCCTTTTCCCCCTTTCAGGCGTGATCGGTTTTCTCTCGATGTTGAATTCCCACTGAGCGATGGGAGCACTCTTTTTCTCCCCTTTTTTTCGTTCCTTTCCTTGACCCTGATGAGGTCCCAGGAGTGGTCTCATCTTGCCGGAGTTTCTCAACTCCCTCATTCCCTCTCCCTTCCTCTGACAGCCTGTGGATTTGATGGTCCTTGACGCCCGGAATTACTATATATCTCATCCGAAGACTTTTTGAGATTTTTTCTTATAAAGCTTTTTCCCCCCCTTTCCCGATCCTTCCCCCCCATGGAGTCGCCCGCTTTTTCCTTTCCCATAGGTTTGAGAAACCCTTAAAGTGACGCCCCTTCACCAAGCCCGTAATAGGCTCTCGAAGCCAAAGAACCAACCTCGGTTCCCCCCTCACCCTTCTTAGAGACTAGATATAGGAATGATTACCCTTTGAATATTTTCCAGCCCTAGAGAGCGTCTTCTTTTGCACGGGTCATTGAGATCCCCCTTCCTCCCTCCTCTTTTTCTGTTTTTGAAACCTTAGACTCGATAGGTGTACTCCTTTTTCCCCCCCCGTCGCATCTCACAAACTCTTTTCAGCTAATCAGTTCCCCCCGACTTTGCGTCCCCATCGCGGGGCCTCGCACCTTTTTCTTTCCCCACGCTTCTCCCCTTTCCAAAAAAGAAACGATGTGTTGTTTCCTCTCTTTATAAGACTTCTTCTTCTTTATACCTAGCTGACTGGTCAATGCCCCAATTCCACACCCCATGATTACCCGTACAACCCCCCTCCTTGAAAGAGCCCTGATCTCCAAAGCACAAATTTCTCGGTCGGTCCGTCCCCCCCTTCCCCCCCTAATTTGGCCATGGCGCGTGTGCTGTTTCTTTGCCCTCGACGTTATTCTGCACGACACCGTAATCCCAATATGTTAAAATCACACATGTGAAGGATGCTTCCTTTTTTTCCTCTCCCGGCAACCATGTGGCCTCCACGGTTAGGAGAAGTAAGGATGAGCTGGAGTGCCAACTCCGAATAACATCCTATCCCCCGACCCAGGACCCAAAGATTTTCCCTCTCTAGAAGCCACTGGAGCGCTCCCTTTTCCCCCTCCCCTGACTCCGAGACAGTTCAGTCCGGCTGGAAAATTTTCTTCCCCCCATCGCCAGGCTTCTTTAAGGCGACATAGAAGCTTTACTACCTCCAGACTCCCTAGTGACCGCGTAACCCCTTTAAGGACTTAGAGTTCTTCGGAATCTGCGGGACCCTTCTTCCCCCCCTAGATTGTTTCCCGAAGAGTTTTTGCGTGTCTTCAACGGGAGGCTTGTCCAAGGCCCGAGACCCCCCCGGCTCTTAACGGAAGCGCGTCCTCCTCCCCCCCTCCCCCGAGGATTAGGCCCGGGTGATTTTTTTTTCCCGGCTTCGAAACCCCCCACACCCACCCTTTTCCTCCACCCTGCCCCCCACCTTTTTTCCGCCCTCCCCCGGTCCCCCCATTATCGATGGATGGTCTGTCCCTCCTGCGCGCGCAACCCCTTGCGCACCTTGATATCAAGCTTTTTGCCTGAAATCGGTTGCCGTTTCTAGACCATCTCATACACTCCTAGCCTCTGGTTGCTTCCTACGACGCTCGCCAATTACGAAGAGATCCTTTCTTTCCTTCCCCTCTTTTGCGGCTCCCTCCTCTTTCCTCTTTTCTCCCCTGAATCTCGACATTGGCGTGCCCTTTTTCTGCTGGCCTCCGCTATGGTTTGCCGGTCTCGTTTCTTTCTCCTCCCCCCCCTTCCCCTCTCCCCTCCCTTCGGCCATTTTTGACCTCTTTCATACACAAATTGTTTCTTTCGCCTTCCCCCCCTTTTTTTCCGGGTTGAACCCGGAAGGGCAGATTCCGTTTCCGTCCCCTCAACTTCCTTCCCCTATGTGGACCCCCCCTCCGGGATTTCCTCGGGCAACACCGTCATCCTTTGCTCACTTCAGGAAAAGTGCCTCTTTTGCGACGAGAAAAACCTCGCTGGATCCTTGTTGCGGCTTGGGGCTCCTCCCTTCCCCCCAGTTTTGGGCGGGTATCCACATATTACCTTATCTTTTTAGCTGCCCCCCTCAATCAACTTGAGGTCAAGCGCGCATGCTTTTTTTGTTCCCGGGTCCTTTCCGTGTACGCGCTATTCCTAAGCGCCGGACCACCACTTAATAACTCTTTTCACGGCCTAAAGTGATGGTATGCACCCCTAGCTCTCGGCGGTTTTTCAGGATTGCCGACCCGCGTCCCTTTCTCTGTGACCCCCCTGCGACACTTTTCCCCCTATCACCCCCTTCCAATGATTCGATTGAGGCGCCTTGTGCAATCATTCTTTCTTTCTCCCTCTACCCGCGCGATCGCTGACGAACCTCCCCGTTTAACTCCCACCTAATAGAACTACTGCTTTTTTCACTTTTGTGCGGATTTTTGATGACGGCGCCCTGCGCCCAAGTTGCTTCCTTCCTACCTTTCGAAGTCCCCCCCTTTTACGGCCCCTTCCCCCCCCGAATTAGCTCGGTCTTAGTCCGTCTACGAGAGATTGCCGACTCATTCCTTAGCATAATCCTTTTCTCCCCTAACTCACGCCTATTGTCCCCTCCTCTGGTTCGAATTTTTTAACCAATTTTCGTCATGTTTTTCCTCAATTTTCCCGCACATTTTCTTGGTTTACTTCTCTGACAATTTCCTTTTTTCTTTGTTTCTTTTTTTATTCTTCCCCCCTTTAACGCGATTGGTACCTTCCTCCCCATCCACAGGACTTTTTAACCGTCAAGGGTTTTTCTCCTATTCACCGAAGTCAGCATGTGCCGGATCCGTTCCGAGCGCTTCAGCCCGATTACCGGCGTTCTATGACCCTCCTTTCCGCACGCGCACTTTCCCCTCGTGCTCAGCGATTGATTCCCTTCTTTCTCTTCCCCCTCCTCCGTTGTCGAGATTTTTTTCTGAAGACCTCCTCTTGGTCCCCCCTTTCCCTTTCTTTTCCGCCCGCAGTTCGGGGATAGGCCATAGGCCAGTTTTTCGAGTCTCCCGGCAAAATTCAGGCTGAGACCCTTGGCATAGGCCTCGAAGTCCAACGCTTTCTTGGTAATCCCCTCGGATGGCGTTCGCCTTCGGGTGTCCCCCTCCAAATTTCCCCGATAGATCGAAACCCTCCCCATTTCCGGTTGCTCGAATTTCCTCGCGATGTGCCCCTTAATTTGCCCCCCCGATCTCCTCCCTATAATTTTGATTCCACCGGGGCGTAAGAGTTTTTTTCCCCACACCGGCTCCGGCCTTGTTCTTCTCTCCTTCCCCCTCCCGCGATCCAGATCTCTTGCGTTTGAGCCTGATTGTCCCCCCTTTTTCGACTTTTGAAATTTGTCGCTTTCGCTCTGGTTTGAAAGCCGCAAAACGGTGACGCTCCGTCCCTTTCCGATATGCCAGATATGCCGTTGGTATTTTTTAGTAATACCCACCAGGGGTTGAAGTATAGAGCCCCCTTGACCTTCCCTTACCCCTGTAGAGCTAAAGCTGATTATTGCATGATTTAAACGGTTCCTCTGCAAAGGTATAGGCTCCCTTTCCGCTTTCGCCCCCAATTCCGTTCCATGAGCCCCTCCTAGTGTGATGTGTCCTATAAGTAGTGTGTTCGAGATTTTCTGATGATAGGAGGAGGACTTTCTCGCGTTCCCCCGCTGAGCTTTCACGAACACCCCCAGTTCTCTTTCCCCCTTTGAGGAACAGCTTACCCCACACCCCGAGAATTTACAATCCTTCAAGGTCTTTCGCATCCCCCTTTGGAGCCCAATAATTGCCTCCAATGCCAGTTGAAGTTTTTTCTCCCTGGTCTCGCCCCACCGTGCTAGCGTGCGCCTTTTCTGTTTTCCTCCTGAAGAGATGCCTTTCGAGCATTTGATCGTGAGTAGCACTTTTGCAGTTTTCTTTTTTTCGATCTTAATTTTTTTGCAAATGGCAATCTCCCCCTCCCACGGCTTTTTCCCCCGCATTTTTTTTTTTTGATTCTAGAGAACCCCGTTCGCTTCCTGGCCCGTCGCCCCCCTCTTGAAGTCCAACCCTCAGACCTTGAAGCAGCCTCATTCACCCCCCACCTTTCCTTTCTGTCTCTAAAGTTCTCAACTCTGTTAAATGCGTACGAAATGAGCGGGCCGTTCCTCGATTATCCTTTCTTACTGCGAGTTTTTTTATAATCCCGAGCATGATCTTTTATTTCCTTGGAACTTCGGATCCTTGTTACGGTCAGGCACCCCCCCAATTATTGTGATTATACCTGGTCTCCGGCTTGTCTCCTCGAACTTACCCCCCCGGACACAACTTTCCCTCTTCCAATATCCGGTTAGGCGTATTTCCCAGACAAAAGAACTTTCGCCATTAAAGGTTGTAGTTTCTTCTTTGGTTTTAAAGCGGCTCCCTCCGTCCACATCTAAGGGCCCTTACCCGGAGCGTCGTATCGCGCCTTTAGATTGCATTGCAGTTCCTCGAACGAAAAAGTCCTACTTCACTCTATTGTTGCGAGATTCTGCTCTCTCCTCCCTCCTTCGCCAGGCTTTTTCCAGATGTCAGCAAGAGGGAGTACTTCGATGATTCTTTACAGTAGCTGTTTCCTCCGAAGCTTCAATTTTGGGAGAAGTTTTCTTTCAAACCTTGTTGTTAGTCACCAGGTACTTGCTTCACGCCCTCCCCTGGTTTCGGATATCCAGACAGAGTCTGACAATTTTTTGTCCCGGGCGGGGCTCTTTGATTGGATAGGAGTGTCACCTGGCCCGGCCAGGAGTATATCCCGAGTATCCGGATACAGGGCGCGGCAATTGTGGAAGGACTCTGTTTCTTTTGTCGTGCTTCGAGTGATACCTTTTGATACCTCCATTTGCGTTTGGTTTTTTTTGGGGGCACCATTTTGTTTCGGCTCGTCTTTTTTTGTCAGAACCCAAACGGGAAAAACCTCTTTCCTGGAGTCTTGCGCCCCCACGGAACCTTTTTGGGTCAATTCCCACTTCGAGATGCGTTGTGTTTTGAGTTCACTCATTGGGTTTTAGTCAGCTTTTTGCTAACCGAAAAGAAATTCTCCCTATTGTACCAAAACATAGTTCATCCCAAGAATGGCGCATCGGTTCCCCCTCCACCTTCCCCGGCCGACCTTTCAAGTCTTGGAGTTACTGATTTTCCCCCCGCTTAATCCCGCGATGTTTTCCTCTGAACGACGGTTAATGGTTTCATCGTTAGACTTGCTTCCTTCATTTTTAAACCTCACTCATCGTTAATGGAGTCACGGTGCCCAAAAGCCTCTAGTCCCTGCGGATATTTTCTTCATGGTGCAGCCGGCAGAGCTCGAGTCTCTTTCCCCATATGTGCTTTCTCGTCGCTTAGATGAGGGTCCTCGCGTTTTTCCCTCTTTTCAAGGCGGGTTTTCCTCCTTCTTTTTTTTATCAAAGCCCTAATTTTCCTCCCAATCTCGACCGTCATCTCATCTCACCCTGGTGGACTAAGGCATTTGTCCGAGGGAAATAAATCCTATTTGTTGTCTCTCTGATGTTGCGAGCCCGTCGCCGTCCCAACCCCTTCTTCTTCTTCCTTTCCTCTCGGTTTCCCGTTATTGAGACCCCTTCCCCCAAGATCATTCTTAAAAGACCCCTACCCCGAAAGCGTTTTATGACCCCCCTCTCCGCCCCCCCCCTCCCAACCGCTCCACTATTTGCTTCCCTAGCCCCTAGGCTGCTTAACCTCGGCCAGCAAGTCCCCGCCTCTCAGAGAGTGCCCCCCGGCTTCCGGTTATTCCAGTCGCCTCCGCTTTTTTGACTTTTCCCCCGTTCTTCTCGTCTGTCCTTTCGACATCTACCCACAATGCGCCTGCAATACTAAACTAAACTCCCCTTTCCTCCCCAATCGATTACCTTCGAAGGGTTCGCTTTCTTCGATTAAGTTGGATCCCCAAAAATATAAAATCCCTCTTCTCCGAGCTTTTTTGTCCCATCTCCAATGCTTCCTTTCCTGCCCGGCCCCCCCTGCCCCTTTATTGACCAGACCGTCCACCAGCTCGCCAATTCGCCGTCACCCGCTGACCCAAGCACCCATTTTTCTTCCCCCAACGACCCCACCTGGGGCCTGTTTTTTTTGTATTTGAACGGTCCGACGGCCCTCGCGCCTTACCCGTTTTCCCACCACACGCCATGACCCTTTTCATAAACACGAGGCTAGGACCTTAGGACACTTTTTCATCATGCCAGTCCCATAGGAACCCCCGGCTCCAAGGAGCCTGCTCTTCGTTTGTCCCCCTTCCCCTCGTAGTCACCGAACCATCTCGACCCCGCCCACGACACTCTTTTTCTTCTGGATGCCTGACCATTCCTCTTTCCCTGACGGGCGCCGTTTCGAAAGCTTCGCCTCCGGCACCCTTCGTCCTAGAGCTTTATTTTTTTTTTTCCCCCCGCGACTCACGATCGCGCCGGACCGCCCCTGCTTTTCTTTAGCCACGCTTAAGTTCCGCTTTTAGTTGGAAATTCGCGCAAAAGGCGCGCTCTGGTTCTTTCCGCGTGACTCCGGTTGTTTTCCCCCGGCTAACCTGTTCCTTGCGATGACCCGCGACTTTTTTTAGTTGTCGCCCGATCCTGGATTACATCCCTGACGGCTTTGACCTTCTTTGTGTTTTTGTCGTTTTTCCTAAAAACAACCCCCCCCCCCCCCCCACTATGGAGCCCCGAAACCCCATGATTTTGTCTTCTCTGCCTCCCTATAGGGAGGCCCCGATGGCTTGTTGAACCCTCCTTTTTTCTTCTGGTGCGAGTCACACGCCCATGTCGATCCCCAAGATGGTGCCCTTGCTGATGTAGATTTTTTTTGCCCTTCCTCAGGCCACTGACGCCTGCGAGCTGTGGCAGAAGTACTATAACCTCCCCTACTCGCACCCCCTTCTCACCAGCAATCTCTTCCGCCCACCACCTCTCCTTTTTGTCATAGAACCTTTTCTTCGAATTGTGCATGGAGATATGAATTTTTCAAGGTCCCCCCGTCCTTTTCCTCTCCCCTCGACTTTTTCCCCCCCGGCAGGCCTTTTTAATACACTCTCGCCTTAACCCTGTTGCCTTTCGGCATTCCCTTTTCCCTGGTGAAATTTCTTTCAGGGCCAGATGAAGCTCTTCGAATCCCCTGGGCCCACTTTTGCTCTTTGCTTGCTTCTCTTTTTTCAGCCGCCTTCTTCCGAAAACTGTCGCGGCTTTCTGCAACGTTCCGCGATACCCGCCCCAAACTTATGACCAATCCGATGTGGGCGGCTTCGTTATTATTGGGGCGCTTTGGAAGGCGAACCTTTTACTTTCCTCCATTTTTCCTTTTCTATCGTTATCAGCTGTCCCCCCCCCCCCCCAATGAATTTGATGGTCTGCGGTGGGGTGCGTGAGACTTTCCGCATGAATCGCGACGACGACGGCCCGGATCCCCCGTCACCCTGTCCGACACCGGCAAGAAGGTCTACCCTACCTCAGCCGCGGCCGGCATTGGCCGGCATTGCCGCAGCTAATGGCGCGTATCTTCAGCTTCTTTTGAACCCCCCCGAAATCAGCTTGAGCCTTTCTGCTCATTTCCCCATTTTCGTCGCGCGCTCCCGCCCGCGTCTCGTGCAGACCTCCCGATACCTAACACAATCGCTTGACCTCGAATTGATAGCTAAACCTTTTTTTCTTCTTTCTTTTTTTCCCCCAGATACGGCGCCCCACGCCCCCCCCTTGGGATATTCGTGAAGCTTTTATGGCTTTCAAGGCCCCCTTATCTATGAAGTCCTCGGACTTCGCAGTTAGCTATCTACCTCGCTGCCCCAACGTCCATGGCCGGATCCTACTCGTTTCTCCTGAAGGTCCCAGTCCTGAACCGATTCAAGCTGTTTTTTTTGTTTCTCCCTTTTAAAACTCTCGTCAATTCTTTCTCGGGTGTTGAAGCAATTCACATTCCTCTTTACTCCTCTCCAGTGCATTTTTTGGACCCCGTTTAGATCTAGCGTCGGGAGCTTTGAATCCGCGCACTCCGGAGGTTCCCTCCTCTTTACCTGATTTTGGCTTGCGAGTCCTCTCGTGAGAGCTGATTGGTTGGTCAGTCTGTCGCCTTTCCACGGAGTCTTCATATGAATCCAACCGGAGGGCTTCCGCTCTGCAAGTTCTTTTCCCCCCCCCCCCTTTCCTCCCCCTTCGACCCGGCAGGATTTCTCTCTCTTTCTTCCTCTTTTTTTTTTTTGTGCTGAGCCTGTTGCAAGCCGCGATGATGCAGCATTGTCTTCCCCTAGACCGGGGAGTCATCCAGCTTTTCTTTTCCCCGACCCTTTTCCCGATCTGCGCGGCCCGGTCCCCCCCCCCCCTTCCCTGTGCCCTTCGGAATAGGCCTCGCAAGCCAACGCTTTTCCCTGCCTTGGAGGCCGGCTTTTCTGTAACTCCAAATCTCGTCCCCAGCGATTTCTCCCAACTGACCCCTACCCCCGCGGGGGCTCCTTGCCGATGAAATGCGGTTGTCTTCCCTTTCCCCAAACATCGGCATTGTCCGAGAATTGTACCCTCTCTGTTCAGGATTTACGCGGAGGGTTTTCTTCCCCCCCCCGAAGGCCCTGCAATTCTTCGCACGTCTCGCGACTCTCCTCCTGCGACGGCCATGCTTTTTTCCCCACAATTGCGATTTGATATCCCCTGGAACATTTAGAGTGTTATCCCCGTAGATGTTTTCCCGACACCGGTGACTCTAAATTCTCTATTCCAGTATGATTTTTCCATGTCGCTTTTAGGCGGTAGTCACCGCTTCGGTGATTATTTTCCTTTGACATGCCTGAACTGATCCCCCTTTCGGTCAAGTGAATCTTGCGTGATGTCCCAGGTGCCGGTGAATAGGCTGCCATTCCCTTGGTAGGCCCATTACTTTTTCCAATCTTCCGTGCTGTAGTTTTCCCCCTGACGCGCCGTGGTCGTCCCCTTCTCCTGATCCGCGCATCGTTTTTCAGTTCGTCCTCTTTTCAAACGTTCTGCCCTTTTCAACCACCCGATTTTTTTTTTCCGCCCACGTCACCTGCAGGTGGATTGCCCTGACCCTTGCCCCCCCGTTCGAATTTTGTTTACTCATGGCTCTCCCTCATCCAAAACCCCCCTTTTGACCGCGCTGGTCAGGCATGTTAGTGTCTCCATTCACGTTGTCCTTATAGCCTCATCCGAGTCGTTAGCTAGTTATGCCCCCTTCTTTCTCGTCGCGTTTCTTTTGGCTCCCCCCTGGGTTTTTATAAGCATTCGTCGAGTGGCCCTGGAAGCCGTAACCCCCTCCCCCTTTTACCGACATTTCCCCCTTGGTTTGATCGCAAGGACTTCCTGGAGCATGGGTCGTTTTCTTTCTTATTCACCTCTCCCCTGCCATGCATTCTTCACCCCACTTCCGCCGCGGTCGATCCCATTTTCCCCCTTTTTTAAGGGCCGAAGTCGGGCTTCCCTGCCTCTCAGTAGTCTTTTCGGGTTTTGATCTTCGCCCTTTGCGCTTTCCTCGTAATTTCCCCCATTTTTAGCTCCCCCGGGGCACCCTCTTTTCCCTTCTCTTTCATATTTTTCGACGGTTGCGCCGGCTTGCCTCCCCCCGTCCAATCTTTAGCTCTCACCGCTATTTTGACTCCTCATACCCCCCCCTTCCTGAACATTTTTAATTGTTTTTCTACTAAGTTTGTAGTTTGTCTTGACCCGTTTTCTTTCTCCTCGGACCAGGAACACACCCCTTCAGCATTAACGTGACCCCCCCATTTTGATAGTAGCGCTCGTCGTTTTTCCTTTTCCACACTTTCTCTTTCATGAAGAGCCCCCAGATTTTTATTTCCTCCTACACGACTACCAAGATTAGAGTTTTTTCTTCCCCTTCGTAATTCGGGCTTAGCGGAATTAAGCGTTCGAATTGAGAAATTTGGGCGTTCATGAGAGTCGGGAGAGTTTTCTGTTTTCCTTTTCAATGCCGATGGCTATGGTGGACTCCGTTCCTTGTCGCGTAAGCTTGAACCTTTTCTCCCCCCCCCCGGTAGTGAGAAAATACCTTTTAGGAATCAGACCTATACATATGTATTGGGTTTTCAGGTTAGAGCTTTACAGTGTGATTCATCCGTTCCATCCCCCCCCCTTCAAGTTCTAGTCCCCCTTCCCTTGGCGCCATGTTGAACCGGGCCCGTCGTCTTTAGTTATCAGAAGTTCTTTACCTATTTTGGATTTCAATATTGGATTTCTCTGTTCCTTTCGGTTAGGATCCCCACCATACTCCTTTCCTTACACACCCTTCTCATCCTTCCCCACTCTCCCTTCTCTCTAGCATCCTCCCCCCCCCTCCCTGACACCGCATTTCCATTCCCACTTTTCCGTTATTCATAGCCCCCCTCTCCCTCCACCCTCCCACGCCCTCACGCCTCGCAGACCTATGTGGCATCTTCCTACCCCCTCCTCCACTCTTTCGCTTACCCCTTCCCCCCCACCCCACCAGCCCCACTTATCCTCCACCGATACTACTCCAGTCTCCACCCCTCTCCCACCCTCCCCTCATTCCCCCCCCGTCCCGCCCCCCTCCACCTTTTCCTTTCTCACCCTCCGCCGCTGCCCCCCCCCCTTCTTCCCGCCCCCACCCCCTTCTCCTCCCAAGCCCTGTCCCCCCCCACGCCCCCCCATCTTCACCCTCCCCCCCGTCACGTGTTCCACTTCTTCCCTCCCTCCTCCCCTTCTCCCCCGCTCCCCTTACCTCCTTCCTTCCCCTCCTCTCCTATCAGCATTCTTTACTCCGTTCACACCCACTCCATCGTCCCCCCTTTCCCTTCCCCCCTTCCCCCCCCAGCCGCCTTTACCACCCCCCCCCCCCCCCCCTTTCCCACCCATCCGGCCTCCTTCCCTCTAAATTTTTCCCCACATCCCAAAATTATCCCGTCCTACTTCCATCTCCATCATCCCTTTCGCCGGTCTCCCCGCACCTTTTACTCTCCTTTCCCCTTCTCTCCTCTCCTCCTGTCCCTCTTTCTTTCTGCCTCCACTGTACCTCCCACCCCCCATGTCCTTCTTACTCCCCTTCCTTACCCCTCATTTCAAAACAACTGTTTCCCCCGCATCGAATCCCCAGCCTTCTTGTCGCCTTTCCCTTCCACCCCTCACTCCCCCATCCCTTCCGTTTCCCTATCCAACCCCCCCCCCCCCCCCCTGACCCTGCTTCCACCTCCCCTTCCCTCTCCTTTACCCCTGGCCCCTATGCGTGTGCTCGCCATCCCTTCCCTTTTTTTCTCGCATCCCCCCCATCCCCACCCTCAATTCCGTTACCACACCTTTTCCCCCCCTCTTTCCCTAATTTCACATCATTCCCTTTCCCCATCATCGCCCCTCATTCTCTCCCACACCTTCGCTTTACCTCCTCTCGTCCACTTTCCTTTCCCGATTTCCCCCCCCCTCATACCCCTCGCCCTCCCTCCCCCCCCCCTGTATTACTCCTCCGTCCTTCTCCTAATTTTTCTTCTCTTCACCCCCCCCTTCCTCTCTCATCCTTCGTCCCACCTTCCTATTCCCATCCACCCCCCTTCCTCCCCTCCCTTCCACCCACCCCCCCCCCTCCCCTCCCTTCTCTATCCCCCTCTGCCTCAAATTCAACCTTCTTACCCCCTACCCCCCGCTATCTTCATTGCTTCTCCTCTCCCCCTATCTTGGCATTTCCCTCCTTTCCTCCTCATTCCTTCTTCCATTCCTACCCCTCCTCCCATTCCCTCCCCCTCCTTTCCCCTCTGACCCTCCCTCCCCCCCCCACTCCCATGTTCTCGCTTCATTCATTTCCTACCTCTCGCCGCTCACCCCTCCTCGTAGGCTGCTTCATTGCCGCCCCCTTCCCTTTCCTCCCCTCTCCTTCCTCTCCCCACCACCCATCCTTCCCAACTCCCTTCCTCCTTGTTTTTGTCGCTCGCCTTCCAGCTACCCGCCCGCCTCTTCTCAGCACTTCTCCTCCTTCTTGCTTCCCCCTGGCTCTCCACCCCCCCCCCTTCCTACCCTCCACACCCACACCCCCCCCCTCATCTTCCTCCTCCAAACTCACTTCTTCCTCCTTCTCCCCCTCACGCCCCCTCCTCTCTCCGCTTCCTCTTCCCCACCCCCTCACCTTCTTATAAGCCCTCGTCCTACCTCTGTTCCCCCCCCCTCGGGAGGTCCGACCCCCCGTCCACCGCGCGCTATCTCCACTACCCCACCCCTTCTAACCCCCCCATTCCCCCTGCATCCGTTTTCTACCTCCAGCCCCTGTTTTTGTTCACTCTCATTTCTTCTTTTCCCCAACCCCTTCTATTTCCTCATAGTCGTCTCTTGCCTTTTTTTTTCTTCTTCCACTTTTTCCTACTACTCCCCTCAACCCCCCCCTTCTCCTCCGCTTCTCCAACCACTGCGCCCCTCACTCCGTCATTTCCCTTCTCTTTACACCCATTCACACTCCCCCCTAATGATCACGCTGCTCAATCCGTCCCATCTCCTCTTCCCTCCACCTTCTCCTCCTCCCCCGTCCCCACCCCTCTTTTTCCCCCCATTCATCCCCACCCCTAGTTCCCCCCTTCATGTTATCCCCCAACCTCTTTCCCCCCCTTCTCCCTTGCCCTCGTCTCCTAACTTCCAGCCCCCCCTCTCCCTCCTTCATACCTTCCAAACCCCCCATTAAACTCCCCCATTCACCCCATATTTTCCACTCGCCGCTTCTCCTCACCCCGCCCGCCGTCCTTCTCCCTCACCACCTTCCCCATCCCCTCCATACCCCTTTCCCTACTTTCCGTATCTGCCCGCTCCCTACACCCTCCTCCCTCCTCTCTACTCCCCTTTTATCCATCAAGGGGGGGGGGGGGGGCGGGGGGGGAGAAGGGGGAGGTGGTGCGGGGGGGGGCCGGGCCACTTCCACTAAAAGCACAAAAGCCGTATCCCCCTGGGGTGAGTGCCGGGGATTTCTAGGGGGGGGGGGGGATCTAGACAAAAGGGGAAAGCCAGGGTGTACCTCCCTCTCTGACAAGAGGGGGGGGGGGGGCTGGGTTTTTGTCTGGGGGGGGGCCGGTGGGTACGTTCTCTTCCTCCGGCGGGGTGTTGTTGGGCGGGGACGACTCCCCCCCAAAATTAAAACGGCTGAGGGACAAAAACGTGAAAAAAAAGGGAGGGTTTTTTGTGCTTTTTTTGCGCGGGGGGAGGAATCCTTTTCTGCGGGGGGGGGGGGGGGGGGGGGGGGGCGGTTGGGGGGGGGGGGGTGTGTTGTCGGTTTGGGGGGTGAGTGTTCAAGTAAGCGTTTCGGGGGGGGGGGGGGGGGTCCCCCCCAAAAATCTCCCCCAGGGGGGGGGGGGGCTCGAACCATTTGCGTCTTGGTTGGTGGTGGTGGCCGGGTGGGCCCCTGCCCGAGTTGGGGGGGGGAATGGCCACCCCTGCGGCGGAAAACCAAAAAAATCCAAATCCCCCCTCCTACCATACAAACCCCACCCCCCCCTCCCCTGTCTTGGGGGAAGGGGGGTGGGGGGGTTCTGTTTTTGCTCCGGGCGGGCTGCTTAGAGGGGGGGGAGGGGGGGTGGGGGCCCCCGGGGGTTTGGAAACTCCTCAGATGCTTCGGGGTCTGGGGCATCGGTGCTACCCAGAGGGGGGGATTTTTGGCCCGCCTGGGGAACAAAAATGGGGGGCTGTACCCCCCCTCACCATCTTGTTAGTCGGGTGATGTCTCGGATTTGGGTGGGTTCTGTCGGGGCGTGGGCCGGAGGGGGCATGTCGTGGGGCCCGGAAAACCTTCGGGGGGGGGGTCACTGTTTTTGCTGGGGGGCTCTCCTTTTGTCTTTCTTGGGGGGGGGAAACCCCCCCCCAACACGAGGGGACCAAAAACCTTCCGTTTGGGTCCACACCTTGTTGGTGGTTTCGATTTCAGGGGTACATGGGTGGGGTGGGGGTTTAAAAAAGGTTTTGGCGGGGGGGTGGGGGGGGGCTACTGGGGGGGGGGGGGAAAAATGGGTTTTTGTTTGGGCCCCCCCCCCCAAAGTGGTGGTCAGGGATTTTGGGGGGTTGTGTTCTGGGGTTTGGTTTGTTTTTTTTTTGGGTGTTTTGTTTGTTTTTCCCAAAATGTGGGGGCCCCCCCCACCATTTTTTTTGTTTTTTTTTTTTTTGTCTTTTTTCCTCTTCGTCGTCTTTTTTCCATACCCGCAACGCTTGGTGGATGTTCCCTCCACCTCTTGTCGGGGCTGTTGGTTCACTCCTCCCTTGCGTGCTGGCCTTCAGTTCCTTTGATAGCTCTGTGAGCTGGTGTAATTTGTTTCTGTGTGGATCAACCTTTTTGTTTCCTGTGGGGTCATTCGTGGCAGTCAGATATTGGGTACTTTTCTGCTCTTTTATTCTTAGTACATAGACTATTGAAACACATCGTTTCTATTTGACGGCTCTCCTCCTATTCCGACACTTCCCCTTTGAATGCTCTCGTCCTTTTCAACAGTAGTGGACTTTTTTTTTTCCCCGGTATTGAAGAGGTACTGCTCTCCTGTTTTGTCGACAGTTCGCGTGCGAGGCCGCGTCAGCCGTTTTTAATTCCGTTTTTTCTTTTACCGGCGGCCCTCCCCCTCCGCTTCTTCGTGTAACGTACGTCAGGGCAAATTATCGTGGAGATGCTCCCTTTCGCGTTTTTTTGCCGCTGGTTTTTAAGAGCGAGCGTCGGGCTCTGTCCTCCATTTCTGGGCCGTTTTGTTGCCCTACGGTACCTTTACTATTATTTTTTCCCCCCCCTTGAGTTGTCGACGATCTGCCTTTCTCAAAAGGGTCTTTGTTTTGAGACCCTTTATAAGCGCCGACCTTTCTTGATCGGCTTGTTTGTTTTGTCCTAGTTCGGGCATAGGACTTTTATATCTAGGTGTATTTTCATTTTTTTTTGGGGGTTGTGAAGATCATGTATTTTCCGCGTCAAAAGTCGTTAGCCATCCTCCTTCCCCCCAATGGTTCCTCAGCTGAGATGAAGGTCGTCATCGGGATAGGCTTTTTAGAAAATAATCCTCAAGATTTTGTCCCACCGCCTGCCAACGAACGTAAGCGGTGTAAGTGTACGCTGCTACTCCCCCCCGCGTGCGTCCAACGATTTCGCCAGAGGCCTCGTCCTTTTTCTTATGTTAACGCTTTTTTGGTCGCGCGTCTCGCCTGCAGCCTCACGCTCTCTCCTCTCCATTGCCCCGGCGTCTCGCCACCCGTCGAACGCCTCTTTCGGTGTAACCTCCCTCCTGTGACAACTTTACGCTCTGATGAACCGCCTTCTCTCTGTATTTGCTGTTCGTATCAAATAACAGCGGTCGAACGATTGGAACAATTACCGTCCCTCCCCTTACTTTGTTCGACTCTCGCCTTAGATTCCATTCGTTTCTTACTCCTTCACTGAGCCCCCTATGGTAGCCTTTTAAGTAGAACGATTTTTTTTTTTTTCAGGGTCCTTTAGCTCTGAGTTATTGCTTATCCCCTCTTTTTGCACGGTTCTTCCGAAACAAACCGATGTACTCCGGCCCTTCCAACCAGTCCCTCTGGTACTGCGCTTCTCTTTCTTTTATATTAACAAGCATCATTTCCTTCCCTGCGCCCCCCCCCGCAGGTCCATGTGCGCATTTCTGTTTGATGTGAACGGATGAGAGAGAGATTTCCGAAAGCCCCCCCCTTCTTTTCAACCAACCCCCCCCCGTCATATTTGGCACTTCTTTTTCCCCTGGCATAAACGCAACATCGATTCTTCGCATCAGGTTTAGTCCCCCCCTTTTTGTTTTTTAAGTTTATACCGGAGCCCTTTCCCCCCGGGCAGGATTGAGCGTCCCTTTTTTTTTCCTTGCCAATTGTTTTTTTTTTTTTTTTTTTCATTTTACTCCCCTTTTTTATTCTTTTAACTAATACCCATCAAAGCACCCCACCCTGTACCCTACCCTTGTGATTTTTACCATGTTGATTTATTCAGAGCCGACCCCCTTTTTTTAAGGTTTCTTTTTCCCCCTTATTTGGACCACAACCTAATTTCAGTTTTTTTTCTTGTCGCGTGTTGCCCTTCTCACCCCTGTCAGCCTTTCGGTCTCTTTCCGGACTTCTACTCTGCCATTTGATTTCTGTACTGCGATCACCCCTCGTGATCCCCATGTCCTACTGATGAACGGCTGCTTCCCATGGGTTGGTGTCTTGTGATGGAGGCAGCGGAATGAGCAGCCAAATGCGCCCCCCCTATTTTATGCGGCCCCGAGTTTATTTTTTGAGTTTACCGGAAAGTAGTTTTTTTTCTCCCCTTGTAACACACATGACCGCGTGGGTATTTTTTGTGTTTTTTTTTTTTTTTGATTTCACACGTCCACCTCGTGGTTCCCTCTTTCTACGCCCTTTTCTTCCCTTCACGTGTGTTGCTTTGTCGATCGCGTATAAAACACCCCCTGTCCCCCTCCCCCCTCCCCTTAATTTTCCCGAAAATGACAAATTTGGTTATCTTTTGACGCCTCGCGAGATTTGGGCTTTTTCCCGATTTCCTCGTTGTTTTGTTGTCCGATTGGCGTTGTTGGCCGCGACAAGCCGGGGTGTGAAACCCGCTTCGATCAAGTCGAGTTGCTGAAAAATCGTTTTTCCCTTTGCAGTCCATCTCGAATGTAGAATTTAGTTTAATTCCGCCCTCCGCGTCTAGAAGGCTGCCACATTTACTTATCCTTATACGCCCTCACTCGCCACTTCACGTGTTGTTTGTGGTGAGTTCACTTCCCTGTCTTTTTTTTTCAAAACTTCCCCTCCAGCTTCTTCCTGATTTACTTGATGTTAACTTTCTAGACCCAGGCCGTCTGGGACTTATTCCTTTCTCCGCATGCCAAGGTCGGCGGTGCTGCGACCTTTGTTAATTACCGGCTTTTCCCTCAGGATGGTGTCACGTTGTTCTCCATACCCTGGTATCCCCACCCCCCCCTTTCTTGTTTGTTGCCTTCGGTCTGACTACGTGTTCTTGTTTACCATTCTTTTTTCTTAGAAGCTCGACGAAACAATCACTTTTTTTTACTCCAATCTTGCGACCATGTCCTCCCGCGTCTTTTTTCGATCTTATTTGTTTGTTTTGTTTATTTAGCACGCATGCCGCGTTAACCCAAACAACTCTGCCTCGCTTATTACCCTTTTCCCCTTCTACTCGAAGACCACGTTTTTCATTCTACTTACAAAAACTGATTTCCTTTGCTTTTGATGTATTTTCAGCTTATTGGTTGCGTCTTTTCCCGGTTTTTGGGTTTTTGAAAGACTTAGCAAGGATTGATTTCTCTTTTTGCCTAAGCTGGTTACACGTTCAGCCCGTTCCTGCTCTTTTAGTTGGTGTTTTTTTCGTGTTTCGCGAGGAGTGAGCCGTTATTTTTTTCTTTGTTGTTTCTTTTTTTTAATTGTAGCTCTCCGCCCACGGTTTCCCTGCTTGCTGGTCTTATTAGGACACTTGTATACACGTCTCTCTGCGGCCCCCCTAGTCCTCGCTGATGCAGCCGGTTCCTGTTCCTTTTGGACTCTATGCACGATGCCGGACTTGTGAATCTCTCGCTTCGTTGTTTACGCCCCTTTTTACCCCAATAATGGGCCCTGTCTCTTTTGTTTTGCTGCCCCCTCTCTCATCTGGCGCCGGGCTGACGTTTCTCTGCTTTATCGGCCTCAAATAGCTCGCCTATCGCCCGCCTTTTTTCGTTCGAGAATTTGTTTGCGGATTTCGGAACTTTCGACTTGGTCGCACATTCTCTTTTTCTTCGGACAAGTTGCCTTTTCCTTTTTTTATATTTTTTTAGCCTATCAGAGCCATCATGGTAAGATCTTGCATCTCGTCTTTTCGCCGTCCTGTGTAGCCCCGCTGCGACCCGAGATTCCTCCTTGACTTTATTGTTTGTTTCATACCGTTTGAAGACGACCCCTGGCCACGCCAGCTACGGATCCCGCCTTTTTTGTTCGCCATTCAAATTCTCATGTACAATTTTTGGTTGGGTTTCCGTTTAAAACTTCAGAAACCGCTTCCCAGTCTCCTTTGTTTTTTTTGTGTTATCATTTGTCTAGGGCAGTTTCGTCCTTTTGATGACATTCTTGGAACGAACGGCGCCTGTTTCCATCCCTTCTTCTTATTCCCGCATACTCAACGACGCGTTTTCTTTTTTTTTTTCAGCCTATTCCCAAGTACGACTTTTTTTTTTGGTTAAGGGCTCGGAGAGATCAGATACCCGACCATATTCCTATGCCTAATCCCGCCCCACGGTCTTCCTCCCCTCTCTGTTTTTTTTTTTGCTTGATGTGAGAAAGTTGAGCTTCTATCTTTTCCTTTCCTCCTTTTTTTAGTGTTTTCTCCTCCCCGACATCTTAAGAAAGCAGTCATTTTGGCGCGTTTTTTCTTTGTTCTTGATCTCGGAATACCGATTTTCTCTCTCGCCTTCTACCCCTCCATCTCAGCAGCTGATGACTTTTCTCTTTTCCCATGACAACCCCAATCTTAGTGAGATGCGGTACGCCTCTGGAGTTTTTTTTGTTTTTTGTCTCGCGAAAATCGTTCCCCATCGTGTTTTGGTCTTTCGCCCAATGACACAGAAACCCCCGGGCTCGCCTATGCCAGTCCAGGCGGCGGTAATTTTGCTCTTTCTGTATTGTTACTAGTTAATTAGTAAAATTCTACCCTTTTCGGTGGTCGTACCGCGTGCCCGTCTTTAGTGTTCCGAACTGCCCTGAGTTTCCCTTTGACTTGGTTGTTTCGTTATCTTGTCCATTCGTGAGATCGCCGTTCTCCCCGCCTTTTTTTTGTGCGATATGTCACTTGGCCATTTGATTTCAGATTGTGCCTCTTGGTGACGTTTGTTTTTTTTTTTTTTTTTTTTTTTTTTTTTTACAAATTTTCCTTGGGAGCTGTTGCTTTCGCGTTCGCACGTCCACCCCCCCGCGTGCTCGCTCCTTTCCCCATCTTATCCAGATATTGAGGCGTCTTGGTTATTGGAGGCTTTATGCACTCTGTCTCCTTTTTGGTTTCCGTAGGTCGCCTCCTCCATTTTAATCGTTGATGTCCCGGCGCGGCGCTCAATATGATTCTCTTTTAGGGTCCACAGTGTGCAGCTAGTTTTTTTTTTGGAGGAAATTCTGGTCACCCTTTTTTGTTTTATTTTGGTTCCACTTTTCATCCTTGCCTTTTTTGGCGATAGCTTTATGACCACCCCCCATGTTTGCTTTCCATTCGTGTCGTTTTTTGATTTATACACTTAGTTGAAGAGGATCTACTTTCTCCTGATCCCTGTGTTGGTTTCTTTTTTGGGAAACTGCATTTGTCTCTGCCCTTTCCCATGACTGGTGTGAAGTAGAATTTCAAATCCTGTTCTATTAACTTTGTCTCCCTGGAATAAAAACCTGGTGTGGTCGTCTTGTAACCATTCTTTTTGTTCTAAATTCGTCAGGAAGGTTTGTTTCTACTTTTTTTTTGTTTTTCAGGCGTTTGTTAATGGGATTAGCGTTGTCCAGCACGTTTCTGATACGTTCCGTATCCTGGCATGCTTGTTTGCCAATTTTTTTTCCTTTTTGATGTGTTGTCTGGGTTCACGCCACACCAATTTTTGTTTGTTTTTGTCGTCCTTCTTTCCTTAGATCCTTATATGGCTTTTTATTTCTTCCCCTAACCTTGAACACTTTCATGCCGAAATACCCCTTTTGTGATTTTGATCTTCCCGCTCCACCCTGGCCGCCTTTGGGTCTTTTGTTTTTTGTCACATGGCCCGACGACATTGCCATTGCCCCCGCTAGCCCTTCATGACCAGTTGACTGCTTTCGAGAACCCCTGCCACTTTCTAAAGTACATGCGGCCGACCCCTCGCTTGCCATTTGCCTTGATGATCGCGTCTCTTTTTTTTTTTTATCTCTCGAACCCCCTTTACGTATTTCGCGAGGGTAAGATGTTCGGACATCCGGCGGCACGATTAGGCTTTTTTTTTTCGGTTGAGAACTTTGCGCCGCCTTTCCTGTCGCGTCAAATGATCTAGGAATATTATTGTGGTGGGGTTGTGGTGATAATAATGGGCTACCAGAACTTTTGTCACCTTCGTCTCCCCCTTGTGTGTCTACGTAGTTATGAAGTGTGTTTGATGACTTTTGGGTTTCTGGCTGGGCGGCCGTCCCAGTTCAGCACATTTTTGTTGATGTGGGGTGGTGTGGTGCGTCGTGCGTTTTGCTCGCGTGTTTGGTCCATCGTGGGCATGACGCGCCACGCGTTGATTTTACCTCCTCCCTTTTACCCATTCAAATTTATTTGTTTTGTATGGTTATTTTTTTTATTTGAGCATTCTTCGCGCTCTCGCCATTTTATTTTCGAGCACGAGGGCGTTCCCTTTTTTTGCCCGCCGTTGATGTGTCGTCTTAATCCCCGGCTTCTTTTTTTAGCGAAGTTCGGAGCGGTTCCCTCTTTTTAAAGGGGCTCGAAAGGTCGTGGCGCATCTGCCTCTGGGATTTAAAGATTATGGCTTTTCTTGTTTTTTTTCTTTTTTTGTTTAATGTTGCTCTCGAGATTGTACTTTTCTTTTATCTCCCTTTTTACAGGTCTCTCCTTCACCCATGAACCTTCCTGTATGGTTGCTCCACTTTGTTGCGAGACTTCAACGCTTCTGTTTTACCATTTCGCCTTTTTTGAAAGAGGGCTTATTCCCTTTTGGTTATATATCTGTTGGTGAACAGCCGTCGTGTCGGCGACCTCCTATTATCCCCCGCAAAGCGATGTCCCAATTTTTAGGGTTGTGTCCTTGAAGAACTGATTTAAGACCCTTTTGGCAGTCGAAAGACGTTCGGTTTTATCCCTTCATGATTGTATCGGTTGAGTTTCTCTTTTCTGGGTTTTCCTCTCCCCTTTTTGCGCATAAGATTCTCCCTACTTCTTAAAGATGTTCAAACTATTAACGCAATTCTTGATTTTTTTCTCCAACGTGAAGGCTTCCTTCGTATAGGAACCAACTTCCCCCTACTTTCTGTCACCGCAGGCCTAGCCCTTTTTTTTTTTTCCCCCTCCCTACATTAGTGCCTTCGTTGGGGCGTTAAGCGCTAGACGACCTTATCTTCTTTTCCTTTCTTTTTTGTTTTTCGAAGCGTCTTAGATCCGGGATTGGGAACGGTCTGTCCGACAAGACGTAGAATGTCGCAAATGCCGCTTTCTTTTCACTCTCTCTCGACGGACGTTAATCGATTTTTGGTCTTCCTTTTTTTTCTCGAGCTATTTTGAGTTTATGGCGTCAATTGTTTTGTTGGGTTTTGGTTTTGGAGGTCTCTGTTTTGTTTTATCCATGACGGTCTGGGCCTTCGTGCTCTTTTTTCTTGTTCTGTTTCTCACCAAGCCTTGCTGCCATGCACGATCGGTCTTATCGTTCAGCGTTCCGTTTTTTGATTCTGTCTAAGGATTTGACTCGGCA
>Ga0179593_1500838_pt1 | contig 23743 bp, 19 predicted proteins | sample CZODoug2_1_08_16_FD_185931 | JGI IMG/M metagenome (GOLD analysis project Ga0179593, IMG submission 185931) | Vadose zone soil fungal communities from Angelo Coast Range Reserve, California, USA - CZODoug2_1_08_16fungal (PacBio error correction) | ecosystem: Environmental > Terrestrial > Soil >... | reverse complement strand
GCTTTGCCACGGTTTTTTCCCTTCTTCCTCCTCTCAAGAGTTTCAAAAGCCGGACTCCGGTCCCTTGCTCCCCTCTGAGGCCCTTTCAAACAGTGCGTTTCCCGCCTTTGGTTTTCTTTCGGAGATAGTATTGCGCCAGAGCGGGAGACTTTCTTCGAATTAGTCAGATCCCTTTTTCTCTTTTTCCCCCCCTAGTTTTCATTGATTGCATGCTTTTCAGGATAATGCTTCGAGACCCTCCCCCTTTTTCTGATTTTTTCCCCCCTTTGGTCCGATAAGCGCTTTGACGCACTCGATCTTTCGATGGCTCCTAGTTGCAGCGGTGAGGACTTCAAGGAACAAATTTCGCTTCCCCTTCCCCTTAAACGGCGTGAACCATAGTTAAGACATTGTTCCAGCCCCTTTTTGCCGTTTCTGTGATTGTTGGTTTTCCATAAGTCGGTTTTGCAGCTCTTCCGCAGAGTCACTGTCGAGAGGAACGATATATGATAAGTGATTCCATCTTTTTTCCTTTCTGATTCAATATCTGCGCGTGGCGTCCCTGATAGCCTTCTTCCCCCTTTTGCGTAGACCACTGGGTAATCTGATCTTCGATGCGTCTGCTTCCCTCACGTCAGTGCGATATGACGGTCCGAAATAGAGGCAATGGGATTTACACATGATCTTTGTTGCACTCTGGTCACTGTTCCCCTCTCCCTTTAATTTTTTCACGTCTGCTTCGACATGGAGTGTTGCCTCTCATTTCTATGATTTTTTTCCCGACACCCGAAGGGACGTCTTCTTTTCCCCCTTTCCTTGGAATCGACGTCCCCGCCGCATGTGTTCTCCCCTTCAGCGTCCTACTTCGCTTCTTCAGTCCGGAACCCCCCGCCGGAAGCGGTGCGTGCATTTCTCCTCCCTTTTAACCTCCCGGGAACCGTAGACAGATGGCACGTATGGGTTGCCTTTCTTTTGAGATTCCAGGACAGGCGCCCTTGACTTCACCTTCGCCCGCAGTTTAGCATCGGACACGCGGTCGGGCGGGCTCCACCCCCTCTTCGACCTCTGGTTGCATGTCGACCGAGCATTGGAGCGATGCTACTTCCTTAATACGCCCGTGAACTTTCTTTTTTGAAGCTTCTCGTCGCCAATGCGATTCGTACTTAGACCTTGCTGTTTCTTGCCGGGATCGGCCCGGGCGACTCAGTATCTTCCCTCCACTAGAGCTACCCAGAATTTCATTTTCGACCGTCCTGGCGGCCTTGTCAAGAACTGTCCTCCTTTTTTTCTTTTACCGTTTGACCCCGTGATAATTCTGACCCTCTTCTTTGCTTTTCCCACAGTTCGGCCAACCCTGGACCACTCCTGAAGTGAAGGTTCCCCCCTATTTTTTTCCCAAGAAAGTCCACGGGGCGAAGCAGCCCGTCCCGTTTGACTAGTTCTTCTGCGGCTTACGCGTGGTGTTTTTACGGGGGGGGGGGATTGGCCGTGCAGCGATACTTACCCTCGTCCCCTCCTCATAACCCTAGGAAAGCAAGCGGTCGCTTTGACACCCCTCTCCCCTTTTCCTAAACTTGCCCTAGCCCGGTAGCGTTCTTTCTCCTATTCACCCACGCAGGAATCCTTAGATATCGAGCTAGCTGCCCCCTCGCAAGGTTTTCCTTTTAGGGCGACGGCTTGCTGGCGGTTAGAGGCGCTTTCCCCGGTTCCTCCTCTTTTTTGCAATTAGAAGATAAAGCTAAACGTCCCACTGAATAATCCGAACAGAACGGGATTGTCGCCATTCCTTCTGTCCTGCTGCCCCTTCAGATCGGCGTAGTACTTAGATCTGTTCAGCAAGACGCGTTTTACATCCAGTAGGTCGGAGACATCCTTGTCCCCTTTTGAGGCCTCCCGATCTGTGATCTCGAATCCTTAATTTTTCGCCGCGTCTTCTGGCGCCTCTCCTCCCTTTCAATTCCGTTTGTTTTTGATGCGATAGGCTAGAGCCCTTTTATAGTGTTCCTCCAGAACTTCTGCTCGACTTTCCTTCCCTATCTTTTCCCAAACTTCGGTCGCAGACACTTTCCTGCGATGCTTCTTAGTCTGAACAGACTTTCGAAATGTAAGCCCGCCTATCCTATCCCTTGATCCAAAGATAAGGGCGTCCTGCCCCTCTTGCTTTTAATTAGCTGGCTGATGCCATCTTTATGGAATCTCCCCTTATAGCCGTGTGATTGAGCTTCGAGAAGCATCTCCCCCTTCCCCTTCAGACCCTCCCACGGTACGCCACCCCTCTCCTAACCATTAGCACTGATCGCCTGATGCCTCTAGCTTCGAATTAAGGGGGTTCATGCGTGAAATAGCCGACGTCCGCGAAGGGCCCCATTTCCCCGGTTGCCCAGAGAGCTACCTTTTCCCGACTTTTGGATATCGTGATTGCCCCCCCAAAGTCGTTTCCCTCCTAAGGTAAGGTAGCGCGGACGAACCCTCCACCCTCCAGTACTGCACCAAGATCCCTCCCGAAGTCTGTTCTTTAGTCACTCCCGAAGAAACGAAGTCTTTCGTCAGTTGACTGATTTTGTAAAACCCTTTTTCCAGACACCGTCAACTTCCGCGTGTGGTGCCCGGCCCTTGATGCCTACCTTCTTAAATTCCGCCCCCCTCCTCCCGGCACCCGATCACTTCCTTTCAGGCCTGCAGGAATTTTATTTGAATCTTTCTCCCGGACGGTGCGAGAGTCTTCACACTTCCGGCTAGTCCTTTTATTTTCTTTAGCAGAGAGAACCCGTCCTCTCCTGGAAACCCCCCCACTCCCATTGGTCCTTCTCGGCAGCAAGTGCGACCCCTCCCCTTCAGGTCTTTCCCCCTTCACCAGCAGTCACAGGATTCATTTCCCCCCCTCCTCTTTAAACCTGATCCAGGTATTCCCCCCTTTATGGATGCCAAGATACGGCTCATTCACTTTCGTTTCTGCTCCGCGCCCCCCGCACGATCTAAGATTTCTTGCGACCGGCGATCGCGCCTTGTATGTCCTTTCTTTCCCCAAGTTTTAGGCAGACGGGGATCCCGTTTTTCCTCCATCTTCTTTTAGAGGAGGACCACTCTCCCGAGTACGGCGGTTTAACCGCACGGCCCTTCTGGATTATTTCAACCCTTTTGATATGATTAACGCAGGCGTTGTCTTTTGAGAGGTTTTCTTACCAAAAAGGTACACGCTGATCCCCCTCCTCTCCGGTGCCGAACTTGATTTCTACTAGCCCTTAAGAGCCCTACGGCAGGCCCGTCTCTCCTCTTTTCATTCATGGAGTTTTTTCCCCAGCCGCCAGATGGCTTCTGGGTCCTTGCCGATAGGAGAACCGTCCCCTAGATTCTCTTTTATCCCTCAAACCGAGCACTGATATCGTTACAATGAATGGTTCCCCCCCCTTTTCTGGTTCTCTGTTAGAATGGGCGCGTACCCCCTTGCGTATGCTCCCTCCTCCAACGATTGAAGAGCGTCAACGTTAGCGCGAAGATAGCCTCCCATGTCGTTTCTCCTTTTCCAACCCTGTTCAAACCACCGCCGGAGGACGCCCTTCCATAAGTCCCTTCCCTTTACGCTTGTTGCATCGTAAATTGTCCCCCTTATTCCTCCTCCCACGTCGGACGGATCGGCAAGTTTATTAGAATCTTGTTTTTTCCTTCCTCATGTCCTCGGCGAACATCGCACCAGGATATCCCTCATTTTCTCTTAGCTCACTCAGCACCGCCCTTTTGCTCTTCCTTCCTTCACAGATCGCCCTGGGCTCGACCCGAGAGGTGTTTGGGTACCGTCCGAAAAAGATTCCCCAAACCCCTCCTGAAGATGGATGTCCCGATTCAAGTAAAAGTCTTGAAGTTCTTCTTTCTTCGTACCTATACGCCGTAGCCTTACCCAAAGTTCGGACCTATCCGTATTGGAGAAAAACCACATGCGGCCGACCCTTCTTTTTCTTCCAGATGCCTTTTTTTCGTGCGCGTCGTCCTAACCCCCCCCTTTTTCTTTCCCTTCTCCCCTATTTTGGTGTTTGTTGAGAGAGAAGCCGCCTGCACGTGACTGGGTTCGCAGACGACGCGCCGGGCAAACCCAGTTTTTGCAGTGGACCAAGAACGGACTCCCCCCCTTCTTTCCAGCGATGAGTGTGTTTCTCTTTTTCCGAAGTGTTTCTTCTCCCTTTTTTTTGGCTACGTCGGATAGGTCGATTAGCCCACTCTGACCTAGGTTATTTCACTTTTCTCGACTCGTCACGATCTATCATTTTGTTCTTTATCTTCTTCAATCTGGTCGAGAACATGCTTTTACTTCTGCCGATCCACTTCTCCCCTACGATCTGGACGATCAGCGCGACGCTTTATAGAAGGGTTGTCCTATGTTTTCCTCTTTCCCCTGAGCCTTACAAGGACCACTCTCTAACTGTAAGCACAGTCTCTGTGCTTACCTCCCAATTTAGGATTCTCCGGTGGGATCTAATTCTTCCCTTCCCCTGGTGCCGGTGTTTTTGAAGAATTTTCGGCTTCCTCTGATTCATGTTCCCTTCCTGGAAGATTCGCGGATCGTGATCGATTTCCTATGTGATCCTATCCTATCTCAGGTTCCATTCTCTCCTTCCTATGGTTCCGAGAACCCTTCGGTCTTCTCCCTGGTAAGTCGGAACACATTATCAGGCGCATTCGTGAATGTCCCTTCCCTCTCTCTTATGACCTTCCGATAGCCGGCAGGTGTGACCAGACCTTTTGAAATTTCGGTCCTTCCCCCCTCCCGTGGAATGGAGGGCCTGATCTGACAGTTATGCTCTCTTGACGATGCTGGGCCGAACGGCGGTGACCGAAGCTGAGGCACCGGTGAATGGCTTACGACGCATGTTTCATACAATCTTTTCCCCCGTTCCTGTATCTACTCGTTCGGGGGCCCTTATTCTCTTTTAACGCCGAGCGGTCCTTTCCATTTATAATGCTATCCGCACATATTGTTACCCCCCTGGATCCGTCGCGTTATGGCACTTTCTGGAGGTTCGCTGAAGTCTATGTTCTTCAGCAGCTTAGCATAGGTTTTTTTGCTTTCTCCTCCCCCTGGCCCTCGCTGTCTTCCGATTTACTTCCCTTGGCGCTTAATCCGAACCGTGAATTGCTTTTTGTGAAGATGTTCCCTCGACCTGTCAGTATCCCCCTCTCTATTAAGGATGTTACTTTAAGAGTCCTAAGGTCTCCTTGATCCGGTTACAACGTAGCATTAACCCCTGGATGAATGACTTCCTTTTCTGCTTGTCAAGAACGGCATCGATTCCTGAACTCAAGTTGAGTCCCCCTTTTAGATCCTTGAAGAGGGAGTGAGTCTTTCTGTCCCATCCTTCCTTAAGGGCGGGCCCCCCCAACTGATTTCCTCATGGATTTCATTTCCGGGTTTGCCCAAGACCAAGTCCTCATTTTTCTGATTCCCTGGCGAATTCAAGTACCCTCTGTGGCGGTTATCTTTGAATATTTTTTGAGTGGAGATAACGCGTGGAAAGTTTCCCCTTCCCTCAGAGGAAAGACAGAGTAAGAAAGGACTTCTTTCAACTCTTCCCCCCCCCCTTTTTTAGCATCGGTCGCGTACTTTACTTATTCCTCCCTTAGAGCGTAGATCTACCTACCTTTTCTGGGATCCTTAGGACGTGCCCTTGGTTTTTTGTCTCTTGAAGGTCGGCCCCCAGGTCGTCTTTTCGCCCCGGTTTTTCGAGAGCGCGCAGGCGATGTCTTCCTTCCCAGTCCGCTCCTCGACCACCGCAAGGCCCGTAGCCATTCTCTACGTCTCTTCTTGATCCCTTTTTCGTAACCTCGATCTGTTCAGACGAATAGAGACAGCGCCTCTCCCCAACTTCTTTTTTTTTTTTACAGTTTAGCGTCGACGATATTGTTGATTGCGAGCTTCCCCTTCTGTCGTCTTTTTTTCGTCCGGCTATATTTCACTCCCCTCCGTTTTTTTGTTTCCCCCGAGTGAGCAACATAGGACTCGCCCTTTCTTTTCCCATCATCTTAGGAAGAAAACGGCCTCCTTTCTACTGGCGCGCGGCTGGCGAGTTGCCAGTTTCCCCCAGAAGCTCGCTGGCGCGACCCCCATTTCAAAACCCTCCCTTTCCCAAACCTTGGAGAAGTGATCCCGTGAGGTGTTTGACTGGAGATGGTCCCCCCCTTTTTCTGGACTCCCGGAACCCCCACTGCGAAGTTGTTCGATTCCCTGGCCGCCCTTTTCGTCCCCGATTCTCCCTCCCTAAGGTCGCACGCCCCCAAGAGCCGAATCGTCCCCTTTCGTCCCTTTTTGAGCGCGATAAGCTGGTAAGGTTTGAAATGAATACGCGATTCCCCGGCCCCTCTGACTTATCTTTCCCCGGTTTTGTCGTATTCAAAGGGACTTGCTGATCCTCCCCTTCTACCGGAGATGACCTCGGATTCCCTTTGAAGGGTCGACTTCCTGGTTCCCTGGTGTCCAGCAGTCACCATACGCTGCCCCCCTCCTTACAGATGTTCCGTACGAAAGTGCCCATCCTCACCTCTTCCCCCGTGGCTGATCTTTCAACCCCTTCCTGTTCACTAACCGGAACCTTCAGCTTTTGTTGCTGCACCCTCAGCTTACAAGCGATACCCATCTCCTTCACCTTCGTTCATACGTTGTCCCGCACTGAGCATGTTTCCCGCTTTGCCGTTCTTGCCTTCATTCTTCTTCCCTTTTTTCCTTTTTTTGATTATTGGTAAGGTGTTGGGCTTCCTTTTTGTCCTCTCCTAGCCTGCCAGGGTCTTTACTCCCCTTAGAACGTACTCGACAATTGTTAAGCATTAGGGTTCCCTAACCCCTTTTTTCATTTAGGACAGCGGGCCCCAGGCCCCCAAGGCTCTTCCGCGACTTCCTTCATAATGTCCAGATCGCGCCGCAGTTTTTCGGTAGCGCCTCTCGATGATTGCTTGCGACCGGCTTCGTTTCTACTATTCCCTTCGACAATCCATAAGTGCCACCCTTCGCCTTATCCATCGAAGCAGACGTGTTGTGCTCTAGAGATTTCAAACCTTCGAAAAGCTGTTTTTGTTTTTCCCCCCCTCTTTCACTGCCCCCCTCGGCATCGATTTTTTTTCCTTCCTCCCTTCTTTCTTTCCATGGACGGTCGACATTCACGGTGCCTTCTCCCCCCCGGCGTGCCGGTGCCCCGCAGTGTCGGAACAGTCCTTTGACATGCCGAGGCATTTTTAAATAGAACAGCGGATCTTCTCTTTCGGCCTTCCCCAGCATCTTTTCGAATTTCCTTTCCCACATGTTCTTCCTCCCATAAGATATTTTTTCTCTTGCTGAAACAGTCTACGTCCTCCTTGACTTACCCACTGTCTTTCCCCTCCCGGTTCTGTCTCCAGCGGAAGGCTGTGTCCCTCCCCGCCGCGTAGGGGAAGATGATCCGATGAGCCCCGATTGAAGCGCGTCACGTGCCCTCTATCGGAATCTTTAACCTGCGGCAACAAACCCCCCCCATTTAAGCTTCCACAACAAGACCAAGACGAAAGGTTGCGACTCCCTTTCCGGTCACCCGACGTTCGGACCGAATATTTCAGTTCTTAGAGACGGTCTTCCCCCCCTGGCCTTTTTTCTTCTTTTGATTCATCGCCCCTAAGCGTCGCGCTGAGTAAGCTTTCCCCTCGCAATGAGTGATTTTTTACGGAAACTATCATCCCTCCTTGATTTTACCGGTTTTCTTGTTTCACCCTTGGCATTCTTCTTGATGAAGTTTCGAAGAACGTGAACCCTTTTCTCAATCCTCCCTATTGAGAGTCCTATCAGCAGCGCTTCACCCCTTCTCTCCTCGTCTTATTCCCAAGGCTCTTCGGAATATTGATTCGGTTTTTTTCTTTTCCTTCCGGATGGTGCCTCGCGTAGTTCCAGCCTCACTGAAGTGCTTCACTTTCCTTGAGAGATGCTCCTTACCCTTCCCCCCCCCCCCCCCAATGTGAAGTGTTCGCATGGGACGACGCTCATCCTTGCAACCCCTTCTCTTCCCACCAGGATCCAGTCGTACTTAAGCTTTTTTTTCGATGAGTGTGTTTTCACTCCTTCACCGTTTCCAGGATGATCGGTCTCGCAATGCCGCAGATCTGCGTAGTAGTTTTACTTTTCCGGACTCCCCCCGCTCTACCTTTTGTTTGAGATGTCTATTAACCCCTCTTTTTTCTCGACGATTCTGCTCCGGATCATGACGTATCCCCCTTCCTTTCGCTGTTTCTCGTTCTGATTTGAGGACTTCATCGGGATAGCAGGGTTTGTATTTTCGCCTCACGTTTTCCCAGGAAACCGTTCCAGACGGGACCCTTCCCCCCCCCCTTCTACAGTCGCTCAACTCAGTTACGCCCTTGTATCAAAAATTTTTTTTCTTTTTTCCTTTTTTTGGCGGCTCTCAGGCAGGGTTTTTTCCCGCAGTTGCTGTTACGCCTCTAGACAGAGCGCGCTAAGTTCCCGCTTCTTTTCTGATCACCCATCTCCTGTTCTCGGCACCCTACCTTCCCTTCATACTGACTTCGGCCCCCCTTTCCAAGAGTTTTTCCTTTTCTGCGTAGAACTGAAGTCCCCGCCCAGTTCGTACCGGTCCTCCCTTTTAAATGGCGGTCGCACTATGGTAACTCACATGACCTAATGGAGCACAGGCTGTCGAACTTTTTCCCTTCCTCTACGATCTCGAGGGACTAACGGTCGGAGTTCCCCCTAGCCCTCCGAATAGTGTCCCCCCTTTGTCAATGGATAGAGAAGCCTGAATGTGAGCCTAATGTTCATAGGTTTTCTCCCTTGCATGGCTCCTTGCGTTGTCTTCCTTAAACCCTCCGTCGGCTGTGGAATCATTCCAGCTTCCCCGTTTGCGCTATCAGGGATCACGCGACCATTCTTTCACTCGTTCTTTAGATGAGACGGCCCTCAGACCCCCCCTCCCTAAGAAGTCTCCTCAGCTTAGAATAGAGTTTTGCGTTTCCTTTAAACCTTTCTGGGTCGACCGAGGACTTACCTGGTCTCACGATCCTGTGCCAGCTCCTCCATTTGTTTTCCAAGCGGGTAAGCCTGAAGGTCTAAATTGCCGCGTACCCTCGCGGATGCAGGGCGTTCTTTGACGAGATTCCTCCATTCTTGTCTCCCTCGCTTTCCAAGATTGCCCCCCCCTCTCCTCGACCTGCCGACTAGACGACCGCCCTGTCCTTACCGACTTCATTCGCTTTCATGCTAAGGAGGACCCACGTGATCGCGGATTGACGTCTGGTTGCGCGTTTCCGATGGGTCAAAGCGATGGCTCTCTCCCCCCCTTTAAGGCCCCTACGCGGAAGTTTGTTTTCACCGTCTTCCATTTTTCCCCAAGATCAGGCCAAGGTCCCCTAAGCAGACAATGCTTCTGGAGACGCAAGTAGTGTGGCTGGGTTTCGAGTTGTGTGATGGTAGGTTTTTTGACCCCACACTGTACCGCGTCCACCTAATTGGAGCAGGTAGATAGGCTAGCCTTTTCATTCTTGAACCCTGCTAAATCCTCCGGTAGCGTCCCCTTATCGACTTCCACAGTGCCCCCCTTAGAGTCCTTGCACGTCTCGCGGACCCCCTTGGAGATCAGGGAGAATTGACTCTTCTACTCTGCTGGTGACCACTTTATCTCTTGCGGTCGCTTCGGTTCCAAGTTTTCTATTTTCGGTTCCCCGTCCCCGATCCGACCAGCGAATCTCGCCCCACGCCATTTGTTGTCCCATTGACCGGCTTTATTGAAGTGCGATCGTTGTAGTTCCATTCGATCTGTCCAGTCATCTTATCTTTCGAGCTTCCTTCTGTCGGTCTCCGCAGCCGGACCGTTTTCCGCGGCCCCCTACCTATATTGGTGATTCTTCCTCTTGCACGGCTTTGATGTGCGGCGACCTCTCGTCTTTTCCTCCCTTTTGTCAGAGGTACTCGTCTCTCTCCAGCGGTTTCCATCGGACTCCCCCCCTGGACGTCTCAATATCGCCGCGACCCGGTCCAGGATGCCCCGAAATCCCTTTCCCCCGTTCGCCCCTTTTCTGCGCCTCACCGTTTCCTACGGTGATCTCTCGAGACCAAGACTCTTTCCCCCCCCTTTCTGAGACGTGATCAGTTGTTTCCTCTCTGCGGTCCCTTTTGCGCGTAAGCTAATCAGCTTTTTCAGAGCGTTTACGGAAGCCCACAGCAGCCCGCCAGCAAAGACCGCTGACCTCCCACCTCGAATATCCAGATGGCCCGAGTCTTTCTCTTCTTTTTCCCAGGATTTCATTGTGAATAACTAGATTCCCAGGAACGCCGTCCCGCTTCGGTTTTTTCTTTACACTGTTTAAGAGCCTCAGGTCGTCCCTTTCTTTTGAGTGGAAGCTTTTCCGAAGCCGGTGAAGGTTCTCTCTTCCCGCCCCCTTATCTGAAATATTTCCAGCTACTCTTACTGGTCACCGTCGACCCCTCCACAGAAGACCTTTGCATTTTCTTTAATTCTTCTTTTGTTTCACCCGGTCCTCCGTCACCCCGGCATTAAGATTCTGTGTTTTAACTTGACGTTCTCCTCTGTTCTTTGCCCAGTCCTTCCCAATAGACCTTACTGTCCCTTTTGTAATCCGTTCCTTCCCAATGTTTTCTGGAAGTGGGCTTTCTCCCTTTGTTCTAATTTTTTATTTTTTTTTTCCCTTTCGCGTTGTTAAGATGCTGTCCCCTTCGACCTCCTAGTCAACCTCCAAATTCCCCAGCCCCTGGTCCCCCCGAGCTTTCGATATCCCAATTTTCCCGATCTTTATTCAACTTTTTCACCCCCAGAATCTTAAACTTTCGGCTTTACTTGGCCTTCCGGATTCCGGTCGCATTCCCCCGAATTTTGATTCTTTTACCGCTAAAGCTTGTCTCTTTGATCCTTCTTCCCTGACCCGATGTTTGCGCCGTCAATTTTCTTCTCAGCCCCCTCCCCTCCAGTTCGGATTCGAACCATCGTGTGGTGCGATTATTTTCCTTCCCCAAATGCCGTCCACCTAGTCCTGGGTTCTGAGCAAAGCTTGCAACAACCCGAGTCTGATTGACTCGGAACCTGTTTTAGAGATGAAGTGCTAAATTTTTTTTTTGAACCCAACGTTAGAAGACCGGCTCGGGGTAAGTTTCCAAGATAGTCCCATCGCGTCTTCTCCCCTTTCAAGGTCCATGTCTCAGAAGCCGATAAATGAAGCCCTTCTCTTTAGTCTTAGACCGATGCGAACAATGAGACGGTACTCCCACATGGCCCCTTCCCTTTTTCTCTTGCTTCAACAGTTCGTCCGGGCCCCCCCCCCCCCCCCCCCCCTCACTGCCTCCCATGAATTCCCTTTCGCCTTTGTGTCCGCGGCCACGCCCGCGATTTGAAATGATCCGAGAGTCCACTTATGAGCTAGTATTCCCTCTCGTACAGTCGCTAGCGAATGAACTCCCCGTTTTTCCGCCGCCATCCTTATCACTCCCACCAACGACCGACACCCGACATCGATTGTTGCAATTTTATTTACTCCCGTTCGGACTTTCGTAATTCCGTTCCTTCTGCCGGTTCTTTACAAGCAAGATCGTCGATAGCCCCCCGTCCCCTTATCCAGAATGCGCGGACTTTTTTATGTAATGATCCCTTCTCCTTCGAAATTTTCTGTGATCATAGCGAATACCGAAAAGCCTTTGTGGCTCGTGACTTACGGTTTTTTCCGAACAACCTAATTCCTCTCTGAGGTTGTCTCTCGAAGGACCCCTCCTCAACGCTCTAGCTATCTTTCTGCGTTCTCTCTCCAGTTTGTTATCCAACCAAAGCGGAAGTCCCCTTGAGTCACACCCTCTATCGAACGTTTTAGGGGGATGTCACGTTGTCGGACTTTCTCTTTTGTCAATCGTACCTCCCTTTCACCCCCCCCCCCCCCCCCCCCCCCCCCCCCCTCTTGTGCATCTCTCTCTTTTAATCTCCGTTGGTTTTTTCATGTTCTTCCCTTCTATCTTGCTGCTGTACTCCGTGACACGCGCAACCCGAAGGAGGAAGAGTCCCCCCCCGCTGTAGAAGCGTTTTTGCGAGAGGTTTCTCGTGCGTATTCCTCCCTTTTTTTTCCGGGCACTCCCTCTCTCTGTTAGAGCGGGTATTTCCCTTTTTTTCATCCCCCGCTAGAACTTGTTTGCTCCTATCTTTTACTTCCCCAAAGGTACCCCCGTTTTTCTTTAATGATTCAAGGATCCTGAGATAGATCAATCCAAATTCTTTCTTCTTCTAGCCTCTGACGATTGGGATCCCGTTCTTGTTTTTTTTTCCGTACTTTGCTTGAATTACCTGAACCCCCCCCCCGTTCCGACTTCCTTAATCCCAACAGTCGGCGTGAACCCCCCTAATTCCGTCCCTTGCGCAACAATTTGGGCTTGTCATGATGGAAAGCATCCCTCTTTTTGCCTTAGGTTGCCAGCTGAGAGACTGTAGCTCGTTCCCCTTTCTTTCATTCGTTCGGTCTTAATCCCTTCTCGCGCGGGGCGTCGGTCACATGCTAGCCTTCCTGGGCAACAGGCGGGAGTCACTTTTTTCTTCAGTTGCTGCGTGTCCCTTTTTTCGCAGACACTTTTAGATTCCTCTTACTGGAAGATTTCCTGGACCTCTTTTTAAATTCGCTGTCTCCCTCTTGTACCTGTACGCACCCTTATTTTGATCCTGGCTTTAGAACTTCAGGAATGTCCTTTCCCCCCTTTGGTCCCAGATGTGGCCGAAATCGCACGCACTCCTCTTTGTTTACCGTTGCATGGCATAGATCGGCCTGCCCTACCCTCCTGGCCTGTTCTAAGATACTCTTCCTCTGTTGCCTTTCCCCTGTAAAGCAGAATCGGTTAGTTTTGCATTTTTTTTTAATTCCATCCTCACAACCCTATTGGATTTCATCTTTTTTTAGACTCTTGCCAAGGATAGCTGCACTCTACGAGTTTTGCGCTTACAGGTAGCCAGGCACTTATCCCCCCCCGAGTTTGTGTCTCTTCTCCCAGAACCAACCTCTGCGCCTTGGTTTCATAAACGCTGCGATCCTGGACGATAATCCCTACAATTAATTGATTCTTTTCAAGCTGAGAGTAGAAATTGCCTGCAGACTGAGGTCCAATTTGGGCTTTGATGGGAGACCTTGAGTTTCTTCGCTGCCCAAAAGTCTTATCCCCTAAACCCTTGGTCCCTTCATGGACGTTTCGAGCGTTCTGATCTTGACTCCCTCCCGGAATCCCCTCTCTAAGCTTTTTGACCCCCGGATTGAGATTTCGGCGAGTGTATCTTTCTTTCCCCCTAGGCACCCCCCATTCAGTTCCGGAAACACAGACTTTATTTATGCTCCCCTTTCTTAAGAGTTTTTTCGATCCTTCCCCGTTTCGTGTGAATGCGTCTTTTGTTTCTTTTTTTTTTCTTTGCCAGGCTTGCTGGCTTTTCCGCGTTTCTTAGTTTTTTTGAGTGCGCTAAATTCAGAGTCTTCTTCAATTCTCCCCGCGCCGGTAGAGCCCGGTCTTTTCCCCCCCCTTTTAATGTCCGACCCTTCGCCGGCGCGTCCGTGAATCTTTTTCCCCACGAATTACTTCCCTCTACCTTTCTCCTGCTCTATCCGATCCGGCGAATTCTGGCGCTGTTTATCTACCTTCTGGCCGGCTGGCGCAGCGACTCAGCTCATCCCCTCCTCTTGACCCGCGCCATACCGAGTTTTTCACTTTCCCCCGCGCTACACCCTCCAAGTACTGGTGACCGGTTCAGCCCTACTTTCTCTCTTTCTTTCGGAGTACAGTCAGAATCTTACTCCTCCTTTCCCCCCCTCGCCTTTTGATGTGAGCGCTCCTGAACGTTAGCTTTGACGATCTTTGTTCTTCCTGGAAGGTTTTCTTCCGTCGATCTGGTTCCTTTCCCCCCCTCCCCGTCCTTTCCTCCTCCGTTTTTGAGAGCTGACCTTTTCGCTCCTTTCATACTTTCGCCATGACCTTGCGCCTAAATCCGGCCGGAAAAGGTCCATGTCTTCCGCTCTTTCCTCGTCTGCTGGTCTTCTTCACACAGACGACCCCTTCTCCGCGGATCGCTTTTCCTTTCAAGTTTCCCCCGTCGTAGCGGGCGACTGCCCTGGTGTAGGATATTTTGCTTTTATTTCTCCCCCCCGGTTCTTTGCTGCGTCTTCATCTAACCCCTTTCTCCTTTTTTTCTTGCGACGCCGACCGCCGACGCCTTCGAGCCCTGCAAGTCCCCAATGCGCACGATTTCCTCCCTCTCCCCTCGGAATTCTATCAGTCTAGAAGCTTTCAAGCCACGCGTCTTCCATTAGAGAGGGAGCCTTTCGCCGACCTGGGAGCGATCCGTTCTGAAGGTCCTCCTTTTTTCTTATAATCTACGTCGGGAATAAGCCTTTTCTTTCTGGAAAGCACTTTCCCCCCCCCCGCATGCTGCACCACCACGCCCACGTCAATGCCGTCGCCCCCTCATTCCTCCCCCCCTTTTCCTTTCGATTCTCCCTTTGACCCTTTATCTTGGTAACCCACCCCCGTTTTTCAACCCCCCGTAACTTTTCTTCTGTCGGCCCTGATGGAGGGACCAGATTCTAACTCGCAAATCCCCTCGTGTCCCCCGGTCTCCGTTGTGCGCCGTGACAGAACTTGGAAGCCGATGTTCTGCCGCAGGAGATTTTGTTTTCAGACGTCTTGCATCACAAGTTTTTTCAATGGATATCGTTTTATTCAGCCCCCCTTTCATCAAAAAAGGTTTGCTTTCCTCATATATCCAATCCACACTGTCATTCTCTTTCTCACGTCATTCCCATTTAGGGATTTCCCCAAAAATCCTTCCATTTTTTTATTTAATAGCCCCGGATAGACCCCTTTGCCCCTTCGTTAAGGCCACGAAGGCCGCTTTTTATGAAGAGAATAATTCTCCCTTTTCGAAATGGTATAGTCTTTCTTTCAGCTCCCCTTCCCCTTTTTTCATCGGCGCCTTATGTTCGACTCCCCTCGGATATTCATGGATGCAAAGCTCCCTCCGTCTGTTGTAGTTTGCAAAGTCCCCTTAGCCGAGGTCACGGAAATTGTCCTTGCTTGGGCCCTCGCCTCCTTTTGATCCTTTCTCCCAGTCGGATTGATTTTTTTTTTTACTTGTCGGTGCCCTCCTCGCTCCCGGCAAGTTCGGACCACGGATGTCTTTTCCCCTTTTTGATCCCTGCTTACATTAACTCGTCGGAACTTACCTCATGGGTCAGCAAATGGACCGCTTCGGACCTTCCTAATTATCTCGTCTGATCTTTGTACAGTTCTGACGCATCGTCCTATCCGCTTTCTAGCCTTTTTCTGTCGAGTGACAAGAGTCCGGCTAGATTTTCCCTCCCGCCTCCTAGGTTCCGCTCTTCCCTTTAGCAAACGCTTCGCGTCACTTAGGGTTGGGCTCTCCTGTTCGTCCCCCAGTCCCCGCGGCTTCAACCTTCTCCCCCCTCCCGGATTCCCCTCCCCTTTCATGTGGAGCACTCCACCCAAGAACTGAATCAACACTTTCGTCTTTTATTGTTACGCCGGTCCGGTTCGACTTTTCGTCATTTTCTTTGTTTCATGGGAATTCCTTCCTTTTAGGCGTTGTCTCCCCAAACAAGGCTATCAGAAGAGTCGCCCCTTCTAGTCCAGCTTTTCTAAGCCAAGCAATTTGGAGGTGAGCGAGAATATACCCGACTTTGCCCTCGTTTTATTGTTTTCCGAAAAGATCATTTTAAACCCACCACTTTTTGATGATCTCTGAAAGAAAAGTTTTAAGATATCTCCTGAAGATCTGAGCTTTATCGAAGTCTTCAACACATTCTTATACGTGCCTAGAACCCCCTTTAACCGACGAATATGGCCGAAGGCTCTGTGAGGTTCCTTTTTCTTCCCATGAGAACCATCTTTTCATTTCCTTTCTATATCCTTTCCCTATGCGTTTGCCTTTTCAGGGTTCGCAGGAAATACGCTGCACCCCAGGTCTTAGACAGCCAAGACGAAAGCGGGTTGGATTGAGTTTTTTCCGCATTTATTGCTACAGGCGGATATTGTACTCGCACATTCCTCCATCGGTGAATTTTCCCCTATAGTAAATCCGCATCTACCTTTTTTTCTTTCTCTTTCTCCGGGTCGTACGAGTCCTCTTCTGCGTATCCCCACTTCCATTGCTTTTCCTTCGTCTTTTCAGCGCTACGACTAGGTATCGGGTTTTTTTTTTTGGCGACGTAGAACCTTTGCGTAAAACACTGAAAAACTTTAGACTCCCCCTTTAACTGAACATCCCGCGGGAACCCCCTTCAAGTTTCCTCCCTTTCGAACGTCTTGGTGGCGCTCCATTTCTTTTCCTTTTTTGTTGTGTTGACAAGCTAGCGGAGGGTCGAGATTCTCATATAGACTGTAAGTGACTCCATCGTCCTCTTCGGTGGCGCCGGGCACAATGCTAGCTTCCTATTGCTTCTCTTTTTTTTTTGCAAAACTTCTTCTTTCTCCCTTTCCGGTTTAAGAGGACAGTCGCTGTTCCTAATTTTGTCCCAGTCCTGGACTAGAGGCCCCTGCTGACCCATGCGCAGGTTGATCCCCGTATTCTTGGGACTTCAACTGTCGGCAGAGCATCCTAACTTTCTTTCTTCTCCCCCATGCGTCCCTGAATGCCCATGCTGGTGAAGAACGGGAGGTTTGCCACGTTTTTTAGAGATGCACCGTGAATGAGAATCGACTCCTCACTTCTTCGTCAGATCCTCCAGGGTGGCATTTTTTCCCTCCCCTTTCCGGACCCCTCCTGCAGCGTTTCTTTAATTTGTTTCTCCGCCTGCTTCGATCCCGGGATCAATGACTATTTCACTTTGAGGGACTTCCGTTCGCCCCCCGAATCCTCTGTCTCGCTTAGCACCACTCTTGGACTCTTCTTTTACAGAAAACCTTATATGGGTCCCCCTTGTCCTCCCTCAGGAATCCCTGTCGCTGCGTCCTTGTCCTATCCTGGGGTGGAAGTGGAAGCGAGGTCCTTTTGATTCTTTCCTCTTTCCAGGGTTGATTTGCCGAGATCCCCTGCTGTTTCATTTTGATAATCGATTCAGATATCCTTCACCCCAATTTTCAGGCTCCTCCCCTGGTTTGTTGCCGCGAAGAATAGCTTTTCTCTTTTTCACGGAGTCCCACTTATCCCAGCCGGATTTCCTTGAGTTCTCTTTGATCTCTTCCCAATTTTGCAAATTCCCTTGCGGGCCCCACAGAAGCGGTCAGGAAGTGACATCCTCCCTGTTTCCAATATCAGATCCCGGGGGCGACCCCCTTTGACCCCCGTCGATGATGGCTTCGTGGTGCAATATGTCTTTTGGGTTCTTTGTACCTTCTGTCGGCCGCGTAAATACTCAAGACGGCAAGGAGCCTACCGGCCTTTCCAGCCGAGCCCTCCGGTCGTCGGTACCCCCCCTCTGAATAATCTGATTCTTTCTCCTTTCTCGGCCCCTTTTCCGAATCATGGGCGAACTTCCCTTTGGCTCGACTTGAGTGGAAGGCAGGCGCGCTTCTTTTCGCGTCATCACCTATTTTCGCGGAACATTTTTTTCTTATGTCACCTCCGACAGAATATTCCCCTTTCCAACGTAGAACCCTCCGACCGGGTTCAGCGGTATTGAAGTCTCCGCATCTCGTCCTCCTTCTTCGCACAGCGCCGGCCGCCGTCTTTTTTTTTTTTTCAGAGTCCCCTGTTTTTTTCGCCCCGGACGCCGATATGTGATTCTGGCTTTTCTAGCCGTCTGCGCTCTGGGACTGGTCGGCCTAATCTCTATCTTTTTTTGAGAGTTATAGGCCGCCTATTCTCCTTTTGCCTGCACTTCTCTACATCATTCCCCCACACTCTTCTAAGCCTTCCCGGTGCCAGCTTTCCAAATCTACGTTTCGTGTGTCTAACAATAGCGAACTTACTAGAATGATCTCTTGCCATCAAGAACTTTAACGGTCCGAGCAGGGCGACGTGATTCCAGTGGGTTGCTGAGGTTGAAATTTTTCGCTCCCTCCTCCAATCGTGTCCTCCCTGATTTGATCTTTAGACCTTCCTAGCTTCGAAGAACGCCTAAAGAATGTCGCCGAACGACCCAATAGCCCAATCTTTCTTCTTGCTTTCGCTTTCCGTCCCATCAGAAATGTTCTTTTTACTTTGAACTCACGCGATGTACTTTCGTCTACCGCCGGTTGTTTCGCCGGAACCCCCGGTTTGATGCTTCGCCCTTTTCTTAGCCTTGCGCGGATTATACGGATTCTCTTTAGCTCTAAATCTGGTCACGCAAACCCGTCCACCTCCTTTTTCCCCGCACCCCAGAAGCCGGTACTGGAAGTCTCATCCGATAGCCCCTGTCGGCTTAGCCGTGATTCTTTCCCCCAACAGGCGCAGGGTCATTACATTTTTTTTTTTCCCCCTAAGCTTAAGGGAAACTGAGTGAAGCTCCCTTGCCCAATACCCCCTTCAATCCGGGCGATAAAGTTGGTTTCGGTTGTCAGCCCTTCACTCCTCCAGTTGAGGCAACCCGCCGTTTTCTGATTTCTTCCTGCCTTTAAATTTGGCTTTAGAGTTTGGAATATTTTTCTTTACGCCCATAGTAGCAAGGACTAGTCTCTTGCATGGCCCGATTTAGATCGGTCAACTTTTGACCTTTTCATGTGCAAAATCGTAAACCCCCCTTGTAATTTGATTTCCGCGGCCGGATCTCCCCCGAGTCTAAGGGTTACGACGACCCCCATAAACCTACCCGCATTTTTCGAGCTGCTATGCTAAGTGCTTGAAGAAGGCCCTGAGTCGGTAAGTACTTCGTAAGACTAAGTCCCATCTTTACCTTTTCCTGCCACTCTTTTTGTGCTTAGTCTTCCTGCGTTCCAACCATGCCCGCTGAGTCCTTCGGTTCCTGGCTGTCACCAGGAAGCCTTGCTCGAGTGGATCTGACGACCCGCTCTCAGCCCATGCGAGGCATTACCCCCTCAGGTCCTCGCGATCAAGTAGTGTCGTCGGGTGCCTGTGTTTGTCACTCTTCCCACCCTCCCCTCCGAGGCCTGCAGACAATGTTTCTCCTTTTTTTTAACATTCATTTAGTCCGGAAATACCATAATCTTTCCCCGGCGTCTCCCTGGACGTTTATGCGGACCGTTACCCTAATCCTCTTCCCCCCCTTTTCGCATAGCGACTTTTATCGTTACCCTTTTACCTCCGACCGTTTTCGTATGCCATTGCAGCGCCAACGCGCGAAGGGAAACCCCCCCCCTCTCGAGCCACCGTCTGAGCGCGTTTAACGTAGCCGCGAGCTGTTCTCCTCCCCCCCTTGGCAGCTCCTTACATTCTTGCAAAACTCCCGGGGACATGAAAGACACCCTGTACCTTCTCGAATTTTTTGCTCTTTGTCCCCCGGGAGTCATGACCTTTCACGCACCCTTTTTTGAATTTTTTTCGCGACGGTGTCAATGTTGGGATTCCCGCCACCTTAAGACCTTTCGCCCCAAACCCCTTGAACCAGTACCTTTTCTTTTTCGAGTCCCCCTTTCTCCCCTCAGCCTCATTTGATGGATGCTGAGATCACTTTTGGCCCCTTTCTTCCTTAACCGGGTGGTTTACCGGTTTTTACCAAGCTCATGCTCAAACCTTCTATTGACAAACCCGTCATCCGAGCGCAGAGTCAATTGAGGAATCTTTTTTTGATCAACCCTTCGCCGTTGAGCCACACTAATAGCACTTTTCTTCCGATGGTACCTTTGCCGCAGGTGGTTTTCTTTGGGCGAGTTTCTTCCATCGAACCTGCTGCGCATTACTATGTTCCTACTCTTGTTGTTGTGAGAGATCTTCCTCCCCGTCCTTCAAGTTCCTTTCGACCTCCCCTTTTCAAAAGCCTGCGGCGGCCCATCTCATGAAGTGGCGGGCTTGATTTTTTATCACCCCCTCTTTTTTTCCTTTGGTTAGCCCTTTTTCTCTGTCCCCCTCTTTTTCTCGCAATGCTGCCGATATGAGCTAGAGCGGTTTTTTATGCTTTTTTCTTCCCTCTATCTATCCTTTTTGTTTTGAGCGATATTTCTGTTAAACCGGTTACCACTTCGATTTGATCATGCGATAGATAACACCCAAATACTTGATTGATTCTCTTATCTGCTATCTCTTGAACCATTCTTCTGCAGGGTTTTTCGCTTCGTTCTGAATCCCAGGAACCCAGGCGCTAATACAATTTCCGAAACAGGGCGTGACCGTCAGTCTTTCCCTCGAAACTTTTCTGCGTCTGGTGGTTTGCGCCTTATGGCGGTCCTCTGGCCCCTTTATTTGCCTCTGTTGCAGCTTACGCGACGCTGACTGTAGAGAGGTATCTTTTCGCTTCAATCGGGCTATAGGATCTCTTTCCCCCATACGTTTGTCGCGGCCCCATGTCTTTTTCTTCCAGACCCGTTTTTGAGTAGGACCCATGGGTACCATGGGAGCCCTCGTCGATTCTCGTTATATTATTAAGTTCCTTCTTTTGACCTCCTCTTCTCAATCGATTATTGTAAATGGTCCGACTACCTTGAATGTGCAAACGTCCTATCGTCCCATGGCCGGTGCTTGCCGTACCTCTATTTCTCCCCTGACACTAGGGGCACTCACAGACGGGATTTCTTCCCCGCAACTTTCCTTTTAATCGACGCCGAGCATGTGAGCTACACCCCCCCTTTCCCTTTTTTGTAAGCCGGGTGTTTTTTTTTTTTGTTTTTTTTTTTGCTTTTTTTGTGGTTTCCTGGTCACCCCGTTGAAAGGAGGACCACCAAGTCTGTTTTGAATCCTAGCTATCCGCACACACTATTGTTCTTCTAACTGGATCCGGACTCTCTCCCTTTTTTAGTTTTCTCCCCCTACTAGGAATGACTCTCGACCTTTTGTTTTCGACACGCAGCTTAGGAATCGCACGCGGGGGCGTCCTTTTCTCCCTGGACGATGGCCCGCAATTTTTTTACTAACTTGCGAGATGCTTCCTTGAAGCTCATCCGAAGGTTCCATCTTGGTTTCCTGGAAGCCCTGAAGGGTCCACATGCGCACCCAGGAGGGATTGCGAGATTGCCCTGTGTTTTCTCTTTTGCTTCTTCACATTCCCTCACTCTCAACATGGACACATGCCACGGCGCGCGGCGCATCCGCTCAGTTAAGGAATTCTTTCGCATTTTTTTTCCCGTGCTTAAATTCTTTCCCGCTTGCTTGAGCGTTTTCTATCTTTTCCACAGCTTCGCAATTGTGCGGGCACAAAAGACTGGAAGTTGCCGGTGGTAATTACAATGCTCCCGGTTTTGAAGATAAGTACTTGGTCCACTGTTCCCCCAATGCCTTCCTTTCTTAGTCGTGAGAAATTCAAATTCCGCTTGGGGTATTGCGATGAGTAGCTGTTGCCCCGAAGGACCTTTTTCAATCCCTATATTCCATTTTCCGCGCCCGGAATCTCCCCTTTACACCTTTTCCCTCGCCCGTAGCGGGGAAACGCGTCCCCAGAAGGAATCCTGAGCTTCCCCTTACGATAGATCCCTCGATTCATTTCGAATTCTGGCTTGCCTCCCACACCTTGCTTGCTGGCGCTACGAAGGTCGCCTCCCGGCCTTCACCACCGCTAATCCCTTTTCTTCTTTATCCCCCTGTCCAGCCCGTCAAGAACGATTTTTATCTCCTCTTCCGACCAATCAAGTAACACGTCGCCCTTCTACCTGCGTTTGAAAGTCTCCCTTCTTTAGTAAAGTCCTCTTTTTTAAGTGACCTCTCCTGAGAAATTCTTCTTTTTTATCTGAGCAGGACAGTTTTGCCTTTGTTGATGACTTTTTCCGTTAAGTGGCTTCCTCGTATGCTTCTTGTGAGAGTTCCTCTTTTCCTTGCGAGATAGGTGCGATTCCATAGCCGCCTCTTCTCTCCCTCTAACCCCCCCTCGGCAGCGACCCTTCTTCTTGCTCCGTCTGCGAGCGGGCAGCTGGCGCGGTCGTCTAACTGTACTCCCGCCGATCCTGTCACGCCTCAAGTAGTGACCGGGCGACCTCTCCTTTCGGGTTCTTCCCTTTTGGCCTCCTCCGGTGCCTGCTTCGCAGCAAAATTGAGCCGTTGCTCTGCGTCTCTCATTCGAGACGCCAGCGCAGTTTCGCTCCCCCCCTTTCCGAATCCCCGGATCGCCCAGTGTGCCGCCTTTTGGCTTTAGGATCCTCTGGAAAACTACGACGCTGACCGATCGACTTTTTTTTATCCGTAAACCGGGAGGTCCCTCCCGGTGCGCCTTCCCTCTGATTATCTGTCGTTGCCTCAGGTAGTCCCCGCACCCCCCTTTCACCAAAGCCTATGAACCACTCTCCCCCAACTGGCCCTCCATTTTTCCTCTGTGCACACTCCTTGTCGGTCCCGCCCGTGGCCCTTTCCCCCCTTTTTTTCAGTTTCACCGGAAATCCGCTTCTGGTGTCCCTGTGCAAAGTATTCCTTGCGATCTCCCTCCCTAGTGAAAGCCCTGGAGATAAAGTTACTTTACTGAGGAAAGACGATGAAGTTCTTGCTCGATGATTCTCGATTTTCCCATTGACCATTGTGTACGGATAGGAATCGTTGTTATCAATCCTTTCTTTTAAGATTCTCTTCCCCCCATCAAAGCAAGGCCCCGTGCTTTTTTTCAGACAGACATGGCGTTCTTACAGGCTTCCATCTTAACGACCCCCCCCTCTTTAGGATCCAAGCGGTAAGTATCGCATGATTTTTCCCTTTTAGACCTTCCCCCGCTCGGTCTCAGAAGTGGTTTGTTCAGCCTTTCCGTAAGCTGTTGTGACCGGCGGAGTGGCCCTCCGTCTAGCTAGTATTCTCCTCAATTTCCTTTTTTTCTTTTTTGATATGTTCTACTCACCTCTTTTGGTGAGGATATTTTTCCTTTTTCCCCCCCCTGACAGCACCGCGTTTCTTCGTTTCAGCTGGCCGCAGGATTGCCCCCCCTGATCTGACGGAAATGCCAGGTTGGAGTCTACATGCTTTTTTTGTTCCTCTCCCTTCCCCCGGGTTCCTTCAGATAAACAGTTCGGTTTGCTGAAAGTGTCCTCGCATAGACCATTTTCCTGCTCATGCCCGCCATGTCGCCGACCGTGTCTTTTCATTCTTTCTTTACACTCCCGATGAGACCATTCGCTTTTAGTCGCCCCCTAATCTTCGTGCATCTTGCTGCCACGTACGCAGTCTCCCCCTTTGTCTAATCACGTTAGTTACTCTTTCTATAGCATTTTCCCCTCTCCCCCCCCGAGAGCTTTTTTAAGATGATAAGATAGCCCCCCCGATTTTTGCGATGAGGTCCTCTCTAACAAGTACGCTAGCGGAAGCTGCATGCCAATACCCTTCGCAATAAGAGAAGAAACACCCCTCCCTTTCCAACCCTTGGTTTCCGATGGACAGGCGGAAATGAATTTTCTTTTGTTTTTACCTTCTTCGCGAAGGTGTTCCTGGTTCCGTTTCCGATAGAAACAAACATTCCTTCCATGGTAGTTCTTTTTCCCTATCGGAGTCCCCCCTCATGAACTCACTTCTCTATAATAGTCATGCCATTGCCTTGTGTAAAGGTTTTTCGAAAAGCTCCTGCTCCCCCCACCCAAAGGATCCGACGAAGAAAAGTATCCTATTATACCTCCTTCCCTTTTCTTCTCCTATAAGCCTTAGCTCACCCAATGTTTTTTTTTTCTCCTGAAACCCCCTTTCATCGCACGACACTTCTTGGGCTCGGCCGGCTTGGTCCGCTTTTGGTGCGTGAGCGTAGTCCTCGACCTTCAACTTTTTTTTTT
>Ga0179593_1574509_pt1 | contig 23745 bp, 32 predicted proteins | sample CZODoug2_1_08_16_FD_185931 | JGI IMG/M metagenome (GOLD analysis project Ga0179593, IMG submission 185931) | Vadose zone soil fungal communities from Angelo Coast Range Reserve, California, USA - CZODoug2_1_08_16fungal (PacBio error correction) | ecosystem: Environmental > Terrestrial > Soil >... | reverse complement strand
TGACTCCTCCCCCCGTTCCCTCCTCCCCAGTCGTCTGAGAGTTCCACTCCCTCTTCGCTGCACGAACCCAAAAGTTGCCTTTTTTCCCTGGAAATAGATCCTTCCGGGCTCCCCTCCCGCCCCCTGGCACCCTTTTTTTTTCAGTTCAGATCGTTTTCTGGTCCTGCCCCTTCCCCTCTAGGTTTTTTTTTTCCGGATCCGTTCCTGTGATTCTCCCCCTCCAGGAAGTTTGCCTTTCCTTTTTTTTTTTTTTTCGTGATGTTTTCGTTTCGTCCCTGGATGTTCGGGTTCTATAAGGGCGTAAATGCTTTCCCTTGGGTTAAAGCCCCCGAGGGGCCTTCCCCCTCCTCCTTTTTTCCCTTTCCTCTCTCCCAGACTGAGGTTTCTTGATCACTTTTCGTTTCCCATGTGTTGCCCCACTTATCGTTGACAAGGTTCAGGTAGTTTCCCATTTTTTTGTGATTCCCGATGCAAGGTTTTCCTTTTAGTTGCAGTTGCCCGTACCGGCGGCCACTTTTCCCCAGTCCTTTTTTTTCGGGCCTGCAGATGGCCCTGCTGTCTGCTTATGGACTTTCCTCTTTCTAGAAGGTTATACCCTCTTCCTTTTTTTCCCTTTTCGTTGTTTCCTATTGGCTTTGCCTTTCACCCCTAACCCCTCTAGGAAAGGCCTTTGTTTCTGCTTTGATGTTGCCCTGTCTTTTTCCCGATTTCGCATTTTTTTTGGTTTGGAGTTTGATCGCGCTTTTTCTTTTTTTTTTTTCGCCACCCAATTCGGCCCCCCCCTTTTGCTTTTTCTGCGGTCCTTTGAGTCTTTTCCACAGAGTCCCCCCCTGGCTTTGTAAGTTTAAGCCCCCCCCTTTACTGTGCGTTCAGTTTTTTAGCGGGGCGGCGCACCCCTTTTGTTATTGTCGAAGGTTTTTGCCCATTTATTGCGGGGAGGTTTTTCTTTTATTCTTCGTGGAAGACATGTCTTTCTTTGCAACCCTGGACATTCTTTTGAGAACTTTTAGTCTCTCTATTCTCCCTGGCGACACCTCCCACACCGCCTTACTTTCGGTTTTTCAAAAATTATGAACCATGATATGTAGTTTAAAATATTCCCCCTTTTTTTTATTAAGATTTTGTCCTTTTTTTTGCCCGCCTCTGAGTCCAACTTTACTTTTAAGGGTACTGGTTTTTGTTTTTGGAATCTTTGTTGTTTTTTTCTTTTCCCCGGGTGGGGTGGTTGTTTTGCGTTTGATGGCCCTGGTCCCCCTTTTCTTAACCAGCGGGTCTTTCGGGGCTTTTCCCCCCTTAAGGTTTTGCTGGGGTTCCTTTTTTTTAAACAGTCGTTTCTGAGGGGACAGACCGTGAAGGGTCCCTTATCCCTTGCTCTTAGTTTTTTTTTCGTTTTGTTTTTTTTCTACCTTTAGGAGTATCACAACTTCTTTCTACCACTTCTTGCGCTTCCGTTTCCCCGCTGCCTACTTTGTTTGCGGTTTTCTTCTCCCGTTTCGACCGGTCTATACCCCTCTGTTGGATGGCCCCTGAGTTTTTTTTTTTTTACGAATTTTTTTTGGGGAAACTCTTTCGTTCGAGGGGTTTTTCCCTCCCCCCCCTTCCTTGATAGTCACCATGTCCTTTGGTTCCCCCCCTTTTTTTTTGGGTTTTTTTTTTTTCGTAACACGTTTTCCTGCCCCCCCCCATACGCTGCACCTTTCTGCGATTTGCGAACTTTTTTTCTTTTCTGCAGCTAGATCTTGCCCCTCTTCCTTCACCTGTCGCGATTCCTTTCCCCCCCCCCCCCTTTTCGACACCCGTTGTTTTTACCTGCGGACATTCACCCCCTGACACCAGTTCCCGGTACCCCTTCCCCTTCCCACGGTTTTCCCCCCGGCGACCACGCGTACCGAGAGGCGGTGGACGTTGCGTGTCGACTTCCCCCTCCCCCTCTCCCGCCTCCATAACAAGCCTTTCTTTTCTTTTCCGTTTCAACCTTACCCGCCCCAGCCCCCTTCCTCCCTTTCCGGTAAGCTTCCTTAGTTGGTCCTCCCCCTTTTTCTGTTCTTTTTTAAAGGTTGTGTCCCCGCTTTTTTTTTTTGCTTTTTTTTTTTGATAGCCACCATCCCTGTCAAACTTCTCAAGCCTGCTTCCCTTTTCCCTGAGTTTCTCAATTTTTTGGCGCGTTGTTTGTTTTTTGACTTCCCTCCTTTCGGTTTTTGTCCCGGGCCCATTCTCCCAAGAAGAGTCTGATCTCCTCTTATTCTTTGTTTTGGTTTTTTTTTTTCTTCTTTCCCTTTTGCCGGTGATGACGGGTACCCACACCCTTCGGCCGGGCCCCAGCAAGTTACACTTTTTTACCCACCCCTTATTAGGAACAACTTGAGGATCCTTTTTTGTTCCCCTATCCCCTAAGTTCCCTTTCCTCCAATGTTTTATACCCTTTTTTTTCTTCCTTTTTTTCCCCTTTCCCCATTTTAAAGTTCTCTTCAGTATTAGGATTGTCCCCAGCAAGTACTGTTGCAACTTAATTGGAATTTTCCTTTTTATTTTTGCCACCCCACCAGGATACCCCCTGAATGGTTTCTCAAAATTTTGTTGGTACCCACAACTTTTTTGCCCCAATTCAGTTGTTTCGCAAATTGTCCCCCTCCCCCCTGAAGCGATCCCCCTTTGATTTTTTCCCCTGGCTTTTTTTCCACGTTACGTTTTTTCTTTCTCGCCCGGGACCAACCTGAGAAACTTTTTTTTCCGCTTACTTTTTTCTATCCGCGTGACACCCGGCAGGCGTTTCCGTCTTTTTTTTTTGTTTTACGATTTCGCCTTCCAGCACTCGTCCTCCCGCTTCCCCCTGGCTCCCTCCCGGTGACCATTTTTTTTGATTTTTCACCACCATTTCTAAAAACCCTGGCTTTTCCCCCTTTTTGCCGTTCGGGTCTTTTTTTTTAGGTCTTTGGGGTCTTTTTAGGGTACCTTTTTTTGGTTTCTTTGGGAGACTCCTCAGTGTCCTCTACTGGTTCCCCCGTCCCCTTTTCTCCTTCCCCCTCCACCTGGTCTCCTGCTTTTTTCGCCTTCATTTTTGGGGTTTGTCGTTTTTTTTAAACTTGTTTTTTTTGCCGCATTTCCCTTTTTAGCAATCGTTTTCCTTATTTCGGTGTTTTTTTTGTTTGGTTTCCGTAAGCAGCGGCTCTCTTCGCGAAGACGAGCCCCTCCGCCGTCGTTCGTTCATTTTCTCTATTGATGCCTTTTTCCCTTGTCTGGGTGCCCACCCCCCAACCAACCCCCCCCTTTTTACCTTCTTGACGGCCCTGTTTTTCACCAACGAACACTTTTTATCCCTTTGCCCCCATTTCCCCCCCACCTTTTTTGATTTCAACCGAGTTGACAGACCCTTTTTTTTTTTCCTTTTGCCTTATCTCCAAAAGGTGTTTCTACCCTTAGTTTTCCCAATGGCCTCTTGAACTCCTGCTTTTTTGAAACGAAGGATTTTGAAAGGTCTCCTCCATTCCCATTTGTAGACCCATTTTCCCTTCTTTGAAGGCTCAACCTCCATGCCTTGGGATTTGGAGACGGCTTTTCCTTGGTTTTTTTTTGTAGATCCCCAACTTTCAGGGCCCCCGCCTGACTTTTTGTCCGCCCTTTTTCTTTGACTGGATGTCTGCCACCTTATGCCCCCTCCCCTGGGTTTTTTCCTTTGCCTCCGGCGGTGCCTCCCTTACCACCGCCTTCTTGCTTTCCCTCATCCCGCGCATCCCCCTCGTTCCCCCCAACGTTTCCCCCCCCCGTTTTCCCTTCTCCCGTCTTTTCTTTGAACACTGTTCCTCGTTTTTTTTTTTTATTGACAGGTTGGTTCCTTTTTCCTTCCTGTTTGCCCATCGTTCGACTCATCGGAGGATTGGCCCCCCCCCCCCCCCCTCTTGGTTTTTCTTCCGGGTCCTTTTCCTTCCCACAGTGTTTTGCCTTCCCCTAGAACTTCCCTCCCTACAAGCCCTCTGGTTTTTCCCTTTTAGAGTTTTTTCCCTTTGTTCTTCCAATACTGTCCTTGAAACTGACCTCCCCCTTTTTGCATTCCCCCCCGGAACAAAAAGTTTTTTTTGCTTTTTTTTTTTCCTTCACTTTGAGAAGTCCCTTTTTCCCACTTGGGGAACTCTGTTGCTGGCGCCAGTTTGCGGAGGTCTCCCAGTCCATCCCGGAAATCCCTCGCGGTTTGTCCGTTTGTTTTTGGTGATTTTGGAAATTGTTTGATCTCCCCCATAAACCAGTTGTGCACCACTCCAGCCACCTTTTCCCCCCCCCCATATGTTTTTTTTGAACTGGGACCTTTGCATCCGGGCTCTCCTTTTTCCAATCGGACGGAATCACCCGGTCCCCCCAACCCTATTGGACCCCAAATTTTTTAGGCCTTAATCAAGTTCCTACCGACTTCCCTTTTTTCACCCTCCAAAACCCCCCCCCGGACTGCAGTTAAATTTTCGCATGGGACTTTCCCGTGATGTTCATGACCTGTCTTCTTTCCCCCTTTATTTTCCCTCCAAGTTTGGGGAAAAACCCCCTCAAAAAGGTTTCCCTCCATGATAAACCCCTTTCGTTTTGGTTCCTTCGGAAAAATTGATGTTCCCCCCGCTTTGTATAAACCCCCCCCCCATAAGTTGTTTTTCTGCCTTTGACCAACCCGGCGGGACTGCGGTCTATTTGCGTACCTACCTTCTCGTTTTCTCCCAGCCCCAGCCTTCCCTCCCTCTTCCCCCCAAAACCTTTCGTGAATGCGTAACCCTTCCTGCGTCTTCAAGGGCCCCCTTCCTTTTTTTGTATGTTTTGACGATCCCGTTTGGGCGAAAGAACGTGTTCCTGCCCGTTCCCCCACTCCTGCCCCTTTTTTTTTTGGACAGCTGAACGATGTTGCGCTTGAGGCCCCCCCTTAAGGTGCTGGTTTTCTTGAGGACCTGGTTTGATCCTTTTTCCATATTTTTTTGTCTTTGTGCAATGTTTGGCCCTTTTCCCCCATTCCCCTGTCCGTGTCTGACGAGGTTTTTTTTCTTCCAATGTGCGTTGCCCCCTTTTTTTCCCAGTTTTTCTGGTTATTTTGACGGCGCGTGATCTCCGGTTAAAGATATCTCTTTTTGGCCATAACTTTTTTGCCCCCCCTGAGCGTCTTTTTCCCCCAATTTTGACAACGTCTTCCTGATCCCCTTCAAGGGGGGCTGGATGATGCCCATTACGAGGGTTTTCGTTACCGCTCCGTTGGCCCTCCAAACCCTTCGCACCCTTTTTTTTTGGTTTTCCTGAAGCTGGATGTTACCAGCGGTTAACTGGGGATTTGGTGCTTTTTTTACCCTTCTTTTTCCCGGAGCTTTCTTTTGTGTGAACGGTTTTACCCCAGGGAAGAGTGTCCCGCTTCTCTCTTTTTAAAGTCTTACCCCACTTTCACCTGCGCTTCTGCTCGTTACACTTGGCCGTTCCCGGTTCGTGTACGTTTTGTTCGTCTGTGCCCCCGCTGTTTTTTTTTCCCCCCTTTTTTTTGTTTTTTGTTTTTGTTGTTTTTTGAGCTGTTTTTGCTTTTTTAAAAAGCAACCCTCCGTTTTTCCCCCCCCTTTTTGATTACGCAGGGAGATCATTTTTGGTCCCATTTTGGTCAATTGTGTTTCCCCCAACCCTTTTTTTTGTTTCAGTCCTTGCCTGGCTCAGGAAGGTCACCCCCTGCTTTTTCCCCCCTTCTTCTCCATGCAAGTCCGATCCCCCCTTCTTTAATCTCTTCCGTTTTCACATTGTCCCCCTTAGGAACCTGTGTCAATTTCTTCTCTTCCCCCTTTTGGTAAAGGGTTTAATACCTTCCCCTTTCATTTTTTTGTTTTTTCAAAGTTTTTCCGATAGGGTTTTTATAGGTTGTTTTGGTTTGCTTTTCACTTTCCCTTTTTTCCCTTTTGATCCGTTAGACGGTTCCCATTTACCTTTGGCTTCTCCTCCTATAACAGGGCCTGCTTATTTTGAACAAAATGGCGGAAGCCTTTCTTCCCCTTCCCTTTTGTTTTATTTGTTCGGATGCACATAGTTTTCCAATCTTTTCCTCCTAATGGAGAATTTTTGATTGTAACCTACTCCCAGAATTTTCCAACTTTTTGCCTTCGATCGGTTTCCTCTATTGGGCCCATCCCTCTTTTTGATTTTTTTTGTCGTTTGTCTTGGAGTACCAACCCTTGTTTTAGTCTTTGGAACTGTTTTTTCACCCCCACCAATAACATTACGGTTTACTTTTTTGGAGCCCTTCTAGGTTTTGCCCTTTTTTTCTCCCCCCCTTGTTAGTTGGGAGAGTAGGGACGGAAGTCGTCCCCTCCCCCCTTCTGCAGATTCCTTTCAAGTTTTGGGAGTCAAGGTGGACTGATTAATGACCTCCTTTTTACGAGAAGGTGGGGATGTCCCCCCGGGCTAGCCCCCCTCACCCTCCTGTTAGTGCATGGATTTTTTTTTTTGCTAGGTGTGGGGGGTTTCTCCCCGTTTTTCCCTTGTGTCCCCCTTGCCCTTACCTCCGTAAGCTCCCCGACTGTGTTTCGTCGCCGTCCTTCTTTTCCCTTCCCAGGAATTTGACCCTTTTTTGTCCCCCATTTTTTTTTTTTTCGTGAACGATGCGTGCCCCCCCCCATTTCAACCGCGGACAGACCCCCCCCTTTGGTGACCTGTCTCAAAACCTAGATTTTCGGTGTGGATTTTCCCCACCTGTGTGAATGGTGTTCTATAGTTTGTGATTCTTCGTTGGTCAACCCCGAGAGCAAAACCTTTTTTCTTTTTTCCCTTTTGTATGCCGGTACTCCTCCCGCCTGCTTGTCTTTGTTGGCCCCTTTTTTTTTTTTTTTTTTAAAGGTTTTTTTATGTTCCTTTCAAGTCCTCCTTTCTTCAACGCATGTCCTAATGCGTGACTCCCACCCGTTCTTTTTTTTTCTGTAATATCTCTTTTTTCCTTTTCCCCCTTTCCCCCTTTGTGTTTTGTATGGAGCTCTTTTTTTGCCTTCCCCCTTGTATATGCGTTGAAGCCAGGTGACCCCTGGGTTTTCCTCTCCCCCCCCCCTACCTTTACCACTTTTTAGTCTTTTCCCGCCTAAACCTCAACATCGTCCCAAGGGTTGCGTTGGGCCCCCCCACATCTCTCCCCCCGAGATTGTCTTCCCATTTCCCCTTGCCCGCCCTATGCTTTCATCTTTTTTCCTTGCGTTTCACCCCAGGTAGGTTCTTTGCGGTTTTATCTCATCCCATGGTCCTGGCCGCTTGTCTGGTAAATTTCTTTCCTGCGGGTTTGTTTTTTTTAAGTCATCCAATTTCGGATTCCTCGTTAGATGTCTCACATTTTGAGAGGACACCCCCCCAAACATATCCTCCCCCAGTTTTTTTTCCCTTTTGTTCCTACCCCTCTCCGGGGATACCCACCACCTTGGTCGCTCCGAAGAGTCCTCCCCCTTTTCTTTTACTCATGCCTCCACGTATCGGGCCCCTCTCCCCCCCTTTGCCCGTTAATTCTGCCCTGCCCTTCCTTTTTCCCCCACCCTCCCCCCAGCTTCCCCTCAAGAAAATATAGTCCCCTGGTCCCTTTCCGCCCTTCAATTTTTCGACCTTTTTCTTGGCCCCTTCGGTACAAGTAAAAAACTCGCTATCTTCTTTACCTCACAATAAATAAGGACCCAACCCCCCGCTTCTCTTTCCTTTACCAGAGGTTCTGTTTGCAATTAGTTTTCTTTGGCTTTTTTCGTATGAGCGTCCCCCTCTGCATCTTTTTCCCCCCAAGTTAGTAATAAATCCCCCCCCTCGGTTTTTGTTTGTTTTTTCCTGGATTCGCACCTTTTTTGTTTCTTGCGTTAGTAGTTTGGTTTTTTCCCCAGTTTTCCGCCCTCTTCAGGTTGAAGTTGCTTTTCCGTCGTTTTTTCAACCCCACCACCACCTTGTAGGTCCCTCCTCAGGTCTTTTTGAAAAAAATTTCCAACCAACCCTGTCCCCTTTCCTCCCTCATTAGAACCCTTTTCCCCCGAGGTTCCTTCTACGGAACTTGTTACTACTTGTTAATCCACCCCTTTGTCCCCTTCCCCTTTTCCGGCGACCTTCCTTTAGTCCCTACCCCCAGAGTGTCGGTTTTTCCAAGTTTTTCCACCTCCCCCCCCCCCCAACCCCACCCTGTTTTGAACCCAATTTTTTTCCCGCCCAAACCTTTTTGATCTTCCATGGCCTGGGAATCACCCCCTTTTTCTTTTTCAATTTGCTTTTTGTTTTTTACCCCACCCCCCACATGTTTCCCTTTTTTCCAACCACCCCAAAACCACAAAAAACCCCCCAAAACCCCACCCCCCCAGTTTTTTCCCACCACGGGTCGGGGTCAACTACCCCCCGAGGGACCGTCCCCAAATCTTTTCCGACTTTTTCCTTTTTTCAGGGATAAGGTCTTTTTTTCCTTTTTTTGAATATTTATTGAGCTTCCCTCTTTTTTACGGTTTTTCCAGCCTTTTTTCAAATTTTACCACGGCCGGAGTTGAGTCTTCCCCCACCGGTTTCCCGGATGGTTTTTTTCCAGTTTCGGTTAACAGAGTGTATTCCCCCCCCCCCGCGTTTTTTTTTCCCCAGTCAGCGGTTAATTGCAGCCCCCTCCTCCCTCGGCTCAGTGCATTACTTTTGTATTTTAAGGTTCTTCCCCCACCCAGACGATCTTTTTTTCGCCTTCACCACCTAGCAGCCGCCCCTTTTTTAATGTTCTCCCCAAAGTGCCCCCCAGGCCGCTCGTCCCCCTGCTGTAAGCAGGGGATCACTTCCCTTTTTCCTTTCACGGTTCCCCTTCTTCGCGTTTCAACACGCCCACACTCTTCTATTATCGTTCCTTCCCCGGCTCCCTGCCCTCGCTCATTCTGTCCCTTTCTCCCGCCACCATCTGGTTCCCCTGCTCCTTTGGCTGTCCTGGCAGGTTCGGAGGTTTTCTTTATCTTTTCCCAAGGTCAGGGCTTTTTTCCATTTTTTTTTTTTTCAGTCGATTTTTTGCCTTCCTTCCTCCTCCTTTGATTTCTTTTCTTAGTTTTTGTCAATCTGGTCAGCCTGGCCCCCGCCGCCCCTGTGGACTTGCAGCCCACTTTTCGTTTTCTTTCGATTTTCCGGGTTCCCTTTTTTTTTTTCTTTTTTTTTTTTGGAATCCGGTGTCGTTTATCCTTCCGTAGGGGTCCCCATTTCGCTGTCGTTTGCAAGCGGGTTTCCTCTTTTCCCCCTGTGCCGGCCCCCCAGCTCCTTTTTTCTGCTGGAATCTGGTACCCTGAACTCCCTTCTTGATTTTTTTTTTGAGTCGGGACGCTGTCACGCCTTGGCCATTTGCACTTTTGGACCCCGGGACCGCTTTTTTTTTTTTTTTTTTACTAGGGAAACTCCAGCGGCGGACGCGTTTTCCAGTCTGTTGGACAAGGGCGTGTCTTCGTCTTTTTTCTAGATTCTGTTTTCTTATGTTCCCTTTTTGGATTTTTTTTCACCCACTCGGACACCACTTCCCCCCCGTCTTCGTTCCTCCGTCCTTTTTTTTTTCCCCCGATTGGTAGTCAGATCCCCCCCGGTGGCGCTTCCCCAGGGCCAGTTTTCCCCCTGGGTTGCCTTCTGCTTTTTCTTTTCACCGTGATGCTTTTCGTCCTTGTTTTTTTTCCTTTTGCAGGATTTGGGGCGGGCTTTTTTTGTCCTCATTTAGTAGTTTTCCGCGGCCCCCTTTCCGGCGTTTCCGGCGTCGATTGCGGTCGGTCTCTTTTTTTTTGCACCCCCCTTGTCCCAAGAAAGGTTTCCTTTTTAGCCTTTACTGGTCCCACATTTTTCTTGCCACTGCTGCACTTTTCCAGGCGTGGTCCCAACCCCTTGCCTCTCGTGTCTACGTTGCTTTTTTTTTTTTTTTTTTTTTGGGATGCTTTATGGCCGGGGCACCCCTTTTATTTGTTGAACTGTTGTCATTTCTCTTTTACGTGTTGATCCTGCTCTTGAGTGCTGGCGATTCTTGCGCCATCACAGCTGCCCTTCTCTTTTGTGCCTTACACGGGGCCTTGACCTGTACTTTTTTGGCGTGATCGACCCTGCCCGGGTGCTGCGTTCCACGCGTTCTTGCACGGCCAGCTCCTTCTTTTCTCCGGTTTCCGGTTGTTCACCAAACTCCCCCGGTTCCCTTTTTGATTTTTTTTCGGGTTGAGGGGTCGCCCCCCCCTGTTTTCCCCCCGATAAACTTCGGTCGTTTGCTGTTTTTAGTTTGCCTGGTGCCCCCCCTTTTCCCCCCTCTTTTTTCCAGTTTTGGCTCGCAATGGAAGTCCTCCCTCAGTCAAGGGGCCGGTTGTGGTTTTTTCTTTTACAGTTCGGCACTCAAAGCCTCTCCCTTTTTTTTCGCGCTTCGTTCTTCTTCCTTTCCTCTTTTTTGGGACACCCAAGGGCGAGATCCTTCGCGCCCCGCTTTTTTTTTTTCACACCTTCTCCCGGTCCCCTTGTACGGGGTTTTTGCGACGTCTTCCCCACCTTCTTCGGCATTCTCAATTGGATTTTTTTGTTTTCCTGCAGGAGGGCACATCCTGCGGTTACCGGAGCTTCTTTTTTCTGCGTTTGATACACCAGGACTTTTTTCCCCTTCTTATTTTCAAGGATAGTGGTTCCGAACCCTTGTTTATCCTCACGTGACAAGGTGTTTTTTTTCAGCGGTTTTCTTTTTGTCCTTAGATTTAATTTTCAGGCTGAAGTGCCCTTCTTTCCAAGTGTGAGTAAAGGTGGTAGGCCCGATTTCCGGAGGGTCCTACCCCTTTAGGACCAATTTAGCTTTATTTCCCCTCCCTCCCCTTCTTCGGGTTTCGGCTTTTTTTTTTTTTTGACGGCAATCCCCCCCCCATTTTTTGGCGCTGAGCCGTCCAGTTTCTGAGTTCCGAGTCTCCACGAACAGTCTTTTTTCCAGTACGAACTTTTTATGGTTGGTTCCCCGTCATGACTGTTGCTGGTTTCCCCCCCCCTGTGGTTTGTCCCCGGGAACAGTGACCTTTCCTTTTTTTGGACCCCATGTCTTTATTGGCGACGGTGGAGCACAAGGGGGTCTTTTTTCCTTCCTTTGGTAGCCCACCTTCCTTTCGTGCCCTCCTATTTTTTCCTCCTCATGAATTTTTTGTTGAGAATTCCCTGATATAAGCTCCAACCCTCGGGGCAGGTCACCTACAATTTTTTTCTACAGACTTTGGTGTTGTTGCCACAGAACAAGTAGGCTCGGTCAACGGAAAAATGTTCTTTGTCCCAACCTCCCTTGTTTTTTTTACCCCCTTCCCTTCTGGGCAGGACATGTTTTTAGCATGCAAGGACAACCCCGTCAGACTCCCAGTCTCGTCTCTAGTCTGATCTTCCCTTTTCCAGTTTGAAAACATACCTGACTGAACGTTTTTTTCCCGGCGACTCAAGGTTTTTCCTCTCCCCGGACAGCCGGGCGGTCGATTTGCGCGACCTCATCTGCTTTTACAAGGGGGAAGACAGTCCACCAGCGAAGTTACACACTTTTACTTCCCCCCCATGACCACGCCTTTCCCTCATCCGGTACCCAAGTTCGAAACCGTTGTCGGGCCTTGTTTTTTTTTTTAGTGTTGGCGTGTGCCGCGAGTTTTGATGTACGCTTGGAACTTTTTTTTTTGAGTTGGTCGGCTCAACCTCTCAGTCGCCTGACAGACATTTTAGTGTCCCCACTGGGAGATGACGTTTGCCTTTCCCATGTCCCGACATTTTGATTGTCTTGCTGGCAAAAGTTTGTCCCTCAGGTCCCGTTTTTTGTTTTACCCTGCTTTTTCCCTGTACCCCCTTGGCGTTTTGGGTTTTTTTTTTTTTTTTGCCATTTGGCGGCCTTCGATGTACCCAGCAGCACTCTGGGTATTCCTAGGAGAACCCGGTGAAGCTTCGTTTTCCTCAAAAACGGGTTAGCGGCCCCCCCTCCCCCCCTACTGTACGTATCGTCTGATGTCCCACTCGAACAGCAATTTCCAACTTTTAGAACCGGCCTTTTTAAGCTTGAAAGGCCAGCACGTAACGGAGACAAAGTTTGTCTCCACCCCTCTTTTTGACTCGACCGTTCCGGACTGTCTTTTTGTGTTTGCTAGCCGTTGGTTAGCCCCTCCGGAGCGGCCGTAAGCCCCCGAAAGGCATCGTGTCCTTTTTTTTCCCGGCTTTTTTTCCCGATCTCCCAGAAGAACTGGTTAGCCAGTCTTGAGTCCTTAAACCCCCGATTCTTGTGAAGTGCCCTCGCCTTCCTTTGTACGGTGCAGCCCGTGCCGTCCTTCTTACGTTTCGTCAACTGCTCAAACCACGTCAGATTTACCGTTACCGCTATTTTTCACATTTAACCGTACCCCCGGGTGTAAAATCCCCCTTGCGACGTCTTAGTCTCCCAAATGAGCAAGGCCGTTTGAACAATTTTCAAGAGGCAAGAGGGTCCCCAAAGAGGTTTTCCCAAATGACAGGCCTGTGCCGGTCCCGTTCCCCCATAAATTGCGGGACATGAGTTGACGGATGCTAGACGTGGTACATGCGGTTTTCGTGGCCTAATGTTTTTTTGCCAATTTCATCGACGGGGACTCTCTAATCTCATTCCTTCCTCGAGAGGGCTGCCCTAGGGGGGCCCCCCTTCCCCTGTTCACCATACTACCTGAACCCCGTCCCTCCCCCCTCATGCGGCCAAATTGTGCAGCCCCCCCCGTAGGCTTCGGGCGAAAACCGGCCCCTTCCTGCAGCTCCACTTGGTTGATTCGGCGCGGGCCAAGAGCCTTTTTAGCTCACGCTGCACTTTCGTTCTTGACGTTTTGGTTTTAGTGTGTTTGGAGCCGCATTTCTTTTTTCACTTTATAGAGAAATACGACTCCCTCTACGACGCTTTCATTTTTACCAAAAATCAACTGTTCCGCAGGCCTTGCCCTGCTGGGGGGGCCCTCCTGCAAGCCCCCCCGGGTCCCACCGATGCGTTGGCCCCAAAGGGCGCTTTTCCTTTGGTTTTTTGCCCCCCATCGTGGTTGCCTTTGCTACACTGAGAGTTTCATCCCGATCTTGCCTTTATGGTAACTATTGGCTTTTCCGCCGGTCCGCCGTTTCTTCCTTCCGCGACCGTGGGGGCAAACTTCCCGGTAACGGGGGGGCTTGCCACCGGGTCCGTCGGTTCCCGTGATTCCCTCCCCCCGCTGATTCCACCGTTCCCTCTCAGGTCTCCTACTCCCAAGTTCCACTGGCGGCGGCTTTCCCTTTCCTATGACCCCAAGTCCCCCCCCTAAGCCCCTTCTCACCATTTCCAACGTCTGAGGACGGCTATGGCCCATGAGCTGCTCAACCCCCACCCTGTCCAGTTCGTTGGCGGGATCCCCGCGCTGTGAGAAGGAGACCGGCCGATGTCCTTTGTCGGTGGACGGCCAAACGGTCTTTCCTCTGCAGGATGGGTGCACAGGCGCGGATTCGGTGGGGCAAGTTGATCGGAGGTTCCCCCCTTTTTTTTCCGGGTCCCTGGATAGTCTTCTTTTTAGCTTTCTGTCACGGGGAGGACCGCCGCACTGAACTGACTTTGCCGGGTTGCCGTCGGCGTTGGGCACTGGAAGAGTCTGCTGGCGCGACTCCCTTTGATGGGCTGGGTAGACTTGACCTAGGCAGGGGGATGGGGGTCCCCCCTTTTCACTTCCATTCAGAGGGTTTCACTGATTTGCCCCCCTCACGGGCCGTTGGCGTCTGCCGATTTTTTTCGCCGGGGCAGCGCACCGTCGGCGGGTGCTGGGATCTCCCAGGGCCGGTGGGTCCCTCGATCCAACACGGCCTTTTTGTCCGTGTCCCCCTTCTGTCGGGGAGGGAACCTCGAGGTTCGGAAAAATAGGAAGAGACTTGGCAGCAGAGCGCTTTCCCTTTCCCCATAAAGGCCCCCTTTGCGTCTTTTCGCGTGGATTTGACGTGTCCGAAGTGCGGTGGTGGTTGTTTCCGTCAGAATTTTTGCCCCGGGTTGCCCCTTTTGGTTTTTTTTTTGTTTTTTGTTGGTTGAGGATCACCATGTTTTTTCCTCCAGTGCCAAAGTTCCCCCCCTTTTTCCCCCTTTTTCTTCCCTGACCTTTGGCTTTTTTTTAAGGGACAATTGTCCCCCCTTTTTTTTGTGGAGAGTTTTCCTTTTGCCCACGGGCGCTGGCGGCTTTGCCTGTCAAAGTCGCGGCGTACTCTTTTTCTGGCCTTCGTGATCCTTTTCAAGGGGATTTTTTCCCGTGTCTAACCTGCAATTATTTCGGGACCCTCTTTTCAAATACCGGGATTAGTTTGACCCCCTTTTCCCATTTTTGGTTGGTGGGGTTTGTCCCTTGGGGTGGGGGCTCGCGGCATATCCGGTTGTGATGGCACTACACCCCGGGGGGACTCTTGCCGCCGCGGATGGACCGAGCCAACTACTCAGAATTACCCTGTTGGAGGCCGCGAGTGGGGTTTGTCCCCCCTTTTGGCAGCGGCTTCTTTCAGCGTCCGGTTGACTTTTTAGGGATGACCGTGCTTTGCCTCTTTTGCAGTGAGTTCCCCCATCCTTTTTTCACAGAAGGTGATCGGTTACATCTTGACCACTTGGAGGCACAGAGCCGCCGCCCCCATTTTTTTTCCCCCCTTCCACCCTCCGCATCCCCCCCAAAACACACGATGAGAGATTTCCTTTTTTTTCCGCGCTTTGAAACCGGTAAAAAGTGGGTAAGGATTAGGGCGGCTTTTCTGTCCTTATTGTTTCAAGAGTAGTTCTTCTTTTGTTGGGACCCTTGAAAACCCGTTGCTTCGGCTTGAGTTCGAGGGGCGGGGACTTTGTACTCACTTTCTTGTGATTTTGAATTCGGTGGGCGGTTTTAACCCCTTGTGAACGCTGAGAGAAAAACCCCCTTTTTTCCTCTGGTCTTATGCGCTGAGTTCAGCCCTTCCAACAGGGGGGGCTTGGAGCGAAAGGGGATCCCCCTTGTATTTCCACGTTTCTGCCCCCCCCTTTGTTTTAGGTTGGGGGTTGCTCTCCCCTTTTTTCCTGCCGTCCCAGTTCACATAATCTCCTTGGTCCCCCCCCGTTCCTCAATCCTCAACCGAATTTTGAACGGGGTTGCCCCGCGGCGTTCTCGCGTATTTAAATTCGATACCCCCCGGGCTTACGGTTCCCCTTCCCCCCCAACAAATTCCATCTATGCGGTGCTTCGGTTTTTTTTTCTGTCACAGGTTGTGCTTGGTCGTCAGCTCAGTTTCTTTCCCCTGAAGATGGTCCTTTTCCCCCCGGGTTATGACGGTGGAATCCCTTTTTTTGAACGTTGAAACTTTGAGTAAGGTTTGGGATAGGTTCAGTTCATTCGCACCCCTTTTTTCCCCCCAACCCCTGCATGCTACAATGTTCAGTTCCAGGGATGCGATAAATCTCTCCTCTTTAATTTTTGAGGAGCTCTTTTCTTTGTGTGCAGGTTTTACTTTTCCCTGAGTTGTCCGGTGAACTTGACATTTTCCGGGGACTTGATGACTTGACTCACTTCCCTCGCTGTTGACCGCCAGGATTCGTCGGAGTCCCCGGCCTCCCGTCTTTTACCAGGTGTTTCTGGCTCGTGTGGGGATCCCCCCAATGACCACGAGCTGACGACTCCCCCACACACCTGGTGGTTTCGCCCCCGAATTTGTCCCGCCCTCTCTGAGAGTTTTGCGCCAAGGTCACAATTTTTTCTTTCTTAGTGCTCAACTTTTCCGGCCATGCTCCGCTAGTGCGGGCCCCCGTTTTATTCTTTTTCGTCCTTTTTCGGCCCTTTTATCCCCCCGGAGGGGCCCTTTACGCTGACGGGCACTTTTCAAACCGAGATCCCCCCCCCCAGCACCAACGTTTTCAGCCTGGTCCCAGGGTATACAATCTTTTTTTTTTTTTTTTCCACGCTTTTCGTGTCTCTCAGCGTCCCCCCCCCCAGAGAGGTTCCGCCACCGGTGTTTTCCTGATACTGCTTCTACACAACTGATCTTTCTCCCTACCTGACCTTCTTGGCTTAATCTCCGCAGGGCCCGAAGTTGATTCAGGTCGATAGCCCACTCCGCCTACGATTTCTTCCGACAATAAATCCCGGCACCCCCGTGTCCTCCCCCTCCTTACCCCGCACTTCTTGGCCGGACGCTTCTTTAGGTTTGCGTCGTCCATGGAAATGGAGTTTTACAACTCCCGTCTGCCTCTGGGTAGCTGCATCCTCTCTCCCTTCAATATTTCACGCTGTCCCACTTTTTAACCCCCCCCCCCCCCCCCCCCCCCCCCCTGAGTTTGGACTTCTCATTAACAGTGTTTGCAGTCGTTCCCCAGTGGGCCGGACACTTCGGTTCGCCTTGGTAGGCCCTCAACCCCCCCATGCGCGATTTTTCCCAACCTCTCCCGCACCCCCCCCCAGCAGGGCCCCAGGTTCCTATTGTATTCGTCCCCCGTTTTCGAAAGGGTTTCGAAGCTAAGGTTCCATTTCCCGGTGGTTTTCCGTTCGCCCCTCGCGTTCACTTTTTCTTTTGTCCTTTCGCTCGAACTTGCATTTGGTTCAAGCCGCCGCCCCCAAGCGTTTCCTTCCGCAAGGATCAAACCTCTCACCCCACCTTTTTTGACACACTTTTCCGCCCCAAACCCCCCCCCAATAAAAATTTTTGTTTTAATGTGGAATCAACCCCCGACCATTTGCACTGCTGTTTCCCCAAAGTCCTGTTAAAACACCCCAAACACACCCCCACAAAACACCACCCCCCCACAAAAAGGTTCCACCAGCGGGGCAAAACTCCTCCACTTTTCCCCTCCGACCCCGGACAGTCCATCCGCCTCCCAGAGCCTTTTTCCATTTGTCCGGATTCCAAGTTGGCCGTCCTCGCCCTCTTTTCGCGCTTTACCTCGTCCGGTACCGCCTCTTGAAACTGTTCCCCACTTGACGTCCTGGGGAGCCAACTTCCCGTTGGTCAGGCTGCAATTTCGCGTGACGGTTCGTTCCCAGGCGCAGGTTTTTGCCAGCCAGGCGGGCCCGACGAGGCCCCGGCCTCTTTGTCCCGGGGCCTCCCCCCGGGACCCCGCTCATTTTTTTCATAGTTCCCTCGGGATCGTGCGACGAGCGCCCCCTTTCCTCCCGCCCTCTTTTTTGCGCAAGCCGGGCAGTCCAGGCTCTTAGCCGCGTCAGACCGGCCCTCGTCGTTTGAGGCGGCCAGCGTTCTCTGTTTTCCCAACGCTGACGAGTCCCCCCCCCATTGTCCGAACAACAGTTGCCTCCTCGCTACAACCTGCAGGTTCATACTCGCACCGTTTGCCCCGGTGTCAGCTCCTGGCCAGTAGTTCGTTGGGAGGTTCCGGGGCCGTTCTCCCTTTGGTTCTCCTTATGCGTTTGTGATTCCTTTCCAACACGGTCAAGGAAGGTAGGAACTTCTGGCCTTCTTTCCTTTCGGGTTTCCTTCAGGTCCTTAAGGGGCGTAAGGGGTATTTCGGGTTCCAGCCAGGTCCCCGTCCCCCCTCCGTTTCCTTTGGCCTTATAGGCGCGATTTCGTTTGCCTTTTTGTGGCGAAGGTGGAAGACCCCCTTTTTTCCTTTCCTGGACCCTGTGGATTTAGGTGTAACGGCGGGTTGCTTTTCCCCCCCCCTTTTTCGCTGGTCTGACTCCCCGGAAGACCGTCGTGAGTCCTCTCCAGCTTTCCCCCATGCACTGTCCTGGTCTTTCCTGTAATATTCCGTTGAGTGATGATGCCGGGCCAGGATTGGGGCCGGACCTCTCATCTTGTTGACAACGGAAGGTCTTGCCGAATGTCCGCAGTTTGAACTCCAAGCTCAATTTGGCGCCGGCGGTTCCTACCTCTTTTCCCCCCTAGGCTTGCGTAGCGCCCCCGGTGCAGTCGAGGTAGGGGTAGCCTCCCTCTGGATGCCTACACCACTCGTTGCCACCTTCCCGCCCTTGCAGGCGGTGTTCTATGAGTTCCTCCAGAGGGTCGGGATTTTTTCCACCGGTGGCGCCGGCGACCAGTCCCTTTTGCTGTTTGCGGAAAACTGCATCCGGCGCACCGTGCTTTTAGTGGGCATTTGGAAGAGTGCAGGGTTGTCCCTTTCTGGGTCGACGGCACCTGTAGGTCAGGTTCCACCTCCCTTTTCGGGCTTGGGGTCGAGTGGTTCTGATCTTTTTGAGGCCCTTTTTGACAACCCCCCGTTCTTTTACTTTCCCGTCAGCAACCCTTCTGGCCACGGCCTCTCCCCCCCTTTCACCGATGGCAAACCCCCCCCCCTTGTCGCTACGCTTGTCCAGGTGTGCGTTTCTGGGGCCGGCGCCGTAGTTCCCCCCTTGGGGTTCAAACGGGGGCACGGTCCATTTGTTTCAATCGCGGTGATACGTGTGTCTTTCCCGCTCGTGGGGTGAAGACGTGGCGCCTTTTGGCGGCGTCCCCAACAGTCGCCCCCCTCTGGCCCCGGGCGAGTTGCATCACTACGGGGTTTCCCCCCTAGCGCACCGCGGCTTTGCGGCCCACGGCGGGGTCCCTCCAGTGGCCGATGTTCGTGGTACGCCGCAAAGCTCCCCACCGGAGGTCTACAAAACTTTACCCGGGCTGCGTGTTTTTTTCTCGCGGCGGGGGTGTTGGGTGGGGGGGGGGGTGGTACGGGTGGCGCCAAACGTTTTTCCCCTCTGGGTTCGTTGGGCCCCCCCCGTGGATGGGGCCCGCCCGTTCGGTTCCCGCTGGCATGTTCTACCTTTTTTTCCTCCGTCTTTAACAATGTCCCCCCCTTGTGGTGTGCTGGCCCCCGGCCTTTCCCTTTTTTTTTCCTGGATCAAATGTCACCTTGCGCCGACGGCGACGCTCTTCCACGCGAGATCCGGCCGCTGGCCACCTCCCCCCTCCTCCGCCCGCCCGTAAGACGAATTACGTAAATGCGGTGGTTCCCCCCGTTCCACACACCCGACCCTTCTTCTTCCCCCCTTTTCGACTTTGATTTTCGGTCCGGCAAAAATTTGGCGTTCCATCTCCTCCGGCGTGTCGAGCTCTACAAAACCCTCCACTTTTCCTGCGGGGTTCCTGTCACCAGACTCGCGTCCTGCCCCTGCCCTCCTACCCAAGGCCATGACTTGTCTTTTTCCTTGACGCGCTTCCGCGGCTGTGTTTACCTGGGGTCAGTTTGACGTACCGTGGGCCCTTTTCTTTCCTTCGGGGCGGACTCGTTAGAAATCTGACGCCTCCTGTACGGAAGAGTTGGGTTCCGACTTTGCGCGGCGAAGAGACGTCTTTTGCCTTTTTTTCCCCGATCAACGGACGAGGACCCGTCCCTCCCGGGGGCGCGTCATGCTCCCGTGCGCTTTTTACAAAGGTCTTTCCCGTTGCCGACCGTTTCTTTATGCCGCCCGTGGACAACCCAGGCGATTTTCTTCTCACGCCGGTCACACGTTATGCCCCCAGTACTGGCGTCTCTCTTCTTTTTTCCTCATTTTGTTTGGTGTTTTTTTTTTGGGGCAGAATTACACGCGTTCGTAACGGGCTTTTCCCCTCGTAATAACGCTCCTTCCTTTGTTGCGCACAGAAGTCCGTCATGGTCACAGGGGAACCCGGTCTGGGGCCGCCCCCTTTTTTACCGCCCGCGCTTTTGTCGAGCCATGGACGCGGCCAACCAGCTTCGTCATAAAGTTCACGTCGGTTGCTCTCGCCGGTTCCCCCCCCCCCCCGAAGACGTCTGGCTGCTCCCTCCCTTTTTTCTCTTGCTCGGTCCCGCCCCGGGACAGGGGCACTTTTTGGTCGAATGGTCGCGACGTTGTGTCGACAGTTTTGGTCCAGCCCAGTGGCAACCGTTCCGTCAGCCGGTTGAACGGACCGCCAGCTTTTAACCGCGCGTCCCTAACGTCGTTCCCTTTCCCTTTTGGGGCGGTTAGGGCCAAGGGGAAGACTCCCTTTTTGTTCTGGTGTCTCGCGGGTAGGGCTTTATCGCATTCTGTCCCCCGGTCCAGGCGATGACCTGGCCATTTTTTTTTGGCATCCACGTTTCCGTCCATTTCCTGCGAAAAAGCCGGTTGCAGGTCTGGTCGTCGTGCACAAGTGCCGCAGGTAACGGTTAGATCTTCGTTTCGGGGGGCCGGTGATGCCCCCGGTGTTTTTGACAGTCAGGCGGCTGGACCGAAATGTCCGACCATCTGTTTTTCTCACGTCGGGCGGGTTTTTCAAGCGGCTTGATTCTGAACAGTTTCCTCCCGGGGGACAGCACCTCACGGGTTTATACGGCGACGCCCCAGGTTTCCCCCATCTAACTTGTTAGAACGACGGGTTGTGCATTTTTCTGACACGGTCAAAGCACGACCCACCCTCCTCTATCGGCCCAACTGTTCGTCTGGTACCCCCATAGGCAAAGCTTCCCTCCTGCCCCGTCCGACCCGGTAGTTGTAGGCCCGTTTGTAGAACCTGCAGGTAGCGTTTTCGTTCCGCACGAAAGCACTGCTTGGCGCTCCGGCCGGGACCCCTCCACCGCCGGTGCGGAGTTTCGGTTCGCGGATTGCCTCCCTCGCGTCGGTCAGGTTTTTTTTTTTTTTTCCTGGGGCTTTTTTTTTGGCACCGGCCGCACCGCCGGAGAAAAACCCAGACGATTTCGTTCCCAAAGTATAAAGCGATTGCCCTAAAGTTTGTCCCCGTTTCCGTTCACTCCGCCCCAGGGCAGTCTGCGGCCCACCTTGATCCCAAAAAATCGGTCCAGCGGCCAGGGTGTTACCCCCTCTTTATTACACATCTGGCGGTCGTTTGTTCATGGCGGGGGCGTGAACGTCCCCCGTGCGTTACTCAGAATCCCTGCTGTTGTCGTTGCCTCCATGCCTTCTCGGACTATTTCCTCCCATCCGGCGCCCGTGTTTGCTGCCCCTACTCACTGCGTTATTAGGACCCCTTCCCTCCAGGCCTGACAACCTCGGACACACTTTTCTTGTTGAGCCTGTCTTTTTTTTGGTTCGCTGGCTTGTTCGGCGGTTCCCCCCCCCCCCTTGGGTGGATCGCGACCCCGCTTGGTTTCCGAGAAAAAACGCGAGTGCCCGTAACTTTTTTTTTTTAAGGTGGGTTTTGTTTCCGAGTGGGTGTTGCTCCCGGCTTCCTTTCTTTTGCGCTCACCTGACTTCACGGTCGGACTACCGCCCCATTTTCCCCCCCCTCTTTACTGGTCCTCCTGGCACCCGTTTATTTAGGTTGACCTGGCCCCCCACTTCAGGTGTCAAAAGTTCTTTGTGCTGTTCATGGACACCCCTCCTTCAGCGCCCCGGGTGCTCCCCCACTCCCTCTGGCCCTTTCGACTCTTTAGTCCCAGATAATTGCATTCTTGGAACACTTTCTTTTTCTTTTCCCTCCCGGTTACGGTCTTTCCTTGCTGAGACCCCCATTTATTGCCAGCGAACAGTGGGGTTTCCCCACCCCCCCCCGACGGTACCCCCTACCTTCAACCTGCTCGTTCGTCAATGCTGGGAAACCCTTGCTGCTCCATCACTTTTTTTCCAGAAGTCCCGGGCAGTCCCCTTTTTTTTTCTGGTGATAGGGTGGACCCCCCTTGAAGTCTTCCCCGCCCCTTACGGAATTCCCTGTCCCCCATTTTTCCGTTCGAGGAGATTTCACCCTCTCTTTTCAAAATGGCCTTCAACTTCCGGTCCCTTTTCTTTTTCTCCCCCCCCCCCGGTCTTGGAGGGAAGGTCACTCATCTTCCCCGCCAAGAGAGTCAGGGCCGGGTTTTCAGGCCCCCCCCCCCCCTGGCCGTTTTGTTCTTCGTGTTCCAGCTGACCCGGGATTTCACTTTTTGTCTTCGGAGACACAGGCTGTGATCTCTTTTCCCCGGCGCTGTTTTTCCCCGGGGCTTTTTCCTTTTGTGGGGAATTGGTTCCCTCCCTTAAGAAGATGGTCCCCATTCCTCGACTGTCCCTTTCCTTTCCTGAGGGTCTGAGCCTTTGTCCCCCTTTTTTCCAGAGCTTTTGCGCGGACTGGGTTTTGTTCTGTTGAGGCTCGCTTTGGTTTTTTCTTCCCTTCGGGCCCCCTTTTTTTATTTTTAGGGGTCCCTTTTGACCCCCTTTTCTTTGAGGGGTTTCGAATTGGTCCTTCCGTTTTTGCCTTTTGGGGTTTGCTGTTTTTTCTGTTTCGCCGCTGGTTTTTACCTTCCCCCTCCCTTGTGCACCGTCAGCGGGTTGGTGGATGCGCCCACTTCATTCCGGGGCGTTTTTACGTTTTTTTTTTTTTTTTTTTTTTTCATTTTTGGAGCTTACCCTCCTTCCAGTGTGTTACAGTTGTTCTGTGAAACTGTTTTCTTTCCCTTTCGCGAACTCCGGCCGTGGCTGGTCCGTTTGTCCCCCCGATTCACGGGAACCAATGTGAACCCCCTTTTTTGTTTCTGCGTTGATTGATTTTTGCTTGTTTTTTTTTTTTCGTTGTGGTTCCCTTTTCTTGCTTTGGCCCCTTGGGGGGGTGGTTTTTTTTTGTGTTGGTTGATCCCTCCAAAAGTTGGTTCCCCCCCTGCCCAGTTTTTTCCAATTTGGCCCTTTTTCAGGTTTGGTTTTTCTTTTCCATTTGCCTTCCGGGGGGACAATTTTTTTTCCACCTGTTGGAGAGTGTTATCTTCTTTTCCGTCCTGCTGGCCTTAGGTTTTTTACCCCCCCCCCCCCCCTTCCCCTCCTTTGGAAAAAACTTCCCCCTTGGGTTATCTTCGACCCTTGGTGACGTCCTACCTTTTTTTCCTTTCCTTGCGTATACCCCCCTCACGTTGCTTAAAACCCGGATCGTTCTTTTTCCTTTTTTTGGGGGGTTTTGTTTTTTAATTCGGCAGGGGTGTCCTTGGCGGCCTCTCCGTTGTTTGTGGGGTGTGGCCCCCCCCAGGAGACGGCCGTTTGGGTTAGGCCTTTTTCATTTCGAGGTTTTTCTCACGCCCACTGGGACTGGCCACCCCTCCTCCACGGGAGTTCTGGTGAAATCTTTAAATTTTTTAGCTGATTCCCCCAGACGGCCATGTTGAGGTGTGCCTTCCTTTCTGGTTTGTTTCCCCCTCCTTTCCCCAGTGAAGACGTCAATCCCGTCCGTTTCCGGTACTTGCACTGAATCCACCCCTCACGTGCAGCAGTCCCGGACGACTTTTTGCTTTGTTTCTTATTTTTACTTCCTCTCTTCGTTAGGCGTGCTTGTTTCGTCGACCTTTGCCCCGGGGGTGCTTTCCAATTCGTGCTTACGGGGGTTGCTAGCTTTGGTTCTCTTTCTTCCCTGGTTCGACGGTGACCTTCAGATATCATTTTTGGGAACAGTTTTTCGGTTAAGGCGTGTTTCTCTGGTCGATACTGACCGCTGCTCCTAAAAAATTTTTCTGGTTGTTTGGAGCGCCCACTTCGATACCTGGTATTGTCCACGCTTTCCCCGTCTGTGTGGGTTGGCCTCTTACGGTGTTCCCCCCCTGGCTTCTTTAACCCTCCTCCCGCCTTTTGCGGTTACCTTCCCCCTTTTCTTAACCCTCAAAGGACATTGCTTGTTTGCCCTCCCAAAGCGGCGGAGCATGCGGCCAGCTTTGCCCACTCGACCCACACCTTTTTACCTTTTGTTTTTTGACACGACCCTGTCTTTGTTGATGGGTCCTCGGGGTAATAGTTGCTTTCGTCAGGGGATTCGTAAGAGTTGTTCTCCGGCCAAGGCTAAACCCCGCCATTCTTTTTTTTTTATGCCGGGGACTCATCGTTTTGATTTTGTGTACCCTCGGGAGGTGAAGGGGTTGTTGACAAGTCCCTCATCCTTATCTGTGGCTTTCACGCATGCTCAATTGGCTGTACCCAGGGCTGTCCTTTGCTT
>Ga0179593_1556075_pt1 | contig 23745 bp, 30 predicted proteins | sample CZODoug2_1_08_16_FD_185931 | JGI IMG/M metagenome (GOLD analysis project Ga0179593, IMG submission 185931) | Vadose zone soil fungal communities from Angelo Coast Range Reserve, California, USA - CZODoug2_1_08_16fungal (PacBio error correction) | ecosystem: Environmental > Terrestrial > Soil >... | reverse complement strand
TTTTGTGTGTTTTTTTTTTTTTATTTTTTTTTTTTTGCTCTCCTCGGACAATGAGGCGCGTTCAACAGGACACTTTGACCCAACGGGGAAAATTTTCCACCTGCCTCCACGTCCACGCATAACCCCCGTCCCCCTTTCTCGAAGAGAAGAGAAGTCCTCGAGATTTTCCTGACTTACAGTCTGCAGGCCCTTTCGATTTTACATCCCTCCGTCCCTTTTCCGACTCTTCCCCCCCTCCTCCACCTAAAAACGAAGTCAACTCCAAAGCGCACTGTCCCCCCTTAAGAGCACTCTCTTCCATACATCCCCCTTTTCCGATCTCAAGCCCCAGAATGTTTGGCCCTCGATACAATGCGCCAGCCCCTACAGTTCGCCGTTCGGTCCCTTTTTTTTTTTTTTTCCTTTTCCAACCCTTCTGCTAGAGAACTTTTTTTTCTCCTTTGACAACTGGGCAGAAACAAGGCTTCTTCGAACTTCGGTATTTCCTCCGTGGGTATCAAAGTACTTTTTTCCCTACTGTCGTCTCCCCCCCCACCCGACTCCCCCTTTCCCCCTCAATGACGCCTAAATCATTCCCGAATTTTCGATATCTTCGTCCCTTTTTTTCCCCCCCTTCCATTGTAAAGAGAAGTTCTTTCTTCCTCTTAGGCGATGTCCAGTTTCTGGCCCTTCCCCCCTGAATATACTCCTCTTCCCTCAGATGGTCTGGACTCTCACAGCAAGTTAGCCTTTCCCTTTTTTATCTACCTTCCCCTTCTACTTGGTGTTCCCCCTTCAGTCTTACATCGCGCCCAACATCCCCCCCCCCCTCGGAGGCCGAAACCATCTCCTTCAGAGGTCCCCCTCTCTGTTTTATGGAGCAGGAATCGTGTCAATTATTACCCTAGGAGACACCCTTGCTTCTGGCTCCTTCTTACCGACAATTTTCTTTTCCAAGCCTTCAACGGCAATTCCAGCGAGGAGTTACCCTCCTCCCTCTTGACTCCCTTCCCCCTGCCGTGGTCTCTCTTTTCCCTTCTAGATAAGGAGATGAGATTTTCACGAGTCCACATGACCTGTCCCCCTTCAAATCGAACAAAGTCGTTCTTTTTGATTAATTGAAGGCCCTCCCTCAAAAAAGCCTTCCCTTTTCTTTTTCATAAGAAGACGCCCCATTCTCGCAAAGCGGATGAGGTTCCGTCAGCCTCTTGTCAAACAGGTCCGCACTTTTGGTTCAAGTCCCACCTATGATCCTCCCCCCCCGAGATAGAAGACGTAGAGGCTCCCCGAGGCGCTTTACCCCCCCAGCTCAGAGTGAGCTTTCATTCCTTTGACTTTTTCCCTTTTATGTAGGACCCTTCAGGAAGGGCACTTAATGGGGAACCGACTCGGGCCAACTGCTCTTGGGTCTTCGGATGCGTCCTTTTAGATAAAAGATCTCCTTTCCTCAATAAAAGTTGGTGTTGTTTTATCGATTCCTTAGAGTTTTTTTTCCCTCTGGGTACTTTCACCCAGAAAAAGAGAAGAGCCCTTAAAGCGCTAGTTTATGCCACGTCAGTGTCGCCCCCCCCCCCCCGATAGGTTAATCCCCTATAAGAACCAACCCAAAGAAACAATTACCGGAAACCCCCCCCTTCCATCGCGGCCTTCTTCCTCCGGGTCGTGCGTGCATCCTTAGATCTTGCGGCCGCCTTGAGACTAAGAGGTCCCTTTCACCAACAAAGGTTGTCCCGTTTCAAGGTGAAGCGCTCTCCTGAGCAACTCCCCCGCTTTTTGAGGTCTTATACAATCTCTCTCCAGAAGGAGTGTGGAATTCTGGATTGCATCAGCGCGCGACCTTTTCTCCTCTTTCTGAGTTTCCTTTCTTTTGACGCTTCCCCCCTCTTTTCCTTCCCACCGGACTCGACGAGATTCCACGGCCGGGAGTCTTTTACTTTTTCGCTTCAGAAGCTTTCCTGTTTCACCTTCCTAGTTTTTCGCTCTTGCCGTGGAGCCTTTTTTCCCCCCAATGGGCGTTACTGAGCGCCTTTCCCTACCCTTAGCCTTGCTCCGCTGGATTCCCCTTTTTTTCTACGACTTTCCTGAGCGGCGCGGTTCGAACGTCGGAAGAAGCCTGCTGTTTTTTGTCTTTCTTGTTGGGCGTGCGTCTCCGCGTGAGAAAAAGTCGCTAACATCCAGTCCCTTTCCTAATCCTCCGCGACCCTTTTCCGGCAAGACCCTTAATACGCGTCCCCAACACTCCCCCCTCTTGCGACCAGAACAGCTTCTTTCTTCCCCAACTTTCTCCGTAACACTTTCCTTTTTCCCCCCCCTGCCTCAAGATATCTCTCCCTCTGATGTAGGCGTAGCTTCTTTGCGTCTTTTTTTTTTTTTGTTCGACCGTCCCTTCTCTCAGGTGTCTTTGATAAACGGCTGTCCTTGACGAAGTTCGACCTTCTTGTTAATGAGGCAAAGCCGCCCCAGTTTCTTGCAAGACGAAAAACTTTTTATGGGTAAACCTGGCCATGGTAAAGAAAGAGAGACTCTTTTTTTTTTCTTCATCCTTTTCTGACCCAATCTTCGGAGATCGAGCGGATGATACTCTTTTTAAGTTTATCTGCGGATTTTTTTGCACTTCCCCATGTTTTTCTGGCTTGTTTTTTCTCTGCGATGATGCTTCTTTCCCTTCTTAAGGGAATTTTTTCGGTGTCTTAAAGCGCCCTTTTCCCCCTTCCCAGTAAGCTTTCTACTTCTTCCGCCCTCTTTCCTTCGCGGAGCTTTAGACTTTTTTTCCCGGCCCGCTTGTTTTTTTTTCCCCCCTTATGGCCCCCCTTTCTGTCATGGACTCCACGCTTCGTAGCGAACTCGCAATCCCTCTTCCCCCTCGTCGTCTTTTCTCCGACAGTACTTCGCGTTGGCAATTTCCGAGTACTGCTCTCCTCACTATTTTTTCTGAGTGGCCGATGTGATTTTTTTTCCTTCTTTCCTTCTGAGAAAGCTTTTTTTCTACTTTCCCTAAATCACTCTTTTTCTTCTATGAGGGTAAATTCTGCCAGGATATTCCCCCGTCAATGAGGCTTTTCTCTCATCTTCCATATAAAGTGCCCCCCTTTGTTTTCCAGACCCGCTTTCTCCCCATCTAGATCCGCGCCTCCTTTTCCCGAAGAGTCTCTTTGTGCCAGGCCTTTTTTTCTCAGTCTGGAAGAGTTTTTTTTCTCCTTTTTCTTCGACGATATGAGGAAGAGAGGTCTCTGAAAATGGTGCCCGCGCTCTTGCCCTCTGCGGGATATTGATTGTTTTTCCCTCCCGGAATTCCCTCTCCCCCTGGTGCACATCTCTCCTCCCTCCCGAAGATAGTGATGGGGTTCTTCCGAAGACTTCGGCGCCTCTTTCGCAAAAAACCCCCCTTTCCTGTCGGCAAGAACAATTTTAGCCTTTGTACTCATATCCTAATGCTCCCCTCCCTGGTCTTGAATATACTTGACTATCCGTCTTTTGAGCCAATTTTTGCCTTTGCCGACGTGTTTTCCTTTTCTCTCAGTCTTCGATTCATGAAGAGAGACCCCTTTTTCCTCTCTTGGGTTTTTTTTTTTTCGGTTTCGGCTGTTGCACTTTTTTTTCTTTTCTCGCTGCATTCCTCAATTATAAACTCCCCCTAGCGGGCACCATGTCTCTTTAGTTCCCCGCTGCCTTCTTTCTTCTGCTTTGCACCGCCTGCTTTTCTCTCTTGCACAAATAGTGTCTCCTCCGCGCGGATGAGAGTGCGCGACTGGAGAGAAGGGGGCGTTCTTTTTTGTTCACAGACGCCTCTCTGGCCCTGCGAATCCCCGCATTGCCGTTTTCAAGAGACAGAGAAGGAGGATACTCAAGCCCCCCCTCTTACTTCTTTTGTTTTTTTTTTCCCTCAATGACGTTTTTTCTGACCGCCTTTTTTTCCCCCCATAGGCAACCGGAGACAATTAGATACTCCCCCCTCCCCAGTAAGGCAACCCTCTTTTTCCAATTCCTCTCTTTTCCCGCGTCTATTCTCCTTTCCCTCGAGGCGAGTGACGATCTTTTGGCAAAAGAAAAGTATTCCCCGTGGATCCTGTTTGGCGACACTTCCCATTTTCTGAACCGGAATCCTTTTCTAATCTCCTCTCCTCTTTTCCGCTGCTGATAATGACGGGTGACTTCTCATCGAACGAGTCATTTTCAACCTCAATTTGCCTATTCCCTTTTCTCTCTCACCCCTACCCCCCTCCTTTTTCCTTTCAAAGGTTTAGAAATAGTAACTCCCCCTGACAACATCACCTCCATTCCCCCTATTCTCCTCCTTACAGATCTCCGTCAGCCTCAGTCCAGACCCCTCCCTTCCTCTTCTTTTCCCTGGTCTCAGGGTCGGAAGAGAAAAGTTTTTTCCTTCCTCCAACGGAGTTGCCCATAACCCGCCCCTCCCTTTTTTTTTTTTTCGTGGTCCTCCAGAAGTTTGTCCCCCCCTCCACATGGGAACGTCTATCTTCGAAAAAAAAAACAGCCCCCTTACAAAATCATATACCCCCCTACTTAGAGCACCCCCCTTCTATCCCTTTGGACCTTACATGTGTCCTGAGAATCCCTTCTGAGCAGAGGTCTTTTTATATTTGTTTTTCCCTCCGATGTCCCCTTTTGCGGAGAAACATGATGAGATAGCAGATCTCATCCCATGTCGTAATAACTTTCTACGTCTCCAAGCGCGGACCTTCCCTTCAACCCCCTCCAGCGGAGCTCCCCCCTCTCGACTTCATTCGACGTTCTCCCGAGAAGATGGCGAGGCATAGTTTCCATAACCAGCGGAGCCACTATCCTTCTGAGAACGTTTTTTTCTTTACTTACGCCTTTCCCTCCCCGCTTTTCCCTTTAAATATATCAAGAGAGGAGTTTTCCCTATATCCTTCATTGAATTGGCCTTTCTCCTTCCCCCCCTGGGCGTGTCTTTTCCCTTTCTTCTAGATGGGCCCTCTCTCCTTTGAACGTTTTCCTCAATGTAAAGTAAAATCGACCTCTCAGGGCATTTCTCGACTCTTCTCCCTTTCCCTCGGCAGCCTTTTCGTTTTTTTCTTATACTCCCCTACCTCCCCCTCGTATCGCGAAACTCCCCAGTACTCGCGGCAACCCCTTCTCTCCCCTTCCAAGCCTCTTCCCCCCCACCTGCTTTCCCCTCCCTCGACACGGCGCTCTCCCTCCTCTCTCCCTCTGAAGAACCGGTTCTTGCGCTTGACCCCCTTCCAGCTTCGGCCTTTCTTTGCGGCCTCTATTGAAGGTGGACCGGGGGAGGATATTCCTTTTTACCTGAGATCCATGAATTTTTCCAAGTAACTCCAACCCAAAAAAAAAACCCAACTGTTTCAAGAGGAGGGACTTCCGATGGTGAGATGTAGGTTTTCCTGATGTTCCTCCCTCTCTTAGGATTCTTCCCCTCTCCTAAGTTCCGAGATAATATCTTTTTAGTAGACCGCAGCCCTCCTCCACATCCCTTCCCAGGGCAAAGCCTGCAGTCACGTGTTTCTCCTCCCCTCTCTCATTTTCCCCACCCCCTAACACGTAAACCTCCAAATTCAATGGCTTTTCTCAAGAGAGAAGCTCAGTTCAAGAGCCCTGGGAAGGTTTGTCCTCTCCTAGTCGAGGCTATTGATTAGTGCCTACTAAGAGGTGTCCAGTTCCCCCCCCACCTGCTTTTGTACTTGATGTTATCTTGTCCAGCTAGTATTAATGATAAAACCCCTCTGTTGGAGGGCGTATGTATTCTCACTCCTCTCCCGACGGAGTGTTTCCCTTACAGAGTCGCGCCCTTCCTTCGAGGTCCCCCTAATTCTTATGTGACTTTCAGATATTCTGCAGTTTTTTCCTTCCCTTCCCTCCTTCTTTCCTTGAGACCCCTTTACCAGATTTGCTTTCCTTCCTTTCATTCAAAGAGTGTTGTGAGAGATGACGTTGATAACGACATAATGTCTCTTTTCGCGACAGCGTCTCCTTTCCTTTGGCTCCCCCAGTTCTGTTATTAATTCGGTCACGATCCTCGTTCCCCCCCCTCGCGGGAGAGTTCCTAATGACCTTATTGTCAGGCCTCCTTCCTTCTGTCTTTTTGCGGCCAAGATTACGGACAATCTCTCCCTCAAAATCATTCGCTTCCCCTGGAGATATAATCGCGCCTCCCTTCTGGTCCCTCCCTTATTTTCTTCAAACCTCTTTCTTCCAGATGCCCTTCCCAGCTGGATAGAAGATCCCCAAATGATACTTCCCCGTTAAGTTCCCCCTCGACTTTCCCCATAGTGTGTTCTATTTTTTGAGGCGTAGATGCTTCCCCAGTGGTAGGGTTTTGTTTTTTTTTCCTCCCGGAATTCGACGGTAACCTTTCTTTTTTTTTTTTCCTTTTCTTTTTTTTTCTTACCTGCTGCATTTAGTTTCATGGGCCGAATTCTCCCTTTTGTAGCCGGAGAAAAACCCCTAAGGGGAGTTAACATGTTAGAACGGAGAAAATGGTTTTTTTTCTTGGGCTCGCCCCCTTCAGCATTCTGTCCCCTTCAGCGGATATCTCTCCATTGCGGTTGTGAGTTGTATTGGAAGTTTTGCACTTTTCTCAACACAGGGTTCTCCCCTTGTTCCTTTTCCCTCATCATTGATCTTCTGCACTGGAGGATGTAAAGACGCGATTCAATCGGGGCCCCTCTTAAGTAAGCCTCTGCCTTTCCCCCTTTCGTGCGTAGCTGCAGCTCGAAGGAGGCAGGGGATGCTAAAGCCCCCCCTTTCTGTGTCGCAAACGTTATAATGGGGACCCTTCGCTGACCTTCATGGTACGAGCGAACTTAGAAAACGATTCCTTCTCCTCGACTGAGCGATCCTCTTCCCCTTAATAGGTTCGCTGGTAGTGTAAGGCTAATGGTGATGTCTCTCTTCCCTATTTTTCTAATTTTTCCTTCTTCCCCGCCCGTCGGTAAGGCTTCTCCTGCAAAAAAGAGTCATATTGATGCTTGAGTTATTTTCCTTCTCGGCTATTTTTTTTTCCCCCCCGGTTAGTCTAGGTCTCTCAGGGAGTAGATCTCCCAAAAGAGCAGCACGAGTGCTCTCTAAGAGAGCCGTCACTCGACGCTTTCGTCCAGGTTTTTTTTCTTGTCTCTAGTGGCAGCGGTAAAAAGAGATGCGTCGGTCTTTCGGAATTTCCTGCCTTCTTCTCTGCGTGTGCCATACCTTTTTTCTGAAAGGGACTCTTTCATGGAACCATGCCATAGAACCTTCCCTTTGTCCTGCCAACTCCCCCCCCCCCCTTTTTCGGTTGCGTTTTCCTTTCTTTCCTCCTGGAAGACGTCGGCGCCTCCCCCAAAAATCCAAGGAGCAAAAAGAGGAGTAGCCTTCTTTCCCTTTTTTCCCGCAGTTTTTCTCCTTTCCGCATTTTTTTTTTTTTTTTTTCCGACGTGGTGTTGCTTTTTTTTTGCGCCGAAGTCCAGGTCCGAGTTTTTTTTCCTCCAACATCAGATATCTGCTTTTTTTTTCCCTTCCTCTATGGGCCGGCTTTTTATCATTTCAGAGCTCTCCCCTTTCCCCGACCGATCTTTTTTGTCGCGCGTGCAAAACGAGGCTGCCTCCTAAACCGCTGAACCATGCCTTTCCCTTCCCATATCACCCCCCTCCTTGAGGACTTTCCTTTTTATCTCCTTGAGGGAGGAGGCCCCCCCCTTCGAGGTAAATGGACGTACTCCTTCCTTACGACTCACCGCCTTCTTTTTTTTCTTTCGACAGATCCTTATCCTTTACCCCAGATACTCAAGTCCTCCGAGGACGGGATGATCCCCCCTAAAGAAGGTCGCGTCCTTCCCCTCCTTTTTGAGCCCCCTTTGACACAGTCTCCCTCGATTTTTAGACCTCAGTACGGCAAGAAGTTGTCCTTCCAAAAGAGACCTGCAAGCGTCGACTTTCTTCTTTTTTCTTCTTATGCTCTTTCTGTCCACAATTAGGGAGAGATTTCAGTATGGAACTTTTTTTTCATCCGGTTTTTCCCCCCTCCTCCCGGTAACCTCCCCCTTCCCGCAGGGGCAGATCTTATCCTCCCAGTTGAGATGCTGCTCCCTTTCCTCTCGAAAGGCTTTCTCTGCCGGTTCTTCATCTCTGGGACTACCTAAAGACGTCCCCTGATCATCAAATCTCTCGTGCAACCCTTGGCTCTTTTTTTTCGCCCCCTCGTCCCTTTTCCTTAGAGAAAAGACCCTTTCCCCTATAATCCGCTGCAGACTCCCCCTCTTCCTTCTCTGATTTTTTTTTTGATTCCACCCTTTCCCTCCCAAAGGACCTTTCCCTGGTAGAAACATTCCCCTTCTGATAGAGAAAATTTTTTCTCTTCCCCTTTCCTTCCCCCGGCGTGTGTCCCTCATTTTTTTTTTTTTTTTTTTTTTTTTTTCTCGGTCCGCGTTACCCAGCCGGGGATCAAGAACGGCGACCGTCTTCCGCCCCCCCCCCCCCACACGCCCTCATGGTCCCACTTCATTCTCCCGAAACCCCCCCAGAATTTAGATTATCTTTCCTCCCTTGAGGGATTCCATTGAGAAGACGCTTCGCAAGCTGTTCTGGCGGCACTTCTTTCTCTCTAATTTTTTTTTTCCTTTGGTTTTGTTCTAACCTCCCCTTCGGAGAGATGAGGATTCTAGCGCCTCACCTTCCTTCCTGGAGTGCCCCCCGTTTTGTCCGCCTCTATTTTTTTCCTCCCCCTCCCTACCAGCTTCCCAATCGCGACGTCCTTCCTTTTCTCTTCCCTCGCCCGCTCCTTCTTTTTTCGCCCTTCCCCAGCGGAAGCCTCCGGAGGCGACCGGTTCTCCGACGATGGAGCTCCGCCTTCGACTCCGCCTTTGATCCCTCTCACTCGCTTGCTGGATCCGTTAATATACATTCCCCTCCCACAGGCGTGGTCGATTTCTTTCCTTCTTTCCTTCCGGAGAGGCTTCTTCTTCCCCAATGACTCACCCTCCGCCTCCATATTCGGACCTCGTCCTTTTGTACTCTTGATGAATCCACTCCCCCAAGAAGCGGGCTGCCCTCTTTTCTTCCTCGCCGCCGAAAACAATCGCTTCTTTATACCGTCCCTCTAAACAGTTCTCTCCCCCCCAAGAAGGTTTGGTGTAAATTTGTTTATTCTTCCCCTTAAATATTCCCCCTTTCTGTCAGGACGAACCCCTTCCCAACGCTTCTCAAAGGAAATATCTCATTGAGGGCGGCTGTCTTTCCTCCCGGTTGCTGTCTCTTCCTTTTGTCGGACCGCGTCCTGGAACACGACGTGCCTTCCCTCTCTCCGTGTCCAATTCTTTTCCCTGTTTGGTTTTTTGGTTTTTTTTTTGGTTTTTTTGTTTTTTTTTTGTCGGCGAGGCGGACTTTCTTTTCTCTTCCTTCCTGACCTCGTTTGTTGTTTTTTTCTCTCCTATCGGGGAGGAGTATCCTACTGAAGAAGAAGCCTCCCTTCTCCCGCCTTTTTTTTTTATCTTATCCATGAACGTCCAGTGTCCCCCTTTGCAAGATCGATTCTTCAAGATAATACCCTTCCCTCATTCCGCAACCCATTCGAGACGACTGCATTGACAGTTTAACTCCTTGGATGAAGTCGGTCTCTCTCCCTTCGACCCTCTCTTTTGACACTGCAGACTCAGAGGTGGTTCCTTTTTCCCACAAAAAAAGGACTTCTCAAGGTTGACCGTAATGATAGATCACCCTCCTTTCTCCTTTCTTCCTATACTCGCTTTTTCTCTTTTTACAAGTCCCCTTTCCGGTGTTTAATGTCTCCTTTCCGTTATTGAATCAAGAGTACTTGAGACCTCCTTTCTTTTCTCATTTGACTTGATTTTGAAGCCCCTATCTTCTGCATGTCTATCTCTGACGAGATGTTCCAACGGCAGGGAGTAGTACCCCCCCCTTCCCTCTCAGGACTTCTCCGAACTTCTCTTTTGAGAGATTTCCTTTCTCCTGCGGGTAGATGAGTTTCTTTTTTTCGTGGAAAGGCATCCATCAGTCCGTTCCCCCTCTGGTATTCTGTTCCCCCTGCCTCGACAATACTTCTTTCCGAACGTAGGAATGGTCAGTAGAGATTTTTGTCTTCTTTTCTTTTCGGTGCTTTTTTTTCTTTTTTTTTCGCCCCTCCTGAGCCGAAAATCAAGTAGTACTGTGATTTCTCTTCGATCCCCTTCCTTTTTATTCTTTTTCTCCCCATCCAGCCAGGAAAAGAGGCCCACAAACCCCTTTCTCTTCCAGCCTTTTTCCTCTCGCGGCCGTGTCTACAACTGATCCGTTTTCAACGGTACTCTCAAAAGTGGCTCCGCTCTCTAAATTCTTTTTTTTCTGAGAGGATTTTTGGTCCGGCTTTTTTTTTTCGACCTCCCGTCTCTCTGTTGGGTCTCTTTAAAGGCGGGACTACATTATTCTTTTCAGTTGCAAGCTTATGTCGAGGGTCCCCCCACTTTTCTCTCAGAATTGGATGTTTTTTTGCGAGCGGGAAAGACTTGAGCGTTTTTTTTTCCCCCCTTGTTTTCACTTTCTGCAGCGGATTGATTTTTCCCACCTGCTATTGTGTTTTTCAGGTTGATTTTATTGGGGGAAGGGAAGAGTTTTTGAGATATCCTTTCTTCTTTTTTCGGGTTGCTTTTCGATTCCCTGGAAGTTATGTACGGTGTAGTAAATCATTTTTTCATCTTGTGAATTTTCCCCCATCTGGTTTTTCGCCCTCACAAGCGCTTCTCCCTTTAGAACCTGAGGACTTGACCTGTTTTTTTCTTTTTTTTCCTGACTTTTTTTTACTTTGTCCTGGTGGGAAAATCTGTTTTGGTATCTTCCCTTTTCTCCCCTCCGAATCCCCTTTTCCCCCAGCTCGTGGACCCCTTACTTCGCTCTTGTTTGGTAGGTTCCTCCTGATAGGACGTAATGTTCCTTTTTCCCCTGATCTGTACTTCTGTTTTGCATTTTCCTCCCGGAGGTCCTGTAAGGATTGAGGTGGCCCCTCAAGTAATATTGCGCTCTTCTTTCTGGTCTTTTTTGCGTACGCCGACCCTCATCGGTGTGTGCTTTTCCGTAAAGTTGACCCTTCACCCCGCGAAGACCCCCTTCTTCGTTCCCGCCTAGACTTGGATCAAAGATTTTGCTTCTCTTGCCCGAAGGAACCTGCAGTTTTTTGTGTTTCCTCCCCTCCTCTTCGTAGACTTCCTTTTTCCCTCCCCATGGTTGCCGCGTCTTTTCCTTCTTCATTTTATATTGCTGATGAAGGCAGACGCATGCATAGAAACGCCCTCCTCGAACACCCAGTGGTCGTGCTTGAATCGGATCCTTCTTTCTCCTCGACACCGAAACTTCCCTTCGACCACGAGGCGTCTTCTTTCTCTCTCTTCTCACCCCCCCTTTGACCCTCCCCCTCCCCGTGAGTCTTTCTTTTTGTTGCGGGGCGCGGCGCGACCCTCTTCCGATTAATGAATTTCCCTCTATCTGAGGTGGTTGTTTTTTCCTTCTTGCGAGGGTATTTCCTTCCTTTGCCTTCTCTCCCCCCTTGAATCTTGCCCCCTCATCATGCACCATTGTAGACTTCTTTCGACTAAGATCGTCTTCCCTCCTTTTCCCCCCGATGCCTCTTTGCACTGTGCCCCCCGCGTCGCGCCTTCCCGTTCTCTCTGAGGGAGATTTTCCGGTGTTCAAATCTCTTTTCTCCTCACGAATCCCTTTTTTTCTGGCTTTCGTGAACCCCCCTAGTCCGGAAGGGACCCCAGTCCACTGAAGAAAGTTCTGATAGATTGATGCCCCCCTACCCCCTCGGTATCCCCTCTTCTTTGAACTCCCCCTAGGCAAATTCACCAAGGAGCTTCGAGTAGACATCCCCCTCCCTTAAGCAGTTGCATTTTCCCCCTCCCGTACTTCCTTCTCGAGAGCACGACGTTTAGGCGAATGTTTGAGGCGAGTTCGCTGACCCTTTTCCTCTCTTTTTTGTAACCTCCTGACCATTCATCCTTTTTTTTTTTTCACCCAGAAGTTTCCATAACAGGCCGCATTTCCCTCCGCGACTTTAGACCCTTTCTGAATTTTAAAGTCTTCCCCTACTGAGCGCTTCCTCCGCTTTTTATCTCTCATCGCGCGCCCCCTAAACAAGGAAGAACCCCTCCCAACTCGTCACTGCCCCCCCCTCCTTCCGTCTCACCTTTTCTTCCTGTCCTCTCATCTTCTCCCTCGTCGAGACTTGGAACGATAAAATCCCCCCCAGGACCAGTTCTTCTCCCTCTCTTCCTGGTTCTTCCCTTTCCAGAGCCACGTTTTTCCCCCCCTTTCCCCCGGCAACACGGCGTTTCCCCCCCCCTTCTCCCTTTAGTCTTTTTTTATCAAAAGACCACCTGTTTTTCCTCCCGGAGGTCCCCCCCCCCCATTTACCCCCTCATACTACGCCTTACATCCTCGTCTACACCAGAATTTTCTCCAAGGTGATGGTCACCTTTCCCTGTTAACTCTCTTTTTCTTCCCCTGTTGAGTCGCCCCCCTTTTTTGGTAGAATTGGACTCTACCTTTTTTTGGACGAGCTTCTGGACGGCGACCCCCCCCTTTTTTTCGGTTCTTCTCTACTGTACTACATTTGTTAGGAACCCTATGTAGAACTCTTCCATCGCCGTCCCCCGATTTCCGCCCCCCAATCTTTCTCCTTCCGACTTTAGAGCTCGCGAAGTATGGCGCGTCCTTCCTCAAGGCCCTTTCCCTCTAAGCGCCCTTTCTTTTTCCTCGACCTGGCCTCATGGAAGACTGTCCCGCTCAGTCCTTCCTTCCCGCGAGTGGTTTCTTCGCGGTAGAAGTCGAATCTGGCCGTGTCCCCCCCTCTTTTTCCCCTCGTTTTGCCCCTCGGTGATTTTTCATCTCTGATAGAAAGACAGTTTTTTTTTCCTTTTAAAATTTGAACGGTCCCTCGTCGACTCGCCGTTCCTTTTTTTTTTATTGCACTTCTTTCCCTTTCCCCCGCTGCTTCTTTCTTGTTAAGAGAGCCCCAAATCGTATAGAGCTTATCAGTATCGATGCCCCCCCGGTAGGACCCCCCCCCTTGAAGGCCCCCACTTTCGGACATGCACTCCCTTTCCTGCGTATCCGACGCGTCAGACGACTGAAGTCCCCTTCCCCCTGGCGCTCCTTTTTAGTTCCCCTTATGGCGGAGCATTGAAGTTTTCCGTTGGGATCTCTGGTATGTCCTTTTTTGTTTGGCTTTGACTTCCGTTGGAAAATTTTCCCATTCTTTCTTTCTCTCCCTTATTTCGGTAGCCTTCCTCGAGAGTTTCACTTTGTTTTTTCTATGATACTAGAGAGACCTTTAGAACGACGACTTACGCCTTTTTTTTTTTGATCACCCTTTCGCCTTAGACGAACCTGGGCCCGAGCTCTTTTTCCCCCCCCCTGCACATTTTTTCCCCCCGCGGTCCGACCTTTATCCAGAAAAACGTCCAAATTCAATGCTCGGCCTCCCCCCTCCTCCCTCTGCTTGGCCTTCCTTCCGAGTGGCCGGTCGCCGCGGATCTTTCGCTTTTTTGGTGCGTGCTGGCCGACTCAGAGGTTTCCTGGACACCCAAACACTCGGTCCCTCCCCCTACCGGTTTCCCCCCCTTCTTCCTATCGTTCCTCCTCCCATTTTGGAGGGAGTATGCTTCTCTGATCTCCGAAAAGAAGGGTATTTTTCCGTCCTGAAGGTTTCCCCCCCCCCTTTGAGAAACTTCTGGAGATCTTCTTCACTTAATTTCTTTGAAATACTTCGTTGCCCAGATCTTCTTTCTCTCATGACTCGACGCGTCCAAAGGGCCGGTGAGTCGTACCTCTTTTTCCCGATTAAGGACTTATCTTTTTCCTGCTCTTTACCTCGCTTCTGATCTGCCTTTTATGAGCTAATGGTAGTAAAGGCGTCGCCTCTCCCCTCCCGATACTTTTTTTTTCGTATAGTTTTTTCCCTTTTCCGTTCAAGATTGCCGTCCATAATTCGCCCTTTCGAGAGGCCTTTTCTGTAGCTGTGCCGACGGCTTTTTCTTTGGGACTGCGATGGTTTAGCGTGCCAAGTCGATGCTACCCCCCTCCTTATTAAGAGGTGACTTTTATGAGAGAGAGAAGCGTGCTGTTCTCCGTCCAACCCTTTTCAACCAATGATTTCCCCCCCCCAGATGCGCCAGACTCGGCTCTACGCGAGAGGCTTGCTCAATTTCCCCTGTACGGCTCCCCTCTTTGTTCTGACCTCGGCTTTATGTGGATTCTCTAGTTTTCCTGAGGGGTTTGTTTCCCTTCACGGATCTCCCTCCATGTCCGGATGATTCTCGCCCCTTCCCCTCCTTGTTTTCACAACGCCGCTTTTGTTGCGGAAAAGGTGTAGACGGCCTTTCTATATAGAAGGGATTTTTTCTTCCTATTTCTCACTGTCTGTGTGCTTGGCTGGATGTATAGGTTATGTCGAGGGCGGAGAACTTTTTCTGCCGGTTTCCCCCCTTTTCCTTCTTTGGATTTGGTTCCTGTTGGAGAAAACTTCTCTCCCTTTGCGTAGTTTTAGGTTTGATGTGATATCGGACTTTATGTGTATTCCCCCCCCCCTCTCTCCTGTAATGTCCCCTCTTTTCTTTTTTTTTTTTTCTTTCTGTTAGATTTATTGTTCTTTTTCAGGAAAAGATAGCCATGGCGGACTTTCTTGTGAACGGTTTTCTTTGGTTGACTCCCGTTGGGTTCATACCTTTTCTTTTTGAAAAGCTTCCCCTGGGTCCCCCTTCGGATCCCCCCTTCAGATTCCTCGAGTCGTCCTAGACCCTTAGAGTTGGTTTTTCAGGCCCTTTTTTTTTTAATGTTGCCCGCATCGATGTTCTCCCTTGGGTCAGATCGATTTCCCTTTCCGAAAACTTCCTTTCCAGTCGGCTCCCCTTTTTTGATTTACTTCTCTTGCTGCTTACTTGGGTCCCTTATCCGGCTCGAGTCGGTCAATGCGGTTTCTTCATTCGTTACAGCTCCCCTTTCCCATCATCAGATCCCTCCGCGCATCTTCCTTCTGCAGAAGAGGTTTTTTTTTTGCCAGGCTATGACACGATTTTTCCGCGGTTCCCGACCGCCTGTTTCCAGCCGTGTGACAAGAAGCTTCTTTTCTGAGGGGAAAGATTTTTTTTTCTTTGATGCCCTTCTTCCCCCAAGTAAGTTGACCTACCGCCATCAACCCCCTATAAGATGATGGGGTGCGGGCTCTTTCTTAGAGCAGCGCCCCCGCCAAAAAAAAGTTCAGGTTGCGTAGCAGTTCCCTCTTCCCCTTCTTTTTGATTTTCCCTCCTGGTGGTAGCCTTCTCGGGGGGACCCAGGAGAAGAAGTTTGCGGAAAAGCAAACACCTTCTTTTTTTGATGGGCTTTCCCTCTCCCTTTTCCTTGCGTCTTGTTGATCCCCTTTTCTCCCTTTTGCTGGCCAGCCTCTCTCCCCGGCTTCTTTTTCCCAGAAGATAGCTTTTTTGTCGCGGCCCCGCTGCTTTCCTTCTGCTGTTCCCCTGCCTGAGGGGCAATCTCCACCCAAATCTTTCCAAGAGTAGCTCCTTCGCTGGCAGATCCTTCTTCCCGAGATGTTCACTCAATGGATCTGGAACCCTCCTCCGCCTCCCTCCTTGACGGGCCAGAACGAGCCTTCTTACCCCCCCACCAGATAATTCCCTCTTCCTTATGCTCTCAAGACGGTCCCGCCTGACGCCGTTTGAGACATCCTTTCCTAGAGAGAACAAAGGAGCACTCTTTTCTTATACAGGAACCCCCTTCCCCCTTCTTGTTGACCTAGTTTTAACCCTTTCGTAATATAGCCACGCCGAATATCTCTTCGTTTATTAGGAGGCGATTCCCTACCTGAGGTCTCTTCTGCTTATTTTTTCCTTCTTCATAGAGTGGATCCCCCAGAAGACGGAAAAAAAGGAAGCGCATCTCCGAGCCCTTTCTAGTAATCTCTCCCTGACATTCGGAAAAGAGGAATCGCTTTTTCTCGAACCCTACCCTCCGCAGTATCTCCGCGCCCCCCCCCCTACACCCCGAAAAGTTTGCAATCGTCCCCATTTTTTTTCCACCACCCTTCTGTTCACCTATCATCCCTCTTTCCCTCTCCCCCCCATAGGAGAGCTCGAACGATACCCCTTTAGGAAAACCTATTATTGCTTTTCCCCCTCCCTTCTGATCTGAGCCCTTTTTTCCCTGCTACACCTGGGCCGTGACATTAAACCTCCTTCCTTTTTTTCGTCCCCTCCTTTTGAATATTGACCCATTTCTTCTCCCCGGCGGGTGTTGTTGGGTGGGGTGGGCGGGGGTTTTTTTTTTTTTTTTGGGGTCAGACCCCCCCCCCCCCCATGGGTCCCCCCTCCTCTAAGCCGTACCAAAAGACCCCGCCAATTCTTCAGCCAGCTTTATCGCGAGCTCCCCCTCTCACTTTTCATCTCGAAGTTTTGTTTTTTTCTGGAAGGCGACCACCCTTCCCTTCCGTGCGAGATTATCTTTATCTCGTACTCCTGTTTTCTTGTAGCACGGACTTCCTCCCCCTCCCAACCTTCGGAGAAAATCCGTCTCCCGCGGTCTATTCCCCCCTCCTTCTTTTTTTTGCATGGGGTCCCTTTAATACCAGCGTAGCCCCCTCGTCTTCTGACAGTGACTAGAAGAATGTACGTTCTTGGCGACCCCTACCACGGCCCCCTCTCACCCGCCTTTTTTTCTCCTCAGGTATCATATGGACGTGAAGTAAGATTTCTTTTCTCTCACTCCTCCTTTCCTCTTTTCGACACTGTTTCTCCGTCAAACTGAACTTCACTCCTATCATAATAGTAGAAAGAGAGGGAATTATCAGATTCTTTTTTTTAAACCCAGTCGACTCCCCACCTTTTCGAGGAGAGATTTTCTCCCTAAAAAAATAGTATCGCGCCCTTCTTTCTTTTCGAGACACACTTTAAACCGTGTTTTTTTTCCTACCAAGCAGGTGTTTTTATCTCCCCATATGAGTAGGCCTAGGCAGATAGAAGATCTCCTTCTCATCACTTCCCAATTGCTTTTCAAGAGCCTTTTAGAGAATTGATTTCGCGAAGGGATTTTTTTCCCTAGTTGTTTCTTTCTCCAGATTTGAACAAGGACTTTTTCCAAGAGAGAGTTTTTAGGAAGAGGGTTTTTCTCTTTCTGCGGAGTCTGACAGCCTTTGTTCTTCTGAGATTGATCCCTTTTTTCTTTTTAAGAATTGTTGAGGATCTCCTCTCGATTTTCTTCTCTTTTCCACTCTTTAAATATCAACCCCTCTAGAAAGACCTTTTAGTACCCCTAAGTCCCCTTTTCCCTTCTTGCTTTTAAGACATATAACCCCCCTCCCCTCAAAAAATTCCTGTCTCCCCCCCTTCGAGTTGCTCCCTGCGCCTGCTTTGTCAGTAGGGTGCCCCCTTATAGGAGGCGTCTCTTGTGTAGAGTGCTTCAGTGTGTTTTCCACAAACGTGATTTTGGCTTCTTGGTAGAGAAAGGTTGACAGTTTTCCTTCCGTAAAATCCTTCCCCTCCTTTTTTTTACTGGGGGTATTCTTCCTTCCTCAGGTTTCTTTTTTCCTCTTGATGACCCTCAGCGTCGAGAACTTCTCCGGCTCTGTCTTAATCTCCCTTTTAGTTGACGTGTTTTTACAAGACTTCTGCTTTTTTTTATCCGGTCCGAAGAGATGGCTCCCAAGGAGGTGACGATCCCCCAGATCTTACTTATTCCCCTCGACATCCTTTAGAGTGCCGTTTATTCTTTGAGGGGTACTGTAGTAAAGGAGTCGTTCCGCGTCCCTCCCCTTTTTTATTCTATATTAGTTCCGTTTGCGTTAACAGCGCCTCTGAAACCTGAGAGGGCCCCCCCCTGCGGAATGAAGTCCCTTCGGATAGTGTTTTTCTTGAGGAGATTTTCTGTTTTTTTTGAAAATAAAGTATGTTGATTCCCTATCTTTCAGAGAACTTTTGTTCGAACGTACCTTTTGAATAGCGTCCCCCCCCTTCCCCCAGATTGTCCCCTCCCTTTTTGCATCGCTTTTCACATGTTCCCTTCCCTCCCCTTGGAGACTCAATTAGGGTGTTCTCTTTTTCTTCTGAGTTTTTTCCCTTTGGTTTGTTTGGTTGGAGCGTTTCAGGTGTCCTTGTTTCTTTGCGGGAACGGCCTTTGACTCTTTCTCGTGTTTGGCCCCCGCCGCTTCCAGGTGTAGCTTCTCAAAAAAGGGGCTCTCTTTTTGTCCCCTGGTTTTTTGGCGACCATCCAGAAAGGGACGTTTCGGTTTTTTTTCTTCCTCCCATCCCTATGGCGGATCCCCTGGATGATAGGTGAAACCTTATTGATGTGTTCAGTGATTCCCTTTTCCCCTCGGCCCTCCTTATCATTTGAGTTTTTCTCCCTCCCTCTTGATGATCTTCCCCTCTTTTTTTCCCCCTATGGGCCCTCATGACTCAGTAAGATTGATTATGAAGAAGCCCCCTGATCTTCAACGGCCTGGTTTCATTCACGAGATTGGTTTGAGCCCAAAACGTTCCCTAATGGTCATGGTCCCTTTCGGCGCCCTCCCTTTTCTCCTCTTTTTCTTCCCCGAAGGCATTCCTTCTTTTCGTGCGATAGATCCCTTTTCTTTGGTCGTTTCATTTTCCTCTTGCCTTCCCTTTTATGTCTCCTGAGTTGCCTTGTTCTTCGCCCCTTCGGTCATTTTTTTGCCCAGGCGGTCCTTGCTGCTTTCCCCAGGATCTTTTCGGGAGGTATCACGCCCCCCTTTCCCCTTCCGGTGTTTCCTCGTTCCCTCTCCCCTTGTCTTGCCACACCTTTCTTTTCTCAATATAGTGAGCAGCGCCCCCTTGAGGAAGCGTTTATTGCTTCGGCAGGAAGAGGTTCCTTTGTCAGAATCGATTCCCTGTTCTCCTAGCTGGCCCGCAGGACAAGGTATTTTTTTTCTCTGCGGGGACAAGCTCTTTCTGAAAGGAAGCCGCTTTTCATGAATTCTTGCCGCCCCCTCAACACCCGTTCTCTTCTTTGGTCGCTCGGCATTGTTTTCCGCGCACCCCCCCTCACCCCAAACGTCGGTTTCCTTTCGTAGCTTTTCTTCCCCCTCTTTCTTCTTTTGAGATTCCCCCTGGTTTCCTCCTTTGTACGAAGGGTTGCGGGCTCTTCCCTCCCTTTCTTCATTTCAGCCGAGAGACCCGTCCCTTTTTGCTGAGGGAGTCGAGAGTGCCTCCCTTTCATTGGATGATTTGTTTTCAGTACCCTATCTTTTGGCCCCCGCAGACTCCTTTTCCCTGTCCTGCGAGGTCCCTTTCTAAGCTCGTACGACGCATTCTTCCTTTCCCTGCATGCGGTGCCCCCAACCCACGCGTCGCGCCCTTCTCTTTTCTACTGGAGGCGCCCCCTTCTCCCACGGTGTTAAAATCTCCCCTCTCAAGAATGCATACCCTTGCCGGCGCTTTCCTAAATCTTAGGGCCCCAAGACTCCCCTCTCTAATGGATGATCCCTAATGGACGTTCCTCCCTCCTTTTTTCATCACATCGTTCAACCTCTATAGTCCCCTCTTTCCTCGATGAGTAGGACACCCCCTTTGCCTGAAACTCCTTCTCTGAGCTCCGCTCCGGCCTTCGTTGCTTCGGATTCCTTTTTCCCCTGGCGGGCGCGCTTGTCTGACACAACGGGGAATCCGTCCTGCCACCCCACTCCTTTCCTATCCGGGCGACTCATTCCTTGGCGCATTTTCAGCTGCTTTCCATATAACTGGCATGACTTTTCTTGCAGAGGAATCTCGGGATTTCCCCCGTATCCCCTCAAACACTACTCACCTTCTCTCACCTGTTTCGTTCCCAAATCGTAACTGTCCCCCCTGAAAAAAATAAATAGCCTTTTTCAGATATCCTCCCTCTTTTCTCAGACGTACTAAAGAAAACCAGCCCAGTTTCCTTTTCGAAAAGGGGAACCCTTTCTTTTTCCCCTTTTCTTTCCCTGCAAAAAGGAGTTGTTCCCCTTCCCCGCCTGAGAAATTTATTTCTCTAAAAGAAGTTACAGCCTCCCCAGACCCCTGGACTTTTCCCCAACACCCGCCGACAAAGGAACAACTCCCTACCTCCTCTTCTCTTCGCACAATTTTTCTTTTTTGGAAAAATCTTCCCCTATCAGGGTGAGGACGAGCTGCTTCTCTCCCCTTTTTCCTTCTTTCCTTTTTTTTACGCGATTCCTGTTTTTTCTTTCCTTTTTATTTTCAGCAAGTTTAGAGGCGCCCCCCCTTCCGATCGCCCTCCACCTCCCTTCTGCCCACCCCAGAACGTTGACCTTCCCAACATTCCCTACCCTTTCTTCAGGAAGAAATAGCTTTCCGACTTTCCTTCCCCCCCCAGTAGCTCCACCTCCATGGACTCCCTCTTCGCCCCCCGTGATAAGAGACGCTGTCCCCTCTAGTCCTTTTTACCCATCCTTGAAATGATAAACAGCCCTCCCTAGAGGTCTTTCGGTATCCCGTTTTTAATGAATCTTTCAGTTCCCTCCCCCGTGTGTCGATCCCCACCCTTCGCTTTCCTTCGAGTACGCCTTTAGATCGGGGAAAGAGTAAACCGTCACTCTCTCCCTTTCCCGACCCGTTACGATGATGCAATACCCCCTTTTTCGACTTAAACCCCCCCTAGGGATAGCCGAAGCCCGCCCACCCCCATCTTGTTTCTCAGTATCGCTGACCCCCACCGTCGTCCCAGTAAAAGTTTTTGTTTTTTTTCACTCTTCTGCACTCGACCCTCTTGTCCCGCCGACTTTCCTTTCTTTAGCCCCGGCCTCACGGCAGTCTTTAGAGCCGGGAGCGCGAATTGACTTACGTTTTTCTTCTTTTGTCCTCGATCTTCCTTTTTTCACACTTCCTTCTGGGAAAAGAGATATATTTTCTCAGGGGGAGATTGGATGCGCTGGACTTTTTCGAAGTCCGGGCGAGGAAGACCCTCCTCCTTTTGAGCGAGAGAATCCTTTCTTTTCGAAAGAGACCTTTTCTCAGCCCGACCCCATTTTCCCGCAGAAGAATCCCCTGGGTTTCCCCGAGATAGTTCTTTGTAAGTGGTAATTTTCTTTCCCTGGTAAGACATACCTCTCCCCCATCCCAAACTTTCAGCTTCCGACTCAAAACCAGAAGATGATATGCCCCACCTTACCTCGGTGCTTACACCACGTAAACATATTACAGAACGCGTACAACTTTTCTTACTCCCTATTCCCCCCCGCGTGAGAGTGACCCGCACCACATCACGCGCCCCACATTAAGAGTCACCCCCCAATCCCCTTCTTGGAACAAAATGGGGAAACACTTAAGCAACCCACTAACTTCCCCCACACCCCTGAAGTACTTCCCCAATAACCTCCTTTTTACTTCTCCCCGATGTTGGAGGGTCATACTCCAAGAGCTCCGCGCCCGACCTTTCCTGCAACCAACATCCACTTACTTCGTTCCTATTTAAATGGAGGCCCTTGCTACACAGCGTAGAGACCATACATTTCTATCACTTTCCCTCGATTGGATTGACCTCTTCAACTCCTTTTTCCCCACCCTAAACTTCCTCATATAAGGAATCTTCTGCGCTTTCCTTGAGATCGCCCCCCCTTTCCAAATAACATGTAGTAATGAAAGGAAATCCGATGACGGATTTTACCCCAATTCCTCCCATGTCGATCACCTCAACTAACATAAGTGGATACTGCGGTTTTACCCATGTAGTACATCTTCTTCCCAAGAGTGTTTCTCTCTTACAGGTCGATCTCCCAAATCTTTACCACTCTATCTATTTCACGATTGAAGAGATATCTCCTTTGATCCTAATAGAAATCCCCCCTTGAACTCTAACTCCATGCTTGAAACGCACCCTTTTTTGGTAGGATTTGCTCTCTTCTATGTAGGACCCTATCCATCCTCCTTAGATGAAGAAAATAACCAAAACAACAAAATGGGTGCGTTATAACACGAGATTCTTTTGCCGCAATTATCATAGCCAACACAAAATCCAGAGACCACTTTCAAACACATGTAGCAACGTTTACAAACTTTTCCTCTAGTACCACAAACATACTACAATCCACATTTCCAAGATTGCTCTTTATAACACCGGATGGCCCAAAACTTCCCGGAGTATCCCAATACCCCAATCAACACTTTCAAGCCCTCCCCATTTCCACCATTATCGAAAACAAATCTCCATCCGATTTATAGGATGTGTATTCCAGGTACCCTTTTTGGTAGGGGATGGGTTTTTTATATATCCTACACAAACCGAATCACTTCCCCCAGTTCCAGGTGTTCGTTTATCTCCCGGTCGGGACGATACTTTTTCCTCTACATTAGTTAATGGGAAAGCTATATTTCCGTTTTCTCCGGCGAACGCCCTCGCTCGCTAAGAAGGGGATGGGTCACCTTTTTTATCCCCCAGGGAACGACCCCCTCCCTACTCTTTTTTTCGGGCTGTTTTTGTATCTGTTCCTGGCTACCGCTACATTCTTCTCCATCTTCAGCCAAACAGTCTCCCGTTGGCTGATGATAGGTGAACAGCTTCTTTTCGTTGCTCTGCCTGCCTTGGGCAAGTGAGAGTTGGCGTTAGTGGTTTCTTTTGGAAAGTTTCTTTTTGTTTCCCCCCCCCTTCCCCCCCGGAATGCAGACTGTAAGTAAGCCTTAGAAGCTTGAAACTTTGTCTTTCTAGATCTGCATCTGAAAGTGGCCGCGGCTTTTTCTCCCCCCCCACCCGTTCTTTGGGTAATAATTGTTTGTTGACCATTCTCTGTTCCTTAACGACGACCGCATTCTCCTCTCACCTCTTAGTGAGCTCCTCGAGCGTTTGGTTCTTTTCTCCCCTTCGTAATGGTGATGTCTACCTCCTCCTTGTTCTCCCCCTTTTTATATGTGATTTCTGGTAGGCTTCCGTGAGTTTTCGGATAATAACTTTTTTTGAGTCTCTTGGTTCTAGGTAGGTCGCCAGAACCTATTGCATTCGTTTCCATATTCCCCTTCCCCCTTGAAAACCGCGAAGAACCGCCCCTCAGAGACGCCCTTTGCGGGTTCTTTTTTTTCTTGAAAAGAAGGGCAGGTTCCGGTTTTTTTTTTCCTTATGCGTCGAGATATGAGGTGACCGCCGCTACCCTTTCCTCTCTATGGGGCATTCTCCTTTTTTGTGAAAGGCAGCCTCCCCTACCCTGCCATAGTCCCCCCCCTCCCGGCACATATAGACCCCTCCTCTCTGATTGGGGTGCGGGTATCTCGGCTCTCTCCCCTGACTCGTCCACCAAACCCCACGTCGGAAAAGGCTTTCCCCCCCTTCCCTCCGTGTGTTGTTCGAGTCTATCACTTCTCTGTGGTCGCCTTGTACACGTGGGTTTCCCATGCGAGCGACCCGCAACCCTTTCCTGAGATGTGCCGGCGGTTCTATGTTTTTTTTTCTTAGCTTCGCTTTTGCATCCCTATATCACCTGCATATGGATCACCATTGTCGCGGCGTCCCCCCCTTTGCTCACCTCATCTTTCCACCGCGGCAATGCCTTCTTCTGGCCACACCTCCCCTTTTCCACGCGTCGCTCGGAGGACTTCCAGGAGGGCGGCGCTTTCCCTCTCCTCCGAATGCATACGACTTTCTGCGTTACGCGACCCCGAGTCCCCAGATAATCCTTCTAGGAATGGATGATCCGCTTGGGTCCCCCTCTTTCGCTCGTCCTTTCTTTTAAACAAATAGGCACCTCTTTTCCCCCGCCCATGATTATACCTTTCCGGCAAGCAGTTTGCCGAGGACCCACGCGAATCCCTGCCGTCTTTTTCCTAGAGA